>Ga0209577_10000100_pt1 | contig 78843 bp, 72 predicted proteins | sample GraSoiAngelo_109_FD_185874 | JGI IMG/M metagenome (GOLD analysis project Ga0209577, IMG submission 185874) | Grasslands soil microbial communities from the Angelo Coastal Reserve, California, USA - 14_0903_12_20cm (SPAdes) (version 2) | ecosystem: Environmental > Terrestrial > Soil > Grasslands... | reverse complement strand
TATAGTAGCTTAGTCACCCGCTACAACTGAGCTCCAGCACTGATGTGGCTATTCATGAACGCATGATTAATTGTTGAGGAGTAAACCGATTATGGCCAGAGTAAAAACCCCCCGTAGCAATTCAAAGAAGAACAGCAATGGCTCCGAGTTGCTAGTTGCACCCGAAGTGTTGCTAGTTGCACCCCAAGTAAAGAAGAACATTGTTCCTATCAATCTGGAAGACGAGATCCGCCAGCGCGCCTATGAGATTTATGAAGCGCGGGGCCGGACGCCAGGTAACCAGCATGAGGATTGGCTGTGCGCCGAACGCGAAATTCTCGCCCGCTACCAGCAAAGCGCATAGAATATAGAGTGTCGGAGCCGGGGCAGTAAGCAGGCCGCCTTGTGCCTCAGCCCGAAACAAACTCCGCATGCTCGAAATCCTGCTTATTGACGACAACCCGACGCAGTTGGCCGTCCGTGAAGCCGTCCTGCGTGATGCCGGCTTTTCTGTAGCCAGCGCTGCCACTGCCGAACAAGCCCTGACCCAATTGCGAGAACCGGGTGCCGGCAAGCGTTTCAGCGTGATTGTCACCGATCACGTGATGCCCGGCGACAGTGGCGCAGTCTTTGTTCGTCAGCTGCGCGAGCTCCATTCCCACATTCCTGTGCTCGTGGTTACCGGATTGCCCGAGGCGGAGGAAGAGTACGGCGGATTGAACGTCAGCTTCCTCGAGAAGCCCTGCCCTCCTGAAAAATTGATTACGCGCGTGAAACAATTGTCAGGACAGGCATCCTGAATCGATCCTAGCGCTAAACCGCGTATCTTTCCGGATGCAGGCTTCGAGGTATCGGGCCAAAAATGCCGCTGGTACTCTACGCCAAGTCCTTCGGGACCTGCCGCTCCCTTGATGACGACATCATCGACATACATCGACATAATCTTGGTGCCGCTGGTTGCGGCCCTCATTGTTTTCTCGCGGCGGCCTCGCTCATGTCGATAAGATGCAACACGGCTGCAGCCGCCGTGTATTTGACCTCGGCTTTGTCGTCGTCCAGGTAGAGTTCGACCGCTTTCAGAACCGAGGAGTCGCCGCGCTTGGCGAGCGCCTCCAGGGAGGCAGCCCGCACCAGCCAATTTTTGTCACCGGCAGCGTCCGTGAGGGTCTTGGTCGTGTCCGGATCGGGGTCGTGGGCCAGCACTTTAGCGGCAGCGGCGCGCACCGGGGACGTGTCATCTTTTGTCAAAGCCTTGATCGCTGCCCATCCGATGCCCGCAAAGGGAATGAACCCGATCCCTTCCTCGAAACCGAGCTGCGCGAGCTTCTTCGGGTCAGAGATTCTGGAGGTTTCGGAAGCGATCAAACCCTTACCGGTTTTCCTCTCTCCGGTCAAGACTTCGTAGAAAACCTGGTAGCCTGAATCGTCCTTGAGCAAGACGAGGGCGTGGGCGGCAGCCAGCGCCACCGAGGGATCGTCGTCGTCCATCCATTTTTTAAGAAGCGGAATGCTGGCTGGGGAGCCTATCTCGCCCAGTGCGGCGGCAGCGGAAGCGCGCACTTCGGCATGACTGTCATACAGAGCAGCTTGCGCCAGCTCCAGAGCTTTCGTGTTCTCGGGTAAGAGGCCCAGTACGCGAACCGCGATGCTTCGATCCGCGGCCTTGTCGGCCTTCACTCCGGTTTCCAGCAGCTTCCAGGCTTGTTCTTTGGGAGGCAGCTGCTGGATGGCGGGCAAAGCCTGTTTTTCGCGCGTGGCCGTGGTCCCGCCTGGCGTTTCAGGCTGCTGTTGCCCGAGCGCCATGCACGTCAAAAGGAGTACAAGGCCAGCACTTCTCGGCAAGGTTACCGCCGGCATGAATACCCCTCCCGGCGAGACAGCGATTAGCGACCTCGTCTTTTTGTAGAGTTCTTTTTCGGCCGGGCTGGCCTGCCTTCCTTCTCTCCGAAGACTCGCGCGAAGATCTTGTCGATATTCCTCAACTGTCTCTTGAGATCGAAAGCCAGCTCGATCTGCCGGCGCGGGACACGCCCCGTGATCTGTTTATCGCTGGTTACCAACTCGTGGAAGTTCAGGCCTTCCGTCCAGGCATGCATGGCATGGCGCTGGACCATACCATAAGCATCTTCCCGGGATACCCCGTGCTCCACCAGGTCGAGCAGCAACTGTCCGCTGAAAACCAGACCACCTGTGCTTTCCAGGTTGGCCAGCATGCGATCCGGATAGATGAACAATGTGTCAATCAGGTTGGTCGCCTTGTGCAGCATGTAGTCCACCAGGGTGGTGGAATCGGGCAGGATGATGCGCTCGACAGAGGAGTGAGAGATGTCGCGTTCGTGCCACAAGGCTACGTTCTCAAAACCCGCCTGGGCATTGGATCGGACTACCCGGGCCAGACCGCTGATCTGCTCACAAGTCACAGGATTTCGCTTGTGGGGCATGGCCGAGGAGCCCTTTTGCTTCTCGCTGAAATACTCTTCCGCCTCGCGCACCTCGGTTCGCTGCAAATGCCGGATCTCGGTCGTGATCTTGTCGAGCGTGCAGGCGATCACTGCCAGGGTAGCGAGGTAAGCGGCGTGCCGGTCCCGTTGGATCACTTGCGATGACACCGCTGCCGCTTTCAAGCCGAGGCGAGCACAAATCTTCTCTTCCAGTTCAGGGGTGAGGTGAGCAAAGGTGCCAACGGCGCCGGAAAATTTCCCTACTCTCATATCAGCCGCCGCCCATTCAAAACGGGCGATATCGCGCTTGACCTCGGAATACCAGTTCGCCAGCTTGAACCCGAAGGTGATCGGCTCGGCGTGCATGCCGTGAGTTCGCCCGACCATCGGAGTGTCCTTGAATTCCCAGGCGCGCCTCTTCAAGACCTCCGCTAACCGCTCGAGGTCTTCCGCGATGATGGCGGAGGCTTGCTGGATGAGGAGAGCCTGCGCGGTGTCCACGACGTCGTTGGAAGTCAGGCCGAAGTGGAACCAGCGCGCGTGTGGTCCGACAATTTCAGCGACTGCGGTGGTGAAGGCGATGACATCGTGCCTCACCTCGGCCTCGATCTCCTGGATGCGTTCCAGGTTGAAATCGGCGCGCTCGCGAATCGCTCGCGCCGCCTCTTTGGGTACCAGTCCAGCTTGGGCCAGAGTCTCGGTGGCGGCGACTTCTACCGCCAGCCACGTGCGAAACCGGTTCTCGTCACTCCAGATGCGTCCCATCTCCGGACGCGTGTAACGTGCGATCACGACGCACTCCTTGGCCAATCGCTTGAAGATCGAGGACTACGGATTCTAAATGGAGGGTGACATCCGCCGCCAGCAGGAGCATGAGGCTCCTTCGGGAAAAAGCAGCCGAATCAGTCGGCCAGATGTTCGCCTGCTGCCGAGAGCGCGCAGAAACAAGGTTTCCGCTTTGATATATGTCGTGATACGATGTTAGTTAAATCTGGTCCCGATACGACATAATCTCGCGACATGCACAGGGCACTCACAGCGGCCGATTTTCAATCCCTCGCCGACTTGCGTCATCAGATTCGCCGCTTTCTGCATTTCAGTGAACAGGCGTCTCGAAGGGCCGGCCTGGAACCGCGTCAGCACCAGGTCATGCTGGCTATCAAAGGATTGCCGGCGAACGCGCGGCCACGTATTGGGGAAATCGCCCAGCGGCTGCAGATTCAGCACCACAGCGCAGTCGAGCTCGTGAATCGCCTGGCCGGAGGCGGCTACGTTCGCCGCCGGCGCGGGGGCCAGGACCGCAGGGAGGTGCTGCTCGCTCTTACCCCCAAGGGCGAAAAAGTGCTGCGTGAACTTTCGCTTTATCACCGTGCCGAATTGCAGAGCGCCGGCCCTGCGCTGGTGCGAGCCCTTCGTGACGCGATGCGTGGCATGGCAAGCTCGAGAACGCAGCAGACGACATTCACAAAAAACAGGAGAACCGCCTGAACATGGCACAACCAACTGGCACTCAGGAGGCCAGCGGAGGACTTGACGTCAACAGCAACGGCGCGCAGCTCGCGGTTACGCCGGAGGGACAGACCGCCGTCATGCCGCCCGCCCAGTTTCGCATGGTGCTGATCTCATTTCTGGCAGCGGGCATTGGTCTGCTTGCCGGCATGGTCGCCTATGTTCTGTACCGCTTGATCGGACTGTTCACGAACCTTGCCTTCTATCATCGCTGGTCCACGGAATTTCTCAGCCCGCGTTTCACTCATCTCGGCCCTTGGGTCATTGTCACACCCGTGATTGGCGGAATCATCATTGGCATCATGGCCAAGTATGGGACCGAGAAAATTAAGGGCCATGGTATCCCGGAGGCGATGGAAGCGGTGCTTATCAATCGCAGCCGCATTCAGCCTCGCGTGGCAATCCTAAAACCAATCTCGGCAGCGATTGCCATCGGTACCGGGGGACCGTTTGGCGCAGAGGGGCCGATCATTCAAACCGGCGGCGCCTTCGGCTCTCTAGTCGGCCAAATTGTTCATACCACCGCGGCAGAACGCAAAGTCTTGCTGGCCTCGGGCGCCGCGGCGGGCATGTCGGCAACCTTTAACACGCCGATTGCCGGAGTAATCCTGGCGATCGAGTTGCTCCTGTTCGAATTCAAATCGCGCTCCTTTATTCCGCTGGTGATCGCCAGCACGCTGGCCACCGCTATTCACATGCGCCTGCTGGGCGCAGGGCCGATGTTTGCCGTTGCAGCGGTAGATTTTGGAATCCCCAGGGCGCTTCCCTTTTACCTTCTGCTGGGGGTGATTTGCGGATTTGCCGCGTTCTTCTTCTGCAAGTCGCTGTATTGGGTGGAAGACCAATTCGAGAAGCTGCCGGTAGATCCTTTATGGTGGCCGGCGATCGGAGCTCTCGGCCTGGGCATCATTGGGTATTTCGTGCCGCGCATCCTGGGCGTCGGCTATGACACGATTGGCGACATCCTGAATGCGAACCTTGCCCTCAAGCTGCTCATGGTCGTGATGATTGCGAAGGCGGTAGCGCTGGTTATTTCGCTTGGCTCGGGGACTTCGGGTGGATTGCTGGCGCCGATGTTCATGTCGAGCGCGGCACTGGGCGGCGTCTACGCCTTGCTCATGAATCGGCTTTTCCCAAGTGCCGCTCTGGCTCCCGGAGCCTTCGCTCTGGTAGCCATGGGCGCCGTTTTTGGGGCAGCATCACGGGCTACGTTTACGTTCATCATCTTCGCGTTCGAAATCACCCGCGATTACAACTCGGTTTTGCCCTTGATGCTGGTCAGCGTGATCGCCGATGGCGTCGCCATGCTTTTGATGCCAACCTCTTCGATCATGACCGAGAAACTGGCCCGCCGCGGTCTGCGCATCCATCAGGATTATGAAACTGACGTTCTGCGACAAGTAGCAGTCGCCGAAACCATGGATCCGGATCCGCCCCTCATTCCCTGTGACATGCAGGTTGGAGAATTGGCCGACCGCATTGCCAAGCGTGATCCCGCTATGTGCAAGCACCAAGGGATGCTCATCGTGGACAAGGAAGGAAACCTCGAGGGCATCATCACGCGGGCCGACGTCCTGCGCTCGTTAGACAGAGATCCTGCCGGGGTCATGAGCGTGCTCGAAGCAGGCACGCGCGACGTCCTCGTCACCTACCCCGACGAACTGCTGCACGAGGCCGCCGTCACGATGCTGCGCAGCAATATTGGACGCTTGCCGGTAGTGGATCGCAACCATTCCCGGCGCATCGTAGGCTATCTGGGACGTCCCGGGATTATGGCCGCGCGCCTTCGCCGCCTGGAGGAAGAGCACGTGCTGGAACGAGGCTGGATCACGCGGTTCTTCGCCGAGTAACCCGAGGGCTCCACCACTCTCCCAACTTAGGCTCTGAATAGCATCCCTGTTTTTACCTATATACGTAAACGCAAAATAACTGCCTAGGTTCGATGACGAACAGACTTACTTGCAGCTCGCGGCTCATCATTTCCACTTCTCGAAGACTCCAATCGGGGACGCTGGAGGGCCGCGACTCGCGCCGGCTCATGGCAGCGGACCACAGGAAAGGAAAGCCACATCAGCAAGACCAAGCCCAGGAAGCGAGACCGCCAGGCCCCGACGGGCGATTGTGCTGCCTCGAAGGCAGCGGCGGAGAACCTCATCCTGCGCGCCGTTCCCGGCGAGGAATACAGCCTCTTTGCCCCGCACTTCGAATTCGTCGAACTCCCAAAAGGCCGAACTCTGCAAGAACCCGGCTCGAACATGGAGCATGCTTACTTCCCCAGCCGCGGGCTGGTTTCCCTGGTAGTCGAACTGGAGGAGGGGAAAAGCCTGGAGGTCGGGATGATCGGACGAGAGGGCTTCCTCGGAGCGCCCAGCGCGATGGGCATTCGCGACACCCACGGGCGCGCCATTGTCCAAGCGCCCGCCGAAGCCTTTCGCATCCCTTCCGAACAGTTCGCAGAAATTCTTCCGGCGGCGCCTCGCCTGCAGTTTCTGCTGGCGCATTCCGTTATTCGCTACAACCTGCAAGTTGCGCAGATAGCGGCTTGCACGCGTTTCCATCAGCTCAAGCAGCGGCTTGCCCGCTGGTTGTCGATCAGCGCCAAGAAATCCGGCTCCGACCACCTGCCCTTCACGCAGGAGTCCCTGGCCGCGATGCTGGGGGTTGGCCGCCCGAGTATTACGCTAGCGGCGGGCGCGCTGCAAAAGGCCGGGCTGATCAGCTACAGTCGAGGCTCCGTCACCATCCTGGATCGCCGCGCTCTGGAGAATGCCTCCTGCGAGTGTTATCGTGTCATTCTGCAGCTTGAGTCAGACGCGGTTTTCGAGCGCTGAGTGCACAAACCACCCTTCGGTTCCAGTCACGCTACTTACCCTCAGAAGCGCCTGATCTTCCACAGTACCATCGTTATGCCAGGCGTCGTTATCTGTGGCAGATGCCCAAAGCGGCGCGGTACTTCACAACTCCTCTGCCTGGTGGGCGAAGAAAATCCGAGAAATGAGGCAGGACTCTTTTCTTTGAGCCAGAGCGCCTTCGCTGGCAGACTCCGGTGTTCTTCTATGACCCTCCCACGGTGGGGACGCGGGTTGGTGAAACCGAGTGCCGACTGCCTGATAGCCATCGGAGAAATGGCGGGCCCGCCTCTGGGTCTCGAGTCCTGGCGCAGGGCGGGAATCAGCGCGAGCGCGGTGAAACCGATGCTGGCTTCGAATCAAACGAAAAGGGAATAAAAAAGCCGCGCTGCAAATCAGAATTTTCTTTTTTCGGCGGCTTGAATCAGAGGGCGCAAGGCTTCCACCGCGACTCCCAGGGTGCCCCCCGAGAAGCCATCCATGTAAGCGGCGTTGACGCCAATCACCTCGCCGCGCGAGTTGAAGACCGGGCCGCCACTTCCTCCGTGGGCAGTAGGCGCGTCGTAAATCAGCTTGTCGCCGACAACATCGCCTAGATGTCCTACCGTGGCTGAAGGCCTGATCAACGACAGTGCCGCCAGTTCGTTGGCTGCGCCGATATCGTCGTGACGATAGGCTAGCCTCTCATAGACAGCGGGCGGAGATTTCGCCACCATACCGGCGATTCCCATCGGATACCCGATCACGGTTACGAGTTCTCCCGGCGGAGTGGGCGACTTCGCCAAAGGCAGCGGCTCGAGCTGCCGGTTAGAGGGGGTCGATTCCACCCGCAGCAGCGCAACATCGCTTTTCGCGGACAGAATGATCGGAGTCACCGTCACCGGCGTTGGAGAGCCTGGAAAAAATGCGACCAGCTTCTCTAATTCCGGAGTCGCGCCGCGACGCATGAGCGCGTCGGCGTCAGGATCTTCGTACCAGGGTTCGGCAACGTGGCGGTTGGTGGCCGCCAGGCCATCGCCCACCATAAAGCCCGTGCCCGAAAGCCGCGCGCGCAGCCCCGGACGATGTCCGGGACGCCCCACGTTGTACACGCCGTAGATGTAACAAATCGAATTGCGATAGCGGGTCAGGACCATGGACGGCATGGTCTGCTCCTGCTTGAGCTGCTGGATCTCGGCGGACAGTTGCTGCACCTGCTGCTGTAGCCGTCCATCCTGCGGCGCGGGCTGGTGCGGGGTCACGAGGATGGCGGTGCCCACCAGCGTGAACCCCGCCAGCCGAACCAGAGCGTGCCACCACGCGGCTAGCCGTGAGCGCACGAGAGCTTGGGAAACGATCAGGTTCATGGAATTTTCGGTTTGTTTGCCGGGGGGGAAATGAAATGCAAACAGAAAAGCTGACCCCATGTTGCCGTGCCGGGTTTAGTTCTCCTAGGGTACTAAAGGGGTACTGATTGCGATGACCGCACGGAGGCGCAGGGGGCACCTTTGACTCATGGACTAAATCCTTCTTTTTCAACAGGTATGGCCGCACCAGCCGAAGCGGTCTTGCCATCCAAAACTGTAGTACACGGGCCTCCGAGCGATATACCCGCCTCCTCATCTAGCCTCTGGATCTCTTGAAAACAACGAGCGGGACTTCGGGGGTATTCCAAAATCACTGAGATGTAGCCGTTCTCTCTGAAAACAAAGGGTTTAGCTGCTAGCTACCGGCTTCTATCTACTAGCACCCAAAGTCCAGATGCAGATTACAGGTCTCAGTTTTTCCCGTCATGAACTTAGGGCTCGGGGAAATGGGACATGGGCGGCGGGGATAAATTCGGATGTGGATCAGAAGAGGTAGGGCTCGCTAGCGGGGATGCAGGACTTGACAGTCCCTGGGGGAAACGCCGCGCAAGAGTTCCGCGACTAAGAGGCCGCCAGGGAATTTGAATCCGTGGTGATCCCTCGACGCTTCTCTATAATTGCGGAACTTGTGGAGAGGAGCGACCATGCGAATCTTGAACATTGCTTGTGGAGTGGCTGTTCTACTCGCCACCCTGCACCTCGGACACGGCGTGCACTACTTTGTTATACATCGAGGTCCCGAGGGCCTGCACGGACCCGCACTCTGGACCGGCACGATGGCTGCCGTTGTCGTGGGGGTTTTCTCGTTCATTGGAGGATGTTTGCTGCTGAGAAATAAAGCCTGATGGTTTTTCCCACCCTTGCAAAGAACACTCGCGGCACACTCACGAGGGGTACCCGAGGAGGAAAAACATGGCAATTGAGATCGATGGGATGACACCGCTGTTGCAGGTATTCGACATGCCAACCTCGCTCAAGTTCTATTGCGAGGTCTTGGGATTCGAGATCGTCACCACCGATGGAAGGCCTGCACCGAATTGTGACTGGATTCTTCTCAGGCTTAGAGACACCTCATTGATGTTGAACACGGCGTATGAGGGGCCGCGGCGTCCCCCCAGTCCTGAGCCCAGGCGGGTTGCCGCCCACGAAGACACCTGCCTCTACTTCGGATGCCCGGACGTCGATGCCGCCTACCAGTACCTGAGTGGAATGGGAGTGAAAGCGCAAAAGCCCAAAGTAGCTGCCTACGGGATGAAGCAGCTGTACGTCACTGATCCCGACGGGTACGCGCTGTGTTTCCAGTGGAAGGCTGCTTGAGTCTGCTGATCTCAGGCACCCGTGCCCAAGCTGCGTTCACGGGTGACAAACTGATGGTACAATTCCCCCAGCTTTGCGTCTCGACAACGAAACCGTGAATCGTTGTTGAACTGCCCCCAAAAATCCACAACAGGTCATCCATGTCGACTATCCTCGCGCCTGGTGCGCGCTTGCGCTCTCAAGCCAAGCTCGTGTTCTTCGTCGTATTCGGTCTGGTGACCGTCTCTGTCACATACATGAAGAATGCACGCATTTTGGACCCCAGTTCCGATACCGCGCAGCACTTTGCGCCGGTAAAGTGGTACCTGGTCGCGCACGCCTTTTTCGGAGCGACGGCCATGCTGCTGGGTGTGTTCCAGTTCTCGAACCGGCTGCGGGCACGGTATCTCAAGTTGCATCGTGTGCTGGGATACGTTTACGTTGTGAGCGTGTTCATCTCCGCGCCCCTAGCCATTCCGGTGGCGTCCAGAATCGATTCGTTGTCTTTGGCTGCCGCCTCAGGCGTGCAGTCCTTTGGATGGATGGTGACCACGGCCGTCGCGCTCTATTGCATACGGCACGGCAACATTGCGCAGCACCGCCGCTGGATGGTCCGCAGCTATCCCTTCGCCATGGTGTTTACGGTGGCGCGGATCATCATCCCTATCCCGGCTATTTTGCGGATGGGGTTTACGGGCATTGAGATGGTGGTGTGGACCACAATCGCCATGGCCGCTTTCTTGCCGAACATCGTTCTGGAGTGGCGCGCGATTGTGACGCGTCCTCGAGTGAAGGCGGTTGCTGCTGATTAGAACTAAAGGCAGAGGTCGCAGAGAAATTTCGCTGAGAACGGAGCAGAAGGTCCCTCGACTCGCGCATCGAATGCGCTCGCCCGGGGAGACTCCGAAACTCTTCCTTACGCCTGACGGCTGATACCTGCTGCCTTAAATCCGATTCAGGTCATGCAGGGTGAGTTCGTTCTCCACATTGCCCGTGTTCAGGGTGGAGGCGGGCTCAAAGAGAAGCACCCAGGCCTCCCGGTCGGCGACGGGACGGTGCTCCACTCCGTGGGGAACGATGACGAACTCTCCCTGGTTCAGCGTGATACTGCGGTCGCGGAAGTCGATACGGATCTGCCCTCTGGCCACCAGGAAAAGCTCGTCCTCGTGCTCGTGATGGTGCCATACGAACTCGCCGCGGAATTTGCCGAGCTTTACGTATTGTCCGTTCAACTCGCCGGCAATGTGCGGTTTCCACGGCGCGGTGATTTTAGCGAACTTCTCGGCGAGGTTGATTTTTTCCATGCGGCCTCCGGCCTTGCCATCCACTTAATCCTTGTCATCCCGTCAAGCGCAGCGAGGGATCTGGGCGTCTCATAGGATTAGGTTTAAACCGCAAAGGTCGCAGAGAAAATTCCGCAAGCGAGGCGAAGCAAAGCAAAGCCGAGAGGCGGTTTCCCGCTCTCCGCTTCCATGGTCTGGAACTTAGTTTCCGGGAGGCAGGGCCTGCCCCGTCTCCCCAGACGCGGCCCAGGCCGCGTGTCTGTACCCGCTAATTCTCGTACAGCAGCACACCTTCGGTTTCCTGCGAGTCTACGGGTCGGTAGTAGAGCTTGTTGTCCTCGAGGAAGACCTCGATGAACGCAGGACGCGTGGTGATTGTGCCCTGGATCAGCGCCTCAGAGAGCGGGTCTTCGATGTACTTCTGCAGGGCGCGGCGCAGCGGACGCGCTCCGTAGCTGCGGTCGCCGGCAGTCTGGTTGAGCACCCACTTCTTGGCTTCGTCGGTCACGCTCACCGTGATCGATTTCTGCGCCAGATTCTGGTTCAGCTGGTTGACCATCAGCTCCAGAATCTGGATCAGATCGTTCTCGGACAAGGCATTGAACAGGATAATTTCGTCCAGCCGGTTCAGGAACTCGGGGTTGAAGGTGCGCTTGACCTCGTTCCTCACCAGGTCTTCAATCTTCTCCGACACCATCTCTTCCTTCTGCGACTGGAAGCCTAACCCCTCCCGCTTCTGCAGGTGGCGGGCGCCAATGTTGGAAGTCATGATGATGATGGCGTTCTTGAAGTCCACCGTGTTGCCGAGACCGTCGGTGAGCTGGCCATCTTCAAAGACCTGCAGCAGGATGTTGAAGACATCCGGGTGCGCCTTTTCGATTTCGTCCAGCAGGACGACCGAATACGGTGCGCGCTTCACGCGCTCAGTCAACTGGCCGCCCTCTTCGTAGCCAACGTATCCCGGAGGCGAGCCGATCAGCTTCGAGACCGAGTGCTTCTCCATGAACTCGGACATGTCGAAGCGAACCAGCGACTTCTCGCTGCCAAACATGAACTGTGCCAGCGTGCGCGCGACTTCCGTTTTGCCGACCCCAGTCGGACCGAGGAACAGGAACGAGCCGATCGGCCGATTCGGGCTTTTCAGGCCGGCACGCGAGCGGCGGATGGCGCGAGCCAGGGCGACGATCGCCTTGTCCTGCGAGATAACGCGCCTGTGCAACTCTTCCTCGATGCGCAGCAGCTTCTGGGTCTCTTCTTCCTTGATCGAAGTGATCGGAACGCCGGTCCAGCGCGATACCACGTCCTCGATGTCCTCCCGACCGACAACGCCGGTGGAGGATTCATCGAGGTGGTATTTTTCGCGCAGGGCGCGCAGGTTCTCGCGCTCTTTGCGTTCCTCGTCCGAGTAGAAGCGCGCCTTCTCGAACTCGTGGTTCGCGATGGCGTTCTCCATACGGTGGACGATGAACTTGATTCGCTTCTGGACCTCCGTGATCTCCTCGGGCAACGAGGTCTGGCGCAGCTTCACGCGGGCGCCGGCTTCGTCGATCAGGTCGATGGCCTTGTCGGGCAGGAAGCGATCCGGAATGTAGCGGCTCGAATGGGAGACGGCGAAGTTGATCGCGTCGTCGGTGTAGGTGACGGCGTGGAACTTCTCGTAGCGGTCCTTGATACCGAACAAAACTTTGGTGGCATCGCCTTCGTTCGGCGGCGGGACTTTGACCGCCTGGAAACGACGCTCCAGCGAACGGTCTTTCTCGATCGACTTGCGATATTCGCCGGGGGTGGTGGCGCCGATGCACTGAATCTCGCCCCGGGATAAGGCCGGCTTCAGGATGTTGGCGGCGTCGAGCGAACCTTCGGCGGAACCAGCGCCGACCAAGGTGTGCAACTCATCGATGAAGATGATGGCGTTTTGCGACTCCATCAGCTCTTTCATGATGGTCTTAAGCCGTTCTTCGAATTGGCCGCGGTACTTGGTGCCTGCCACAATCAGGGACAAGTCAAGGGCGAGAATCCGCTTATCTGCCAGGAAAGAGGGGACTTCACCGTCGGCGATGCGCTGAGCCAGGCCTTCCACGATGGCGGTCTTGCCGACGCCGGGTTCGCCGATCAGCACCGGGTTGTTCTTGGTGCGCCGGCAGAGAATTTGGACGACACGCTCCAGCTCGCCTTCGCGTCCGACCAGCGGGTCAAGTTGGGTGTCCATCGCGGCCTGGGTTAGGTCGCGGGAGAATTCGGATAGCAGCGAAGACTCACGCTGGCGTTGCGGCTGGGCTTTCTCCTGGCTGGTGCGGGCCAGTTCCTCGCGAATGGTCGAGAGACGCAAGCCCCGCTCGTGCAGGATCTCGGCCGCAAAGCATTTCTCTTCCCGCAGCAAGCCTAATAGAAGGTGTTCCGTTCCGATGTGCTTATGGGAAAGACGCTCCGCTTCCTCGGCAGCATAGGCCAGGACCCGCTTGCACTCATTGCTCAATGGGAGGTCGACCGAGGTTGAAACCTTCTCCCGGATCGTGGTGTGCCCTTCGATTTGCTTGCGGATCGACTCCACCGAGGCATGGGAGCGCAGGAAACGGTTGGTGAGAGCTTTGTCTTCGCGCAGAAGCCCGAGCAGTAGGTGCTCCGTCTCTATATAAGGAGAACCGAACTGGCTAGCTTCGTAGCGCGCAAAAAAGATGACGCGCCGTGCTTTCTCCGTATAGCGTTCAAACATAAGCCCCCTCCCCGCCAAGTGCTCCGGGAAGCTGTGGGGATCGTGACATGCCCTTTAGCCTCGGGGAAACCATTTGGCCCAACATCTATTATGCAATCAGGATACCAAGAACCCAAACTCCTAAAACGAGTTAGGAACTCCAGGGATTACTCCAGCACCTGATGCGATTCGCTGCAGTTTGACTGCAATCACTTGCAGCCATCCTACAGTACCTGTCTACCTTCAGATGACGGACCTCACGCCGGAAGCGATTCCGGGGCCACCTCCTCGATATTCCCGCGATGCAAACGCAGCACGCGCTGACAGCGCCGGGCAAAGGCAAGGTTGTGGGTGGCGATGAGCGAGGTCAACTGATAGTCGCGATGTAGCCTGGCGATCAAGGCAAAAACCGAGTCCGCCGTGCGGTTGTCGAGGTCACCCGTGGGCTCGTCTGCCAACAACAATTTAGGACCGGTGACTAGTGCCCGGGCCAGGGCGACCCGTTGTTGCTCACCTCCGGAAAGTTCTCCGGAACGATGATGGGAACGTTGCTCCAGCCCAACCTCGCGCAACCAACGTAAAGCTTCTCCGTCCGCTTCCTGCCCGGATCGTCCCCGCAGCAGAAGCGGCATAGCTACATTCTCCAGGGCCGTGAACTCCGGCAGCAGATAATGAAACTGCCAGACGAAACCGATTTCGCGGTTACGAAAATCGGCGGCGCTATCCCCGGAGAGCGAATTCAACTGCAATTGCGCGCAGTATACGTCACCGGCGGAAGCGCTATCAAGCGCGCCCAGGATGTGCAACAAGGTACTCTTGCCGGCGCCAGACTCGCCGACAATGGCCAGCATCTCGCCCTTGTTCACCTGAAACGACAGGTTATCAAAGAGCAGCAGGTCCGAATCGCCTGAGCGAAAGACCTTCTTTAACCCCTCAATTCGCAGCATCGCTGCCTGTTCCATTGGATGCGGTACGCCCGCGTTTCGTTCCAAGACCCCATTAGCAGGCGACTTGCCAAACTAGCGCACCTCATTCCATTAAAACACGGCACGGGGCCGAATGTTCCCGTATATTCCTCCTTCGAGGAACATACTCGGAAAACTGCATACCTAATATCCGCACCATGTGACGATGGTCACAATGGCACTTTAGTGCGGGTCCAACAAGAAAATGAATCCGGAAATACGAATTGCTTTGGAAAATGGAAAATGGAAGAAGAAAGGCCCGCAGAGGCCGTCCGTGGTCCAGTTATTCGTATCGGAGAGCTTCCGCCGGCAGTATCCGGGCGGCGGACCAGGATGGGTACAGGGTGGCAGTAAAGGACACACCGATCGCGACTAGTGCCACGAGCAGCCCGTCGACGGCGCGTGGAGCGAACGGAACATAATCGATGGAGTAAACTTCGGGCGAGAGAGAGATCAGGTGATAGTGACCGCCGCCCCAGGACAGCAGGTACCCGAGTACTAGACCAATCACCGTACCGATCACCCCAATGAGAACCCCCTGAGCCATAAACAGGCGGCGAACTTGCGATCTGCGCGTTCCCATCGACATGAGCACGGCGATGTCTTTGGTTTTTTCCATGACCATCATGGTGAGCGAAATCAGAATGTTCAGCGCCGCCACGAAGACGATCAAACCAATGGTAATAAATGTCACCAAACGTTCCAGACGCAGGGCATGGAACAACGCTCTGTTTTGCTCCATCCAGTTGGCGGTCATGAAACCGCGGCCGGCCGCCGACTCAAGCTCGCGGGCCACCTCCCGGGCTTTGTAGATGTCGTCGATCTTGAACTCGATAGTCGAGACCACATCGCCCAAGCCGAACAGGCGCTCTGCGTCGGAGAGGCGGGTGAAGGCCCAAGAGGTGTCGTAATCGTAAAAACCCGAATTAAAAATGCCCGCTACGCGAAAGCGGATGTACTTGGGAACCATGCCGAAGGGAGTGAGTTCCCCCTGCGGACTGGTCACCAGAACCACCGATCCGACAGTCGCGCCCAGGTCGTCGGCCATGTCCTTGCCAAGAATAATCGGCGGCATGGCCGCAACGCGTCGTTGGACATCGGAGAGCAAGTCGGGGGAGGCGGGGAGGCGGGTCTCTGACCCGCCCGGGCCGGGTCCGGGACCTGAGCCCGGAGATGGAGTTTCTTCCAAGTCCTGGGCTGAGCCGATCGTGATTGACTTCAGAAGGTCACTGACCTTGCGCTCTTCGGCGGGAATCATGCCCTTTAACACTGCCCCGCTGGCTCTCGGCCCGCGGGAGACCAGCACTCTCTCATAGATCGCGGGGGCAGCCGCCATCACGTGCGGCCGTTTGGAAAGCCGCTCCAGCAGGGGCCGCCAATCCTTGATGCCGTCGCTCTGAACCCGCATGAGGCTGATGTGCGCGGTCGAGCCCAGCAGGCGGTCCTGCAGGTCCTGGCGGAATCCGTTGTTGATGGCGAGCGCCACGATCAGCGAGGCGACACCGGCCGCTACTCCTGCGATCGAAATAGCCGTGATCACGCCGATAAACGCTTGCCGTCTTTTTGCGCGCAGGTAACGGGTGGCAACGAAAAGTTCGAAACGCATGAAAGCTTTTAGCCTAGCTCGTGGCACTTAGCTGAATCTCGGATTATATCGAGCTGGGAGAATCGGGGGAAAAGTCCGCCGGCTTGGTGCGGAAAGTCGGGAGCACAGCCGGCACGCGGCGGCGATAGGCAGAGTATACCTCTCCGAAACGCCGGGCGAGCTCTGCCTCTTCCATTCGAATCATGATTGCGCCGGTGATCAGGGCAAAGACGGTGAGGGCGTAAAGTGCGACCAGGCCAGTCCCGATGCTCCATGCCAGCATTTCACAGAGATGGCCGAGATAGACGGGATGGCGGATACGAGCGCGGATGCCGGAAGTGATCAGTCGCTGGTCAGGGTGGTTGTGCCGAATTTCTGCCATGCCACTTAGCTGAGCGGCGCTGAAGTCCTGTCTCGCTCGATGGTAAATCCAAAAACCACAGCCGAACAGAGCCAGAGCGGGAAGCCAGGCCCACCCGCTTGTGTACAACAGGCCGCCGCGCCAGGGCCAGGTGATGGCGCCGGCGATGACCCACATTGCCATCCACAGTGGAACCAGCACACGATGGGGAGAGCGGCGGCGCGAGCGCCAATATCCGGCGAACGGGTGAATGGCGAGCCAGAAAGCAGGGATGGTGGAGTAGACCACACAGGCAAGCCAAGCTACGAGTCGGAGGATAGGGAGCATGGCAGGCAGTTTAGCAAAATGGTGTCCGGTTGGGCGGGTCGGAGACTCGCCTCCACAGCGCTCCTTTATCTCCAGCGGCTAACTCCAGGCTAGCGGCCGCGGACCAGGACTTTGGCGGTTCCCATGTTGTCAAAGCGGTCGTAGGCGCGAACCACGACAACGTGCTCCGGGTCATCCGCACTCGAATTCGCCGATTTCCTGGTACCCGAGCTGGCCTGTAGCAACCTAGAATCGCCGTCGTTGTCCGGCAGCTTGATCTGAAAGTTATAGTTTTCGGCTTTGTTGTCCGATATCTGGTCCACCGGCTCGATAAATTGCCAATCGCCGGCATCGACGGAGTACTCGGCCCGCTTGATCGGCGAGAAGCCGTCGGTGGCGTGGAAGGTGACGTGAATCTGTCCACCTTGCATGGAGGCGGTCAGGTTTTCGATCTGCGGCGGAGTGGTATCGACTTCGAATCGGCCGCTCTCCTTATCGCTGCTGAGAGCGTCTCCGGGTGAATGCGAAGGCGCGTCGGAAGCCACTACTTTGATCGCGTAGCCGCCGTCCGGGAGCAGCCCGGCGTCAAAGGAGTAAAACTTATCGGTAATCCCGTCTTTCAGAAGCAACCAACGGGATTCGCCATCGCCACGGTAGTAAATCGAGTAGACCAGTTGGTCGTCATTGTCGTCATGGGCTGACCACTTCAGGCTAATGGCGTCACGGTCGCGCATAGGCAGCGGAGGCGGCATCGTGATTGCGGGATCGACGTTGATTGGCTTTAGTATCTGCGGGTAGCGCATGCCGACCTGCATGGTGACATCATCGATCTGGGGAGCCACATTCTTCGGCAGGTAGTTAATAACCACGCTGTCCACGCGCGGTGCGGTATTGCCGGCACGCAACACCGCCCTCCACTGAATGAAACGCGCAGAGGGGACGTTGAGCGTAGCGTCTTTTGCGAAGTCGACCGGTTGCCAGGAACTCCAGTTGCGATCCGGGTTGTCCACGTTTCCGCTGCGGGCGAAGAGCTGAACGTTTCCTACTCCTCGGAATTGAGCGCGGCCCCAACGCGAGAAAATGTGGGCATCGAAAATGTCGCTGTCGTAGGTGCCTTCCGAAGCGAGCGCTGGGCCAATCAGGAACACCTTGCCCAGATTGCTGGTGGAAGCATAAAGGCCGCCTCCGGGAGCCTTGGCAAAGGCTGTGACCTGGGTAGCGCCGGCCTTGATCAGATCGATGAATTCGTCTTGTCCGGTAATTGAGAAGATGTGTCCGCGGTTTCCCGTGCCGGCCAGCAGATTGCCGCGTTCATCAAAAGCAAGGGCGTAGACAAGGTCATTGGAAGAGGTCCAGATCCGCAACGGGGAACCATCCGGAGCAATGCGGTAAACCTCCGACCCACCCGAAGCGCCGAGGCCAGGAACCGGAAATGCGATTGGCCCGGCAGGGATGGTTGGGCCGCCGACCGGTTGGCTCTGCATGCCACCCATAGGGGCGTTGACCGCGGTGCCGGCGGGGATATTCGACGTGGGCCCGCCCGCGCGCTTCTCCCCAGCGCCAGCCGCGTAGATGTTTCCCGCATCGTCGATTGCCAGCGCAGTGATTTCTTTTTTCGGAGCGCTGTAAAGAACGAATGCCTGCCCGGTGGGAGCAATGCGATAGACCAGACCGCTGCCGTCTGAACCGGCAATCAGGTTACCTTTTGGATCAAGTGCGAGCACGCGGATATGGGCTTCGTCACTTTTGAAAAACACCGTGTGCTCGCCCCTGGGTGTGACCCGGTAAATCTCGCCGTGGTCGCCGGTCGCGATGTATAGGTTTTCCTGGTTGTCCAGCGCCAGATCCCAAATATATTTGGTGCCGGGATCGAAGTAGACACTGGAAGACCAGGTAGGACCCTGCTCGGCCTTGCCTTTCTCGCCGCGCGCCGGCGTGTTCTTCTTCGGCTCGATCTTATAGACCTTGCCGTCCGGGGAGGTGGCGGCGTAGATCGCGCCTCGGTTGTCCACGACGAGAGCCTGGACCTGAAGTTCCTGAGGCTCGAAGACTGTGCTGGCTTGGCCATCCGGGGCGATGCGGTAAAGGCGGGCCGGGGCGCCGGTAGCGGCGTAGAGAGTACCAGAGTTATCGGCCGCTATAGACCAGATGTAGGTGGAGGGGGTGGTGTAGAGCTGCTTGAAGGCAGGGGCCAGTTGCAGGCCACCTGTACTACGGACAGCCACTCCTTTCGCTGTCCCCTTGGAGAGCTCGTCAAACTTCGACTGTTCCCACGTGCGCGTACCTTCGCCAAAAGCAAAAGCCGTCAAACCAACCCCAACCAGAACTGAAAACAGCGTTCGTCGATCAATAGACAAGTTCGTACCTCTCATCAATTTCCAGGATTCCAGGGAAACTTCAGACTATCACGATTCATGAACCCTTTGGGCTGCCGGGAATCGGCAGCCAGTAAAACGGCAGCAGGATGCCGCCGTTACAGCCGGCGGGACGCCGGCGGCACGTCGTGATTTACTTGATCGTGATGGTCAGCAACTGCGCGCCGGAGACAACGTAATCCAGCGCGGTCGATGCCTCGTTTACCGAGGATTCGCCCAAGACCACCATCTCCTGGGTGCCGCGCATTCCTTCCATGACGTTCATCACGGAAAGCGGGAGCGTAGGCATGACCTTGTCGGCCACCATGGCTTCCGGATCGGCCTCCAACAGTGAGACGTACAGCCGATTGTTGGAATGCTCTTTGTTCAGCAAGGCAATCGTGGACGGCAAGTCCAGCTTGCGGCTGAACATCGGAACATTGCGGCGCATGTGGTCCAAGGTGTCACCGTCGCTGACCAGGATGCGCAGCGGTCCCTTCGACGTGGAGGTCGGCACGTGCAGCTTAATTTGGCGCACGATCCTCTCGCCACGATAGGGACGAAGTACGGTCTCTACGGTGATCTCGTCGCCCGGCCGGGCTTCAGTGACATCCGTACGGACGTTCTCGAGACGAGCAAAGCGGCGCTCCTTTACCAAATCGAAATCGAGTTGCACGCCCTGGATCTTGGGCTGCTCGTAAGGATTGTCGAAAATCCGCCCGAAGCGATCTCCCAAAGAGAGAGCCACCTGCAACGCCGCCGGAGCGGCACCATCGGTCGGTGCGAACATGTTCTGCAAGGTCACATCGGGGTAGCCATTCACGCTGATGTGGCCATTCAACCGATAAGTGACTTCTTCTCCGTATTCGTTCAGGCCGCGCAGGGCGTTGAAGACGGTCGCCATCATAGCAACCGGGCTAAGGCGCGCGTTGTTCAGCACCTCGTAATGGAACTGCTTGTCGGCCGGCCCGCCATGGATGTTGAGCGTGACGGGAATCATCTGCGGGTCTTTGCCCAACATGCCCATGATGCCGGTGTGGCGGTCCTGCACAAAGGAGCCGACCGGCTCGGTAGCGTTCACAATTTTGAACGCGTTCAGCGGCGACGGCAATGTGGCCAGAATCTGCGCCTTGGTCATGGGTATATCCACCATGCCGTATTGCAGCAGAGGATGGCCACAGGCCAGGAGCCGCTTCGGATCGATGTAGGTCACGGTGCAGGTGGCCGCGATGTCCATGTCGCCGCGGACCAGGACGGCGCTCACTGCGGAGCCGGCTTCCAACGGTTCGGGCTGCTTAATATCGCTGACCGAGCCGGCGCCCATGACCGGGACGATGCCGGCCGAGGCAAACTGGGGCGCGAAACGTCGTATGGTTTCCTCGTCAAAACCGTTGAACATCAGCGGGGTCTCGATCGGTTTCAGATAGTTGGCAACGCCTTCGAGCGGAGTCGTACTGGGGTCTCCAGGGCCGGAGGTCTTGCTGGGCACGCTGGGGCCCGACCGGGCAGACGGCGTTTCCACCGGCTTGCTGCGGTCCATGGCGTTGATCTCCAGCATTTCCGAGATCGGGGTCACACCGGCAATCGGTTCCTTGGAAAACTCGCCGATGCGGAAGGCGAGGGCTCCCGCCAGTTTGCCGTCAAGGTAGACGGGGCTACCGCTCATGCCGGCGACGACACCCGTGTATTCGACCTTCTTGCCGTGCAAGCGTATGAGGATAATGTCACCCCGGGGACCGTTGATGTTCTTTAGAATGCCCAGGACCTCAACGTCCATCGACTCGGGCTTGACGCCCTCAAACACCGTGTAGGCGACACCTTTCATACCGGCATGGATCTGGTCTACTGAGATGGTCTGGATATCAGTGGAAGTCTCAGCTGCGGTTACACACACCGGCAACAAACAGCAGAGGGCTGCGAGAGCAAAGCACATTTTTCTCATCAGTTCGCCCAATACACTCCGGCGCCCAACAGCACGCCTGTACTCAGCTTCAGTGTGTCAGATTCTCGGGGGAGAGTCCCAAAAAATGAGCACATCTACCAAACAACGAAGCAGTGCATCTATACTAGCACGGGTATTTCCTGAGGCAACCCATGTTTTACAGGCGGTTGGCAATGTTTTCCGGCCAGGTCCGTAAAATTTTCACGCTACTGACCTTGCTGGTATTGGGTTTAGGGACGCCGGCTTTGGGGCGGTGGGCCTATGCTCAGCCGCCAGGCCAGCAACCTTCGAGTCAAAGCCCGCCGGGCCAGGAGAATCCCAACCAGCAGCCGGCTCCGCCTGAGGCGGGCGGGCCGGGAAATGACGTTGGGCCCTATGCCATCCCGAAAAAGAAGGAGGAGCCGCCGCCGCCCCCACCGGTAAAGCCTACAAAGGTTGAGGGCATGCCGGATTATTCCATCCGGGTGGATGTGCCGCTGGTCAATTTGGACGTTTCGGTGACGACCAAGAACGGCCAATTTATCCCCGGACTGAAGAAAGACAATTTTAAGATCTACGAGGATGGGGTACCGCAGAAGGTCGCCGACTTCAGCCAGCAGCAAGCGCCGATCACGGCGGTCATGCTGATTGAATTTGCCTCCACCAACTACAACTACCTTTACGACGCGCTGAATGCTTCCTATACCTTTGCCAGCCAGTTGAAGAAGGAAGATTGGGTCGCGGTGGTCGCCTACGATATGAAGCCGCAGATCCTGGTCGACTTTACGCAGGACAAGCGCGCTGTCATGGGTGCGTTAAACATGATGCGCATACCGGGTTTTTCCGAGCGCAACCTGTTCGACTCACTCTACGACACTCTGGATCGGATAGAAGGAGTAGAAGGCCACAAGTACATCATTCTGATCTCCAGCGGGCGAGACACCTTCAGCAAAATCAATCTCGACCAGATCATCAAGAAGATCAAAGCCACCCAGAACGTCACCATTTATGCGGTCAGCATCGGACGTGCCTTGCGCGAATGGCTGGACGCGCACGGCTATGCTGGCGGAATTCAAAGCACGGACTGGCTGCAAGCCGACAACCAGATGAACACGTTTGCCAAGCTGACCGGCGGACGAGCCTATTTCCCGCGCTTCGAAGGCGAGTTGCCGGAGATCTTTCACGACATTTCGGCCGACGTGCGCAACCAGTACAACCTCGCCTATCACCCTACCAACACGAAACTCGATGGCAGCTACCGCAAACTGAAAATTGAGTTGGTGGGACCCGATGGCAGTCCGTTGAAGGTGCGCGACCAGAAGGGCAAAGAGGTCAAATATCAGATCATTGCCCGCGAAGGATACACGGCCAAACATCAAGTTGAGTAGCTGGTCGCCTCGCCGGCCGTTAGCAAAGACGGCGGGCGCCCGGCACTAGTGAAGATGGAAGAAGTGGTCCAACAGAAACAGCGCTCCCACGCCCAGAAATACCAATAAAGCCATTTTTACGCCGGGCTCTTTGTTGACTTCGGGAACCAGGTCGGAAGCGGCGACGTAGATCGTCACGCCGGCGGCGAGCGGCAGGCCGGCGCTGACTTCGCGGCGGAATATCGCCATGGTCATCACGCCCGCGACGGTGGCGACTCCCAGCAGCATGGAGGCTCCCCAGGCCACTCCGCGGCTCCGCCCACTGGCCAGCATGACGGAGGAAATCGTGAAGCCTTCGGGAATCTTGTGCAGGAAGACGGCAAGAAAGATAACCCAGCCCAGCCAACTGGAGATGATGAACCCTGAGGCGATCGCGATGCCGTCAAAGAAGGTGTGAATCATCAGGCCGATCAGCACCGAATAGCTTTTATGCACTTGCACGAACTCGTCGGTGTGAGTTTCTTCGCCAAAGTGGAAATGCGGTGTGACCGTATGCTCGAAGAAATGAATAATGAGATAGCCGAGCAAAACCAGGAACGCGGCGTTTTTGCCGCGCAACACCAGGCTTAGGGGAACCATCTCCACCATGGACGTTGCCAGCATGAATCCCGCGCCGAGAGCCACAAAATATCTGAGATAAGAACGCTCCCAATGCTTTTGCACGATGATGGCCCCGCCAAAGACGTTGGCGGCCGCTGCCGTCAGACCGAGCAGCAAACTGAGAAGGATGGGGTTCATTAGTGCGGAGCAGAATACCAGCACCCAGCACTTAGTACCCAGAAAAAGCAAGACTCATGCGTCGAGAGACTCGATGAGGCCATTTAAGATTCGGCCAAGTTCATTAACTCGCTCCAGCAGCCCTTGCACGTCATCCGCGCTCGCATGGCTTAGCCGTTGTGCAATCAGGGGCCAGGTCTCAAGCTCTGCCCATGAACCCGACGAATGACGGGAGAAATGCAAAATTCTCCCTGGTTGTAGTGGGCCTGTCCTTCCGCGATGTTGCTTGCGACCGAGACAGCAGCGCGACGGATCTGATCCGTACGACTGTAAACCTCCCGCCCCGGAAGACTCCCGGTCACTTTGTAGATTCGGCAACCCGATCCATAGCCTTTTGCCAGGCGCTCCGGTCTTTGTCCTGTTGCCCCCCTTCCTGACTGCTCTTTCACGAGGTACTGGGTACTCATCCAGAGTGCCGTACATGCATCACGTCACCATCCTTCACGATGTAATCCTTGCCTTCCAGGCGCAGCGTAGCTTTGGCGCGGGCGTTGGCCTCCGAGCCGGCTTCCAGCAGTTGATCCCAGTGAATGGTTTCGGCGCGGATGAAGTGTTTCTCGAGATCGGAATGTATGGCACCGGCGGCTTCCACGGCGCGGGTGTTGGCGGGAATGGTCCAGGCGCGACACTCGTCTTCGCCAACGGTGAAAAAGGAAATCAAGCCAAGCAGGGCATAGGTAGTGCGAATGAGTCGTACGAGGCCGCTCTCTTTGAGTCCGTAGCTGGAGAGGAACTCGGCCGCATCGGCATCGCTCATTTGTGAGAGTTCGGCTTCGACTTTGCCGCAAATGGCGGTCGCGGCTGCGTTCGGGCGCGAGACGACTTCGTTCAGCTTATAGTTCCGAACCGCGTGTTCTAATTCCTTGCCCAGATCGGAGCTCTCGTTGATGTTGAGGACGTTCAGGATCGGCTTTTCGCTCAGGAACATGAATCCGCGGATACGCTTTTTCTCCTCGGCAGTCATCTCCATTTCGCGCAGTGGACATTCGCTTTCCAGTTGCGCCTTGGCACGCTTCAGGAGCTCGAATTCATGCTCCAGTTCCGGCGAGCGCATCTTCTTTAAGTCTTTTTCCAGGCGTTCCAGGCGTTTCTCGATCTGGCCGAGGTCCGTGATCATGAGGTCGAACTCAACGTTCTTAATGTCGCGAAGCGGCTCAATCTCTCCCACGTGCGGGATCGCGGAGTCCTCGAAGGCGCGAACGACGTGCGTCAGGGCGTCTACCTGCCGCAAGTGACCGATGTAGGCGGTTTCCCTCAGGGCTTCCTGACCGATGGCGCCCACGTCTACGTACTCCACCGAAGCGTGCACCAGCTTTTTGGGATTGTAGAGAGCGGCGAGACGGTCGAGGCGGTCGTCGGGAACTTTGGCAACTCCAACATGCGCCTCACGCGGATTGGCGAACGCGTGCTCGGAGAGTTGGGCCTTGGTCAGGATGCGGAACAGCGAACTCTTGCCCACCTGCGGCAGGCCGATGATGCCGGTTTTCATACAAGCTTCTAGCTCCTGGCTGCTGGCGTCTGGCTGTTGTTAGGCAGAATAACAGGAAGGGGCATCGCAGAGCGGGGATGCGGGCCACCTTCGCACCGGGAGCAGTGTTCCGATAAGATGACAAGACGCTTTGGCTTATGGAGCCAGGATCAGAGTAGTCGGGTGTTAGTTTAGTTCCCTCCAACTCGTGCAAGAGGACTCGATGGAACACCCTCAAGGGCAAGAACGAATCAGCGCCGCCCGAGAATTTGGCGAAGCGCGGGTGCGATTCTTTTGGCTTCGTAGTAGGTCCGAGTACTTTCGCTGGGGACAGACCGACTGCTGCACGTCGTAATAGGGGATATATCCCCCGGGGGCCGCCCCATGCTTGACGCGTGGTTCGCGCAGGCGACCGCCTATCGCATCGTCTATGGCGTTATCGGCAGCTAGGTCACGGCGCGGTTTGCGCCCCGTCGCCCCCTCGAGGCAGGCGCGTTGCTGGGCATTGTTTTAAGCACCGCTGCCGCGATAGCAACCGGGAACCGCGGGCCCGCTTTCGGACTCGCGCTCATCGCCACGGCCTTGCCCTGCGCATGGGTGGGCGGCAGGATCGGTGAACGGCAATAGCAGGCAGGTTGCCGGCCGGCATTACACAAGCGAGATTGTGCTGGGGGGAGGATTTTTCTGATACTCAGGTGACGTGCCGCGCGGTGAGGTAAACAACCAGTAAGCCCAGCAGCAAGACACCGGCTTCCAACCGCGTGGACCAGACGTGCAGGGCGTTGAACTGCCCGCGGGCAGGATCGCTGACGGCGACATTGTCGATCTGACCCATGGACGCGCGCAGAGCTGCCATTTTCGGCGAGATGCCGAACTCAGAAATCAGGGTCAGGCTCAGCATGAGGCAGACGAAGAGGTGTCGCGCAGCAAAAGGGTGCGCTGCCCCGCTGGTCAGGCGGGCGTAGGTCATCGAACTGACGAGGAAAGCAATGCCAGAAATGACTCCCATCCAGTGCAGCCGGCTAAGCGAAGGGCTCACGACGGAGCCTGCCAGGTGGCGCGTGGGAAGCACGGAAAAGACAGTCGGTGCCAGCACAAACGCGAAGCAGATCAGGCCGCCCAGCCAGACCACGAGCGACATGAGCATGACGAATCGTAGCAGTGACATGGGGCTACATTATGCCTGACGGAGAAATGGTCAGCAATCTCTGATAGCACCATTCAACTGAGAACTGGCAACCGACAACCAAGAACTGGTCTTTAGACCGGTACCGGCACGCTCTCCACGATTTCGCGGAGGACTTGCTCAGCTTGCTCCGATTTCTTGAGCGTCGAGGAATAGAGTGCGTTGACGACGACGCGGTGGGCGAACACGGGGACGACCAGCGGCTTGAAGTCTTCGGGAGTGCAGAAGTTTCGCCCCTCCAGAAATGCCATGGCTTGGGCTGCGCGATAGAGCATCTGCGAGCCGCGAGGTGAGACTCCCAAAGAAAGATATTCGGACTCGCGCGTCTTCTTCACAATTTCCAGCGTGTAGGCGACCAGCGCGTCGTCGACTCGCACCCGGACCACGGCCTGCTGCATTTCTAACACATCGGCTCCGCTGAGCACGCGCTCGATCTTCTCCAGTTGCCCGGCTCCCGCAGTGGAACGGAGAATCTCGCGTTCGGCGTCTTGGCCCGGGTAACCCATGCGCGCGCGCATCAGGAAACGGTCCAGCTGCGACTCCGGCAGCGGATAAGTTCCGTGATGTTCCACGGGATTCTGCGTGGCAATCACCAGGAATGGCTGGGGCAGAGGATAGGAGTGCACATCTACCGTGACCTGGCCTTCATTCATTGCTTCCAGCAACGCCGATTGGGTCTTGGGCGTGGTGCGGTTGATCTCGTCAGCGAGGAGAATGTTGGTGAAGACCGGGCCGCGTTTGAACTCGAAGGCCTGCTCGATTGCTGACCAGATCGAGATGCCCAGCACGTCGCTAGGCAGCATGTCGCTGGTGAACTGCACACGTTGGAAGCTGCAATCGAGCGCGCGGGCCAGGGCCTGGCCGAGCGTGGTCTTTCCGACTCCGGGCACACCTTCAATCAGCAGATGGCCCCGGGCAAACATCGAGACCAACGCCAGGCGAACTACCTCGTCTTTCCCGCGAATCACCGTGCGCACCGCGTTTTCCAGTTGCGCAGCGCGAGAGGTCGTGGCAGTTCCCGTCTGAATGGGCATTAAGGCTGATTCTACTATGGGCCGTCAGGAAGGCTGAGGAGGACTTGGGTTACGGAGGTCATAAAAGCGGCTGTCAGTTGTCGCTTCTCGGTGGTTGGCCAAAGACGCAGCATTTTGCGCAGCTGCGCGACCACCGAGAACCGGGAACTGAGAACCGGGAACTACGGCTCGAATTCCGCCGGGCGGCCGGTCAGGCGCTCGATGCGCTTGGCGATGGGCGGATGGGTTGAGAACAGGTTCCCGAAATTCATTCCTAGCAACGGCTGCACGATGAACAGATGTGCTGTAGAGGGTGATGCGGCCATCGGCAGGCGGTGCGAGTAAGCATCGAGTTTCTGCAAAGCGCTGGCCAGAGCGTAAGGATTTCCCGTGTAGTGTGCGCCGCTGGCGTCGGCCTGATACTCGCGCGAACGCGACACGGCAAGTTGGATCAGCATGGCGGCAATCGGCGCCAGGATCAACATGAACAAAGCGGCGAACCCTCCGCCCCGGTCGCGATCGTCGCGCTCCATGCCCCCGAAAATCATGGCCCATTTGCCCATGTTGGCCAGCATGGTGACAGCTCCGGCGATGGTAGCTGCAATTGAGCTGATCAGGATGTCCCGGTTGTTCACGTGCCCCAGTTCGTGGGCCAGCACGCCTTCGAGTTCCTCGTCGTTGAGCAGGTTGAGAATTCCCTGCGTGACCGCAACGGAAGCATGTTGCGGGTTGCGGCCGGTGGCGAAGGCGTTTGGCGAATCGATTGGGATCACGTAAATCTTCGGCAGCGGCAGCCCGATTCTCTGAGTCAGGCGCTCGACCACCTGATAGACGCGGGGCAGTTCTTCCCGCGTGACCGGCTGAGCGCGATAGGTGGCCAGGGCGATTTTGTCGGAAAAGAAATAGGCGGTGAAGTTCATGACCGCGGCAATGACCAGCGCGAAGATCATGCCGTTCTGCCCGCCCAAGGCTCGGCCGATGAACAGCAAGAGCAGAGTTAATGCGGTCAACAAGAACGCCGTTTTGAAAGTGTTGCCCATGACCTACCTACCTCAACCATATAGATGTCACCCCGGGAAGGGGGATTCAGGCGGGGAGTTTTCCTGGCAGCCTCGGTTGTGCCCGCCAGATCCGTCGAAGAGCCGGCGCTCTGCCCACGATGACGAGCTGCCACCCCGGAGCGAGGCACGGGCGTCCCGCCCGTGCCTTGGTGGATCAGGCTTTCTGGGCTTCGCGTTTGACGGCACGGTGCAGCGTCTGGTCCAGCGCGGCCTTGGCTTTTTCGTACTCCTCCTGAGAAATACGCCCTTGCTGCCGCTCCATCTCGAGCTCGAACAACTCCTCCTTCAGAGCTTGCAACAGCAGGCCCGAGTGATTCGAATTGGCAGGAAGGGTGACCGGCGCCGCGGTCGCGGGAGCCGCCGCCGCCGCCGCTTTCCTCAGCCGGGCCGGGGACGCGCGCCGAACCTCGACGGTTTCATCCTGGTCAATTCCCGGCAGCGCTCCGGCTCTGGCCGAAGCACGCTGGGAGATGTAATAACCTCCCCCGGCCAACATGACTGCGAAGACCCCGAGAACGTACCAGCGGTATTTCTCCAGTGGATCCGGGGCATCGCTCGGCGGTCCTAGTCCTCCGCCGGGGCGGGAATCCCGGCCGGACACCTGGCCTCCGCCCATGCCCTCGCCTCCCCCGCCGCCCGACTCATTCCGCGGCGGCAGATTTCCGGTGCCCGCTACCTTAAACGCGAGCGACTGGTTGGCCTGGGCGTTGGCAACGACTTCCACCTGGGAATCCGTTTGTCCGGGATCCTGCATCGACTGGTACGATGCCGGACCGGAAAACTGCATGGATTTCGGGAGCACTATCACGAAGTGGTCCATGCCGTAGAGCGGCTTTGGGTCGAGGTTGGCTGATCCGGAATACGGCAGATGATATTGGACCTGGAACTGGGTCTCGCCCGGCCGCAGGGGAAAGATGAAGGCGTAGCGGTTCTTCTCCTTCTGCGGAACCGCGGAGGCGTTAATCGGCTGGCCGCCGGCGGTCTTAGCCATGGCAGTGTCGACGGAGGCGCCCTCCGGCAAATAAAACTCGAAGTTCTGATCATTCATCTGCGTCTTTGGCGGCTTTGACCGGTTATCAACCGCAAACAGGCGGGCGACCTTCAAAGTGTTGTCATCCGCTTCGACGCGCATGACGTCGGCCGTGACATTCAGGCCCTCGACTTTCTTGGCCACGTCGAAGACTTCCGCTTCGACCGAGGTTGTTCCCGGAGGCGCCATACGGTGGTAGGTCACCCCCTGATGGATCACGCGGATGAGATGGGGCGTATCGCCGGCTGGCAGTTTGAAGCTGAAATTGCCCTTGGAATCGGTCTTGGTGCGGGCGGCCTCTTCCATGCCCTGCGCCAGGTTGAGGAGAACGACTTCATCGCCGGCGGCGGGCTTGTTGGTGGTGCCATTCTTGACCGCGCCGGTAAGGGTTTGCGCCAAAGCGAAAGCTGAATTGAGCAGCAACACAAGCAAGAAAAGTGCCCGCTCGCCCCGGATGACAATGTTTGAGGACTTCAAATCCTCGCTCCTTTCTTTTGCTTAGTTCTTTTGCTTAGTTGGAGAGCCAATGGGACCGACTGATGAAGGCGCTGCTTCCAGGCGAGCGATTTCAGCCAGGATGGCAGCTGCTTCCTCTTCCAGAGACGCTTTCATGGCCTGGTAGTCGGCCTCCGGAAATTTGCCGGCTTTAAATTCAAAGTTGAGATCACGCAGGTTGTCGTAAACGACGTCTCTGCGTTCGCGTAAATACGCGGCGCGCGTCTTCTTCGGGTCCAGCTTCAATGTGCCGGGCAGGTAGAAAACGTAGAACACGACTGCCGCTGTAAATAGGAGGCAGACACACAGGACAAATGGCGTCATATTTCGGTATCCTCCTGCGCCTTCTTACGGAACCTATCAAGTTCGGGGCCGGTGACCGGCAAGACGGCGCCCGCAGCGGCCGGGGCGGGACGCTTGCTCCAGGCGCGCACGATGAGGATGGTGGTTGCCAGTCCCAGCGCGAGTGCCAGGAAGGGCATGATCCAGGCCACGCGGTTAAAACCGGTGGTGGTGGGAGCAGCGACCACGGTCGGGCCATATTTCTGAACAAAGCCCTGGAGAATGAGGTCGTCGTTGTCTCCGCGATCGAGGGCGGCCATCAATTCGCCGCGCATGCGATCCGAATAGGCGCAGCCCACGTGGTTGCACTCCAAAAGGATCTGGCTGCAGCTGCACACGCACATCATCTTGTGGCCAAGTTGCCGGAAACGAGCACCGTCGTCTCCGGCGCCCATGAGCGCGACGAGGGCAATCGATAGAGCCGCAAACCCGAGCCGTCGTTTAAGCAACCCGCGGGAACGTCGCATTGTGGATCGTGTAAGCAACTTCACCTCAGCGGCTAGAGCCGGCTCCTTTTTTCAGCATTTCGCGTTTTCAGCATTTCGCGGCACGGGGGAAGCCGTGCCCTCCCTAGTCCCCTGCTCCTGCGGGAACGGCCTGGGCCCGCGCGGGTACGGTTACTCGGACGGCTGCGGCGTTCGGCACGAGGGCCGAGAGCGTTCCAAAAATTATGACGAGCAATCCGGTCCAGATCCACGGAACCATCGGGTTCAGGTGGGCCTTGATGATCGGCCGCCCCGTGTCCTGGTTAACCCCTTCGTACACCACGTAAAGATCTGTGATCAGCAGGGGATTTTTCCCGGTGAACGTGGGATAGATGCGCGGAATGGTCTGCGGCTGCTGGCTGGCTTTGTAGAAGCGCCGTTCCGGATACAAGGTGGTGATCTGCTCGTCTCCCTTGAAGACCTTGATGATGGCCCATTCGTTGCCGTAATTCGGATTATCGTCCTGGGTATAGGACTGACATACCAGGGTATAGGGGCCGAGCGCCAATTTGTCGCCAAAGCCCATTTCCTTCTCTTTGTCCTGATTGAAGGCCGTGCCGAGAATTCCGATCACCACCATGGCCACGCCGAAGTGCACGATGTATCCGCCGTAGCGGCGAGTGTTGCGATGCCACAGATGCACCACCGAGGCGGCCAGGTTCTGACCGGTGTGCCGCGAGATCACACGGCCTCCGCGCACGAACTCGGAGACCACCGTCAGGATTACCAGCACACCCAGCATGGCGGCCATCAGCGCGTAGAAATACGAGATGTCATTCCAGGGGCGCACGCCGAAAATCATCATGAGGATGCCAACCGCAACCGCGCCCAGGCTGGGCCACAGGAAGTTGCGTTTCAGGCTGTCTAGGGAGGTCTTGCGCCAGGCCAGCAGCGGCCCCACGGCGGTCATCAACAGGAGCAGAAGGGCCACGGGTATTGCGACCTTGTTGTAGAAGGGCGCGCCCACGGTGATTTTCTTGTCCTCGACCAATTCGGAGATTTTGGGGAACCACGTACCCCACAACACGGTGAAGCAAGCCAGCAGCAGGAGCAGGTTGTTGAACAGGAAACTCGACTCGCGTGAAACCAGCGACTCGAGCCTGTGCTCGGACTTCAAATGCGCCTTATTCTTGACGAAGAAGAGTGCGAAGGTGGCGAAGGTGACGGCGAGAAACCATCCAAACCACTCGCCGATCGAAGACTGAGCGAAGGCATGCACGGAACTGATGATTCCGCTGCGGGTCAGAAAAGTCCCGAGCAGCGCCAGCCAGAACGTGGCAAACACCAGCCACATGTTCCAGACCTTCATCATGCCGCGCTTCTCCTGCATCATCACGGAATGCAGGAAAGCCGTACCTGTCAGCCAAGGCATGAGGGAAGCGTTTTCCACCGGGTCCCATCCCCAATAGCCGCCCCAACCGAGCACGGCGTAGGCCCAGTGTGCTCCCAGGAAAATGCCAACCGTGAGAAACATCCATGTGACCATGGTCCAGCGGCGGGTGATGTGGATCCACTGCTCACCCTGGTAGCGCATGACCAAGGCGCCAAAAGCAAAGGCGAATGGGATCGTCATGCCTACGTAGCCCAGATACAGCATCGGCGGGTGAATCACCATCTCGGGATATTGCAGGAGCGGGTTCAGTCCGTTGCCATCGACGGCACGCTCACCTTGCATCACGGCGAATGGGTGTGCGGCAAAGTTGAGCAGCAGGAGGAAGAAAATTTGTACGCCGGCGATGATTACTGAGGCATAGGCGAACAATCTCTGGTCGGTCTTGTGGCGCAACCTTAGGACAAAACCATAGGCGGCCAGCAACAGCGACCAGAACAGCAGAGAGCCTTCCTGTCCTGACCAGAGCACCGCGAATTTATACGGACCGGGCAGGTCGCGGTTGCTGTGATGGAAGATGTAGGCAATGGAGAAATCGTCGCGAAACGCGGCCATCACGAGAACGACGGCGGCAAACAGGACGGCGGCAAAAATTGCGACTCCGGCACGGCGCGCGGTTTCACCCAGCCGTTCCGAACCCGGGCCCTCCCGTACCAGGGCCAAAATGCCCGCAAGAAACGAGTAGACGGCCAAAACGAGAGCGATGAGAAGCGCAAAACTGCCAACTTGTGACATGAGGAGCTCTTATTTTTTCAGAAACAAGCAGCCGAGGCAATGCTGGACGGCCCTGGCTCTCAATTACAAAGAACCGCTTGAGAAATTCAGAGTCACAGCTTGCTTTTTGTGACGAAAAAGCGTCAGCAGGTGGCTTCCGCCGGGCCCCACAGCGGCTTATAGGTGCAATTATCTCCTAAACTGGACCAGAAAGAAACCTCCAGAAGGACACAATATATTATGTCCGCTAGCGCCTCTTGCTATGATGTTGAAGGTCGACACTTTCCAACACAAGCACCGCCTAATCGGAAAATGCAAACGCATGAGTAGTACTGACGTTCGATCCCCCGTTCGACAGCCCTTAAAAGTGCTGATCGTTGAAGATAGTGTTCCTGACGCGGAGCTAATGGTCCATGAACTGCGCCGGACCGGGTTCGAAGTGAACTGGGAACGGGTGGATACCGAGCCCGATTTTGTCGCCTCCCTGGCCGCGTCTCCTCAGCTAATCCTGGCCGGCTACACGCTGCCCCAATTCAGCGGCCCCCGTGCACTCGAAATCCTGCAGGAACGTGGCCTGGGAATCCCCTTCCTGGTGGTTTCGGGCACCATTGGCGAGGACCGTGCGCGCGCCATGGTGAAAGAAGGCGCCGCCGAGGTTCTGCTAAAGAGCCAACTGCCTCGTCTGGGGCCGGCGGTGATGCGCGTTCTCGAAGGCGTGCGCAAAATTGCGTATTTCTCCATGGAGATCGCGCTGGAATCTGGGATTGCTACCTATGGCGGAGGCTTGGGCGTTCTCGCGGGCGACACCATTCGATCCGCGGCCGATCTTCAGGTGCCGCTGGTGGCGGTCTCGCTGGTCCATCGCAGAGGCTACTTTCAGCAGCGCCTGGACGGGAAGGGATGGCAAGTCGAGGAACCGGCGGAGTGGCGGCTGGAAGACTACTTAATCGAGATGCCGTGCCGAGCGAGGGTGGAGATCGAAGGGCGAATCGTCCATCTCCGGTGCTGGAAATACGAGGTCAAGGGTGTCAATGGATACTCGGTCCCCGTCTACCTGCTCGATTCCTGCCTTGCGGAAAACAGCGAAGCGGATCAGCAGCTCACGCATGTGCTCTACGGAGGCGATTCCTGCTACCGGCTCTGCCAGGAGATCGTGCTGGGTGTCGGCGGGGTGCGCATGCTGCGCGCCCTGGGCTACGAGGCGATCGAACGCTTCCACATGAATGAAGGGCACGCTAGCCTTCTCACCCTGGAGCTATTGCAAGAAGAAGCGAGAAAACAAGGTCGGGTGCGCGTTGATATCAATGATCTCGCGGTAGTGCGGCCCAAATGCATCTTTACCACGCACACCCCCGTTCCGGCGGGTCACGATCAGTTTCCGCTCGACGTTGTCAGCCGTCTTCTTGGGCAGGGGGAGGATTTTTCCGATACCTTTGCCAGCGACGTAGCGGCTCGCGTTTTTGGACGCCGGCAAAGCGGTTCTGCCCCGCAATCGTTCCCGGATGGCCAAGGCATGCTGAACATGACTTACCTGGGTCTCAACATGAGCCGGTACGTCAATGGAGTGGCCAAGAAGCACGGAGAGGTTTCGCGTCTGATGTTTGCCGGCTACCAGATTGATGCCATAACCAACGGGGTTCACGCAGCCACCTGGACCTCGCCAGCCTTCCAGGCCCTCTATGATCGACATATTCCGGACTGGCGGCAGGACAATTTCAGTTTGCGCCATGCTGAGAGCATCCCTAAAGACGAAGTCTGGGATGCCCACGGGCGCGCCAAGACTCAGCTGCTTGAGGTCGTCAACAAGAACTCCGGGGTGACGATGGTTCCGGACGTACTGACGATCGGTTTTGCCCGTCGAGCGACCGCTTACAAACGTGCCGAGTTGCTTTTCACCGACCTCCAACGCCTGAAAAAACTCGCCGAGGCCGGCGGGCTGCAGGTGATTTATGCCGGCAAAGCCCACCCCAGCGATCAGGATGGCAAGATGCTGATCCAGCGCATCCTGCGGATCAAGGAAGAGCTGAAAGACGATATCACGATCGCCTTCCTCACCAACTATGACATGCAACTGGCGAAACTGGTAACGGCCGGTGTCGATCTCTGGCTGAATACGCCCCAGCCTCCACTGGAGGCCTCCGGAACCAGCGGCATGAAAGCCGCCCTGAACGGCATTCCGAGCCTCAGCATCCTGGACGGCTGGTGGCTGGAAGGACTGATCGAGGGCACCACGGGATGGGCCATCGGAGACCGCACCGGCCGGGAGAGCGCCAACCGCGGCCCCGAGGACGCCGACTCGCTTTACACCAAGCTGGAGCAGAAGATCATCCCGATCTTCTATCAGAAGAAAGGCCGTTATATCGATGTCATGCGGCACGCCATTGCGGTTAACGGCTCCTTCTTTAATACCCAGAGAATGCTGCAACAGTACGTGTTAAGCGCGTATTTCCGCTGATCACCCGCCGCCCCAAAATCATGCGGTAGAGACGCGGCTTGCCGCGCGTCTGTTGAGACCGGTAGGGACAGCCGCCCGCGGCTCTCCGCCCGCCGACCTTTTCGATCTCGCCCAACCCACAAGGCCCGCGCACGTCGGTAATCGTTAGTAACCTTGCGTCACTACCCCTAATGGGCTTTGATTAATCCTGTCGAATTCGAGCCGATAAGTGTGCTCTCGGGAGGAACCTTGCGCGTGGGCGAGGAAAAATGGGAACTGGCTATTCTGGCCACAGTCCACGGCTTCTATTTGAAGCTGCTCGAGGAGCAGTTTGCCGGCCAATTGCCTATCCCCCTCGGTCTCGATAGCGACTCTCTCTCCATCGCGTCTGACAAGGCTCATCACACCCTCGAAACCATGCAGCGCTGGCTGCAGTTGCTCGACTTGGCGGTTAGCCCCGCTATGGTGCGATGCGGGCTGACGGCGGAAACCGATCCGGAACTGGCCGAGGCCCTGCTTCGTTACTACGCCCGCAAAAAGGATCCCAGCAATCAGGACCGCGACCGGACGGACCTGGCGGCTACATTTCTCTATCGCAATCCGAGGGTTCCCGGGCAGTGGGAGCGCCGCGGATATGCCCTTGACGGGATCCTGCCGATCCCGCCCTTTGAGATCGCTCTGGCCGAAATTCTTGCCGATGGCAAAGTAGTGCCGCTCTCGGGGGATGAGATGCACCAACTGGCCGACCTCGACATTCTGCGCGCCAAGGCTGAGATTTTTCGCGATTTCGGCGCCTTCCTCGATTCTGGGTTGCTGGACAAAGTTCGCGAGATCAAGCGTTTGCTGGGCCCCTCCTTTTATCACCCGGCAGTGCTGGGTTATGTAGCGCCCCTCAACCTGGCCATCGGCAAAAAGTTTGACACCCTGTTCCGGGCTGCCAGCTTCGAGATCAAGAAATTTGCCCAATCCGTCGAGCAACGCGGGGGCAGTATTGTGGGCCAGGTCGATGGCAGAGATGTCACGGTCGATTTGATAGCGGCGATGGATGAAGAGGAGCTTCTGGGAAGCGACTACGGCACCTCGCTGGAGCGCTTCCGGCGGGTTACCAAGCTGAAGAAGTCGATGGAAGGCCAGCCCAAGATGCAGATGGCGGCCGTAGTGGGGGTCTCGGCTGTAGCGGGGCCGTTGGTCCAGGGAAAGGCCGGCGACGTCGCCGGGAAGTCGCCGCGTCCCAACGTACTCCCCAAACCGGCGGTGCCGCCGACCTCCGATCCGCGCCTCATTACCCTGGAAGAGACCAAGTTGCGCAGTGTGGAGGAATCGATCCGCGCTTTCGTGCGCGCCGCCACCCCCAAGTTGCGTGAAATTGTTCCCATGACCTCCTTTAATTTGATCCTTACGGCTGCGGAGGCAGACGCGTTTTGCGCTGATTTTCTCGAAGAAGACAGTTTTCGTGCCGATCATGCCCGCATTCTGGTGCGGGTGGTGGCCATCGTAGCGCGCATGAGCACGGAAATCGAGGAACTCAAGCGCAAGCACCTTACCCATCTGGCCCAGCCTCACGGCGACTCAGTCAGGCTGCTGCTGGCGGCTGCCAGAACCGCCCGGGAAAATGCCGCTCTCGTTCTGGATCTCGCCGACCAACGTGGTCTCAACGAAAAGGTAATCACGCTGGAGGCTTCGCTGCAGAAACTGCGGGAACGTTCCGAGTTGGCGGAGAAGGCCATGGCGGAGCTGACCGCAGACACAAAAAAACAAAATTGAAGGAGGGGCACGCGCGGCCCCTCGCGTCTTCCGGGGAGAAGACTCAGGCCTTTGGGGAGGGGTCCGGGGGCCGCAGCAACCTGATCATTGCTTCTTGCGCGCGCGTTCGGCTCGTCCAACGCTGACTCGCCACACGAGCCCGGGGTGTGCGGGGCAGCCTAAGCTCTTGCCCGCCGCTTCCCACGGAAGACTCGTTCCTGTTCTAGAAATAGAAATGGGTGCGGCTCGTTTAAAGTACGATCTTTCAATGAGATAGATTACGCGCGGAGCGTTCATGCTGCTTGAATCAGGGGTGATATCAACACTGCAAGGAGAAAGGAGATATGTGATAAGCCCGCCGTGATGCGAACTGGTTCTCGATAGGACACCTTTCTTACACCAGTTGGACGACGGTCAGTCTTGGCTGATCGATAGTTATCTTTCTTGTCCCAGCAGCGCCTCGGGCTGGACATTTCTCTCCGTGTTCGCTACTGTAAGTCTGCAGGAGCAGAAGCAGTGGCGAAGGCGGGAGACAGCAGCAGGTTAGGCTGCAGCGGCCGAATGTTTTCGGCCTCGGAGATCGCGCTGATTCGGGAAGTGGTGGCAACGTGTTGGGGCCTCAGTCGCACCGAGCTAGCCAACACCATCAGCGAGCTGGTGGGCTGGACCCGCGCCAATGGTTCGCTAAAGGAACCGGAATGCCTGGTGCTATTGGGCCGGATGGAAGCGGCAGGCCTGCTCAGGTTGCCGAGGAAACAGCAGACGCGTCCGGTCGGGTCGGTTACCTCGATTCCGCACACGGCCGAGGGCGAACCGGGGGTGCCGCTGAGCGGGCGGGTGGAAGCTTTTGCTCCCCTCTCCATCGAGGGTGTCAGCGATGCTGGGGGGCGGCAGCGGTTTCGCGAACTGGTCGGCCGCTATCACGCACTGGGTTACAAAGTACCGTTTGGCGCCCACCTCGAGTATCTGGTCTCGATTACTCAGCCCGTGCCCACCGTGGTCGGGGGTTTGCAGTTTTCCAGTGCGGCGTGGCGCATCGAGGTGCGCGATCAGTGGATTGGGTGGGACGAGGCGACGCGTGCGCACCATCTGCCGCAGGTGGTCAATAACAGCCGGTTCCTCCTGCTACCTTGGATCCACATCAAAAATTTGGCGAGTGCGACGCTGGCGCGCGTACTCCGGCGTTTGCCCGCGGATTGGCAGGCCCAGTACGGGGTCACACCGCTGCTGGTGGAGACCTTCGTGGATGCGGCGCACTATACCGGAGCCTGCTATCGGGCGGCGAATTGGGTGGAGCTGGGAGAGACGAGCGGGCGGGGGCGCGATGATCGCCAGCATCGTCGTCACGGGGCCCAGCCCAAGCGGGTGTTGGTGTATCCCTTAAGAGGCGATGCGCGGGCACGGCTGCGGGGAGAGCGCTGACCCCATGAGCGCGCTGCCCTGTCCAGTTGCGGATCTGCCCATCGTCGTGGATTTCATTCACGTGGCGCAGTATGTCTGGGAAGCGGCAAAGGCACTCATTCCCGAAGACCAGGCAGAACAAGATCACTGGGTCCGAGCCCACCTGCTGGAACTCCTACGCGGGAAGGCGAGCCGGGTGGCGGCCGGCATCCGCCGAAGTGCCACTCTCCGGGCCCTGGCCGCTGTCGAGCGGCAAGCGGTGGACGACTGCGCAGACTATCTCATCAACTACGCACCCTATCTGCAATACGACAAGGTGCTGGCCGAGGGCATCCCCATGGCCACGGGGGTCATTGAAGGCACCTGTCGTCATCTGGTCGAGGACCGGATGAACCTTACCGGGGCACGTTGGAGTTTAACCGGTGCCGAAGCCGTACTCCGTTTACGCGCGCTGCGCTCCAGTGATGACTTCGATGCTTATTGGCAGTTTCACGAACAGCAGGAATACAAACGCAACCACGCGGCGCACTACGCCAACCATGACGTGCCAAAGGTTGTCTCCGCAGCCCTCTTATCCCAGCCCAGTCGTCGCGGTACTCTGAAAATCGTCAAGAAAAAAGGAGAATCGTAAGGGCGCTCGCATCAGCGAGGCTGCCTCATTCCCGCAGAAATAAGAAAATCTAAAAGAGCCGCAATAGAAATCGGGGCAACGATGGGTCGGCTCTAGGTGCAAGAAATTAAAGCAGTAGCTTTCGACCCAAGGGGGTTCCTCACTTCTCCGCCCGTGACTTAGGCAGACCCAGGATTTCCAGATTCAGAACAGGCGCAAGGGGCGCGCCGGTTGGTACTTGGTTCTCGCGCGTTATATCCTCGCCTGGTGCCACGCTCGGCTGCCCTAGAACGCTCGCCCACCGCGGGGCTAATCCTGGGACTCGTCATCACGCTGGGAGCAGTGGTGGCCTATTCCTCCTACATTACCGTGCAGATCTCCGGACTGCGCGAGCTGCAGCACGATCTTGCCGACCGCAACCGCAAAGACTCACTGCAGCTTCTGCGTATTCAGAACGATTTGAATTTATTGGCGCTGGCCATGCGAGACATGCTGGATAACGACGAGCCCTATCCGCTCACCGCGTGGTCGGCGCAGTTCCAACGAATCCGGGAGGACCTTGACGATGCTCTTCATCGCGAGGAGCAGGTTGCGGTCGCCCACCGCACACCCGAGCAGCGGGAATTTCTTGGCAAGGCTCTGGCTCAGTTCTGGGATGCCGTCGATCGCATCTTTGCTCTGGCGCGCGAGGGCAAGCCGAAAAAGGCACAAACCGAGATCAGGGACTCATTGCAGGCCCGGCAAGCAGGGCTGAGCACCGCGGTGGCCCGCCTGCTGGTCGAGAACAACGAGAGTGAGGAACAGGCGGCACTCCGTATCGGCGGGATTTACGATCGGGTGCAGCGGCAGGTTTACATCTTCCTCATGGCCATTCTACTGGCAATTCTGTTCACGAGCTTGTACCTGATCCGCTCCAATCGGCGGCTATTTGCGCAACTGGCCGCCTTGTCCGAGCAACGCAGCGAACTGGCGCAGACGCTGATTTCGAGCCAGGAGTCTACGCTGCTTTACATCTCCAGGGAGTTGCACGATGAATTCGGCCAGATTCTCACTGCCGTAGGCTCCATGCTGAGCCGGGCGGGGAATCACGCAGCGGAGGGCTCGCCCTTGCGCGCGGAAATCCGCGAGGTCACCGAGATCGCGCAATCGACTCTGGAGAAGGTTCGCAGCCTGTCGCAGGCACTGCATCCGGTCATGCTGGACGAGGCGGGCCTGGAGAGCACCATTGACTGGTATATTCCCGTGGTGGAAAGGCAAACGGGGGTTGACATATCCTATGAGAAATCCGGGAACTCCCGTCCCGTGGATGGCAGCGTTGGAGTTCACATTTATCGGGTCTTGCAGGAAGCGCTGAACAACGTCGCGCGCCACTCCGGGGCCCATGGCGCGTGGGTGCGGCTACGGTTTTTGCCGAATGGCCTCGAACTCGAAGTGGAAGATCATGGGAGAGGTTTTGTATCGCAACCGGCAAAGACGGGCATTGGACTGGTAGCCATGCGGGAGAGAGCCGAACTGCTCGGCGGAAAAATTGAATTTCTCGAGCCACCGGAGGGCGGGACCCTGGTTCGCTTAAAGGTTCCCCTGGAGAAGTCAGAGCCGCATGTCCAATAAGATTTCCGTCCTGCTCGTGGATGATCACAGCCTGGTGCGCCGGGGGTTTCGCCGCATTCTTGAGGACGCGCCCGATATTACTGTCGTCGGCGAGGCGGGGGACGGAGAAGAGGCGGTCCGGCTGGCGCAGCAACTGAAACCTCGTCTGATTGTAATGGACTGTGCCCTGCCCGGCATCAATGGATTGGTCGCCACCCGGCGCATTCTCGAGAAATCTCCCGACATTGCCGTTCTCATGTTGAGCATGCATTCGGAAGACACCTGGGTGCGCCAGGCACTCGATGCCGGGGCGCGGGGTTACATTCTGAAAAGCGCGGTGGATATGGAATTGGTGACCGCGATCCGGCGCGTGGCGGAAGGCGAGACGGTGCTTGATCCCCAGGTGGCGCGTCCCGCTGCGCTAAAAGGCGAGCGGAATTACGGCCTGACGGTTCGCGAGCTGGAAATCCTGCAACTCATCGTGGACGGAAAGTCGAACAAGGAGATTGCCGCGCAACTCGCTCTCAGCGCCAACACCGTCGCCGTGCACCGCGCCAATATTATGGATGCGCTCGGCATTCACAAGACCGCTGAACTGGTGGTGTATGCCATCCGCAACGGGTTGGTGAACATTCCGTGAATCGCAGGTCCTTCCTCCTGGGGCTGGCTGGACTGGCTTCCGCTTCCGCACTGCCACTTGAGCTATTCAGCGCACCCCAAACCTCGCCCCTCGGATTTCGGCTGGCAGACGTCACGGGTGCGGCTGGGATCCGGTTTCAACATAATAGCGGTGCTTACGGCGGCAAGTTCCTGCCCGAGACCCTTGGTGCCGGCTGCGCATTTCTCGATTACGACCAGGATGGCTGGCTGGACATTCTCCTGATCAACGGCATGGACTGGCCCGGCCACAAGCGGGGGCGGACGACGCTCAAGCTGTATCGCAACAACCGCAACGGCACGTTCACCGATGTGACGCGAAAGGCCGGTCTCGATGCCGAAATGTACGGTATGGGCGTCGCGGTCGGCGATTACAACAACGACGGCTTTCCCGATCTCCTGATTACATGCGTGGGACAGAATCGCCTGTTCAAGAACACCGGCCAGGGCAGCTTTGTCGACGTGACTCAGTCCAGTGGCCTGGCGGGGCGCCAGGCGCTCAGCACTTCAGCTTTGTGGTTCGACTTCGATCGCGATGGCCTGCTCGATCTATTCGTCTGCAACTACGTGAAGTGGTCGCCCAATCACGATGTGTTTTGCAGCCTTGATGGCAAGCACAAGTCCTACTGCACGCCCGAAGCGTATCGTGGCGAGACTTGCTGGCTCTTCCATAATCGCGGCAACGGAACGTTCGAGGACGTGACGGCTTCGAGCGGCATTTTCGATAGCAGTTCAAAGTCGCTCGGCGTCGCCCTGTTCGACTACGACCAGGATGGCTGGCCCGACCTCGTCGTCGCCAACGACACTCAGCCGAACAAACTCTACCGCAACCGGCATAACGGCGCCTTCCAGGATGTGGCCGTGGAAGCGGGGATCGCCTTCAGCGCTGATGGGAAAGCCCGCGCCGGGATGGGAGTGGATGCAGGCGACTTCGATAACTCCGGCGTTCCGGGGGTGGCAATCACCAATTTCGATAACGAGATGATCGGGCTTTACCGCGCCCAGGCCAAGGGTGGGTATGAAGACATCGCCACAAAGTCTGGAGTCGGTTTGCCTTCCAAGACGACTCTGGGATTTGGTTGCCTGTTTTTCGATGCCGACCTGGATGGCAATCTCGACCTGGCCGCGGCCAATGGGCACATTGACGACACGGTGCGCAACATCCGCGGCAACGTGGGCTACGCGCAGCCGCCCCAGTTTTTCCTAAACACCGGAGGTCGCACCTTTCGCGACGTGAGTTCAGAGATCGGCGACGACTTCCGCCAGCCGAAGGTCGGGCGCGGGCTGGCGTATGGTGACTTCGATCGCGATGGCGATCTGGATCTACTTATGACCACCAATCAAGGGCCGGCGTTTCTTTATCGCAACGACCAACTCGCGGGCCATCGCAGCATTCGGTTCCGGCTGGTGGGGACGCAATCTAATCGCGACGCCATTGGCGGGGTAGTACGCATTTATCACAGCGGCGCAACCCAGTCGCGATTGGTTAAGAGTGGATCGAGCTACCTGTCGCAGTCCGAGCTGCCGCTTACGTTCGGGGTGGGACAGCGCGACCGAATCGATCGGGTCGTTATTCAATGGCCGAACGGCAGAACTGAGGAGTACAGGAATCTGGCGGCAGGCCGGGCGTACAAGTGTGTTGAGGGTGAGGGGATCAGTTCGGAGAGCGGGTTCTAGAGGAGCCTCCGACCGCGTAGCTGAAGCGTGCCGGTGAAAACTTCTGTCGTCGCTCGGAAACAGCAGGTCCCTCGACTCGCGCAAAGTACGCGCTCGCCGGGGGTGACAAGCGTGCGGTGGCCTAACGCCTCTAGTACTTTTTCACCATTGTCCCGATCGGCGAGGACCTCTAGATTCCTTCCCATCATCGTCCTCATGCAGCGCATCGGAACCGCCACCTGACGGACCCCACGATGCGAGTACACTGCCGGGAGCAGCCGGTGGCAGACAGCTAAACGCTGATCTGGGCTGCAACCGGTAGTGAGCTGAAGAATTTTGGGCCAAATCCCAGTTCTCCGCTTCCAAACCCGCACCATTTTTGTTGCACAATTTTTGTTGCTGCATTCGCCAGGCAATTTGCGCTACCATGCCACCCTTGCTTACGATATTTTTGCGTGGCAGCCTGGGAAAACCGGGCCCGATGGTGTGATTGGACTTGAGGGGGTGCGATGGCGGACCAGGCAACAAATCACTGGCGGGCACTCTACGTCGCTGCTTACATGGAGCGAGATCCGGGAAAAGTCATGGGGCGGATTGAAGAGGCCGAGCAGGCCATGACCCAATGGCAAAAAGAAATGGGAAGTAATCTCCGCAGCCGGAATGTTGAGGCCGAACGCCGAACCCTGGCTCTCTGCCGGCAAGATCTGCGCATGCTCCGGCAAAGAGGTTCCTGTCGTGGCCGAGCCAGCAAATAGTCGCCCAGATTTCGAGTTAGGAAGACCTCAGTGGCCCCCTGATTCATCCGCCGGAGGACTCAGGCGGGTCAAAGGGCACCCAACCCGCTCGCTAATACTTTTCTACTATTGTTGCCTGCCTGGTTGATCACTAGATTGCTCACCATCTTTTGGCTCGACTCTTGGCCGGGATCGGGCCAAGCGGGTTCCCGTCGCAAATCTGAAATCTAATGTTCTATGGGGGGGATTTGAAACGCTTACTGCTGCTGTTTCTCCTGTCATTCGGGTTCTCGGCTTTGGCTCAAAGTCATTACGCGGTGCTGAGCGGCAGTGTCAGCGATCCCGCGCAACGTGCTATCGCTGGGGCGGCCGTCCAACTGAAAGCGGTCAATACGGGCGCGACTCGGCACGTGGTCACGAATGAGCAAGGGCTTTTCGAGGTTCCGGGGCTTCCGCCGGGAGACTACCAGCTCACCACGCAGGCCCAAGGATTTGCCCCGGCCCACGAAGCGCTGGGTTTGGAGGTCGGACAGCGGTTAACGGTCGCGATCCGGCTGAAGCTGGCTTCGGTCACCGAGACGGTAGAAGTGGGTGCCCCGGTTGAAGTCCTGCGCAGCCAGGATGCCAGCGTTGGCGAAGTCATCGAGCCGCAATCGATCCGCGAGCTTCCGCTCAATGGCCGCATGTTGATTGACCTGGTGCTGACCGTACCTGGCGCGCATGTGGGTCACGGGGCGCAGACCGGTGACAGGAATCCTCTATATTGGCGGCCAGGACAACGCTCCGCGGTGAGTATTGCGGGCAGCCGTCCCAACGGAAATTACTTTCTGCTCGACGGCGCTACCAACACCGATCCGACGTTCAACACCCTGAATCTAAGCCCCTCGCCGGACGCGGTCGAGGAATTCAAGGTTCAGACGGGCAGCTACTCGGCCGAGATGGGCGGCGCCGGTGGCGGTCAGATCAACATTGTCACGCGGTCCGGCTCGAACCAGTTCCACGGCACAGCCTACGAATTTCTGCGCAACGGGGCGATGGATGCCACGCCGTTTGCCGCCATGGGCAACAATCATCTCGCCCAGAACAATTTCGGCGCCTCCTTGGGGGGACCCATGGTTCACAACAAGACTTTCTTTTTCGTGAACTATGAGGGCTTCCGTCACGCCATGGCGGACGCCATGATTGACACTGTCCCTTCGGCCATGGAAGCGATGGGCGACTTCAGCCTGAGCGGGACAAATATCTATAACCCGTTCAGCGCGTATCCCAACCCGAACTTCGATCCCAGCAAGCCGGTCGGCCCCAAGAACCCCGAGATCATTCGCGATCCCTTTCCCGGCAACGTGATCCCTCAGAAGCTGATCAACCCGGCCGCCCAACTATTCCTCAAGAAGAACGTGCCCTTGCCGAATGCAGGTATGGGAATGGGCATGAGTGCTATTGGGTGCGGCATGACGATGATGGGCTCGCCCACCGTGCTCGGCGCGGGCCCAGACTGCAACAACTACCTTGATGATGGGAACGAACTCCACAGCAACAACCAGGGCACGGTACGGATGGATCACACCTTTGCCAATTCGGACAGTCTGACTGGGCGTTACTCTCTGAGTAGCGAAAATGGGTTCATGCCGGAGAACCTGCCGGGCTTCGGTTCTTTTCACGACAATTTCTCCCAGCATGGCAGCGTCGCCTGGACACGCGTGGTCGGCCCGCGCATGGTCAATGTCGCCAGCATCACCCTTTCCCGGCTGGTGATGCGCCGGAACCAACAGAATGCCAACCTCAACGACATTGTCGGCCAGCTTGGCATTCAGGGCATCGGGTTCGGCGGTCCGGGAGCGTGGGGAGCTCCCTGGTTTAACGTGCAGGGCTACTCCGGGATGGGCGACACCTTTGCTGCCACTCCCATGCACGCCTGGGACACGCTGCTGGAAGGGCGCGACCACCTGAGCTGGCAGCGCGGCCGGCACAGCCTTAAATTCGGCGGCAGCTATCGCCGGTTCATCTGGCCGATGTGGGGTTTCTTCCAGAACCGCGGCTATTATCAGTTCACGAACGGTTTCACCACGCAAACGGCTACGGCCGACGGCACAGGCTCGGCGCTGGCCAGCTTTCTGCTGGGATTACCAGCTGTGAAACAGCGCCAGGCCGGCATTCCGCAGATGCAACTGCGGCAGTGGTACGCGGACGGTTTCGTCCAGGACAGTTTTCAACTGACGCACACCACCACGGTGGAGATGGGCGTTCGTTACGATTACATGAATCCGCTGGTGGACATCAGTTACACCAACTCCAATCTTATTTTTCAAAATGGCGTGCCATCGGTCTTCATCGGCGGAAAAAATGGCTATCCGAAAGGCTTGAAGTATCCCAACCCTCGCAACATCGCCCCCCGGTTCGGCATATCTCAGGCGATTCCGAAATACGGCGTGGTGGTCCACAGTGCCTTTGGCATCTTCTATACGCCGGTGGACATGAATACGTGGTGCAATCAGCGCCACAATGTGCCGTTCGTTTTCCCCGAAACACAGCAGAGCGACAACTTCACTCCGTCGGCCTCTCTGATCTCGTCAGGTTTCAACTTCGGACAACCGGTGCTGGGCGAGACCACGGTCAGCTTCACGGCCATGGATCCGCATGCGCCGTCGCAGTACATCGAGCAGTGGAGCCTTTCGGCGGAGAAGAGCCTGGATCGGGTAACTGCGCTGGAACTGGGATATCTCGGTTCGCATGGCGTGCACCTGCAGCGGGCGCACCTGATGAATAACGCTCCTCCGGGTCCGGGCCCCATCGGTCCGCGCCGTCCGTTCAAAACCATCGGCTTCGTGCCGAATACGGTCCTGCCGGCCAACCTCAACCTGGTAAGCACAATCTTCCCGGTCAGTACCATCAACCTGCTGGAGAACACGGCACAAAGCTGGTACGACGCCGGGTACGTCAATGTCCGCCGCCGCTTCACGCATGGTTTGACCTTCCTCGGCAACTACACCTGGTCGAAGAACCTGAGCAACGCGCCTGATTTCCGGTCGCCTATGTTTGAGGCTTCCATTCCGCAAAACAATAACGACCTGGCCGCGGAAAAAGGCCCCGGGTGCGACGTTCGTCATCGCTTTGTACTCAGCGCGGTGTATTCGTTGCCTGCTCTTCCCTACGCCGGTCGTCTGCGCGCTGCGACGAAAGATTGGAGCATCTCGAGCGTTTACCAGATCCAGACCGGCTTTCCGTTCACGATCTCGGTATTCGGCGACACGGCGAACTCCGGGACGGTGCTCGGCGAGAATCCCATTCGCGCCAACTACACCGGTCAGCCGATCTTCCCCTCCGGCACGCACACTCGGAATCGCTGGTTTAACACCTCTGCCTTCCGAGCCCCTGCAGCATTCACTTTCGGGGACGTCGGGCGCAATTCGATTTACGGCCCCGGCATCGAGACCCTCGACCTCGCATTAGTGCGCGATTTTGGGTTGACGGAGCGGATGAAATTCCAATTCCGCGGAGAGTTCTTCAACGTGCTCAACCACACCAACCTGGGCACGCCTGACCGCTTCGTGAACACGCCCCAGTTCGGCACGATCGCCCAAGCTACCACTCCCGGCCGTGAGGTCCAGTTGAGCGCGCGGCTGTCTTTTTAGGGGGCCGGAGCAGCGCCGGTTTCAGGTGTTAGGCCTCAACTATCAGGTCTCAGCTCGCAGGAGCCTTGGGGCAGCCCGCGGGGAAGAGGTGGGCGGGTGGCATGACGACAGCCCGCGTTACAAATACCCATTCGACATGCCTGAGACCTCGGAGCTAGCGTTGGGGAGCTGAGGCACTGCCCTGCGACCTGCTCCCGGCCACCTGCCTTTCAATTACACTGAACAGGTGCGTCTTAACATTCCCTACTTACGGCGCTGGTTTGCCACGGGTGCGATCCTAATCGCGGTGGTCGTGCTGGGCGCTTACCTGCTTGCGCGTTGGCGTTTCCGTCACACGGCAAAAAGCATTCCACAGAAGCTCAATTTCCAAGTCCAGCAGACGGCGGAAGGGTTCACGATTTCGAAATCCGAGGAAGGCCGAACCCTCTTTACCGTCCGGGCCGGAAAAGCAATCCAATATAAGGAAGGGGGGCAGGCTGAACTCCACGATGTAAGCGTCACGATCTACGGCCGCGACTCGAGCCGTTTCGATCAGATCTATGGTTCCGATTTCGATTACAACCCGCAGTCGGGAACCATAACGGCTAAGGGCGAAGTGCAAATTGACCTGCAATCAAATCCTGCCGGCGCCGTCCAACCGGACCAGGCGAGCCCGAGAGAACTCAAGAACCCAGTGCACATTAAGACCAGCGGGCTGATCTTTAATCAGAAGACCGGGGACGCCTACACCCCGGAAAAGGTTCAATTCGGCGTGCCCCAGGCTGCCGGGTCGGCGATTGGGGCGACTTACACCGCTAAAGACGGGCAGCTCGACATGCATTCCGAGGTCAATCTTGTCCTGACTGGGCCGACACCAGGCACCTTGACCGCGAGACGCGGAACCATTCGCAAAGAGCCCCGGCAGATCGATCTCGATCAGCCTCACATGGTGCACGGTCCCGAGCAGTATGAATCGGATCATGTGACGGTTTTCCTGCGCGAGGACGACACGGTAGACCACATGCTCGGTACGGAGAACGTGCGTATCCAAGTGGCAGGCCGTTCTCCGCTGCAGGCGCGCTCGGAGCGCGCCGAGCTGTTCATGAGCGACCAGCAGGGCAACATTCGCACGGCGGTGCTCTCCGGCAAGGTGCAGATGGAGAGCTCGGGTGTGCAGCCAGTGCATGGCAGCGCGGGGCGGGTCACCCTGAATTTTTCCGGCAAGAATCTACTGACTATGGCTCGGGCAGAAGAAAATGTGAAGCTGGTCCAGGAACAGGTTCATGGAACGCAGGTTGTGCAGAACAGTTCTGGCCAGCCGAGCAACGCTCAGGACATTGAAATCACCGCGCCGATTATTAATTTCTTTGTCGACCAGGGCCGGCGGCTTAAACGTGCGATAACCTCAGGCGCGGCTCAGATCGCGATACTCCCAGCCGGGGGTCAGCGTACCTGGGTGACGGCGGGGAAGTTTGACGCGAAGTTCGACCAGCGCAGCCGGCTGCACTCCGTGCACGGCGAACCTGATGCCAAAATCGTGAACAACGCTCCCGGCGAAGCTGACCGGGTAAGCACCAGCCGCATGCTGGATGCGGTCTTCTGGCCGACGGGCGGAATTGAGTCCCTTGTACAACTTGGAACCGTCGCTTACGTTGACGCTAACCTCAAAGCCTGGGGGGAGCGCGCCCGCTACACCCCTTCCGACCAGATGCTGTACGTGACCGGCTCGCCGCGCGTGATCGACGGCGGCATGACCACCACGGCTCGCACCATGCGCATGAACCGGGCAACGGGAGACGCTTTCGCGGACGGCGACGTCAAGAGCACGTATAGCGATCTCCAACCGCAACCGAACGGGGCGCTGCTGGCATCCTCCAGCCCGGTCCATGTTACGGCGCGGAACATGGTTACGCATCAAAATCCGGGAGTGGCCAGCTACACCGGGAAGGCACGCCTCTGGCAGGATGCGAACATCGTTGAGGCTCCCGGCATCGTATTCGATCGCGAGCGCCGGTCGGTGACCGCCTATGGAAGCGCCACCACCCCGGTGTCAACTGCCCTGGTCCAAACCGACAAGAATGGCAAGCAGACTCCGGTCAACATTACTTCCAAGAACCTCATTTATGTCGACAGCGAACGGAAGGCACACTTCGAAGGAACCGTGGTGGCGAAAAGCGCTGATGCCACGATGACCGGCAACCAGGTGGATGTCTATCTTCAAGCACGAGGCGAAGGTGCTAGCCCTCCAAAATCAGCACCGCCGGTTCGAGGCGCGAGTCAGATCGAAAAGATCATTGCGGATAGCCAGGTTGTAATCGTGCAACCTACCCGCCGGGCGCAAGGGGATCACCTGGTCTACACGGCCGCGGACGACAAATTTGTGCTCACCGGCGGCCCGCCTAGCATTTTTGATGCCGAACGCGGCAAAGTTACCGGGGATTCGTTGACTTTCTTTAGACGCGATGATAGGGTGCTGGTGGAAGGCGAAGCGAAGTCCCCCACGGTGACCCAAACGCGAGTGGCAAGATAAATGCACACGCTGGCAACCGACGGAATTGGAAAGACTTATCGTGGGCGCCGGGTTGTAAATGGGGTGAGCCTTCAGGTTCTGCAAGGTGAAGTCGTTGGCCTGCTTGGCCCTAATGGCGCGGGCAAAACCACATCGTTTTACGCCATAGTCGGCCTGATACCCCCCGACACAGGCCGGGTGCTAATCGACGACGAGGATATTACCGATGTGCCCATGTATCTGCGGGCACGAGAGTACGGGATCAGTTATCTCCCGCAGGAGCCGTCGGTGTTTCGCAAGCTGACGGTGGAGGAGAACATCCTGGCCGTGCTGGAGGCGCAGCCCATCTCCTGGCACGAGCGCCGGGAGAAAATGGAGAAGCTGATCGAACAGCTCGGTTTGCAGCACATCCGCAAAAACCGCGGGTGGGCCTTGTCCGGGGGTGAACGCCGGCGTGTGGAAATTGCCCGCTGCTTGTGCATCAACCCGAAATTTATCTTGCTCGACGAGCCGTTCTCGGGAATTGACCCGATTGCCGTGCTCGACTTGCAAAAGATCATTTCGGATTTAAAGGCGAGCGGGATCGGACTGCTGATCACCGATCACAACGTTCGCGAGACGCTTTCCGTCACCGACCGGGCATACATCATTAATGAAGGACGAATCTTCCGCGCCGGTACGCCGGAAGAACTGGGCAGCGACCCGGAAGTCCGGCGGGTGTACCTGGGCGAGAGTTTTTCGCTGGTGTAAGAAGAGTTCTCAGTTGAAGCGGGACAGATGGTTGGCCATCTTCAACGAAGAACTGAGAACTAGTAACTAAGAACTAGTAACTAAGAGCTCGCCAAAAAGAGCTATGACCGAAGTCACATTCGTCTTGTCTAGGTACGAGAGATAATTGAGACGGCCATGGTCTTGCTGCAACACAGATTGAGCCTGAAGGTCTCGCAAAGACAGATCCTGACCCCAGGCCTCGTGCAGATGGTCAGCGTGCTTGCGCTCAACAAACTTGAGCTCAAGGACATGATCAACTCCGAGATGGTGGAAAATCCGGTTCTGGAAGAACTGGAAGATAGCGTCCCGCTGGTCGACGACGTTAGCCGCCGTGAAGAAGAACGCGAACATCCCGCTGCCGCCGAAGAGAACCCGATCACGGCCGTCGAAAAGAAAGACCCGTTCGAAGAGATTGATTTCGGCTCTTTCTTCCAGGAGTATCTGGATCCGGGCTACCGCAGCCCGGGAGAAATGGAAGAAATCGAACGGCCTTCGTTCGAGAATTTCCTCTCCAAGCCCAGCAACCTGACCGACCACCTGATGTGGCAGCTAGGTTCCATTGCTACCCGGCCTGATGTACGGGAGGCTGCCGAACAAGTCATAGGCAACTTGAATGAGGACGGGTATCTGATCGCAACCGATGAGGAATTGCTGGGAGTCCTGCCTCCGTCTTCTCCGGAAGCCGATGCGGCCAAATCCGGCAGCCTGGTTGCCGAGGCCGCTGCCCTGGGTCTGGGAGGAGCCGAGGAGTCGGGTGAAACTGGCGAGCCCGCCGATCCCTCGGGGGCGGAGAATTCAAGGGATTGGAGCCTGCCTGGGGGAACGGGTATGGCTTCAGCAACTGCGGTTGCCACCGCTCCTGTCGTCACGGCGCGTTCCAGCGTCGAAGCGCCGGCGCCGCCAGCGGCGCATGCTCCCATTAAGCCTAATTTCGATCGGACAGCCCTCGAGGAAAGCATCGAGATTGTTCGCCAGATGGATCCGCCGGGCGTCGCCTGTCGAGACCTCCGCGAGTGCCTGCTCTACCAACTGCGGTTCCATGAGCGGAACCTCGAGCAGCACAAGAATGGCATTCACAACGGAAACACCGCGCAACTGATCGCGGACGCGATCGCAGTCGTTGACCAGCACCTCAGGGCGCTTCAACTAAAGCAGTACAAGGAAATCGGCAAGGCTCTGGGGCGTCCCATTGAAGCCGTCACCGGCGCGCTGGAATTCATCAAGACGCTCGATCCGCGACCCGGCCTCCGCTACAACAAGGTCCAGCCGCGCCTGATCGAGCCGGATGTGGCTTTCGTGAAGCACGGCGACGAGTGGCTGGTCGTGATGAACGACGATGACCTACCTACGCTGCGGCTCAATCCGGCGTATCGGCGTCTGCTCAGTAAGGACACCAACGACAAGGACACACGTAATTACGTAAAGGAGCGCTACAAGAGCGCCATCCAGCTCATCAAGAATATCGAGCAGCGGAAGCAGACCATCATGAAAGTCTGCTACGCCATTGTGGGGCGGCAGCAGGATTTCCTGGAAAAAGGTATTGATCAGTTAAAACCCATGATGATCAAGGAGGTGGCCGAAGAAATCGGCGTGCATCCATCCACCGTCAGCCGTGCAGTGGCCAACAAGTACGCTCACACTCCCCAGGGGGTATTTGAGTTGCGTTACTTCTTCAGCGAGAGCGTGAACGGGCCGGAAGGCGGCGCGACTTCGTTGCTGATCCTGAAACGGCGCGTCAAGAAGCTCATCGAGGAAGAAGACCCCACCCGGCCGTTAACCGACGAGCAGATCACCCGCATCCTCCAGTCGCAGGGTATCCAGGTCACTCGCCGAACGGTTGCGAAGTACCGGGAAGACATGCGCATCCCCAGCACCCACCAGCGCAGAGTGAAAAAATGAAATTTCTGATGGTTGATTTCTGATTGTTGATTGGAGCTTACCACCAGGGATCGGACGGTCAGCAAACCAACGATTAACCGGTTGTGCCCAAGCAGTTCAGTTTAGGACCCCGGGAGGGCGCACGATGAACGTCGAATACACCGGAAGACAGTATGAAATCATTCCTGCCATTCGTAAGCAAGTTGAAACCGGCCTTACTAAAATCAAAAAAATATTAGGCGACAAGTTCGATACCAAGGTCATTCTTGCCGTAGAGAAGCATCGGCACAAGGCAGAAATCACCGTCAGCCCGCGGAAGGGACCCATTGTTGGTCTAGCCCAGGCCGGCGACATGCTATCGGCTGTCAACGAGGCTCTTGAGCACCTGGAAAAACAGACGGTGAAATACAAGACTCGCTGGCGGACCAAGAAGCGCCAGCCGCGCAAGGGCTGGGACGGCGAAGGCAAAGAGGTGGCGCGGCAGGCAGCGGTGGGCACGACGGGAACAATCGCGGTTCCCATCGTCGCGCGCAAATTCCTACAAGTCTCGCGGACGACCGAAGCTCATCTGGTGCGCTCCACGGAGTCGGTTGCGCTGCGTCCTCTGACCCTGGAAGAGGCAATCAAGGAAGCGCAGTTCCGTGACCGCGACGTTTTCGTCTTCCGCGATCCCGAAGGCAGTGTGATGGTTCTACACCGCACCCGCGAGGGGAAGATGGAATTGATCGAAGCGCCGTAATAGTCCAAAAGTAAATCGGAAAAAGGGGCACCCCGAGTGCCCTTTGTCGACCTTCCATTTAACCCGCGCACGCCGGGACAGGCAGGCACAATGGCTGCATTGGAAGGCGGAATTCCCAAAACTGACGGAAGCTGGAACTCGGCATCTATCTGGACGACGCTTACTGACCGAGTAGGCATGGGCGAAGGCCTAAGGTCAGCGATGGCTGGTGTTTCTCTAAGGAGTCGGACACGGGCAGGCGATTGGGCGCGACCATCACCCATAGCGGCGGCACGATTTTCTATTGTGACACGAGCCTGAACACGCCCGGATGGAACAACAACTCCTATTACAAAATCAGCATGCAGGAATTGAGTTATTAGGCTCGAAGCCAAGCAACCTGCCCTTCCGCCACGATTCGCATCGTGTCGCGTTATCATGCATTCCGTGGGAGGGCGCGATGCTCGAGCTTGAATCCGTGCGCATGGAATTCCCTTCGGACACCAACATCATTGTTGGACAATCCCACTTCATCAAGACGGTAGAAGACCTCTACGAAGCGGTTGTCGCGGCGGTTCCCCAGCCGAGGTTTGGCCTCGCTTTCAACGAAGCTTCCGGTCCGTGCCTGGTGCGGTCCGACGGCAACGATGACGAACTCACAGGGGTAGCGATCCGCAATGCGCAAGCCGTGGGCGCGGGACATGTATTTGTGCTGGTGGTCCGCAACGCCTATCCCATTAACCTTCTGAAAGCCATCCGCAACGTGGACGAGGTCTGTTCCATCTTCTGCGCAACCGCCAATCCGCTCGAGGTGGTGGTCGCTCGCAGTGAGCAGGGCCGCGGGGTCATGGGGGTGATCGACGGCAACTCGCCCAAGGGAATCGAGTCAGCCGCCGACGTCAACGCGCGCAGGGAACTGCTGCGGAAATTCGGCTATAAGCGCTAGGACTGGCTTGCGGCGCCGCAAGAGTCATGCGGCCGCCTGCCTCACCTCTTCGAGGAGGCGCAGCAGGGAACGTAAGCCCGAGGGGCCCACAGGGCCCAGCATTTTCACGTTCAGTTGTTCAACCGGGCGGTCCAGTTTCTTTAGCAGCTCCAGCCCCTTCGGAGTGATGCGAGCAACAATCACCCGGCGATCATCGGGATCTCCGCTGCGGCTGCACCAGCCTGCCCCTTCCGTGCGGTCCAATAAACGGGTGATATCCGGGTCGCGCTTGATCATGCGGGCGGCGATTTCGCGGCAGGCCAGACCTGCTTTTCCAGCTCCGCGCAGGATGCGAAGTACGTTGTATTGCGTGGCCGTCAGTCCGTGAGCCTTGAAGAGTTCGTCGCAATGACGCGCCAGCTGATCCGCCGTACGCGCCAGGGCAATCGCGGTCTCTTCTTCCAAGCCAGTGAACGGTTGGGTCTGCTTGATCTCGGTTTGGATGCCCTTGGGCACAGCCATCAACATTAGTCGTTATAACGACTAATGTCAATTTTCCTGCATCGCAAAACTGAACGGCAATCTACAGGCGGTTGATCAGAGAAGCCACATATCCCGCGCCAAAGCCATTGTCAATGTTGACCACGCTGACATTGGAGGCACACGAGTTCATCATTCCCAGCAAGGCTGCGACACCTTTGAACGCCGCGCCGTAGCCAACGCTGGTGGGAACTGCGATGACGGGGACGCCGACCAATCCCCCCACGACGCTGGGGAGCGCCCCTTCCATGCCCGCGCAGACAATCACGACGCGCGCGGCAGTCAGAGAGTTGCGGTTGGCCAGCAGACGGTGAATGCCGGCTACGCCGACATCGTAGAGGTGTTCGACATCGTTGCCCATAACCTCAGCCGTGACCACAGCCTCTTCGGCAACAGGGATGTCGCTCGTGCCCGCCGAGACCACCGCGATTTTTCCCTTGCCGTACTTTTTGCGGTCGCGTTTCAGCAGGATGGCGCGGGCCAGGGCGCGGTACTCGACTTTTGGCGCCTCTTTCTTAACCGAGGCAAGTTGTTGCTCGTCGGCGCGCGTGACCAGGACGTTGCCATTATGTTGAGCCAGCCGGGCAAAGATTCCGGCAACCTGCGCGGGGGTCTTCCCTTGCCCAAAGATGACCTCCGGCATGCCCGCGCGCAGCACGCGATGGTGATCGACCTTGGCGTAACCGAGGTCTTCGAACGGCAGGTGGCGCAGGCGATCGACGGCATCATCGGGAGAGAGCCTCCCGTTGCGAACTTCGTCGAAGAGTTTGCGGATGGAATGGGCGTTCAAGAATATAGATTAGCTCCCGGTGTCGTCCCTGGCGGGACTCGATTTCCTATTACTCTGCTTACCCCGGCACCGACGTGCAGGGCTTCCCCATGATGTGCCCTCGGCACTAAGCACGGCCATGCCCCGGTTTAACGCTCGCTTCTTACCTTATCGCGAGAAACTGACGGAAACTACATCATCGCCGAGGAAGCTGAAGGTAATTCGCGTTTCCGCCTCGACCGCATGACCATTGAGTTCGTAAGGACGATATCGCCAAAGCTTCACGGCTCGCGCGGCGGCCCCGGCGAGGGCGCGATTACCGCTTAGAATATTGACTTCTCTTACAGCACCATCTTCGCCGATCACTGCTTCGAGGCTGACTTTGCCAGTCAGGGTTCTATTCGCTGCCACCGGATACTTGAGGCCGCTCTCCGGCGCCTCTGCAATGTGCAGGCGTTCCGGCGGAGCCGGGGGAGCAGCGGTTGGGGCAGCAGTTGGGGCAGCAGCAGTTGAGACAGGAGTAGTCGAATCAGCAGCAGGAACTGCCGGCAGCACATGAATAACCGAGGAAGAGGGCTGGCTTTCCAGCTGTTTGGCGGCAGCCAGCTGCAAAGGCGGCCTCGGAGCAGGCCTCACTGCGGGTGTCTTGGCGGCCAACCTAGGGGATGGCAGAACGGTTTCCGGCGGAGCGGGCAGCCGGGTCGGGACAGGAGCTTCGTGAACCGCCGCCATTGCCGGCGCAACCATTGCAGCCGGCACATGCCGGACGCTGCGAAAATGGACCAAAAGACCCAGGGCTGCCATGGTGCATCCGGCAACCAGCACCCACCCCACCGTTCTTCGACCTACAGGTGTCGCGGTTTCTGGATCCGAGAGTGCCAGACGCGTTTCCTCGTCATTACTCGGCTCCCTAGGCTCTTCCTTGGCCGATGGCAGGTCCACCACGTTGGCGACGTATCGGGCCAAAGTCCCAAGAAACGGTTGATTCTGAGCCGGGCTGGCCGCGCGAAGCGAAATCTCTCCGGCAGCAACAGCTCGCGGCATGTCTAGCTCGGCCCTGGTTGCAGCCATCTCGACTACGTTGCTCGCGGCTGGCAGGGCCTGCGTTTTCGCAATTAGTACCGGGGCGGCATTTTCGATGACTCCGATAATGGGAAACCGGATGATCGGCCCCCTCACCGTGAAATCGACGCTGTGACACAACTTGTCGGCCAGTCGCCTTTGGCGGGAATTCAGCACTTCTTTAGGCAGTGCGTGAAAATTACGGAACGTCCAAACCAAATAGAGTCGTTCCCAAGGGGATGGTCTAGCGTAAAACGAGCCGGCCTTGCTTCTTAACTCTACGATACCTGTGCGGATCATCTGCGACACTGCTGCCATAGTTGCTTCACCGAGGAGTGGTTTGAAGGGCCTGATACCTTCCGGGGGGAGGAAGGCATTATACCCCGAAACCGCCTCATTTTATCAGCCTCTCAACGCCGCCAGCTCAACTTGTTGGGACCGCCTGATTGGGGACAATCTGAATCCGTCACGACGCATGACAGATCCCTGAATACCGGTAAAGACATGGCATCGGCCATATGGAGCTCCTAACCGGGACCCAGACCGTCGCTTTCAGGATTCTCGGCAACTACTTCAACCAGCACACCCTTCTGTCGCGAAGGCGGCCAGACTCGGGCCAGGAAAATGGGTCTCCAAACCGCGCCGGATATTCGCCCCCCGTAGTAGAGTCCGAGCTTCAGGATGGCACCAAAGCCAGCACTACAGCCAGAGAAACTGACATCCCTCTGCCGGGCCAGGATGGCTTTGGGAAGGCGAAAAAGCACCTGGGCCTGATATTGAATGCCTATCCTAAGGTGATGCCCAAGCCGCCAAGGAGCTGGGTTTTGCAGAAACGTGCCCCCCGCAGAAGGACAAAGCTCAACCCGCCGAAAAGGGTTCCCTCGTCCTCTGCACCGGCAGCCAGACCCATTTCGAGCCGGAGATCAGTCAAAAGGATTCGTCCTCCTGAAGTTAACCTGACTTTCGCGCTGGTTACGGTGCGGGATTTCGTGGTCATGACCTGAGGCTTGCTGCCCTGCTTTCACACGCCGGCAGCGCCTTCTTCTCCGAGCATCGCGTAGATGGCGGGATTGGAGCACACCTCGTAATACGCGCGGTCGGTCCAGCCCTTAAAGGAGGAATTGCGAGGATCGATTTGCGGTATCTGACTTTCCCGCACCACGATTTTGCGGAAGATATCGCTGCCCACCGCAACCAGCCCGCTATGCAGGCGATAGCGCTCGCTGCCCCACAACGCGGGCGCATCCAGGTGGCGCGGCTCCAGGGAAATCTCTTTCTGCAGCTTAGCGAAAGCGGCCGGGCTGATGCGTATCCCGTTCAGGTTGTAACTCATCATGAAATCGTCGGCGTTCTCGCCGGCATCGGCGTCGCTGACCGTCTGGAATGCATAGACGTTGAACAGGCTCTCCAGCCGTTCCACCGCCTTGCGCGCCCGTTTGTTGCACGACGACAGGCGATCGCTTTCATTCAGCGCATCGGAGATCATGATGCGTTGCTCGCCAGCCATCAGATACAGCGGCGCAGAATCCTGATAAGAAATCCCAATGCCCAGCTCCAGCGGCGGCAACCCGGCGCGCTCGAGGAGATGGTTGTACCCGCGGACGATGTCGAGCATTTCCCGCGCCAGCACACAAGCGCGGCTGACCGCGAGTTCCGGCTCGCCTTCCTTCTCAAGCAGCGCAAGAATCATGGCGTCCCCTTCGAGGAAGACCTTCATCGCTTTATACTTGGGCAACAGCTTGTAGACAGGCTCGAAGAAGTTGAGGCTGAAGTAAGAAGCCGGATTCAGACCTCGGTCCATTAGCGAGCGCGTCAGGCGAGTAGAATCGCGGATGTCCGCCTTGATGATCACGTGGTGAAGAACTTTTTCTTCCGTAGGCCGCTGTTCATCCGGCAGGAGAAATTCGTAGAGAGTACCATTGACCGAAGACAGCTCCCGCAATTTCTCGTTGCCGATAAGGTTGACGCTATCGAGCGCCGAGTTGAGGGCCTCCAGGCGGCGCAGGTCGCGATGATAGCGCAGGAAGTCGCGCAGAAAGCGTCCCGCAATTTTTGCCCGGTCCGGACCGTGGCAGCCGGAAACGCGTCCCACGGCGGCAACCAGGCTGTCGGCGGAAAGACGTCCGTGCTGCCGGATGAGCTTCTCGACACGATTGCACTCTTCGCGCGAGACCAAGCCGTTCTTCAACTGCTGCGCATTGATGCGCGGCGAGTACTCCGACAAAAGCGGCATCACTTCGTAAGAAGCGATGACGTGTTCCATTACCCTGGCCTCTTCCAACAATTTCACCCAGAGCGCTAATCGTGCCTCCTGCGCAAGTCCGTGGCCGGTAGAGGGGTCAGGCGCTCCCCCGGCAACCAATTCCTGGGCGTTGTCCGGGGAATTGAGCCAGCCGTCGACGGCGCCAGGATCTTTGGCGGCTGGACCGAGGTCGAGCGACTGCAGGAAGCTGCCGGCGACCTCACGCATTTGGGGGAAGCGGTCGGGGTCGCGATCCCAGTTACCCAGCATTACGTAATGATCGGCGTTGATGTAATCATCGCGCCCGTCGTCGGTGAAAACCAGGCGATTGATAAACAGCCGGTAGTCCGTACCGGGCGTGTCCCCAAACAGAGAGCGCCTCATGCGGGCCAGAGTTTCCTTTTCGATCTCCTGCAAACTTTGGAACAGGTCCTGTCCAGCCTTGCGCAAAACAGCTTTTTTGCCGACCTGGAAAGCTGCCACGCGCTCGCGAAGCTCAAGCCCAGTATGCTGGCGTATCCCTTCATAACTCCTCAGCGTGATGCGACAACGTTCCAGCACTTGCGCGAATTGGCCGACCAACTCGGCCCGCAGGAACTTAATCACGGCCAGGCGTGCCAGCAGGTCTACAGAAATATTGTGTTCCGCCTTGGCGCGGCTCAGAGCAGCTACCTGCAACTTAGTCAAAAGGGTTTTTATTTCCGCGGGCTCTGACTTCATGCGTGCCTGCGCAGGCTTGAGGTTGCCGAAGGCCCTGCCCGCCGTCGCGAACGTAGGTGTATCGCTCGTAAGCACACGTTCGACGTCGCCATGACGCGCAATTAGACGCGCAATCTGGAGGCGCATCTGCTCAACAAACTTGGGGCTGAGGTACACATCGTGGCGCAGATTGTCGACGCCGGCAGACAAGCCCTCCAGCGTGAGCTGGGGCGTGTAACTTGAGAGCACAGGCCGGTCAAACTGATCGGGACCATGTCCGAGTTTGAAGATAGGAATCCGTGGCATGCGGGCTCGTTGCGGCGTACCTTGCAAGCGCTCGATTTCCAAAGAAAAAACATGGCGGCAGGGTGGCGCCAGGCATGCACTCTCTTCGGAAGCTGCTGATTTAGCAGCCGATAGGTCGAGCGTAGCACCCGGGGTGGGAGGACAAAAGGTTACTCAAGTTACCGGCGGAGAAGTAAGCAAAGACCGAAATGCGGGTTTCTGCTAGGGCCCGCTCTGGCTCTTGAGCCGTGCCGGTTCGAACTCGTCGCCGCGTTCCCAGCCAACTTCCTGCGGCCAGCTGGCAGCCTTCCATCCGAGGGCGAAGCCGAAGCGAGCGATTACCGCATCGCCCATGAAATCCATGCCGGGGTGATATTCATCACTGGGCTGGTGATAACGCTTGGCCGTAAAGTCCTCGGCTTGCTGAATCCCCCAGGCCGCGTCATGCCCTTTGTACTTCATGCCTTCATTGATCGAGAACGATGGGATGCCTACTCGGGCCAGGCTGAAATGATCGGAACGATAGTAATGCCCTGCCTCCGGGCGCGCGTCAGGACGGATAGCCAGCCTGAAGTCCTTGGCAGTGGATTCAACTACCGGATAAAACGTGGTCCTTTCCGAGCCGGAGACTTCTGTTTCTTCGGGAGCGCCTAGGGGCGGAACATCGTCGAAGTTTAGATCCAGGGTGATCTTCCCTGCCGGAATCGGTGGGTGTTGGCCCAGATACTCGGAGCCCAGCAAGCCTCTTTCTTCTCCGGTGACGGAAGCGAAAATGATCGAGCGGGGAGGCTTCTGGACGGCGCTGGCGTAGGCTCGGGCGATCTCCAGCAGGATGCCGCATCCCGTGGCATTGTCATCGGCGCCGTTATAGATGTTGTCGCCGGGGCGCCCCGAAACGATGCCCAGGTGGTCGTAATGGGCGGTATAAATCACCGCCTGCTCCTTCAGCCTGGGATGCGACCCGGGAATGATTCCGACCACATTGTTGGAGTCGAACGGCCGAACCTGGCTCACGATACGCGCTTCCAACCTCACCGGAAGAGGAACGGGGCGGAAGTCGCGCGCCTGGGCGTCGGCCATCATCTTGTCCATATCCATGCCCACGCTGCTGGCCAGCTTGCGGGCGACGTCCAATTGAATCCAGGAAGCGGCGGTGAGCTTGGGGCTGCCCTCCGATCTCAAATAAGCCTGCTCGCCCGACCAGGAATTGCGCACCACCTCCCAGCCGTAGCTTGCCATGTCGGTTTTGTGGACCAAGATGACCCCCGAGGCTCCTTGGCGGGCTGCCTCTTCATATTTGTAGGTCCATCGCCCGTAGTAGGTCAGCGCCTTGCCTTTGAAAAAATTCGGATTATCCGAGGGTGGCTCGTTCACCAGCATGAGCAGAACCTTGCCCTTGACATCGGCGCCCTTGTAGTCGTCCCAATGGTACTCCGGGGCCACAATGCCGTAGCCGACGTAGACAATTTCGGCAATCAGATCGGACTGCGTCTGCTCCGTCTGGTTGGAGACAACGTAGTCATCGAGGAGCCGCAGATTGAGGGCTTGCCCATTCTCCGGAACCAGAGAAAAAGTACTATCCGGTTGAGTCGCAACACCCACCATCGGAACCCTTTGCATGTAAGTCCCGCCGTCCCCAGCCGGGTTCAGACCGTACAGCGCGAACTGCGTGGCCATGTATTCCGCGGCCAGATCACCGCCCCGCTGCCCGGTCCCGCGTCCCTCCAGCAGATCGCTAGCTAAAAATCGTACATGCGCGCGGATGTGCTCGGGATTGATGCTTTCCAAAGCAGCAAAAGCCGCCCCGGGCAGGCGCGGCGAAGCCACCTGAAGGTTCCTGCGGGCCGGGGCCGCATACAGAAAACCACACACTAAAGACAACACCAACAGAACGTTAGCCGTGCGCATGATCACTCCTGAAGGGATTTGGGCACTATTGTACGCAAAGCCGACGGATGGGGGGAGAAGGCGAGCCCGGGCGGGGACGCGCCGGGCCCCCGGCTGACGACACGATTCGATGTTTTCGTCCCGCGACCGCGGGATCAGTTCTTCGATCCTCAACCCGCGCGAAAGTCGCGCACGTCCTCGCCGGGCTTGAACAGAGGCACGACGCCGGCGCCAATCTCCTCAGCCGCCTTGCGGTGAATCCCCTCCACATCCTTGCGCGACCAGCCCACACTGGAGATTTCAATTTCGCCGTCCTCGGCAATCCAGAAAATGGTGGGTACGTTGGTGAGGCCGAAAGCGTTGGAAACCGGGTAGGAAACGGTGTCGTCGAGCAGCACCGGAAACGTTATTCCGTACTCCTGAATAAATGCCAGAGTATCGCGCTGCTGGTCCTGCGAGACGCCAACGATGGCCACCTTCTTGTTGCCATATGCCTTGTAAATGCGCTCCAAGTAAGGCAAGGCGTACTGGCAAACCGGACAGGAAATCTTGAAGAATGCAAGCACAACTGGACCCCGCGCCAATCCGTCCTTCAAAGTAAACTGCTTGCCTTCGGTGTTCCGCAACGTGAAATCGGGAGCCGCAGTTCCGGCAGCTAAAGCAGCCATCTGTTTCCCTCCGAAGATTTTACGAAGCCAATTCATGGGCTTCAAAAGCCTTTCTATTGGATGACCTGAATCGCCTGAAGGATTTTCCGGGCCAACCCGGTGAGCGGGAGGGCCGCCAATCGGGAACGGCGTACCCACCGCCCCTGAACCGAATCTGACACCGGCCCCCGGGCTACCCGTACCGTGTAATCGGTAATTGTGATCGAGTGTTTGAGGGTCAGCGCAGTTTGGTGATTGCCATTGGGCTCTCGTATCTCGGGAAGTTCCCACATTCCCGGCATCAGCGATGAGCTTTTCGGACGATACACCAACCATACGGCATCATCGCGCAGATTGAGTCCATAGCAAATTTCGCGTTTGTGCCGAACTTCAACTTTTGCGCGAGACAACTCGCCACGGGTCGTGCAGTGCTTCGAGACTGGGCAGAGCAGGCACTGCGGCTGGCGGGGCAGGCAGATCGTAGCCCCCAGTTCCATCATGGCCTGATTGAAATCTCCCGGGCGCTTCCGGCTCAACAAGCTATGCGCCGACTCCCACCGTTCTTGGTTCGAGAGATTCTTCCCGGTTACGCGCTGGAGCACGCGTTCGACATTCCCGTCCACAACAGCGATCGGCTCGCCGAACGCGATGCTGGCGACCGCTGCGGCGGTGTATCGTCCAATTCCCGGCAAACTTCGCAATTGGTCGGCGGTGGAGGGAAACGCGCCGTCCTTCACAATCTTTTTTGCAGCTTGATGCAGTGCTCGCGCCCGCCGGTAATATCCCAATCCGCTCCACGCCGCCAACACCGACGAGAGCCGTGCCGCTGCCAGCGCCTGCACGGTAGGAAAGCGCCTTAAGAATTTCGCATAGTACTCCACCACGGCGGCCACGCGCGTCTGTTGCAACATGATTTCGGCCAGCCACACGCGGTAGGGGTCGTAATTCGTGCGCCACGGCAAATCACGCTTATGGGTGTCGTACCAGCGTAGAACCCGCTGACGAAACCAGCGGACATCGAACGTCGCCGTGTGGACTAGCCGGGAAGACATCATTGGACGGGCATTCTACGTGAGTCATGGAAGGTCATTCAATCACGGTCAACTTATCCGGCAGCGATTCAGACATGGACTGGGAAATAACCTTCAATCAGTCCATATTCACAGGCTTCACCCCACGCGGGCACTAATTCGGTCGCCGCAATTTCGGCGGCTAGTGTTTGGGCCTAATAACTACTTGGGTTGAGTCGAGCTGGTCGCAGGAGCCGCGGAATGAGCAATTGCGTACCAGTCGCGCGCCAAATGTTGCCAGACAGTCATGGCCCGCATGGGTGTGTTAGGCAGAGGCTGCCCCGCCAGTTTCCCGCGAAGGATAAGGGTGTAAGCAACCACATAGGTGTTGCCATTCGGTTGTACGTTGAAGTCGCCCAGCGAGTACTCGCGGACGTCGAGTTGCTTCCAATGTTCGAGCGCGGCCGCGCGCTCGAAACTTCTCTCCGGGGTAACTAGAACATACGTAGCGGCCAGGTGCGGCTCCAGTTCCGTCCACTTCTTGTTCTTCACTTGCTCCCAAAAAACTCGTTCCAGGGATTCGCCGCCCGTGACTTCGGTCCAGGCGTGAGGCTTGTGTTCGCCCCAGATGGTGCAGCCCGCCAACCACAGCATCAATGACAACACCAGAGTTGTCAAGCGTTTGCGCACCATGGCGCGATTCTACAGCAAACCTTCCGGCAGATACTTGCGTCCTACTACCGCGCCCCGTGGCAGTCTGGATGCGACGGGCTTGACCCTCGTCCTGGAGCAGGAAATAATGAGCGAGCCTGGTATCCGCGACGCAGAAGTGCACGTGTTTAGGTTCCCACATCGAATCCATGAGGGACTTCAACCGCAAGGTCGAAGAAGCCGGTGCGCGAGTGAACAAATCAGTAGCCGACTTCGCCGCGCGCCTGGAAAAGGACAGCGCGGAGGTTATCGCCTACCTGAACAACGAAGTGGTGCCGGCGGTTCGCTCTCGCTCGACCAAGGCCATCCGCGCGGCTGCCGAGAAGCTGTCCAAACTCGCCGATTATCTCGATCAACACAAGCCGACGTGATCGCCCGCTTTTTCCCGGTCTTCATTCTGGGGGCCGCTTTGGTTCTAACCGGCTGCGGCGGCCGCAAGCAAGCAAGGGTGGTCGTACCTCCGCCGCCTCCCATCGTGCAACCGGAACCTGAGCCTGTTCCCCTGCCCCCAGTGACCCAGCCGAAAATCAAAGCTCCGGAGGAAGATCGGGAGGTCATCAGCCTCCCACCGGATGCCAAACCGATCTACACAGAAACCGGAATCGCGAGCTGGTATGGAGCCCCGTACCATAACCGGCGCGGCTCGAATGGCGAAGTCTACAATATGAACGCCTTCACGGCGGCGCATCGCACCTTGCCGTTGGGGTCGATTGTGCGGGTGACGAACGTAAAGACCGGCAACTGCACGTTGGTGCGCGTCACCGATCGCGGGCCGTTCATTGAAGGCCGAATTCTGGATCTTTCTCTGGCCGCCGCCAAGAAACTGGATGTCTGGCAACCGGGCCTCGCGACGGTAAAAATCGAGTTGATGCAAACTCCCGCTCCGCTCGATTCCGGCGGACGCTGGGCGGTGCAGATTGGGGCTTTTGACGACAAGCAGGCGGCTGGCGACTTGGCCGGGCACCTCTCCCGCCGTTATCACACCGCCAAAGTGGTCCAGTTCCTCAGCCCCACAGGCGCCTGGTGGGTGCAAGTACGAGTCAAAGATGACGACCGCCACCGCGCCGAAGAGCTTGCCCACGCAACCCAGACCAGCGAAGGAGCGGTTTTCGTGGTTAGGCTTGATTGAAGCGTTCTATCTTTCTTGCTCGAAACTAGAAACTTGAAACGGCTCTTGAAACTCGAAACCGGAAACTAGAAACTGTTTTTCATGCCCGACTACGAACCCGGCTGTCTTTTTTGCCGCATTATTCGAGGTGAGGCTCCGTCCAAGAAAGTCTACGAGGACGAGCACACCTTCGCCTTTGAAGACATCAGGCCGCAAGCGCCTACGCACGTGCTGGTTGTCCCCAAGAGGCACATTCGAGGATTAAAAGAAGCCAAGCCAGAAGATTCCGAGACCATCGGCCATTGCCACCTAGCGGCAGCGCAAATCGCCCGCGAGCGCGCCATCGAAGACGGATACCGGACGGTGCTAAACGTCGGCCCGGGCGCCGGCCAGAGCGTCTTCCATCTCCACGTTCACCTGATCGGTGGCAGACACCTGAAGTGGCCGCCGGGATGAGACGTTCTCTGTCGTGGAGGCGCATCGGCACGAGAGAGGGCACGACTTGGTTTCGTGACCCACCTGAGAGCACCTCGGTCGCGCCGAGAGGCGTCGAATAGAGGAACTCTCTTTAGTCCCGAGAGGAATTTTCGCCGCCCAAGCGAGCCCGGAGCTATGCACTCAAGTTAGGTGGTAGGGCCTTGGCCCTGCATAAGTCATCCCCTAAAGGAACCGGCTTTAGCCGCTAAGGGACTTTACTTTATGAGCTCCCAGCGACCAAAGCATGTTTCCCATTATTGAGCGCAAGGCAGGGCCGAAGGCCCTGCGCCACCCAAAATCAGACTGTTCCCGCAGGCTGTGAAGTCAAGCCCTCCCGGGAGAACTACCGCAATAGGTCTGGGACAACCGAACATCGACAACGTGCCAAGCTATCCCCGCGTGCGATCTAGGAATTCGGTATGCCATGCCATCTGGATCGCCTCCAGCTTGCCCTCATTGGACTTTTTGGGATCGTCCTTGAAGCCGGGCAACTGAATGACGTAGCGGTGCAGGTCGGTGAAGCGCACTTCAAGAGGATTGATCTCAGGATGGGTCTCGGAGAGCAGGATGCCGATATCGTCGGCGTCGTCCCAGGTCAGGTTTTTGGGCATAGCGTGCTCCCAGGCAGTTAGGTAGCATTTACGAGCTGGCATTTGGCCCCTGAGCGAGAGTACCGACAGTGGATGGCCAAATGCCAAGTGCTAATTGCTAAGAGCTGCTTTCTGAAACGTAGTTCCGATTCCAGGACGGAATTTCCACTACAACTTTACCTGGTTTGGTAATCACCGTTTGGCAGCCGAGACGGGAGTTTAGCTGGAGGTCGGCAGCCAATCACGTTGGTCTGCGGCTTGACCTTGATCTCTAGCTTCATGACGTCGCCGCACTCCCGGCGCGCCCACCAGTCCCACGCCCACGTCGGGGCTCTTTTTTATCCAGCAAACCTACGTTTCGTGGACTTGAGTAATGGTCAACCTTGTCGGTGTAAGCCATAATCGACGAGCTCCAAACCCTCAGGTTCGAAAGTTCCAGGTTTCAACGTTTCAAAAGCCGCGTCTTCTATAAGACTTCCCACTGAAACCTTGGCATCTTGAAACCTTACTTTGCTGCCCACTTCACGTTCTTCAAATCGACACCGTCTTTGGCCATCTCGTAGAGCGGCGAAAGCTCTCTCAGACGCTCCACTGTCTCGCATACGCGATCGGCCACGTAATCGACCTCGGCTTCGGTATTGAACCGTCCCAGGCCGAAGCGGATCGAGCTATGCGCCAACTCGTCTCCCGTGCCCAGGGCCTTTAGCACGTAGGACGGCTCCAGTGTTGCCGAGGTGCAGGCCGATCCACTGGACACCGCCACGTCGTGAATACCCATTAGCAGCGATTCGCCTTCTACATAAGCGAAGCTGATGTTCAGATTGCCGGGCAGGCGATGCTCCATCGACCCGTTGATGTACACCTGATCGAGGCGAGCCACAATCTTGTCCTTCAGCCGATTGCGCAATCCCGCCAAGTGACAGGCTTCCTTCGGCATATCGTCTGTGGCGATCGCACACGCCTTACCGAGGCCAACAATTCCAGGCACGTTCAGCGTTCCCGAGCGCATGCCGCGCTCGTGGCCGCCGCCATCGATGACGGGCGCCAACTGGACTCGTGGATTCCTGCGCCGGACGTAAAGTGCTCCCACGCCCTTCGGCCCATACATTTTGTGCGCCGAAATCGACATGAGATCGATGCCCTGCTGGTTGACATCAACCGGCATTTTGCCCACCGCTTGAGTAGCATCGCTATGCAAGATCACGCCGCGCTCCCGGCACAGCTGGCCGATTTCTTCCATCGGCTGCAGCACGCCAATCTCGTTGTTGGCGGCCATGACCGTCACCAGAATCGTCTTGTCATCGAAGGCGCGCTTCAGATCATCAAGATCAAGCAAGCCATCCTTCTCGACCGGCAGATAGGTCACGCGGCACCCGTACTTCTCCAGCCGCTTGCAGGTATCGAGCACCGCCTTGTGCTCAGTCACCGCGGTGATGATGTGGTTGCCCTTCTCCCTGTACATCTCGGCGACACCTTTAATGGCCAGGTTGTTGCTCTCGGTAGCGCCTGAGGTAAAGATGATCTCCTTGCTGGTAGCCCCGATCAGTTTGGCGATGCGTTCGCGCGCCGTTTCCACTGCCTCTTCTGCCACCCAGCCGAAGGCATGGTTGCGGCTGGCCGCATTGCCGAACCTGTCGGCGAAGTACGGCATCATCTCTTCGAGCACCCGTGGATCGACCGGAGTGGTGGCATGGTTATCCATGTAAATGGGCAGCTTGATTCCGTTGGGTCCTTCGCGCACTTCCCAAGCTGCAGCCTTCGCCTTGGTGCTCATAATTGCTCTCCTGCTTCGATCACAACCCTCCGAGCGTGCCCAGCTGGAGCGGCTTCTTTCGAGTTCCACCCCGTCGGACTTCGTTCAACTGTGAAATCCTGGTGTTCTTTTAGGAGGTCTTCGATGCTGCTGCTGCTGACTTTGCGCAGCGGCTGGCGCACGGTGCAGCGCTCGGTCTGCCCGCAGGTGCCACGCACCGTGGCGCAAGAGGTGACAAACAGCGGCCCGTCAATGGCTCGGATTACCCCGAAAGCAGAAATCGTGCGCGCATCCGGCGCCAGCCGGTAGCCGCCATTGATCCCATGCCGGGCGGGCAGCAAGCCGGACTTCACCAATCGCTGCGGGATCTTGGCTAAAGCTTCCTGAGGCAGGCCGTAGCTGTCGGCGACGTCCTTGGCACGGCAGGCACCTGCGTGAGTGCGCTCGGCCAGATGCTTCATGGCCATCAGCCGGTAATCGGCTTTCTTGGTGAGCTTCAGCATGGCTGGCGGGATTGCGCTAAATCCGACCTTCTCAGTCGTATTTCATTGTAGTTAGCCGGAAGAGGCAAAAGCAATGAAAACGAGCCAACCACGGGAGGTGCCAAGACATATGTAAGTTACGGTTTGTTAACAGCTTGGATTCGCTCACCGGCCCGCAGGCGTGGGCTAGCATGCGCGCCCGAGCTTTTGTCCATCAGGTCTCCCCGGGGGGAACAGGTGACATTGGAGGGTGACTTCTGAGCACTTGACAAGCCCATCGGCGGGGCTACAATACCCGCAATTCGGGAGCAAAAAGTCCCTCACCCGCCCCGGGTAGGGTTCGTGACCGGATTTATGAAGCCAACCTGCGTCCTCACCAGTTCCCGACATGAGATCGATCATGGATCAGTGTAAGCATCCGCGCGTGCAGATCGTGGCCCGTGAAGCCGACGCCGAATTCGTGGAATGCCTCGAATGCGGCGAAATCTTTGAGTCCAGTGAATTCAAAGACATGGCCATCGAAGACGGCTCTGCCACCGCCGACTCCTGAAACCCCCTCGACATCGCCTGCAGGTGAGAGTTCACGCTTTAGTGTGTCACGACCGCACTAAGGTAACCCGCGCCGGCATTAGTCCTATAGCGGACCCAGCAGGAACTCTGCTATCTTGCGCGCGGGGACTACTTTTCTTTGAGGGGCTTTGCCGTGACGCGATCGGCTCTAGTCGTTGATGATTCCATGCTCGCACGGCACTCTGTCTCCCGCCTGCTTGAAACCCGTGGCTTCAAAGTGGAGTCGGTCTCCAGTGGACAGGAGGCCTTAGACCGGCTGGAGAATTACCGCCCCAGCCTCATCGTCACCGACATGAAAATGCCCGGCATGAGCGGCAACGAGTTGATTGCAGCTTTGAAAGCCAACCGGCGAACTGCGGGTATCCCCATTATCATCGTGGCCGCTCGCCAGAGCGGCATGGATGTTGACTCCGAGGCACGCGCCGACTACGCGATCTACAAGGACATCGATGTCGAATCGCAGCTGGACAAAGCCCTGAAGGCGTTGTTCGGAAGCGGCAGATAGAATTGCGGATTCCGAATTTCCAATCGCACAAACTTTGTATCGAGATAGGGGCTTTTAATGGCCAATTGAAGATCGCCATTGTCTTAAGCTTCCTTTAGCGCCAACCCAGCCTCAGCCGAGAAGTCTGCCGGCGCGAAGTCTCCCGCAAGAAATTTCGGATACGCCGCCGCGGCGATCATAGCGGCGTTGTCTGTAGACAGGGAGCGAGAGGGAAAAAATACCGGCAGTCCTTCCATGGCGGCATCGCGTTCGAAACGCTGCCGCAACTCGTTATTGGCCGCGACGCCACCCGTCACGAACAGCGTGGCCACATCGTAAGCACGAGCTGCCGCCAGGGTTTTGCTCACCAGGTCCTCAACCATGGCCCGCTGAAAGGACGCCACCAGGTCTAGCGTGTCCCTGTCGCATAGGCGCACGTGGTCCTCCAGCTTGGGCCTCACAATGGCAGCTAGGGCCTTTCGCCGAGCCTCAATGTGCTCTTGCATCTTGTGAGTCTCTACATAGCGCAGCGCTGCGGTCTTGATTCCGCTGTACGAAAAGTCAAAGCGCGGGCGCTCTTCTTGCGGCTGGTCGCGATCCTTGCGGTCGCGGTGCTTGATCTGTAGAGGAGGAAACTTCACCTTATCCGAATCACCGTGAGTGGAAAGCCGGTCGATGATCGGCCCGCCTGGATAACCGAGACCCAGCAACTTGGCCACCTTGTCGAAGGCTTCGCCGGCCGCATCATCCCGTGTGTGCCCGACATTCTGGTAAGACCAGCCCTGCCCTTTTTGCTCCGCCAAATAGAGGTGGGTGTGTCCACCCGAGACCACTAACGCCAGGACCGGAAATCCAACTTCGTGATGGCCTTTTTGTCGCTCCTCCAGCAGCACCGCATGGATGTGACCTTCCAGGTGATTGACGGCTATCAGCGGTTTGTCGAGCGCAAACCCCAGCGCCTTGGCGTAGCTGATGCCAACCAGCAGCGCACCCGCCAGACCCGGTCCCTGTGTGACGGCCAGTGCATCCAGGGACTGGTAGCTCTGTCCGGCATCTGCCAACGCCTTTCGCACTACGGGAACGATTGCCCGCAGATGCTCTCGCGAGGCCAGTTCCGGAACTACGCCGCCGTAAGGCTGGTGGGTGGCGATCTGCGAGAAGACTACGTTCGAGACCACCTGCTCTCCCGAGCGGACCACGGCTGCCCCGGTTTCGTCGCAGGAACTCTCGATGCCCAGGATGTGAACAGACGACATATGCTTATATTATCTGAGCAACATCTAAACCGTTTTGCTGAAAGACTACGCCATCTCGATCGTGCGCAAGTTGCGCGACTCCGGGCACCAGGCCTATCTGGTGGGCGGGTGTGTGCGCGATCTGTTGCTCGGCCGCGAACCGGCCGACTACGACGTGACCACCGACGCTAAGCCCGACCAGGTCATGCGGCTTTTTTCGGAAACCTATGCCGTGGGCGCGCAATTTGGAGTAGTGCTGGTACCACTCCCGAAAAAAAATGGTGGAGGCCCGGCTCGACCCGTCTCCTCACCCGAACCAGACGCGGGAAGGCGCGTCTCCACTGAGCATCCCGGCGTCGTTGAGGTGGCAACTTTCCGCAGCGACATTGGCTACAGCGACGGCCGCCATCCCGACCAAGTTCGCTATAGCCGAGATCCCCGCGAAGACGTCGAGCGCCGGGATTTCACCATCAACGGCCTTCTTTTCGATCCCGTGAAGAATGAGGTGCTTGATTTTGTCGGCGGACGCAAGGACCTTGATGCGGGAATCATTCGCACCATCGGCGACCCAGAACGCCGTTTTGCCGAAGACAAGCTGCGTATGTTGCGAGCCCTGCGCTTCGCCGCTCGTTTCGGCTACTCCGTTGAGCCGGTCACGTTCGCTGCAATTGAGGAGTTCGCGCACGAAATTGGGCAGGTTTCCCGCGAGCGTGTACGCGACGAACTGACCAAGATGCTCACCGAAGGCCGTGCTGGTAGCGCTCTTCTGCTCCTTGACCAGAGCGGACTCCTGCCGGAAGTTTTACCTGAAATTTCCGCCCTGAAGGGCGTGGAGCAACCGCCTCAATTTCATCCTGAGGGCGACGTTTTCGTGCACACGCTGCTGCTGCTCGAAAAACTCCCGCAGCCCTGTCCGCGAACGCTCGCCTGGGGTGCATTGTTACACGACGTGGGGAAGCCTCCCACGTTCCGCGTCGCGCCCGACCGCATCCGTTTTGACGGTCACGTTGAGGTAGGCGTCAGAATGGCGCAGGAGATTTGCCATCGCCTGCGTTTTTCCAACCAAGATACCGAGCAGATCCTTGCCCTGATCGCCAACCACATGCGCTTTGCCCAGGTCGATCGGATGAAGGAATCCACCCTCAAAAGATTCATGCGTCTGCCCCGCTTTGAGGAGCACCTGGAACTGCATCGCATTGATTGCCAGTCCAGTCACGGTGATCTGACCTCCTACCACTTCACGCGTGAAAAGCTGGCGGCCACGCCACCAGAAACCATGCGCCCCAAGCCGCTTTTGACCGGACACGATTTGATCGCCACCGGCTACGTCCCGGGCCCGCGTTTCAAAGAAATTCTTTCTGCGGTCGAAGATTCCCAGCTGGAGGGAAGACTGCGGAATAAAGATGACGCGTTGGAGTTTGTCCGGCGCGAGTTTCCGCAGTAGTTGTTCACCGTCGAGAGCCCCGAGTTCGCCGAGTATTTCAAAAATGTCGTCTCCTGGGCAGCCGGCAGGCGGCGAAGGATCTCGGGCGCAGAACTGGCGGCCTTAAAGACTACCGTCGACAGGCAAGATCCTTCGGGAACCGCGGTCCCTCCCGATGACGACCCTGTGACATGGCCGGCGTGCCCGGCGGTCTCAGCGATCTCAGCAGTGAAATCGGTGTTAGAATCTGTGCTTCAGCAAAATCCTGGAGGAGCATTATGGAGCACGCAGCCGCTGGCCTTCAGAAGATTGTCGCCGACGCTTTGCGGCGCACGCCTCCCGGTCAGGCCCCGATCCTGGCGTGGCCGCTGGCCTGCGGCACCGCGGTTGCCGAACGCACCCGCGTTCTCGATTTCACACAGGGGGTGTTGCGCGTGGAAGTCCCGGATTCCGGCTGGCGAACCGAGCTCCAGGCTCTCGCGTCCCAATATTTGGCGGTCATCAATCGCTATAGCGGTGAGAGCGTGCAGCGAATCCAGTTTGTGGTCGGCGAAAGAGCTGGGCCGCGCTGATCCATCCGCGGGCGTGGGCGCCGCGCCACACGACCATGAAAGTTGCAGAAAAAGACGTCCTATATGTCGCCGACCTGGCCAACCTTGAGCTCAGCCCGGATGAGCGCCCCCGCATGGTGCGCGATTTGAACTCGATTCTCGATTACATCGACCGGCTCAACCAGCTCGATACCTCCGACGTGGCGGCGATGGCGCAGACTTCCGATCGCTTTGGGGTTGACCAATCCAAGCGGGGCAGCGAGCGATTTGCTTATGCCAGCCGCGACGATATCCATAATGGCCTGCGCGAGTCTTTGCCGCGCGACGAAGCGCTCGCCAACGCACCGGAGTCGGACGGAAACTTCTTCCAAGTTCCGAAAGTGATTGAGCGCTGATCGCCCAAGACCAACGTGGACTTGAACACCCTCACCATCGATGCTGTCCGTTGCGCCATCGCGGAGGGCAAGACGACTGCGACTCGGCTGGCGGAATCCTTCTACGCCAAGATAGAGAAGGAAGACCAGGCCATCGGCGCTTACCTGACGATCTCCAAAGACCGCGCCATGGCAAAGGCGGCGCAGATTGACGCGATGGCTGCCAAGGGAGAAAAACTTCAACCGCTGGGCGGCGTTCCCGTGGGCATCAAGGACGTGATGGTTACACGCGGCGTGCGCACCACGGCCGGCTCGAAGGTTCTCAAGAATTTCGTCCCCCCTTATGACTGCACCGCGGTTGCCCGCATGGAAGCCGCAGGAGCAGTCGTGCTCGGCAAGATGAATTGCGACGAGTTCGCCATGGGCTCGTCCAACGAAAACTCCGCGTACAAGCCAGTGCATAACCCGCGAGATTTGACCCGCGTGCCGGGAGGTTCCTCCGGAGGGTCGGCTGCGGCCGTGGCATCCGGCATGGCCGTGGTCACACTCGGCTCCGATACTGGAGGCTCCATTCGCCAGCCGGCTTCCTTCTGCGGCGTTGTCGGATTGATGCCCACCTACGGCCGCGTTTCCCGGTACGGCTTGATTGCCTTCGCGTCCTCGCTCGACCACATTGGTCCGCTGGCCAAGACCGTGAAAGACGCCGCCATCGTGCTCGGCACCATTGCCGGCCGCGACCCGATGGATTCGACCTCTGCCGATCTTCCGGTTCCCGATTATGTTGCGGAACTCGAAAAACCGGTGCGCAGCCTGAAGCTGGGTGTAGCCAAAGAATATTTCGGCGAAGGTCTCGACCGAGAAGTACGTGCAGCGATCGAATTTGCTATCCAGAAACTGGCCACCCTGGGATGCGAGATCGTACCGGTTTCTCTTCCTCATACCGAGTACGCGATTCCAACTTATTATTTGGTGGCGACCGCGGAGGCTTCTTCCAACCTGGCTCGTTACGACGGCGTGCGCTATGGCCACCGTGCGCAGAGTGTGCGCTCACTTTCCGACATGTACGAACGCACGCGCGATCAAGGTTTCGGGGCGGAGGTGAAGCGCCGCATCATGCTGGGAACGTATGCCCTGAGTGCCGGCTATTACGATGCCTACTACCTCAAGGCGCAGCGGGTAAGAACGCTGCTGACTCGAGACTTCGAAGAGGCCTTCAAGATGGTGGATGCGATTGTCACGCCCACGAGTCCTACCGCCGCGTTCAAGCTGGGAGAGAAAACCGGCAACCCCCTGGCCATGTACCTGGCTGACATCTACACGGTGACCGCTGACCTGGTGGGTGTTCCCGGTATTTCAATTCCGTGTGGAGAGACTCGCGAAAAGCTGCCAATTGGTTTGCAGATTCTCGGCCGCCACTTCGACGAGGCGACCATCCTGCGCCTGGCTCACGCCTACGAACAAGCGCGCAAGAACTGAGTTCCCATTCTTGTCATTCCCAGGAGGAATTCCCCTCCGACCAGGAATCGGCTGTTGACAACCGACGGATTCCCTTACTCCGCCCCGAAGCTAGCCTCTTCCGGCGCGCCGTGACGTCGTAGCAACTGCGGTAGATTCTGGGAAAAAGCCGAGCGCGGCAACACCATGTCGCAGCCCGCTTCATGAGCTTTCTGCTTCAAGTCACCCTGCACATGCGACAGGAACCCGATGATGGAGGTCCCTTTCTTCAGCTTGGCTTTTAGCTTAGGAATGATAGTGAGCGGCTTGGCACTGGCGTTGTTCAGATCGAAGATCAACAAGGAAGGTGGCCCCTCGCCGTTCTCCTTCATACGCTCCGCCAAGTCCTTTTCGTTCTTCATGAATTCGACCTTGACGTTGAGCTTGCGCGCGGTTTCCTGAATTTTGGCCAGAAAGAAAAGGTCGTCGACAAAAGCAAAAATGCGCGGCGCTGCCTCCAGATGCTCAGGCGGCAACGGCTCCGGTTCGGCCGGGCGGTAAGGAGCAGCGAAACCGGGACGCCCTCCGCGCGCGTTTCTCCCGCCATGCTTGCCGTTCTGGCCATCCATTGCAGCACGGTAGCTATGGTCCATCGGGGCGGTGTAGATACCGTCTTTGTTGTGGTGATCGCGGCCGCCATGGCCGCGTCCGTGTTGCTGTCCACGGTGGTTGGACGGACGCCGTCCACGACGTCGCCTGCCTCTCCCTCCCTGGCCGGAGGGACGATCGGGTCCTGCGTTCATAGGTCTCTTTTCTGGCAGTCTGGCTTTTCCGTTGGGGAAGGTGACTGCTCGCTTCTTGCTTAGTTCACTGTTCTTCGGGTAGCACTCGCGTCGCGCACTTGACCCAGCGTGTGGAAAACCCGGTGCGGCTAAAACTTCACTCGTGAATGATCTTTGCCATCAAAGCGCCTGGAGCTAGTCGGCGCGGGAGCCTGCGCAGGAGCGCGGCCGCTAAGAACATGTTCGATGTTACCTAGGTCCGCCGCGAAGCGCAAGTACCAAGTGGCCGGGTTTTTACACAGGACCAAAGTACTCCCCCGCCCGTTATCAGAAAGCGGGAGGGGCCGAGGCCCGCCCCCACACCAACGACTTGTCATCATCAGAAGGACCGGCCTTTCTTCAGCCGTAGTCGCCTCGAACTCAGTCCAATTTCGAAAAAATCAGTCCTAAACCCAGGCCACTTCCACCATGTCAGACGACGCTCAACATGGATCCCGAGAACCTCCGCATGAGTCTGGTTCCGGAACCTCAGCGGACTCCGGCCCGCAAGTTGACTGCGCATCCTGTTGGATGGGAGGCAGCGGCCTTTGAAGTCGATTCCGATCATCGTGCTGGGCGTTTTGATCGGACTCACGGTTGGACTCGGTCTTTATGCCTGCGTCTAGGCCAAAGGGTCGGGATAGAACTCCGGCGCGCCGGCTGTAGGTGGAGGGTTACCAAGCCCGTTCATTCGATTGCGAGTTGGGTTCACAATTCCACCATGGCCGCGTTTCCGGAGGCCCCCAATAATCCCGGACGGCCGGATTTCCCGGTTCGACGCCTGGGAAAAATCCGGGCAGCGTTGAGTAGCATTTCCCGGACTCAGAGAACTCGATGGGATTCCACGGGACCAATACAGTAAAGTCGCTGGAGGAGGCCATCAACTTCTGCCGCGAGGGACACCTGGCTTTGCGCCGAAACATCGATGTGAAGAGAGCCGGGCTGAAGCCGGTTTCACCAGCATTGCTGGTCGCAAGTTCGTGCGACCGCGTGATGTGATTGCAGCCCTGAATCGGCCCCCACGGCTCCCGCTTTGTTAGAATAAAAGCGCTCCTCGGAAGGGCGCTTAGCTCAGTTGGTTAGAGCGCGTGCTTCACACGCACGAGGTCGCAGGTTCGAGTCCTGCAGTGCCCACCATTCAATCTTTTGCCCTTGGGACTATGCCGTCTATTCTCAGGTACCGGCAGGTCCCGAAGAATATCGGGTGCAGTACCGAGCCTGTTTCTCGGTCCCTGCTTTTGGACTCGTGGCCGTCGTGTTAGCCTTCTCAGTGACGGCTTAAGGCATCTGTTTTATAAGAGCCGTTCACGGCGATGATAAAGCCTCCCAATACCCCGGCAAATCGTTCTGCTGACGAGAGTTCCAAGGACAGGCCCGGGCCTCGCCAACCGCAACTTTCTGCTCCGCAAAGGGTTCAATCCGATGTGAGCAGTGTAGCCCTAGATCAGGGTCTCCTCTCTATGGCTGGCGTTCCGCCTGCGCGGGCGGGAATGTCGCCGAGCGGGTTGACCGATGCCGAGGTCATGCTGCGGGTCAAGGCGGGCGATGAGCCGGCCTTCGATTACCTGGTACAGAAATACCGCCGCCCGATGGTGAGTTTCATGTACCGTATGGCCCACAACGCAGCCGCTGCAGAAGATCTGGCACAGGAAGTTTTCCTGAGGGTCTACCGTTCACGGGCGAGCTACGAGGCGAGCGCGAAGTTCACGACTTGGCTGTATCGCATCGCGACCAACCTGGCGGTGAATCACGCGCGTGACACGCGCCATGAGCGCCCGGAGAACATGGCCAGCCTGGACGAGCCAGACGAACAAACCGGCACTACGATGGATGTGGCCGACACTTCTCCGAATGTGGAGGAGAGGTTGGTAAGGCAGGAGCGCCTGAAAGCGATCCGCCAGAGTGTGGAGAACCTGCCCGAACGGCAGCGTCTGGCGGTGCTCATGCATAAATATCAGCAAATGGATTACAAGCAGATTGGCGAGGTTCTGAAGCTGAGCGAGTCGGCGACCAAGTCGTTGCTCTTCCGCGCCTATGAGACTTTGCGCCAGCAGCTGAAAGAGTTTATCTAGGGGACGCTTTATGACGTGCAAGGAATTTGGCGAGTTGATGCCGGATCTTACGTTGGGGTTGAGCCCGCCCTCGTCCGCGGCAGGCGAGCATCTCCTCAGTTGCGCAAGCTGCGCGAGGAAGCTGGATGAGATCCGCAAAACGATGTCGCTATTGGACGAGTGGCAGGCTCCTGAACCCTCAGCCTATTTCGACACGCGGCTGCAGGCACGCCTCCGCGAGGAGAAGGCCAAGGCGCCGGCTGGGTGGCTGGTGTGGATCCGCCGCCCTGCCATCGCGCTGGTGGCAACGATCCTGCTGGCAGTTGGCGTTACGATGTTCCGAGGCGATTTCAACAAGAAAGATTCAGGACAGATTGCAGCGCTTCCGGGTACAGCGGTAGGCGACCTGCAGCAGTTGGACAAGAACCACGATTTGTATTCCGATTTTGACGTACTCGATGATCTGGCAGCGCAACAACAAGAAGACCAGACAGCGAATCCGTAGTGGATGTTTGGCGAGTGGCCGGGGAATAGAGCGTTGCAGGGACAATCCAAATCGTTGCGGGCGCTGGCTGTCGGCCTGGTTCTGGCAGCTAGCGTTCCCCTCTCCTATTCGCAAGCGCGCCGTCAGGCCCCGAAAAAAGTTGAAAACCGTCGCCCGGAAGCTCGCCCCAATCGCCCCGCGGAGACTCAGGAAGAACGGCGCAGCGGACAGCATGCCGGGGCCTGGCTGCGGGAACACAAAAACTTGTCTCCCGACCAACAGCAGCGCTCCCTGGAGAGCGATCCTCAGTTCCGTAAGCTGCCGCCGGAGCGTCAGGAGCAACTACGCAAGCGGCTGCAGCACTTCAGCACCCTGCCGCCGCAACAGCAGGATCGCATTCTTAACCGGATGGATGCCTGGGAGCACCTGACTCTCGAGCAGCGCCAGCAGGCTCGTGGCCTTGCCCAGCAGATGCGGCAACTTGCTCCCGACCGCCGCCGGATGATGCAGACCGCGATCCTCAATCTGCGTCAGATGCCTCCCGACCAGCGCCAGCAGGTTCTTGATTCGCCCCGCTTCAAGAGCATGTTCTCGCCACAAGAACAGGACATGCTGAAGGGCATCACTCAGCTTCCGCTCGCGCCCGCCGAACCCGGAGAAGACGGCGAGCAGCCAAAGTAAGTTTGTAACCTTCGACCAGTTTTCCCTCAAGCCGCTTCCGCGTGAGCTTCGGACCAGCTGCAACAAAATTCTACCGGATTTTCGTGTCCTCCCCGATAACGGACAACTCGGCGCCTTTGCGCGGCAACCAACTGCAAGGGTGATTCATGCAGAACCCATCCGCAGTCTTGGCGACAACCAGTTTGCTTCCCGCTCTGCTTTGCTCCCTAGCCCTTAGCCAGACTGACGCTCCCGAACTCACTTCCATCGTGCAGCAGGTGGAAAAAGCCCAGCCGGAAAATCGGCCGAAAGCTTCCTACCAGGTCATTCGCCGATATCGCGCATTCGGGTCCAACAATGGCAAAATCACTTCCGAGGTCGTTGCCGAAGTCGATTTCCAGCCCCCCAGCAGCAAGTCCTATGTCATCCAGCAGTGGACCGGCAGCCGTCACGGCGAAAATGTGGTCCGCCATATCCTGGACCACGAAGTGGAATCGCAAACTAAGGCGGCCGGCTCCGTCGCGGTGACGCACGACAATTATCAGTTCACCTACCTGGGCGAGAGCGCGGCCGAAGGCCAGCCCTGCTTTCTGCTCGGCCTGACCCCGAAGCGGAAAGACAAGGGTTTGGTTTCGGGCCGAGCCTGGGTCGACAAGTCCTCCTACCTGATACGCCAGATTGAGGGCGAACTGGTCAAGAGTCCTTCATTCTGGATCAAGAAAGTCCACGTGACGCTGGATTTTGGAGACGTTAGAGGGACATGGCTGCAAACCGCGATGGAAGCTGTCGCGGACATCCGCCTCCTGGGCAGTCAGACTCTGAAGTCGGAACTGGTGGACTATCGCAGCGATGCGGTTGTCGCGGAGCGAACACCGACACTGTCCCGCATCCGATAATCCTTCCAATCCTTCATGAATAGAAGGACGACATGGATCAGGATAACGATATGAAGTGATGAGACTCCCACCTAAGTAAACTAATT
>Ga0209577_10000099_pt1 | contig 79211 bp, 80 predicted proteins | sample GraSoiAngelo_109_FD_185874 | JGI IMG/M metagenome (GOLD analysis project Ga0209577, IMG submission 185874) | Grasslands soil microbial communities from the Angelo Coastal Reserve, California, USA - 14_0903_12_20cm (SPAdes) (version 2) | ecosystem: Environmental > Terrestrial > Soil > Grasslands... | reverse complement strand
GGGGCCGGGTGGCTCTACAGGGCCTAACCCGTTAATATTCCGCCGCTTCGCACGCTATGCGCATCGCCATACTGGACCCCGCCGCCGGCATCTCGGGCGACATGACCCTGGGAGCGCTCCTCTCCCTTGGCATCCCGTCGGCCTGGCTCGAGGGGCTGCCCGGGCGCTTGGGTCTCGCCGGGGTGGAGGTCACTGTGCGCGACGTGGTGCGCTGCGGCGTCGGGTGCAAGCAGGTCGAGTTCGCGATCCCCGAGCAACCGCACGGTCGGCACGTGGGGGAGCTGGTGCGCCTGGTGGAGCGAGCCCCCGTGTCCGAATGGGTGCGGGAGCGCGCGGTGCGGGCGTTCCAGCTGGTGGGCGAGGCCGAGGGGCGCGTGCATGGGGTGCCGCCGGAGAAGGTCCATCTCCATGAGGTCGGGGCTGTGGACGCCGTGCTCGACATCGTTGGCGCGATCGAGGGGTTCGAGCAGCTCGGCGTGGAGGCGGTCTACACCCTGCCGGTGGCAGTGGGCCGGGGGTGGGTGGATGCGTCGCATGGCACGCTTCCGGTCCCGGCGCCCGCGACGGCGATCCTGCTGGAAGGCCTCGAGATAGCGGCGGGTGGCCCGGTGGAAGGGGAAGCCACCACGCCCACGGGAGCCGCGCTGGTGCGCGTGTTGGCAACCGGGGGGGCGCCGCCGCCGCGCTGGCGCCTGGTGAAAAGCGGGTGGGGGGCGGGGCAGCGGAACCCCGGGCACTACCCCAACGCGCTGCGGGTGCTCGTCGCGGAGCAGGCGGCCGAGGCGGGACGCGTGACACTGCTCGCCACCGATCTCGACGACATGAGCCCCGAGTATGTGGAGCCGTTACGGCAGGCGCTGGTCGCCGCCGGGGCACTGGACGTGCAGACGTGGCCGGTGCAGATGAAGAAAGGCCGTTCCGGATTTCGGGTGGAGGTCATGGCCCCCGAGGAGCTGGCTGAAGCCGTGACGGCGGCGCTGTTCCGGCACAGTACGACGGCGGGCGTGCGCCGCTGGGTGGCGGAGCGAGCCACGCTGGCGCGGCGTCAGGTGACCGTGGAGCTGGCTCCGCAGGTGTCCGTTCGCGTCAAGGTGCTGGAGCAGCCCGGCGCGGACGGCGTACGGGTGAAACCCGAGTACGAGGATGTTCTCGCGGCGGCCCGGGCGTTGGGGCGGCCGCCGCTTGAGGTCGCGCGGGTCGCGCAACGCGACGCCGAGGCGCTGGTTGCCAAATCGAAGGAGTGATCATGAGCGTGCAGCGGATCGTCGGCCTTCTCGGATGGGTGTGTGCCGCCGGTGCGGCTCCCGTCGCGGCGCGAGCGCAGATCTGGCTCCCCGCGGCGTGCGACATCAAGCCGGGGCACCAGCTGGTGAACAGCGGCATGCAGTCGCTGCGGAGCGCGTTCACCACCAAGTTCGCGGACCAGAAGGCCAAGGATCTCAAGGACGCCGAGCGCGTGCTTACCCAGGCGGTGACGACCGGCAAGCAGGAGAAGAACCCGGCCGCGTGGTACTATCTGGGGCGCTACTATCTCATGGCCGATGATCTCGCGGCGGCGGACTCGGCGCTATCCAAGGCGTTGACCCTCGCGCCCGCGTGCAAGGAAGACATCGGGCTGTATCGACGGCAGGCGTGGGTGCCGGTGTTCAACGCCGGCGTGCAGGCGTGGCAGGGGGGACAGACCGACTCGGCCATCGCGAGCTTCCGGCGCGCGAACCAGATCTACAAGGCCGAACCGATGGGGTTCGTGTACATCGCCAACCTGTTCGTCGGCCGGGAAGAGCCCGATTCGGCAGGCAAGAAGACGGACGTCGTGAAGTACCACACGGATTCGTTGGTCTATGCGACCCGCATGGACTCGGCCGCCAAGTACTTCCGTCTCGCCGCTGCAGCGGCCTCCGACGCCAAGTACGCCCGGGAGCGGCGTGATGCGCTGTTCAACGTGGCGCGGGTGTATCACTCCGCCAAGCGCTACACCGAGGCGATCCCCGCCTACCGCGAGTATCTCGCGGCGTATCCGGGTGACGTTCAGGGCATGGCGAGCCTGGCCGGGCTCTACCTGCAGGCCGACAAGCGCGATTCGGCCATGGCGCTGTACAGCCGGGTTCTGGAGCGGGCCGACTCGGCCGGCGCCGACGAGCTGTTCGGGGCGGCGGGCTCCATGCTGGGCGCCATTCCCTCGTCGCCGGACACGGCCGCCATGGACGCCGAGTGTGCCAAGGTCGCGAAGAAGAAAAGCCCCACGCTCACGGCCCGGCAAGTGGGGGTGCGGTGCGCGCCGGCGGCGGCCGACACCATGCGCAAGTACCACGCCCTCGCCGACCCGCAGTACCGCCAGGTGGCCAAGGCGTACGAGGCCGGCCTCGCGAAGAACCCGTACTCGCGCGACGCGCTCTATAATCTCGCCGGCGTCTCGTACCTGATCGGCGACTCGGCCAGCGTGCTGCCGCTCGCCCAGCGGCTGTACGCCGTGGACCCCTTGAACCGCTCGACCCTCGCCAAAGTCGCCGGCGGATGGCAGCTCAAAGGCAAGAAGGACTCGGTATTGTATTATCTACAGGTCGCCGACTCGCTGCCGGTGGAGATCACGGTGTCGAGCTTCAGCGTGACGGAGAAGGGGGTCAGCCTTGACGGACAAATGACGAACTTTCGGCCCAAGGCGTCGGCGCCGCTCAAGATCACGTTCGATTTCCTCGATGCGAAGGGGAACGTGGTGGCGACGCAATCCCAGGACGTCCCGACACTGGATCCGAACGCCAGCCAGGAGTTCAAACTGAAAGTCGAGCTGAAAGTCGAGCAGCCGAGTGTGGTAGCCTGGCGATACAAGCGTGGCTGAGGCTGGCGCGGCTTTCGTGTTCGCGGGTGGGCATGTAAATTGCGATAGGTCTTTCAAGCCGTTGCTCGGGAAAGAGTTTTGCGGGCGTAATTCAGGGGTAGAATGCCAGCTTCCCAAGCTGGACGTCACGGGTTCGAATCCCGTCGCCCGCTCTGAGTCTTACGACGTTCCGTCGTCGCATTTCCGATGTCGTGACGTTACCCCCCCGGATCATGGACCATCCTAAGCCCCTGCTGGGGCGGTAGCGCTCGCGCGTCTTGATACCGGGCCAGCCAATCGTTAGCCTGGGCTCTCCCCGTGATGTCGCCAGGCCACCGATCATTCCCCGGTTTCGTGAGGTCCACATGGTTCGCGTCAGCTTTTCTCGCTCCGCGCCGTGGCTCGCCCCCGTGGCGTTCACGCTCGCGGCGTGCGGCGCCGGTGCGTCTCCTCCACCGATTCAGGTCCCGGTTCCGAGCAGCGCCGCGGAGGCCCCCACGGGATTCGACAACCGCAGCAACGGCGTTGCTGATGACTCCACCCACCAGGCCGATCAGGACGCATTCGACGAGGTGGAAGAAATCGCGGATGGGCTGGGACCACTTTACAACGCGCAGGCCTGCCGCGAGTGTCATCAAAACCCGACCTCGGGCGGAGCGAGTCAGATCACGGAATTGCGGGTGGGTCATCTGGGACCGGACGGACGGTTTGAGAACGCCGACATCCCGATTGCGCGCGGCAGCGTCACCATCTCCGGTCGCACGCTCGTCAACGATCGGGCCATTTGCCCGAACGCGGCGTTCCCGGACTCCGAGATTCAAGAGCGGGTGCCCGACACGGAGACGATTCGCACGACGCGCGCGTCCCTCAATCTGCTGGGGGACGGCCTGGTGGAAGCCGTGGCCGACGAGACGCTGATCGAGCTTGCGCGCGCGCAACGCCGGACGACGCGCGGCACGATCCGCGGCCAGGCGCTGTATGTACCCATCCTCGAAGCCCCGGGGGAAACGCGGATCGGGCGGTTCGGTTGGAAAGATCAGCACGCCAGTCTGCTCTCGTTCTCAGCCGATGCCTACCTCAATGAGATGGGCTTCACCAGCCGCCTGCTCCCCGACGAAGTGACCACGCTGTGCAATACGGCATCCGAGCCGAACAATACGAGCGACTCCTCCGGGCTTGCGGATATCGACCGGTTCGCCCGTTTCTTGCGAGCCACGAAGGCACCCGCCCGCGACAGCGTGCTGGCCGCGACACCGGCGGCGCGACGCGGGTCGGAATTGTTCGACACGATCGGCTGCGCCACGTGTCACGTCCGCACCCTGGTGACGGCTGCGGCCGGGACCATCCTCAACGGTGGCACGGACACCATCCCGCCCGCGCTCGGCGAGAAGACGTTTCACCCCTTCGGCGATTTCCTGCTGCACAACGTCGGCACCGGCGACGGGATCGTCATGGCGATGCCGGAGCACTATGGGCCGGCCGTCTACAAGGTCCTGTGGCGGGAGTTTTCGATCGACAGTGTCGGCCGCACCCGGAACAAGATGCGGACGGCCCCGCTATGGGGAGTGCGCCTGCGCCCGCGGCTCATGCATGACGGGGCGTCGCTGACATTACGCGACGCCATCGCGCGGCATCGGGGCGAAGCAAGCGGTGCGTCCCGGCGGTTTCGTAAGCTGACCCGGAGCGATCAAGCAGCCATCATCGCGTTCCTGCAGTCCTTGTGACGGCCCCGGAGCTGCTGCGGCTGCTGCTCGCCACAGGGGTTTTCCCTTGAGTTGACACCCGCTCCCTCGCGCGCCATTTCTAGGCCGCCATGCGCGTCGTCGTGAGGCTGGCCGGTCTGCTCCTCGTGGCCCCCGGCATCTTGCTCGCTCAAGCGGGCTGGATCCCGCCCCAACCTCCCTGCGAGCTGCCTCCGGCCAACTCGAAAATCAACAACGCGATAGCCGCGCTGCGCGGCGCGGCGGACAAGCCCGAGTCGCGCGACCAACAGCTCGCTCAGGCGAAGCGACTCCTCAGTGACGCCATTGTCCAGGACAACCAGGGCGCGAACCCCGCGGCGTGGTACTATCTCGGCCGCCTCGCGGTCACAACCAGTGATGTTGCCGGCGCGGACACTGCGCTCGCCCGGGCCGCGGCGCTCGCGCCGACGTGCGCCGACGATATCGCGCGTTACCGCCACGACCTCTGGGGCGACCTGCTCAACAACGGCCTCGCCGCCTGGCAGGACGGAAGGCAGGACTCCGGCCTGGTCCTGTTGCGCCTGGCGGTCCGGCTCGAGCCCGCCAACCCGAAGCCATTGGCTGCGGCGGCCGGGTTGCTCGCGAGCCGGGGCAACGACGACTCGGCGTTCGCCTATTATCGGCTCGCCGCGAAGACGGCCGGCGCGGACACCGGCTTCGCGACGGACAAGCGGGACGCCCTCGCGAACGCCTGGCACCTCGTGGTGCGGAGGGTGCAAGGGCACCCCGCGGCTCAGCGGGCGCTGCGGCTGCGGGCCGGGCTCGACTCCACCCAACGGGGGATCGCGAGCGACTCCATGGTGCTCGCCCGACTCCTGGCCTCCTCTCAGTCGCGCAAGGCTCGCGGCACTCGGCTCGCGCCGGCCGACCAGCAGCTGTTCACGCGCGACTCCACGGCGCGGGCACAAGCTGTCGCGCAGCGGCGCGCCCATCTCGCCACGGCACTGGGACAGATCGCCGCCGACTCGAGCGCGCTGGCGGCCGCGTTCGCACCGGCGATCGACGCCCTCTCGGAGTACGTCAGGGCATATCCCGGGGAGCCTGAGGCGGCGACCTCGCTCGCGACGCTGTACGCGCAGAGCGGCCGCTGGGCACCCGCGGCCGCCGTGTTCGACTCGCTGGCGGCCCACGCTCCCGAGCTCGAAGCCGACGCGCTATTCGCGCCGGGCTCCCGCATGGTGGAACAAGGGATGTACCGCGCCGGGGCGCGCGCGCTGACACTGGGGCTCGCCAAGAACCCGTACCGACGCGACGCCCTGTTCTCCCTCGCCGTGGCCTACTATCAGCTGCGGGATTCGGCCTCCCTGCTGCCGGTGGCGCAGCGGCTGCTCGCGCTCGACCCGCTCAATCGGGCATCCCTCAAGCTCGTGGCGGCGGGATGGGACTTCGGTGGCAGGCGCGATTCGACCCGGGCGTACGTCGCGCGCGCCGATTCCGGGCTGGCCGTCGAGATCTCCGTGCCCGGCTTCGTCCCCGACACGGCCGGCGCGTCTCTGTCGGGGATCGCGCTGAGCCTGAAATCGGCGCCCACCACACCGTTCCACCTCACGGTCGAGTTCCTCGACGCCAGAGGCCAGGTCGTCGCAACGGCGTCTCACGACGTGCCCTCCCTCTCGCCCCGCCAGAGCCACCCCTTCGACCTCCAAGCGAGCGGCAGGCGTATTGCCGGCTGGCGCTACCGGACCTCATAGATCATATTTGTTAACTGTCGGAAGTTCTGGCCTGCGTTGGGGTTGCGACGTCGGCCTTCACAAAGTCCTTGAAGGCCAGGTTGGCTTGCATGATTCGCGTCCAGTCGGTGGCGCCCGACTCCCTTGGCGCCGAGCTCGGGCTCACTCCGGGAACGGAGCTCCTGGCCGTCAACGGCCGGGCGCTCGAGGACTTTCTCGACTGGGAGTTCCTCACCGCGGATGACCGCTTCGTGCTGGCCGCCCGGATGGGGACGGGGGAAGAGGTCGAGTACGACATCGAGCGGCCCGAGGGGCTTGCCATGGGCGTCACGCTCGAGCCGCCGCGGATCCGGCGCTGCGGCAACCACTGCGATTTCTGTTTCGTGGACGGCAATCCTCAGGGTCTGCGGTCGCCGCTCTACATCCGGGACGACGACTACCGCCTGTCGTTCCGCTACGGCAATTTCGCCACCCTCACCAACTTGAAGCCGTGGGACGCGGCGCGCATCGTGGAATACCGCCTCTCGCCGTTGTACGTGTCGGTGCACGCCACCGACTCCACCATCCGCCAGTGGCTGCTGCGCAACCCCGAAGCGCCGGACATCATTCCCCAGCTGCGTTGGTTCGCGCAGCGCGGCATCGCGTTTCATGCCCAGGTGGTGCTCGTTCCGGGGGTGAACGACGGACCGGTGTTGGAGCGCACGCTCGGCGACCTGTATGGCCTCGGGGCGGCGGTGTTGTCGGTCTCCGTGGTTCCGGTGGCGCTGACCGAGTTCTCGAAGCGCGAGCTGGTGCGCGAGCCGACCGTACCCGAGTGCCGGGCGGCCCTCGCGACCGTCGATCGGATGGCCACGCGGGCGCTCGCCGAGCGGGGCGGGCCGTGGTGCTACGGCGCGGACGATCTCTATCTGCAGGCGGGCGAGCCGCTTCCGGCTGCCGAGTGGTATGGCGACTTCGAGCAGCGAGAGAACGGCGTCGGCTCGGTGCGGTTTCTGCAGACCAGAATCGCGGCCGCCATCGATCGGCTTCCCGACCTGGCGGGGAAGCGCGTCGGCGTGGTCACGGGTAGGGCCATGGGCCCGTTGATGCCGCAAGTGCTGGCCGACGTTGCATCCACGACCGGCGGCTGCTTCGAGCTGATCGTGATCGAGAACACTCTGTTCGGCCCGTCGGTCACGACGGCGGGACTGCTCCCCGGAGCTGCGGTCGAACGGGCGCTCGCGGAGCGGCGAGACCTGGACTTCGTGCTGCTGCCGGCGGAGGCCGTGAACGACGACCTGGTGTTCGTCGACGACGTGCGCGCCGACGAGCTCGGGGCACGGGTACCCATGCCGGTGCACCTGTCGCATGACTTTGCGGACGTGCTGACCGAATGGGGAATGCGGAATGCGAAATGCGGAATTGACGTGCCGGCTTCGAGCCATGACGTCGAGCTGGCGCGTCGAAGCGAGCACATCCATTCCGCATTGGGGCAGGGGGAGGGGGAGGGAAGGGGATGAGGGGCGCCTCTACCGTCGTCATCATCGGCCGGCCCAACGTCGGGAAATCGACGTTGTTCAACCGGCTCGTCGGGGGCCGGGACGCGATCGTGGACGCCCGTCCGGGCGTCACGCGCGATCGCCATTTCGGCGCGGCCGAGTGGAACGGACAACGGTTTTGGCTGGTGGACACCGGCGGGATGGTGCCGGGTGCGCACGACCAGCTCAACCGCGCCATCCGGACCCAGGTCGAAGCGGCGGTGGCCACGAGCGATGTTGTGTTGTTCCTGGTCGATGTCGAAGCGGGGGTACACCCCGCCGACCTGGAGATCGCGCAATACCTCCGGACAGCACGCCGTCCGGTGATCCTGGTGGCCAACAAGGCCGACCAGCTGCCCAAGGACACCCGACACCTCGCGTTTTACGAGCTCGGCCTGGGGGATCCGTTCCCCGTGTCCGCCGCGGTCGGCAAAAGCTCGGGCGACCTGCTGGACCGGGTGGTGGAGGTGCTCGCGGGGTCAGCCCCGGGCTCGCGCCCGGGGTTAGTTACTGACCACGGACGCAAGTCCGGGGTCGCCGGGGGAGCTGACCCCGGGGTCGAGCCCGGGGTCGATGGGGGTGATATCCACGTGGCGATCGTAGGCCGGCCGAACGTGGGCAAATCGAGCCTGGTGAACCGCCTGCTCGGCGAGGAGCGCCTGGTCGTGGCGGACGAGCCCGGCACCACGCGGGACGCGATCGACACGCCGCTCGACTACGAGGGGCGCACGCTCGTGTTCATCGATACCGCCGGGTTGCGCAAGCGCAGCAAGGTGGAGGACGACATCGAGTTCTACTCGACCCTCCGGACGGCGCGCGCCATGGAGCGCGCCGATGTGTGTGTCCTCGTAGTGGACGCCCTGGACGGGATGCACGTCCAGGACCTGAAGATCGCCAACGATGCGTGGGAGCGCGGTGCGGCGATCATCGTCGCCGTGAACAAGTGGGACTTGATCGAGGAGAAGGAGACGAACACCGCGGCGCGGGGCGAGCGCGAATTGAAGGATCGCGCGCCCTTCCTCGAGTTCATCCCATTTCTCTACCTGTCGGCCAAGACCGGCCAGCGGGTGCCGAGGCTGCTCGCGCTGATCGTGGAGGTCGCCACGGAGCGCGACAAGCGCGTGCCCACGGCGGAGGTGAACCGCGTGCTGGAAACCCTGGTGGACCGCCAGCAGCCGCCGCAGCCGGTGGGGGAGTCGGTGCGCTTGCTCTATGCGACCCAGATCGGCACGGCGCCGCCGCGGTTCGCCATCGTCTCGAACCGGCCCGAGGCGATCCCCGAATCGTACACGCGCTACCTGGCCAACGGGTTCCGAGACGCCTGGCGCTTCACCGGCTCGCCCCTGAACCTCAAGTTCCGCCGCAAGCGCGAGGCGGCGCGCCGATGAACGACTACGGGCTGGCCACGATGCTCGTCCTGGCCTACCTGCTCGGCGCCACGCCCACCAGTTACGTCGCGGGGAAGCTGGGGCGCGGCGTCGACCTGCGGCAGCACGGCTCCCAAAACCTCGGTGCCACGAACGTATACCGCGTGCTCGGCTGGCGCTACGCCATCCCCGTCGGTCTCGTCGACGTGGCCAAGGGCGTCGTCCCGGTCGCGATTCTCGGTCCCTGGTCCAACGGGCCCGCCTGGTTCACCGTGGCTCTGGGCATCGCGGCGGTGCTCGGGCACATGTTTTCGCCGTACGTGCGCTTCCGGGGCGGCAAGGGCGTCGCGACCGCCGCCGGCGTGTTCCTGGCGCTGGCTCCCGTCGCCGTGCTGATCTCGCTCCTCATCTGGGGCGCGACGGTGTGGTTCACGGGGTACGTGTCGGTCGCCTCGCTGACCGTGGCACTGCTGTTTCCCCTGTGGGTGTGGGTCACCACCCGAGGCGAGCCCTACACGTTCTGGGCGGCGATCGTGCTGGCGCTGCTGCTCGTGTACACCCATCGGCGCAATATCCAGCGGCTCAAAGATGGCACGGAGAACCGGTTCCGGACACGGAAGGGAATGCCCGCGTGAACACCAATGCGGAATGCGGAATGCGGAATGCGGAATTGATCGGGCAGCCGTCGAGCGCGACCACGGGTGTCGCGGATCGGACTTGGCCTGTCAATTCCGCATTTCGCATTTCGCATTCCGCATTCGAGTTGGGTAGGAGTGCGAGGTGAAGATCGCCGTTGTCGGCGGCGGCGCCTGGGGCACGGCGCTCGCGGACCTGCTGGCCCGCAAAGGGGAGTTCGCCGCGGTGACGTTGTGGGCGCGGGAGCCCGAGGTGGTCGAGAGCGTGAACCGCGAGCACGTGAACCACACGTTCCTGCCGGGCGCGCCGCTCGCTCCCACGCTCGCGGCCCAGGGCGATGTCGGCGTAGCGGTGCAGGACGCCGATGTGGTCGTCTCCGCGGGCCCGTCGCACGCGGTGCGCGAGGTCATGACGCGGGCGGGCAGCCGTCTGGTGCGGGGCGCGCTCGTCGTGAGCGTGTCCAAGGGGCTCGAGCCCGAGCGGCTCACCACGCCGTCTTGCGTGCTCGGCGAGGTGCTCCCGAAGGGGACGCCGGTCGCCGTGCTGTCGGGACCGTCGTTCGCGCAGGAGGTGTACGCACGACAGCCCACGGCGGTCGTGGCCGCCGCCCGGGACCACGCGGTGGCCCAGCGCGTGCAACAGGTTTTCTCGACGGCCTTCTTCCGGGTGTACTCGGCGACGGACGTGCTCGGCGTCGAGCTGGCGGGCGCGCTCAAGAACGTGATCGCGCTCGCCGCGGGCATCCTGGAGGGGCTCGGGCTCGGTCACAACACACGCGCCGCCCTGATCACGCGGGGGTTGGCCGAGATCACCCGTCTCGGCGTGGCGCTTGGCGCGGAGCCCGCCACGTTCGCGGGGCTGGCGGGGATGGGAGACCTGATCCTCACGGCCACTGGCTCCCTATCACGCAACCATCAGTTGGGCGTCGAGCTCGGCAGCGGCAAGCGGCTGGAAGAGGCGTTGGCGGGGCGCGCCAGCGTGGCCGAAGGAGTGAACACGGCCCGCTCTGCGGTGACGCTTGCGGAGCGCCACGGGGTGGAGCTCCCGATCGCGCGCGAGGTGGCCCAGGTGTTGTTCCACGGCAAGTCCCCCGGGAGGGCGGTCGCCGACCTGATGGAGCGGGACCTCAAGGCGGAGCAGTGGCGATGAGCGCGCCGCATCCCGTCCAGGAGTTCTTTTCGATCGGCGAGGTGTGTCAGCTCACCGATCTCAAACCGCACGTGCTGCGCTATTGGGAAAGCCAGTTCCGCTTCTTGAACCCCGCCAAGAACCGCTCCGGCAACCGTGTGTACCAGCGGCGCGAGATCGAGCTGATCATGCTGGTCAAGCACCTGCTCTACACGGAGAAGTACACCATCGAGGGCGCGCGCCAGAAGATCGAGCAGTATCGCCGCTCGGGTGAGCTCAAGCCGGAGGCGCGCCGCGCGCTCGCGACGCAGACCGTCAAAGACCTGCGCGCGGAGCTCAAGGCGGTCCTCGCCATCCTCGAAGGGAGCGCCCCGCCGAGTGCCGGGGCGCGCTGAGCCGCCTCCGCGTCGGGGGGTGTCCGTCGTCATCCCCGCCTACCAGGTGGCTGACACCATTCCCGATATCGTGGTGCGGATCCGTCGTGCCGTGCCGGGCGCAACCGTGTACGTTGTAGACGATGGCTCGAGTGATGGGACGGGAGCCGCAGGGCGGGAGCAGGGGGCGGTCGTCCTGGTGCATCGGCGCAATTACGGGAAAGGGGCGGCGCTGCGGACCGGGATCGAGCGCGCGCTCTCGGACGGGGCTCGCGTCATCGTCACGATCGACGCGGACGGGCAGCACGCTCCGGAGGATATCCCCCGGCTCGTGGCTCCGGTGGAGCGTGGCGACGCCGATCTGGTGCTGGGCGCCCGGGCCCGCGGTCCCACGATGCCCCTGGGGCGACGCTGCACCAACTGGCTCTCCGCCGCCCTCGCGTCCCGCGTCGGCGGCGTGACGGTGCCCGACGCGCAGACCGGTTTCCGGGCGATCGCCCGGCCGCTGGCCGAGGCGATTCGACCTGGCGAGCACGGCTATGACTTCGAAACCGCGTTCCTGCTCGCCACGCTGGTCCAAGGCCTGCGGGTGCGGTCGGTGCCGGTGCCCGCCATCTACCAGGGGCGGGACAGCCATTTCCGCCATTGGGCGGATACGTGGCGTCAGGCGCGGGTCTTCACGCGCTACGGGTGGCGGATCATTTTCGGACCGCGATGAACATCCTGATCTCGAACGACGACGGCATTCTGGCTCGCGGCCTCGCGGTCCTGGGCGAGGTGTGCGCCACGCTGGGACAGGTGACGGTCGTCGCTCCGGATCGGGAGCAGAGCGGCACGTCGCACTCGCTCACGCTGCACCGGCCGGTACGGGCCACGCGACGGCCGGACGGAGCCTTCCAGGTGGACGGCACGCCGACCGACTGCGTGCTGCTCGCCATTGGAGCGCTGATGCCCGACAGGCCGGATTTCGTGATCTCCGGAATCAACCACGGCCAGAACATGGGCGAAGACGTGTTCTACTCCGGCACCGTGGCCGCGGCCATGGAAGGCCTGGTCGCCGGAATCCCCAGCATCGCGGTCTCGTACGCCGGCTCGGACTTGGACACCCTCGGGACGCACAAGGACGGGCTGCGCCAGCTGCTGCAGCGCATCGTCGCCGTGAAGGATTTCCCCAAGGAGACCCTGCTGAACATCAACCTTCCCGCCATTGCCGGCGACGACGTCAAGGGCGTCAAGGTGACCCACCTGGGCAGCCGCGTGTTCAGCGAGGAAATCGCGCTCATGAAGGACCCGTGGGGCAAAGAGATCTATTGGATCGGCGGCGGCCGCATCACGTGGAGCGGAGGGGCCGACTCGGACTTTCGCGCCACCAGCGACGGCTACATCTCGGTGACGCCGCTCCACATGGACATGACCAACTACAGCCTCATCGAGGTGGTGCGGAAGTGGTTCCCCGGCGACTGAGCGGGCCGGGGGATACCTTCGCCGGCTATCGGGCACGGCTGGTCGAGACGCTGCGTGCGAAGGGCATCCGCGACCTGGCCGTCCTCAAAGCCTTCGCCGAGACACCGCGCCATCTGTTCGTACCCGATGCGGTGCGGCACCGCGCGTACGAGGACGCCGCGCTGCCGATCGGAAAGGGGCAGACCATCTCGCAGCCCTACACCCAGGCCCGTTATCTCGAGGCCCTGCGGCTGCGGGGAAGGGAGCGCGTGCTCGAGATCGGGACCGGTTCCGGATACCAGACCGCCTTGCTCGCCGCCCTGGCCGCGACCGTGTTCTCGGTGGAGCGTGTGCAGCCCCTCGCCCTCGCGGCCCAGCGCGGGCTGCGCGAGGCCGGCGTCACGAACGTCTCGGTGCTCTTGGGCGACGGGACGCTCGGCTGGAGCGCCTACGCGCCCTACGACGCGATCCTCGTCACCGCAGGCGGCCCCGACGTGCCGCCGCCCCTCGTGGAGCAGCTGGCGCCCGGAGGCAGGCTCCTGATCCCGCTTGGCATGCGCGGCGCTCAGACGCTCACGCTGGTGGAGCGCGTCGGGGCCGGCGTCGAGCTGCGTCACACGCCGCTCGGCACGGCCCGGTTCGTCCCCCTGCTCGGAGAGCACGGCTTCGATGCTTGAGTCGTTCGTGCAGTGGCTGCTCGAGCGGTTCCGCGACCTCGGCTACCCCGGAATCGTGGTGCTCATGGCCGTCGAGTCGTCGGTGCTGCCGCTGCCGAGCGAGCTCGTCATGCCGCCGGCGGGGTACCTCGTGGCCAAGGGCGAGATGGACTTCCTGGTCGTGCTGGCGTGCGGCGTGCTGGGGAGCATCCTCGGCTCGCTCGCCAACTACGGGCTCGCCCGCTGGCTGGGCCGCGCGTTCTTTCTGCGCCTGGGGAAGTACGTGCTGATCAGCGAGAAGGGGCTCGATCGCTCGGAACGCTACTTTGCCGCCCACGGCGAGATCAGTGTGTTCATGGGGCGCATGCTGCCCGTCGTGCGGCACTTGATCTCGATCCCCGCCGGAATCGCGCGGATGAACCCGAGCCGCTTCGTCCTCTTCACCGGGCTCGGAGCACTCGTGTGGTGCGCGATTCTCACGTGGATCGGCTGGTTCATCGGGAGCCGGGAAGAGGTGATCCTCGAGGTGCTCGACCAGGAGGCGCGGCGCTACACGGGACGCGCCGTGCTGATTGTCGTGCCGATCTTGGCGCTCATCGCGGTGGCGTACGCCTGGTGGTACCGGCGGCGGGCATCACAGGGGCGGCAGGGGTGAGGCGGCAGGCATGGGCACGCGGCGGTTTCTCGTCTACGGCCGGGTCCAGGGAGTGGGGTTCCGCTGGTTCGTATGGCGCGAGGCCGAACGGCTGGGACTGGGCGGGTTCGTGCGCAACCTGCGCGACGGTTCCGTGGAAGTGATCGCCGCCGGGCCGCCGGCGGCGCTCGAAGAGCTCGAACGCGTCCTGGAACGGGGGCCGGCCCAGGCACGGGTCGAGCGTGTGGAAAGAAGCGATGTTCCACATGAGCGGGTGATTCCCAACGAGTTCGATATCAGGTAGTTGAGAGGCTTGCCTGTGACTGCGACGGTCACCGTCCAAGACATCTACCGCACCATCCGCGACGTGCCCGATTTTCCCAAACCGGGGATCCTGTTCAAGGATATTACGCCGCTGCTGCTCGACCCACGGGCGTTCCGCCGTGCCGTGGAGCTGATGTCCACGCCGTTCGCCGGGGCCCGGGCCACGCGAGTGGTGTCGATCGAATCCCGCGGTTTCTTGTTGGGTGCGCCGGTCGCGCTGACACTCGACGCCGGCCTCGTTCCCATCCGCAAGCCGGGCAAGCTGCCGGCGGCGCGGGGGCGGGTCGAGTACGCGCTCGAGTACGGGACGGACGCCTTGGAGATGCACCGCGATGCCGTTGGCCCGGGCGACCGCGTGTTGATTGTGGACGACGTGTTGGCGACGGGCGGCACGGCCGAGGCGGCGGCCAAGTTGGTGCGCTCATACGGCGCCGAGGTGGTCGGGTTCACCTTCTTGATCGAGTTGGACTCCCTGAAAGGGCGCGGGCGGCTCCGGGGTGAACGAGTGGAGGCCTTGCTACACTATACGTAACCCCCCTACATTGCGAGGCTTACGCCCCTGTAGCTCAGGTGGATAGAGCAGCGGTTTCCTAAACCGTTGGCCGGGTGTTCGAGTCACCCCAGGGGCACTGGGGGGCGAGAACAAGGCAAGGACGTATCACGCGATACGTAGCACCAAATGCGTAACACGAAATACGTAGCACGGAAGCGTCGCGCAGAGACGTTGCGCGGAGAGGCGTGAGGGATGGCGACAACGGTGACGAGCACGGGACAGCCGGCAGCATCAGAAGGCAACGCGCTGACTTGGCTCACCGAGTGGATCAAGGGCCACCGCCAGGCGGCGACATATGCCGGTGTCGTGATCGTCCTCGCCGCCGGCTTATTCGGGTGGAATCTGCTTTCGACCAAGACCGCCGAGCGCAACGCCGGCAGCCAGCTCGAGCAGGGCCGGCTGGCACTCGAGTCCAAGAACTACCCGCTCGCGGCGAGCGTCCTCGCGCAGGTGGTGGAGAACTACGCCGGCACGCACGCCGCGCAGGAGGGCACCATCCTGCTCGCGCAGGTGCGCCTGGCGCAGGGGCAAACGCAGCAAGCGATCGATGTGTTGCAGCGGTACGCGCCGAAAGCCGACAAAGATTTCCGGGCGCAGGCATATGGCCTGTTGGGCGCAGCTCTTGAGAACGCGCTCAAGCCGCAGGACGCCGCGGCGGCGTACGAGCAGGCGGCCGCGGCGGCGGCCCAGTTTCCGTTTCTGCGGGCCCAGTTCCTGTCGGACGCGGGGCGGGCCTGGGTCGCTGCCGGGGACACGGCCAAGGCGCTGGCGGCGTACCGCACGATCGCACGGCAGCTCGACTCGACCAGCGCAGCTGGCGAGGCGAAGGTACGGATCGGGGAGTTGACCAAAGGGGCGGCCGCAGGTGTGGTGAAATAGCCTCGATTGCGGTCGACTACTTCGTATAATATATGTTATGTTAAGTTGATGGCGGCGGGAATGTGGAGAAGCCCCTCAGTTAATCACACCCCGTACCACCAGCCTCGCCTCCCCCTTTAGCCAGACGTCGTCGTACAGACCCTGCGGGCCCTTTCGCGCCCGGACCTCGAGCGGGCTGCCGCTCCGGGTCCACACGGTGACTGGGGGCTCCGCCAGGCGCCATTCCGCCAGTGCGCAGGCCGCCGCCACGGCCCCGGTGCCGCAGGCCAGCGTTTCGGCTTCGACTCCTCGTTCGTAGGTCCGCATGCGCCATTGGCCGCCGCCATCGCGCGACAGGAAGTTCACGTTCGCCCCCGCCGGCCCGACGCACGGACTCGAGCGCAGCGCGCGACCACGCGTCTCCACGTCCACACCCGACAGGTTCTGGACGAGCACGACGAGGTGTGGGACGCCCACGGTTCCTAGGACGGCCCGCTCTTCAGCCGGGGCGAGCGTCAGACCTGACACCGGGCCGGGCGGCGGCACGGGCGCCAAATGCAGCTCGGCGCGCTCGTCCGGCGAGGCACAGCGGCTCTCGTACACGCCGGCGTCGGTTTCGAGCGCCATGCCCTGGGGCCGCCCCAGCCCCAACCGCGCCGCGAGCCGGGTGCTGCAGAGAGCGGCGTTGCCGCACATGGCGGCGCGAGAGCCGTCCGAGTTGAAGTAGATCATGCGGACGCTGTCGGGGCGCGTGCCCGGGCCCACGAACACGAGCCCGTCAGCGCCGACGCCGGTCCCGCGGGCGCACACCGCCCGGATGTCCGCGGCGGCCCACTGTTCCGGCGTGCTGTGCCGTGCGTCCACCATGACGAAGTCGTTGCCCGACCCCGTCATCTTGTAGATCGCCGTGCCGACTAGATGCGGCCGAATAACGTCATGAGTCTCAGCCGCGGCACCATCCACACGGCTTCCCGCACGATCGACCGGTTCATCTTGCTTTGCCCCTCGGTTCGGTCGACGAACACGATCGGGATTTCCTTCAGCGTGAACCCTTTGCGCCATGCGCGCACGCTCATTTCGATCTGAAACGCGTAGCCGTTGGACCGCACCTGCGACAGGTCGATCGCTTCGAGCACCCGCCTGCGAAAGCACTTGAACCCCCCGGTCAGGTCCCAGATCCGCAGGCCCGTGATCCAGCGGGCATAGATGTTCGCGCAGTACGATAGCACAAGTCGGCCCATGGGCCAGTTGACGACGGTCACCCTGCCCCCGAGGTAGCGCGACCCGAGCACCAGATCGGCGCCGGCGATGCCCTTGAGAAACTCCTTTAAGTGCACCGGGTCATGCGAGAAATCGGCGTCCATCTCGAAGACGTAGTCGTACGCTCGCTCGAGAGCCCACTTGAACCCGGTGATGTAAGCGGTTCCCAGGCCGAGCTTTGCATCGCGGTGCAGCACGTGCAGCCGGGGCTCCTTCTGGGCCAGCGCTTCGGCCAGCTGGCCGGTCCCGTCGGGAGAGTGGTCGTCCACCACCAGGATCTCGAGGCGGGAGTCCTGCGCCAACACTTGCTCTACGAGAGGCGGGAGATTGCTGACCTCGTTGTACGTGGGGATGACGACGAGCCCCCGCTCACGCATTGCGCGGACGCCCGGTCGCGAAAGACGCCAGCAGGGCGACGAGGACCAGCGTGAGGGACACCAGGGTAACGGTCCTCCCGAGCTCGTACAACCGGGAGCGGAACGTGAGGTCCACGGTTCGCGTGCCTGCGGGCACCGGGACCGTGATGAGGCTGTAGTCGCCCCGCAGCAACTGACCGCGCCGGCCGTCGACCGTGACCTGCCAGTCGGGATACCAGTTCTCCGCGACGAGCAGGTAGCTCGGTTTCGGGGGCGCGGGGTCGAGCGTAATGGTCATCCGCCCCGGCTGCCACGCGGTCACGGCAGCGTGCGACGGGCTGGGCGGGGGCATCTCCTTCAACGGCTCCGGCGTCACCGGTTGATCGTTGGTGAAGAGGACGATCCTGGAGAAGTCCATGCGAGGATCGACGAGGGTCGGGACGACGGTGGTCGAGTCGGCCTTGACCGCGCCGGAGACGATGCGGGCGTACGGCGCCGGCGTCAGGCGCTCGAACAGATTGGCGCGGCCCCCGTCGAACGTCGCGACGGAATCGAGCACGCGCCGAAATCCGGGGATCGAGTCGACGGTCCGGCCGCCCACCGGCAGGATCGCGTAGCGCACCGCCCACAGGTCCCAGAGCGGCAGGACACCCAAGTTCCGCCATTCATTCTTACCGCCCCACAATTCATCGTAGTAGCGAAGCTCGTTGCCGTGGTACCCGAACAGCTCGGGGACGTCGAACGCCATCAACGTGGACCCCGGATAGGCCCCTCCCGCTGGCGGCTGGAGTACGCGATACGGCGGCGGCGTCGCCGCCACTCGATCGATCAGCTGGTCACGCCCGAAGGGCTTGGTGTAGGTCCAGAACTGCCGTGCGTTGAGCCACAAGTCCGTGCCCACGATCAGGATGAGCGTCAAGGCGCGCAGCCGCGGCGTCAGCCGGGCGTGCGCGGGTCCGAGCACCGCAGCGACGGCCGCAAGAGCAAGCCCGCTCGTCGCCGCGCCCCACAGGATCGCGGCCTGATCGGCGCGCGCCGCGGCTGCCTTCGCGCCGGCGAGCACCTCGGCGACGTGGCCGAACGCGCCGGTGGCGCCGAGCAGCGTCACGATCGCGCCGATGATCAGCACCGGGGTCATCACCCGCCGCCCCTCTCCCCTGAGTGCCCGCTCCACGCCCAGACTCGCGAAAACGGCCGTGACGAGGGCCACCACGTAGAAGGCCATCCCCGGGGCACGCGTCTTCTTCACCAATGGCATGAGCGTCCACCACACCCTGTAGAACGGCGTGGCGGCGCCGAGACTAATGAGCAAGAACAAGAGCCCAATCCCGCCCAGCCACAGGATCTGCCGCCGGCGCTCGGGCACCGTGACGCCCAGCGCGGCGAGGACTACCACGGGCAAGCCGAGGTACTCCGAATGGAATTTGAGCTGGTTCGAGCCCCAGTACGTGTCCCAAGACCGGCCCACGAAGTTCTTGAGGAAGAACTCCGGGACATGGTTCCACGGGATGGCGAACGAAGTCGACCCCTCGAATCCGTAGTAGCCCTGCGCCCGGGGCGAGAACGGGATGTACTCGAAGAACGGCAGGATCTGAATCGCCGCGACCCCGAAGCCGACCAGCACGGCCGCGAGCGCGAGGCCGAGACGCAGCACGCGCTCTCCTCCCGCGCTGTCACGCGACTCCTCGAACGTGAGGTAGAGCGCGAACAGTCCGGCGACGATGAGCGAGTAGTAGGCGAGCTGGAAGTGACCGAGCAGGGACAGCGCGGTCGCCGCGGCCAGCAGCACGTAGCCCGCCCAGCGACGCTCGCGCAGCGCCAGCACGAGCGCGAGCAGCAGCAGCGGCAACATGGTGGACGCGAACAGTTTGCCGTCGTGCCCCGGCGACGGATACGACGCGATCAACCCGGTCAGCTCGTAGGCGAGCCCCCCGACCACCGATCCCGTCCATGGGACCCGCAAGCGTCGCAGCAGCAGATAGGTGAAGAGCCCGGCGAGCGCGTAGTGCACGAAGAAGCTCAGGTTGCCCGCCGTCGTGACCGGCACTACGAAGCGCAGCAGCCAGGTGGGATAGAAGACGTCGCCGCTCCCTGCGGCGACGAACGGCAGGCCCCCGAAGATCTCCGGATTCCAGAGCGGCAGGTGCCCCGTGCGGTTGAACCAGTCAGCGCTCCACGCATGGAACGAAAAGCCCGCCGTGTACTGATCGCTGCTCACCGGGTTGGCGAGCCACATCCCGCTGAGCATCGGCAAGGACAAGATCACCGGCCACAGGGCGAAGGCGACCGTAGCGAGCGCCGTGGGACGTGCCGGCTCGTAGGGAGGCGCCGCAGCGGCGGACGGGGCGTCGTTCACGAAACGGACTCCTGGGGACGGTGGCGGAGCGGAAAAGTGAGGAGCGCAGCGGCTCCCTCCAGGACGGTGAGGAGCACGCGCGACGCGAGGCTCACGGCGACCGCGCCGCCCGAGCCCAAAAAGGGAGCGAGCAGGCCGATCAGCACCAGCTCGCGCACTCCGACCCCGCCGGGGGCGAACAGGGCCAGCAGGCCGAGCACGTAGCCGAGCGTGAAGGCGGCGACGGCGCTGGTGAGCGGCAGGGGCGCACCGGGGACGAGGCCTCGGGCCAGCATCCAGAAGGCCGCTCCGTACGTCCACCAGCTGAGCACGGTGAGCAGCGTGCTGGCGAGCACGGCGCCGAGGGCGAGCGGCTCGAGCGGAGGCGTGGCGTTGGCCAGGCGACCCAGCCAGGCGGCCGTCGGGCGCCACGCCAGCGCGCCGATCGTCGCCACGGCCACCAGGCCGGCCGCCGCCAGACGGAGCGGCGGGGCGCTATGCGGTGCCGCCGCGGCGACGACCGCCACTCCGCTGCCGAGCGACACGGCCTGGATCACAAACGCGGACGCCGCCGCGGGACCCGGCTGGACGCCGGCCCGCTGCGCGAGCACCACCAGGCCGGCGACGCTCCACACTTTTCCCGGGACGTAGCGGCCGAGGTTGGCCAGGCTCCAGGTCCGCGCAGCGGCGGCGAAGGGGAGGCGCTGGTGCCACCCCCGCAGGATACGGCGCCAGGACTCGATCTGCATGAGGTAGGTGGCGAGCACCGTGAGGGCGGAGGCGGCGATCCACGCCGGCGTGACCGTGACCGCGACGTGGAGCGAGCGGAACTCCGTCCAATTGCGCGCGATCGAGCGGGCGACGAAGGCCACGACCGCCAGCGTGACCAGGCCCTGAGCGGCCCAGAGCCACCGCCGTGGGTTTGTCAGCTCAGGCCTTGACGAATTTGTAGGCGACTGACCGCGCGAGCATCCACCAGGGCGCGGGAATCGGTGGATAGAAGTACGTGCCGCCCCAATCCACGAGGCGGAATCCGTTCATCTCGCCCAAGCGGCTGATCGTCTGGCGGGTCCAGCTGTAGATGTGCCCCTGCCTGTCCGGGATGCGGAAGAGATTCCAGATGATCTCCTTCACGTGATAGGGATTGGGCACGGAGACCATCCACACGCCCCGGGGCCGAAGCACTCGATGGATCTCGCCCGCCGTACTGTACGCGGTAGGCGTGTGTTCGAGGACCTCGACCATGAAAACGTAGTCGAACGAGGCATCGGGAAACGGCAGCCCGCTCGTGATATCGTGAATCAGGATGTCGGGGGCGGCGAACTCGGGAGCGATGTCGAGTCCCTGATACTTGACGTCGCGCGGCAGGTACTTGCGCAAATCGCCGTTGCGTGAGCCGATATCGAGCACCGCGCTGCCGGGGCGTACCTGCGCCAGCTGCATATGCTTGCGAAACCGCATACGCTCTTCGCCGGAATTGCGCCAGTCGTGGCGTTCAGAGTAGAACTGGGTGAGCTCGGGTGACGACGGCGCGATTCGGTTCGCCATGGGTCGGAAAATTACCATGGCTCGAAACCCATGGAAAGTCGTAGCTTTGGGCAGTTCCCATGCGCATCCTCCACGTGGTCACCGCGTTCCCGCGTTCCCCGGACGATGTGATCGTGCCCTGGCTGGTCGACCTGCTGAAGCGACTCCGGGCCGCGGGACACGAGGTCGAGGTGTTCACCTCGTCCTACAGGGGCGCGCCGGACCAGGTGGTGAGCGGCATTCCCGTGCACCGCTTCCGGTACTTCCCCCGCCGCTGGGAGCGCCTGACGCACGAAGAGGCCGCGCCCGACCGGATGAAGCGCGCGCTGCTCTACCGCGTGATGGCGGTGTGCTTCGTCGTGGCCGGCACGGTCGCGGCATGGCGGCTGTGCCGGCGCCAGCGCTACGACGTCATCCACGTGCATTGGCCGTTTCCCCTGGCGCTGTTCGGCTGGGCCGCCCAACGGGCTCGCCCCGCCGCCCTGGTCACCACGTTCTACGGAGTGGAGCTGCGGTGGGTGAAAACCGCAATGCCGTTTCTCCGGGGGTTCCTGAGGTGGGCGGCGCGGCGCTCCGACCAGGTGGTGGCGATCTCGTCGTACACGGCCGACGAAGTGCGCGAGCTCGCCCCCGCGCCGATCGAAGTGATCCCCTACACCAGCAGCCTCCCGGCCCCGGCGCCGCGCGCCGGCCAGCGGCCGGTCGGCGCGCCCTTCACGGTGCTGTTCGTGGGCCGGCTGGTGGAGCGCAAGGGCGTGAGCCACCTCGTCGATGCCGTGAGCCTGCTCCTCCCGCGCGTGGACGTGCGCCTCGTGATCGTTGGGGACGGTCCGGAGCGGGCCCGGATCGAGGGGCGGATCCAGGAAAAAGGTCTCGATGGTCGGGTCGCCGTGCGCGGGCGGGTGTCGGAGGCCGAGCTCCAGGACGCCTACGCGGCCGCCGACGCGTTCGTGCTGCCGGCAGTCGTGGACCGGCGCGGCGACACCGAGGGCCTGGGGGTCGTGTTGCTCGAGGCGATGAACCATCGGGTGCCCGTGATCGCGAGCGCGATCGGCGGCATTACGGACATCGTGGAAGACGGTGTATCGGGATTGCTGGTGCCCCCGGGCGATGCGGCGGCCCTCGCCGCTGCGCTGGAACGGCTGGCCCGTGCTCCCGACCTGGCCGCAGGCCTGGGAGGCGCGGGCCAAGAGCGGCTGCGCGAGCGATTCAGCTGGGAGGCGATTATGCGGCGCTGGGCGGAGGTCTACGCGGCAGCGGTCGCGCGCCAGGGCTAGGTCTCGATATCACGCCACGGCGAGACGGCTGTCTCCCACCAGGTCCACCCACCCCGCCTCGTTGGCGACTAGGGCGAAACGGCCGCTCGCCTCGAACGCGATGTGGCGCGGCCTCCCACCGGGACGCAGGATGGCCATGACGGCGAGCGTGAGCGGATCGAGCACGAGCACCTGCCCCGCGAAGGGCAAGCCGACGTACACGGCGCCATCGTCGGGGCTCACCGCCACCCCGAACGCGGGTGACCCGAGCTCGAGTCGCGCGATGCGGGCACCCGTGCTCAGCCGGATGACATCGAGCCACCCGTCCTCGTTGGCCGCGAACAGCGTGCGCCCGTTTCTGGGCACGCTCAAGCCCTGCACCCTCCCGCCGACGCGAATGGTCCGCGTCGTCCGCAAGGAGGGGAGCTCCACCTCGAGCACCGTTCCGGCGCGCCATGTGGGCACATACAGGCGAGTTCCGGAGGGATCGAGCGCGATCTCGGCACAGGCATGCGGAACGACCGCGCAGCCCATCGACGACGGGCCTCCAAGCGGTATGGCGTAGAGGCGATCGAGGTTCGTCGTCACGAACAGCGTGCGGCCATCCCTGGAGAGCACCACCGCCATGGGATGACCGGGGACCGCGATGGCGGCGATCTGGCGGGAGCGGTGCAGATCGATCACGCCGATGTCCTCGGTGAACTGGTTGGTCACATAGGCCCGGTTTCCCGCCTGGCTGAGCACCAGCCGCGTGGGCACCGCACCCGTGGGAACGGAGCCGGCGGGGCGCAACGGATCGAGCAGCACGCGGTCGACGGCCGCCGCAGATGCGCGCGTGACGTAGGCGGTCTGATTCCGGCCGATCACGACATCGAACGGCCGGCCGGTTACGGGCAGCCGACCCGTCAACACGGGCGTCGGGTGTCGCGGGAGCCTCCACGGGGAGCCGTCCAGTAGCGCGTGCTCTCCTGAGTCCCTGGTGTACGGAGCGAGCGCCGACGCAGTGGGCGCGCGTGGCGGCGGGGCGGCCGTGCCCTGCAGGATGGTACAGCGGTCTCGGAACTGGCGCAGCGCGGTCGCGAGCCCCGTCCGCTGCAGCTCGGACCAGCGCCGTCCCGTGACGCGCCGCACCACGCGGTAGGCCGTTGCGGTGTCGACGCCCGCTCGCCGCGCCAGGTCGCGCAACGAGCCGTGGCGGGACGCTGCTTCGTGCATCCAGTACAGCACGCGCGCCCAGGCGGCGAGCTCTTCCAGCGGGGGGAGCCCTTCGCGTCGCAACAGGCGGGCGAGCTGATACCGGCTGTGCATGCCGACCATGGCGGCCAATTCGCCGGCGGGTGGCGCCTCGCCGTTGCAGGCCCCCAGCGCGCTCACGACGGCGCGGGCCCGGGCCGTCAAGCGTGGCAGAGCCGTGTGCAAGAGGGTGGTAAGGGGCAGCGGAGGCATGCAATGTTGCGTGCGCACCACGATTGTCGCCCGACACGGTCACTGCGGCGTCGGGACGCGGTGCGGTCCACGCGCTGTCCCCTCGAGGCTGCACGATCTGCGCCGCCCACCGGGGCGGCGGCGCTAGCCGTCTCGGGGCCCCCCGTCGCCGCCGTGATGTCGGTCCGGGGGCCCCCGCAGGGCCCGCACCTCTTCGCGCACCCCCGCGAGCATCTCGCCCACGAACCCGAAGCCGAACAGCATCAGGCCGGCCAGCACCAGCAGCAACACCAGGTAGAGAAAGGCCCGGTTGCCCTGGTGGTACGCGTAGCGCTCGATCAGCGCGTAGACGGCGACCAGGAAACCGAGGAAGATGAGCACGGCGCCGGGGACGCCGAAGAACAGCAGCGGTTTGCGCCCGAACCGCAACTGGAACCACACCGAGACGAGGTCCAGCACGCCCACCGGGATGCGCCCGATGCCGAACTTCGACTTCCCCGCCCGGCGCGGCAGCAGCGGCACGGGGCGCTCGGCGAGTCGGAAGCCCTGCGCCGCCGCGATCACGACCATGAAGCGATGCCAATCGGGCCGGGTGGTCAGGCCGTCCGTCACCTCTCGGCGGTACGCCTTGACCGAGTTCAAGTCGGTGACCCGCACGCCGAACAGCCAGCGGCACAGGCCGTTGTAGACCCAGGACACGAAGCGTTTTTCGTAATGTCCCTGTTTCGTGCCGGTCACGATGTCCGCGGTGTCGTCGAGAATCGGCTGCACCAGGGAGGGGATGTCGCTGGGGCGGTATTGCAGGTCTGCGGGATAGAACACGAGGACGCGGCCCCGTGCGGCGTCGCCCCCCGAGGCCAGGGCGTCGGCGATGCCGCGCTGGCTGCGGTGGGTGACGACGTGGACGAACGGGTGCTTGGCCGCGAGCTCGCGCAGCGTGTCCGGCGTGGCGTCGCGGCTGCCGTCGTCGATGATCACCACTTCACAGCTGTACGGCAGCGGGAGCAGGGTCTCGCGCGCCTGGCGCACGAATTCCGGGAGATTCTCGGCTTCGTCTTTGGCGGGCACGAGGACACTCACCTCGGGAGTGGCCGTCCCCGTGGCGAGACTCATAGGCGCTTGCGCATGCGCGCGGGGAGGATGCTCAGCTGGTCGCGGTACTTGGCGACGGTGCGCCGGGCGATCTTGACGCCCCGCTGCGCGAACATTTCGACGATCTGCTGGTCGGTCAGGGGGTTCTTGGGGTCTTCGTCCGCCACCATCTTCTCGATCTGGGCCCGGATGGCGCGGGCGCTCGCGTCCTCGCCGGTGGTGGTGGAGAGGCCGCTCGAGAAGAAGAACTTGAGGGGCAGGAGCCCGCGCGGGGTCTGAACGTACTTCTCGTTGGTCACCCGGCTCACGGTGCTCTCGTGCATGTTGATCACATCCGCGACCTCGCGCAGCGTGAGCGGCTTCAGGTATTCCACTCCCTTCTCGAAAAATTCGCGCTGGCGATCGACGATGAAATTCATCACCTTGAGCATCGTCTGGCGCCGCTGCTCGATCGCCTGAATCATCCAGTGCGCGCTGTTCATGCGCTGATTGATGAAGTCCTTGTTCTCGCCCTGGAATTTTTTCTTGTCGCGCGCGATGTCCTGGTAGGTTTTCGAGATCCGCAGGCGCGGCAGGCCGGCGTCGTTGAGGAACACCTTGTACTCCCCGTCGATCTTCTCGACCACGAGGTCCGGAATGATGTACGCCTCGTTGGCCGCCGAGTGCTGCAGGCCCGGCTTGGGGTCGAGCTTGGCGAGCTCGTCGGCGACCTTCTGCACTTCGGTGGCATCGAGCCCGAAGCGCTTGCCGAGGTCGCTCCAGCGGTGTGCCTTCAGGTCGTCGAAGGCGTCGCGCACCAGCCGGTACGCCAGCGTGTCGGTCTCGACGCGCGCGTCGAGCTGAAGCAGCAGGCACTCCCGCAGGTCGCGGGCGCCGACGCCGGGGGGATCGAGCTTCTGGATGATGCGGAGCATCTCCTCGGCTTCGGCCGTCGTGAACAGCGGTGGCCGGGCGTCCCCCTCCGCCTCGGCCCCATGCTCCTCGAGCAGCTGGTTCGCGCCGCGCACCATCTCTTCGAGCGTGGCGCCGAGGTAGCCGTCCTCCGCGATGTTGCCGATGAATTCCTCGGCGAGGAGCTGCTGGCGGGGCGTCAGGTCGAGCAGCCGCATCTGCTCCCGCAGATAGTCGGACAGGTCCTTGCTTTCGACCGGCACGGGCTCGACGTATTCTCGTGCTTCGCTCATGTCGCGCGGCGGCGCGCCCGCGTCCGACCCGTCGTCGAGCAGGATCTCTTCCCAGTTGGGCTCGTCGTTGGCTTCGGCCTCTTTCTTGTCTTCCTTGGCCTCTTCCGCCAAGGGCACCTCGGTCTCCTCCTCCGGCTCGACCAGCTCGAGGAACGGGTTTCCGAGCAGCTCCTGCTTCAGGTGCTGCTGGAGATCGAGCAGCGGCATGTACAACAGGTCCATGGCCTGGTACAGCCGCGGGTTGATGCGGAGCTGTTGCGAGAGTCCGGTGTGCTGCTGCAGGCCGGTTTTCATACGGGTTGCGGCTGGCCGAGACGCGCGCGTAGGCGCGCCGTGAGGGTGGGCCCGAGGTAGAGGTTCGCCACGCGGTCGTCGAACACCAGCTCGCGCACGGTGCCGCCGACCTGCACCTTCCCTTCGAACATGATGTACGCGCGGTCCACGATGTCGAGGGTCTGCTCCACGTTGTGATCCGTGATCAACACGCCGATGCCGCGGTGCCGCAGGCCGGCCACGATGGTCTGAATGTCGTGCACGGCGATCGGATCGACGCCGGCGAACGGCTCGTCCAGCAACATGAACTTGGGCTCAGTGACGAGCGCGCGGGTGATCTCGAGGCGGCGCCGCTCACCGCCCGACAGCTGGAACCCCTTCTGACGGCGCAAATGCTTGATGGCGAGCTCGTCGAGCAACCGCTCGAGGCGGTCCGCCTGCTCGGCAGCGCTCAGTGGCTGGGTCTCGAGAATAGCGCGGACGTTCTCCTCGACCGTGAGCTTGCGGAACACGGAGGGCTCCTGCGCCAGGTAACCGATCCCCATGCGCGCGCGGCGGTACATCGGCTCCGGCGTGATGTCCCGGCCGTCGAGCACGATCTGGCCGCCGTCGGGACGGATCAAACCGGTGATCATGTAGAAGCACGTGGTCTTCCCTGCCCCGTTGGGGCCGAGCAGGCCCACGATCTCGCCCTGCTGCAGCTGCACGCTCACCTCGTTCACCACGCGGCGACCCTTGTACGTCTTGACCAGCCCGTGGGCTTCGAGGCGGCTCCCCCCCGAGACCACGGGGTGCTCCCCGCTCGGCGACTCGGCGCGCGCCAGCGCGCGCTCCGCGGCCTCGAGCAGCCGATCCGCCACGCCGCCGCGGTCGGCGGCGAGCTCGGCCCACGCCTCGACGGTGAACGCGACCGTCACCGGATCCCCCGGCACCCCCAGTGCGTAGGTGACGATCTTCAGGAGTGCGAGGCGCGGCAGGACCGACGTCCGGAGGCTGGCGCGGAACTCCTCGACCGACAAGGCTCCGAGCTCGGGCAGGCCGGCGTCCCGGGAGTGGGCGCGCAGCTTGAGGAACTCCTCACGGTACGCCACCGCGAGCTCACCGAACGGCGCGCGTCCCTCGGCGTCCCCGACGCGTGCCAGCGCCGCCGCCGCCAGCGGCAGCGACGAGTCCCGCGCGGCCAGGAGGTCCGCGAGGTGCCGCGAGGCCTGAGAGAACGAGGAGCTCGTCATCGAACGGGCGCCTTGGGCTTCTTGGTGGTATCCGGCCGCTTCTTGGTGGTCTCCGGCGGCTTCTTGGTCGTGTCCGGCGGCGCGGGCGGCAGCGGCTCGAGCTGCACGCCGTCGGCGCGCCCCGTGACCGTCACGCTCTCGATCTTGCCTCCCGTGAGGATTATGTCGATAATCGCCCCGCGCGAGTAGTTGAGCGACGGCAGCGAGTCGCGCTGGTTGTACTGATGCGTGAAAACCCGGCCCGATCCGCGCGAGACCAGGTGGTGCAGCGTGCTCTTGGGCTGCGCTGAGCGGGGAGGGTCGGCCTGCTGCGTCCAGTGCGCCGTGAGCGAATCGCCGGCAATCCAGTCCGGCGTCGTATCCCGCTTGGCCGTCGAATCCCGCTGGGCGGTCGAGTCGCGTTTCAAGGTCGAGAACGCATGCCCGAACGCCCGCACTTCCGTGAGCACCTGATCCGGGACGTCGAGGGCGAGCGAGTCGGCCCGGATCGTCGTGACGCTCGAGATCGCCCGGGCGTGGACCGAGTCCTTGGGGCCCCAGGCGAACGCCTGCTGCAGCTTCTTGCGGTCGAGGTGCAGATGAATGGTGTCGGCGGTGAGGCGCCAGTCGGCGCCGGTGGCCACGCCGTTGCCGAGCGCTTTGACCAGCCGGATGTCGTGTTCCCGCAGGCCGAGCTCGATGCGCGTGCCGGTGAGCGTGTAGGCCTCCGTGCCCTTGCCCTCGACCCGCGGCCGGCCCAGGAGCAGCCCGAATCCCGTGCCCTGGTCGAGCTGCATCGAGTCGCCCCGCGCCGCGAAGTCGCTGCGGTCGATCGTCACGGTCCCCCCGCCCCACATGCGATCGTTGCCTTTGAAGCGTACACGATCCGCGACGATGACGTACGGCTCGGCCGAATCGGCGGTGCCCCGATAGTCGATCGTCGGGCGCCCAGTCGCGTACATCTCGAGCGTGTCCCGCACGCCCTTCAGCGCCCGGTAATACGTCAGGTTGGGGCCGCGCAGTACCGAGCCGCTGTTCCGGTTCACCGCGACCACGTTCTTGTGGGCGTCGAGCCGCTCCTGACGCAGGAAATACGCCGCGGTCGTCGCGTCCAGCGTCATCGCCGTGTCTCGGATGTGTACCGCGTTCTTCTGGCCGATCATGTCGAAGCGCTTGAGACCGGCGAACCAGGCGACGCTGTCGGCGGCGAGCGTGCTTCCGGTGCCCTGACAGTGGGCCAGCACTCCACCGCCCGCGAACACATTGGTCTCCCCGACGCGCACCTCGACCTGTTGCGCCTGGCGTCCGACCGAGTCTATGACGATGGTGCAAGGTCGCCCCCCGGCCGTATCGGGGGACGACGCAGGTTGCTGCACGAAGACGACGAGGAGCACGGTGGCCATCATTGGTTCGGGAGCGTGAAGTTCCCGCCCTTGCCGGTCACGTGAGTCGCCGTCACCACCTTGAAGTCGGGATCCGCCGTGAACCCGGTTCCCAAGATGTGCCTGGTCGGCTCGTCGAATACGAAGTCGCGGTCGGAGCTGACTTGATTCTTGGCTTGGCTGTAGCGGATCACCTCGGTGCGGAGCGTAGCGCCATCGGTCCGCACCACCACCACGTTGCCGCGCGCCTCCATGTCGCCCGTGCGCCAGTGATAGGTGCCCTCACGCGAGGTGAGGGTCGATGTCTGGGCGCCGCGGGTATCGTAGAACGTGATGTGCACGCTGCGGAGCTCGGCCGTCTGCGAAGGTGAGTAGAAATATGCCGTATCGGCGCGCACGTGCGCCCGTTGAATGCCGGCATTGGTCACATAATGCGACATGTTCTGCATGACCTGATCGGCGGAGTCCGCGGCCGAGATCGTGGCGGTGGGCTTGATCCCTGCGTCACATGCCCCCGCCACAACCCCACCCAGAAAGACGTAGCACGAGAAGGCGTAGCACAAAGACGTCTGGCGAGAACGTGACGTCGTCGCGTGACGCCGTTGCGTGACGCCTCTGGGCGACGTGTTTCGCATTTAGGCTGCTCCCGCCTTCATGAGATCGTGCAAGTGGACCATGCCGACCACCTTGCGGCCGCCGTCGAGCACGGGCAGGGCCATGATGCCGTGCTGCTCCATGAGCCGCACAGCGGTACCGGCGAGCTCGTCGGGCGTGGTGGTCTTGGGCGTGCGCGTCATGACGTCACGGATCGGCAGGTCGAGGAAGGCGTCTGTCTTCTCCATGACCCGGGTGAGGTCTCCCGCGGTGACCACGCCCACGAGACTTCCCGCCTGGTCCACCACCGCGACGGTGCCGCGCTTCTCGGCGAGCAGCACGACACACTCGCGCATGGGGCGTTCGGGCCCGAGGGCGGGGATCTCGCCGGCGAGCATCACATCCGCGACGCGCAGCAGGAGGTTGCGGCCCAGCGCGCCCCCGGGGTGCAGCGCCGCGAAGTCCTCGCGCCGGAATCCCTTGACCTCGAGCAGCGTGACGGCGAGGGCGTCGCCGAGCGCCAAGGCGGCGGTCGTGCTCGTGGTGGGCGCGAGCGTCTCCGGGCACGCCTCTTCGGCGACGCTCGCGTCGAGCACCACGTCGGCCTGGCGGGCGAGGACGGAGTCCGGGTCGCCGGTGATCGCCACCAGCCGCACGCCCAGCCGCTTGAGCTGGCTCACGAGGCCGAACAGCTCGTCGGAGGCCCCGCTCTTGGACAGGAGGATCGCCACATCGTGCCGGCCGACGATCCCCAGGTCGCCGTGGAGGGAGTCGACCGGGTGGAGGAACGACGCGGGCGTGCCGGTCGACGTGAAGGTGGCGGCGATCTTGCGCGCGATGAGGCCGGACTTGCCGACCCCCGAGACGATCACCCGGCCCCCCCCTTCCGTCAGGAGGCGCACGGCCGCGCTGAACGCCGGCCCCAGTCGCTGGGCCACGCGCCCGATCGCGTCGGCTTCGAGGGCGAGCACGCGGCGCCCGCGCTCAACGAGATCGCCCGGCTCCGTGCGGGACATCGCCACGCTCCAGAAAGTACGTCGTGAGGAGACTCTGCCAGTCGCCGCGCGCCTTGAGGATCTGCTCGGCGACCTCGCGGACGGCGCCCTGGCCGCCGGGGACGTCCGTGACGACCCGCGCCGCCGCCTTGACCTCCGCCACCGCGTTCGCGACCGCCACCGGCAACCCCACGCGCGTGAGCACGGGGAGGTCCGCAAGGTCGTCGCCGACGAAGGCACACTCGTCCCAGGCGAACCCGCGGCGAGCCAGCAGTGCCTCGAACGCCGGGAGCTTACGGGCCGTCGGATCCTGGATCAGCTCGTCCACCGACAGCTCGCGCGCCCGCAGCGCCGTGGCCGTCGATTCCCGCCCCGTGAGCCACACGACGACGAGGCCGGCGGAGCGAAGCATACGGATGCCGAGTCCGTCCTGGATGTGAAAGCGCTTGAATTCGACGGGGTGATCGCCGACCACGCCGAGGTAGACGCCGTTGTCCGTGAGCACGCCGTCGACGTCGAAGCCGACGAGCTTCAAGCGGCGGGCGAGGGCGGCATCAAGCACGGACCATCTCCCGCGTCGCATGCCACACGTCCAGGGCGATGGTCATGATCCGGGTCAGCTGATCGAGCGGCACCATGTTCGGCCCGTCGGACGGCGCGCGGTCGGGATCGGGATGCGTCTCGATGAAGAACCCGTCCGCGCCGGCCGCCGCGGCCGCGTACAACAGGGGCGGGATGGACTCGCGCAGGCCGCCGCTCGCGCCGTCGGGGCCCTGCCCCGGCTGCTGTACCGAATGGGTCGCGTCGTACACCACCGGGGCGCCGCACGCGGCCCGCAGCCGCGCGAAGCTGCGCATGTCCACGACCAGGTCGCCGTAGCCGAAGAAGCTGCCGCGCTCGGTGACGGCCACTTCGGGCGCGCCTCCTGCGCGGACCTTCTCCACGGCCCCCGCCATTCCTTCCGGGGACATCCACTGCCCCTTCTTCACGTTGACGGGGCGGCCCCCACGCCCCGCCGCCACCAGCAGGTCGGTCTGGCGGCAGAGAAACGCCGGGATCTGAAGGACGTCCGCCACCTGGGCGACCGCGGACACCTGGCTGGCCTCGTGCACGTCGGTGAGGATCGGTAAGCCCGTGTCCGCCCGCACTCGCGCGAGCGCCTCGAGACCCCGTTCCAGTCCGGGACCGCGTGCGCCCGCGAGGCGCGACCGATTCGCTTTGTCGTACGACGCCTTGTAGATGACGTGGACCTCGAGCTTGGCTCCGAGCTCGGCGAGCGCTGCGCCGATCCGGAGATTCAGCTGGTCCGATTCGACGACGCACGGCCCCGCGATGAGAAACGGGGCGGCCCCGGCCGCGAAGTGCTGCGCCACGTCAGTCGCGTCGGCCGGCGAGCTGGGACGGCCGCTCGGCCTGGGCGAGGGCCGCTCCACTCCGGGCGCGATGGTGCTGGCGCGCCGCGCCCACGAACCCGGCGAACAGCGGGTGCGGCCGCGTCGGGCGCGACTTGAGCTCGGGGTGGAACTGGCAGCCGATGAACCACGGGTGATCGGGCAGCTCGATCATCTCCACGAGCGAGCCGTCGGGGGAGAGGCCGGAGCAGCGCATGCCGTATTCGGCCAGCACGTCGCGATACGCGTTCGACACCTCGTAGCGATGACGGTGCCGCTCGCTGACTTCGAGCGCCGCGTAGGCCTGGGCGACGCGCGAGCCGGGCCGCAGCTTGCAGGGATACGCTCCCAGCCGCATCGTCCCCCCCAGCTCCTGGATCCCTTCCTGGGACCGCAGCAGCGCGATCACCGGGTTCTCGCACTCGGGGGCGAACTCGCTCGAGTTGGTGTCCGGGAGCTTGACCACGTCGCGCGCGAACTCGATGATCGCCGACTGCAGGCCGAGACAGATCCCGAAAAAGGGCAGCTTGTGCTCCCGCGCCCAGCGGATCGCTTCGAGCATTCCCTCGACCCCGCGCACGCCGAACCCGCCCGGGACGAGCAGGCCGTCGTAGCCGCCGAGCAGCTCCCCAGCGGCTGCCTGATCGGTGAAGCGGTCGGACGAGATCCACTCGACCTGCGCCCCACACTCGTTGGCGATCCCGCCGTGCACCAGGGCCTCGTGGATGCTCTTGTAGCTGTCGGCGAGCTCGGTGTACTTCCCCACCACCGCGATGCGCACCCGCTCGACAGGGTTGAGGATCTTGTCCACCATCTGTGCCCAGCCGCGCAGGTCGGGGTCCTTGGTCTCGAGGTGCAGCCGCATGCAAACTTCGCGGTCGAGCCCCTGCTCGTGCAGCTTGAGCGGGATCTCGTAGATGGATTTCACGTCCGGACTCTCCACCACGCAGCCGAAGTCGACGTTGCAGAACTGCGCGATCTTACGCTTCAACTCTTCCGAGAGCGGCCGTTCGGTGCGGCAGATCAGGATATCCGGCTGGATTCCGATCTGCATCAGCTCGCGGACGGAATGTTGCGTGGGTTTGGTCTTGAGCTCGGCGGTGGCGGAGATGAAGGGAACGAGGGTGAGGTGGATGAACAGCGTATTGTCGCGGCCCACTTCCTGGCGGAACTGACGGATCGCCTCGAGGAACGGCAGCGACTCGATGTCGCCCACCGTGCCGCCGATTTCCGTGATCACGACGTCGTGATCGGGGGCGAGGCGGCGGATCGCCGTCTTGATCTCGTCGGTGATGTGCGGGATCACCTGCACGGTCGAGCCGAGGTATTCGCCGCGCCGCTCCTTGGTGATCACGGACAGGTAGATCCGCCCCGTGGTGACGTTGTTGACCTGCGACAGCGAGCGGTCGATGAACCGCTCGTAGTGCCCGAGGTCCAGGTCGGTCTCCGCACCGTCGTCGGTGACGTACACCTCGCCGTGCTGGAACGGCGACATGGTGCCAGGATCGACGTTGATGTAGGGATCGAACTTCTGGATGGTCACGCGGAGGCCGCGCTCCACCAGCACCCGACCGAGCGAGGCGGCCGCGATGCCCTTGCCGAGCGACGAGACGACGCCACCGGTCACGAAGATGTACTTCGTCGAGCTCACGGACTCACCTCCTTCAGGTGCCGGGTCAAGCGCGCTTCCGCGTATCGCAGATCGTCCGCCGTGTCCACACCGGGCGCCGCTGGGCCGCTACACAGCGCCACGCCGATCGGCAGGCCGTGCAGCAACGGCCGCAATTGCTCGAGCCGCTCCCACCGCTCCTCGGGCACCGGCGGCAGCCGTACCCACCGCTCCAATGCCTCGCGCGTGTAGGCATAGACGCCCACGTGCTGGCGATACCGCACCGACCCCGTGCCGTCGCGGTCGAACGGGATCGGTGCGCGCGAGAAATACACAGCGCGTCCGCGCGCATCGACCACCACCTTCACGCGCGCCGGGTCCCGGGCGAGCGCCGGCTCGAGCACGCCCGCGGCGGTCCCGATCGGATCGCCCGCGCGCACTCGCGCCACAGCCCCGCGCAGCGCGTCTGCATCCACGAACGGCTCGTCACCCTGCACGTTCAGGACGAGGTCGAAGTGGCTAAACGATTTATTGTCAACAACTTCCGCGACACGCTCGGTGCCGGACTGATGCTCGGGGGAGGTGAGGATCGCCTCGTATCCCGCCCGCTCGGCGACGGCGGCGATTTCGCGCGCGTCGGTCGCGACAACCAAGCGGTCACACACGCCGGCTGCGGCGGCCCGTCGCACGACCCAGAGGATGAGCGGCTCACCTGCCAGTGGCAGGAGTGGCTTGCGGGGAAGGCGGCTGGAATCGAGCCGCGCCGGGATTACGCCGAGGACGGGCACGGGGGAACATACAAAATTCGTGCCGTGGAGTCTAGTCCTACCCTAATTGCTTCGTGACACGCGTGTTACACGCGTGGCGCGCGGTGTCACACGGGGCTGCGCGCGACCTTGAGAAAGTTCTCCAGCAAGCGCTTGCCGTGGGCCGTGCCGATCGACTCAGGGTGGAACTGGACACCATAGATCGGATGGCGGCGGTGCTTCATGGCCATGATCTCGGCGTCCTTGGGGCGATCGGCGCTCCAGGCCGTGATGACCAGGTCCTTGGGGAGCGACGCGGGCTCGAGCACGAGCGAGTGGTAGCGCATGCCGGTGACCGGGCTCGGGATCGCCTCGAACAGCTCGTCCTCTTCATGGATCACTTCGCAGGTCTTGCCGTGCATCACGCGATCGGCGCGCACCACGCGGCCCCCGAACGCCTCGCCGATCGCCTGATGACCGAGGCACACGCCGAGGATCGGCACATGCCCCGCGAGGGTGCGCACCAGCGGTACCAGAATCCCGGCTTCCGCGGGCGTGCAGGGGCCGGGCGACAGGACGGCCGCCGTTGGCTTGAGGGCCAGCACCTGCTCCACGGTGAGGGCGTCGTTGCGGTACACGACGGGTTCCGCGCCCAGCTCGCCGAACAGCTGGACGAGGTTGTAGGTGAACGAATCGTAGTTGTCGAGGACGAACAGCATGCAGCAAAGCTAGCAGCTCCCCCGGGCTTTGCGCCCGGGGTCAGTCCGCTCTTCCCACTCGTCCAGCGAGCGCGGCCAGTCCTGTTTCAAGAGTCGAGACAGCGACCGGTCCGCGAGCAGCCGACCGCCCGTCTGGCACGTGGCGCAATAGTTCACTTCGTTTGCGGCGTACCGGATGCGCTGCACCGGCGACCCGCACACCGGGCACCGCTGGCGGAATCGCCCGTGCACCGCCATGCCGGGGCGGAACGCCGTCACCTTCTCCGGAAAGCTCGCACCCGCCTCCGACTGGAGCCGCTCGATCCAGGCCGTGAGGGTGTCGCGGACGGCACGGAACAGCCGCTCCCCCTCCTCGGGTGTGAGCTGGCTGGTGAGCCGGAGCGGTGACAGGCGGGCGGCGTGCAGAATCTCATCCGAGTAGGCATTGCCGATCCCGTCGAGCAGCCGGGGGTCGGTGAGCGCCCGTTTGAGCGTGTGCGATTCTCGGGTCAGCGTAGTACGGAACTGCTCGAGCGTGGCGCCGAGCACGTCCAACCCTCCCGGATCGTGCTGCGCGAGCGCGCGCTCGCCCCGCACGACGTGAAGCGAGGCCCGATGCTTCGTTCCCGCTTCCGTGAGCAGCAGCGTGCCGTTGGGAAAGTCGAAGGCGGCGAGTCCCGCGCGCCGGGGGATGGGTGCGCCGGCGGGCTTCCAGTGCAGGCGGCCCGCGACCATGAGGTGCAACACCACGAAATAGTCGTCGTCGAAGGCGAACACGATCCGCTTGCCCAGGCGCTGCACGCCCGTGACCGTCCGGCGGGCGAGATCGCCGATCGGCGAGTCCGCCGAGCGCAGCAGGAACGGACTGGCGATACGCAAGCGCTCGAGCCGCTCCCCCACGACGCGCGGTCGCAGGGCGTGCAGGTACAACGCGATGTCGGGGAGCTCGGGCAAGCGGGCTCAGCTCAAGAACCGGTGGGCCAGCTGCTCCAGCCGCTCGTCGCCGTCGGCCCGAGCTCGCTCGAGGATGCGCTGGACGTGCACGCGCAGCTTCGGCTCCCCCCAGTAGTAGCCCGTGGCCCGCTCGGCGCTCGGGGTCTCGCCGGCGCGGGCGGCCTCGAGCAGCGCCGCGGCGGCTGCGGCGTCGAAACCAGGGTCGTCGCGCGGCGGGAGCCCGTAGCTCTTCCGCGGTCCGCTCTCGTCGGCGTCTTCCTTGACGAACGCGCGCGACATGTGACGGACCTCACCCACGCGGATGATAGGTCTTGTGAACGGTGCGGAGGTAGTCCCGGTCCACGTGGGTGTAGAGCTGCGTGGTCGTGAGGTCCGCGTGCCCGAGCATCTCCTGCACGGCGCGCAGGTCGGCGCCTCCTTCCAGGAGGTGCGTGGCGAACGTGTGGCGCAGCGTGTGGGGCGTGACGCGCTTCGTCAGACCCGCGAGCCGCGCGGCGCGCTTGATGATGGCCCAGGCCCCGACACGCGACAGGGGCGTGCCGCGGGCATTCAGGAACACGATTCCCCGACCTTTGCCGCGGTCGAACCACGGTCGGATCTCGCGCACGTACAACGCGACCGCGCCCAGGGCGCGGCGGCCCAGCGGGACGACGCGCTCCTTCGAGCCCTTCCCGAAAATCCGGGCTACACCGTCCTCGTACAGGACGTCCTGGAGCGCGAGTCCCACCACCTCGGATACGCGCGCCCCGGTCGCGTACGCGAACTCGAGCACGGCCCGGTCGCGAATGGCGAGTGGCTCGTCGGTATTGGGCGCGCCCAGCAGGCGCTCGACCTCCGGGACCGACAGCACGGTGGGAAGCCGGTGCCACTGACTGGGACTCTCGAGCCGCTCGCTCGGGTCCCGCGCGACGCGGCCTTCGCCGATCAGGAACCGATAGTAGGTGCGGACCGCCGAGATCTGACGCCGGATGGTGGAGGGAGCCAGGCCGAGATCCTTGAGGGCGTACACGAACTCTCGGAGCGCGACGCTCGTCACGTCTGCCGGGCCGCGGGCGCCGCGAGCTGCGGCGTGCCCCGCGAGTCGCCGCACGTCGCGCACGTAGTTCGTCACCGTGTGGACGCTGTTCCCCGCCTCGAGCGCGAGGTAATCGCGAAACAACTCGAGGCAAAAAGCTCCGGCGAGCCGGTCGGCGGGCCGATCCATGGGTGTCCCTAGAATAACGCCCTCCGACGGTGGACGCCCCCGGTGACCGGCCGGGTGTTGCGTCGACCCCACACCCGGCGTTCAGCCCGGTTCGCGGTCGATCACGGATCCGCAGCGGCAGCGCGCACAAGTTTTGCGGATCGGGGGATGAATGGTCAAGCCCGCGTAACTGCAACGTGGAGAGGCACCTGACGACAGCCGCCCGGATTCAGGCGATGCTAGCGAGCGACGAGCACGCCGCCGCCATCGCCACGTTCAACCGGCAGATCTGGGGCGATGGGGCGACCGGCGAGGGAGTACTCGCCTCTCGGCGCCGGTCGGCTGCCGACAACGTCGTTGCACCCGGCCAAGCGCCCCCCTTCGTCATCGTCGTGGAGGGGAGTCGCGTGATCGCCGCTTGCGGCTCCATCCCGCAGCGGCTGTGGGACGGGGTTGGAGAACACCCGGCCTACTGGGTGAAGGGGCTCATGGTGCTGCCCGAGTACCGCGGCGGCCCGCTCGGTTATCTGGTGCTGAAGGAGCTGCTGTCGCACCTCGTCGCGGCGACCGGTCGGGTGACGGCGCTCGCGGCGGCTCCGGCGGCGCGGCGCCTGTTCACGGCCCTCGGCTGCACCGATCTCGGCGCCGTACCCAACTTCCTGCGTCCCCTGCGTCCAGCCCGAATCGCCCGCAGCTTGGACGTGGCCGCCATTGGGCTCGACCTGCCGCGAGCGGTCGCCATGGGTGTGCGAGTCGCGCAGCGTTCGGGGCTGGCTTACCTGGCGGGAGTCGCGGGTGTCGCGCTCGACTGCGCGGCCGCACTCGGGCGTCGCGGCGCGGCCCGGGTGGCGACGACGTACAGCAACGAGGCCCCAAGCCGCGACGAACTCGACGCGATGTGGCGCGGCGCGCGCGGTGCGCTCGCGGCGAGCCAGGTGCGCGACGGCCTGTACCTCGGGTGGCGCTTCGGGCCAGAGGGCGGCATGGAGCCGGACGGCAACCCGTACGGGTTCGTCACCGCGCGGGACGCCGGGCACCTCGTCGGCGTCGTCGCGTTGCGCCGCCCCAAGGCGGTGAGCGATCCCCGATTGCGCGGTACTCGCGTAGCGACGATTTCGGACATCGTATTTCCGCCGGAGCGCGCGGACATCGGGCTGGCGCTGCTGGGCGGCGTCGAACGGGCGGCTCGCCACGCCGGGGCCGACGGCGTTCTCTGCAGCACCGGCCATCGCGCGCTCATGCCGTTGCTGCGGAGACAGGCGTATGTGCGGCTGCCGGGAAACATGCATTTCTTTCTGCGCGACGTCACCGACACGGCCCGACGCTGGCCGAGCGACCTCGCGTCCTGGTGGCTGGCTCGCGGGGACGACAAGGAGGACGGAGTCCTGTGAATCCCAATACCGACCGGCTCGCGAACGGGCCGCCCATGCCCGCGGAGGTCGAGGCCAAGCTGGCGGCGATCGTGCGGGCGGTGCTCGACCTTCCACCGGATATGGATGTGACGGACGCGGAGCAGGCGGCCATCGGGACGTGGGATTCGCTGGCCCACGTGTCCCTCATGCTGGCGCTCGAGAGTGAATTCGGAATCTCAATCGACGTCACGGATCAGGTGCGCCTGACCTCGTACCGCGCGATCCGCGACTGTCTCGCCGAGCGGCGATGAACTTCCTCGAGGCGCGGCGCGTCGTGAGCAGCTTCGCGGGCGGCCCGCCCCTGCCCCTCCAGTTCGCGTTGTCCGGTACCGGCGAGCCCTTCGAGCTGTACCTCCGGGCGGCCGCCGCCGTGCGCGGCCGCGCCGCCGAGGTGCGCTTCCTTCCCTTCAACACGCTCGCCCAGGCTCTGCGGCGCGAGCCGGACCCCGCCCTGACCGAGGTGTTCCTCCTCCTCCCGTGGGACTTCGCGCCGGAGACGGACTGGCGATCTGGTGTCCCCGACGTGGTGGACGCCGAGCAGATGCGCGTGCGCGCGACGGAGACGGCCGGACTCCTGGCCCGCCGTGGTGGCGCTCGTCTCCTGTATCTCCCGGCGGCCCTGCCGCCGGTCCTGCCGGATCCCGCGCGCAACGAGGCCCAGGCCCTGTGGTTGCAGAGCCTCGCGGTCGAGTTGGGTGCGCGCACCCTTCCGCCCGAGGCGTTCGCGCTGGGCGGCTACCTGGCCAGTGGCTGCCCCGTCGGAGGAAGTTGGATCGGCCGGGTCGCCGACGCGGCGGTGGAGGCGGCGCTGACGCCCCGACTCGAGCCCAAGAAGGTCCTGGTCACCGACCTGGACAACGTGGTGTGGGGCGGTGTCCTCGCGGAGGATGGCCTCGACGGTATCGCGTGCGAGCCGGCCGGCCGGGGAGCGCGTCATTTCGTGTACCAGGGCGTCCTGCGCCGGCTGCAACGCGAAGGCACATTGCTGGCTGCGGTGAGCCGCAACGACCCCGAGGTCGTGCTCGCCGCGTTCCGGTCGGGTCGGCTGCTCCTGCAGGAACCGGATTTCGTCGCGATACTCGCGAGCTATCACGCCAAGTCGGCGCAGATCCGAGAGCTGGCGGAGCGCCTCAACCTCGCCCCGGACGCGTTCGTGTTCGTCGACGACAACCCCGTGGAGCTCGCGGAGGTGGCGCTCGCGCTCCCCGCGGTGCGGTGTGTCGCATTCCCGCAGCGTGACGACGACCTCGCGCGCTTTGTCGGGACCCTGGCGGGGCTGTTTCCGCACGGTACCATAACGGCGGAGGATCGCGCGCGCACCGATATGTACCGGCGGCGGCTCGCGGGTCTCGTGCCGAGCGAGCTGCAGGGGGCCGACCTCACCCGGTTCCTCGAGGGCCTGCGGATGACCTTGACGATCCACGATCGGAGGCGGGGCGACCGCGCGCGGGCGGTGCAGCTCATCGACAAGACGAATCAATTCAACTTGAATGGCCGTCGCTACACCGACGAGGACATCGGCAAGATCCTCGACGCCGGTGGCCGTTTGTTCGGCGTGACCCTCAGCGACCGGACGGGGTCGCACGGCGAGATTCTGGCTTGCCTGATCGGGGCCGACGGCGTCGTGCAGGCGCTCGTCATGTCGTGCCGGGTGTTTCAGCGCCGGGTCGAGTACGCGTTCCTGGCGTGGCTCGGCGCTCAGTCGAATCCTCCCAGAGCTCTCGCGTGGGCGGGAACAGCGCGGAATGCACCGCTCCGACAGTTCCTATCCGAAGTCGCGGGCCCGTTGAACGGCGACGGCGTCGTGCCGCTCGACGCGGCCGGGGTCGCCGCGCGCTACGCGGCCGACCTCGGGCTGTTCGCCGTCTCCCCGGCATGAGCAACGCCCGTTGGAACGGGGGCGGGCCGTTTCCCGCCGGGGCGCGCTTCGCGTTCACCGTGATGGACGACACCGACGTGGCGACAGTCGAGAACGTGCGACCGATATACCGCCTGCTCGAGTCCCTCGGGATGCGGACCACGAAGACGGTCTGGCCGGTGCGGTGCGAGGAAGGGAGCGCCGATTTCTCGCTCTCCGAGACGATGGACGATCCACACTATTGCGACTTCGTGATGGATTTGCACACCCGCGGATTCGAAATGGCGTTCCACGGCGCCACGATGGAGACGAGCCCCCGGCAGCGGACTGAGCGCGCTCTGGAGCGTTTCTGCCGGGCGTTCGGAGCGCCGCCGCGCGTGCACGCGAACCACGCCTACAATCGCGAAAACCTGTACTGGGGAAGCGGGCGGCTCGACGACCGCGTGCTCCGGCTGCTGTACGCGCGGGTCCTCGGCGAGGGGTCCGACGCCTACCTCGGGCATGTACCAGGGTCGCCGTACTGGTGGGGCGACTTGTGCGTGGCGCAAATCGAGTACGTGCGGAATCTGACGTTCTCGGAGATCAACCTGCTCCGCGTGAATCCATCCATGCCGTACCGGGATCCGCTCAGGCCCTACGCCCGCTGGTGGTTCTCGGCGTCCCACGCCGAAGACGTGAGGGAGTTCAACCGCCTCCTGCAGCCGGCGAACCAGGAGCGTCTCGAGGCCGAAGGCGGCGTGTGTATCGTGGCGACGCACTTCGGCAAAGGGTTCGCCCCGGCCGGCAGGCCGGACCCCGGGACCGAGCGGTTGCTCGGCCTGCTGGCGCGGCGCAGAGGATGGTTCGCGCCAGTGGGTGAGGTGCTCGACTGGCTGCGCGGGCGCCGCGAGACGGATGCGCTCCCGGCCGGCGAGTGGCGTCGCATGCAGTGGCGCTGGGCGCGCGACCTGCTGAGGCGTCGCCTCGCGGCGCTCGCTACCGCCTGAGCCGCCTCCAGGTCCACGTCGCGAGCGCCAGCAGCCCGAGCACGCCGGCGCCCGCCAGCGCTCCGTTCACGCGTGCCAGCCAGCCCAGGACCGCGTCGAGGTTCGTCCCCAGCGTCGCGACGCCATAGGTCAGCGCGCCGTACCACAGCCCCGAGGCGAGGGCGAGCGGTACGAGGGCGCGGGGGGCGGACAGGCCGGCGACGCCGGCGAACGGGGGCACCACCGCGCGCCACACGGGCAGCAGCCGAGACAGGAAGATCCCGTAGGCGCCGTGACGGCGGTACTGCGCCTCGATGTGCGCGAGCACCGGCGCCGGCAGCAGCCGGCGACCCGTCGCGCGCGTGAAGAACGCGCGGCCGTAGCGCCGGCCGAGCCAGTACACCCCCGCGCCGCCCGCCACGTTGGCGCCCCACGTGAGGCCGAAGACCACGCCCGCGTGGAGCGTCCCGCGGCCGGCGAGAAACGCGCCCAGCGCCACCGTGGTGTCGGCCGGCACGACGGGAAAAACGTTCTCCAACGCCGCCAGCGCGGCGATCAGGGTGTACAGGAGGCCCGGCGGGAGATCCTGGAGGAACGCGAGGAGGTCGGTCAGGCCGGGCCTACGCGAGCAGCACCACGGCGATCACCGCTACTCCCTCGCCCCGCCCGATCCATCCCATGCCTTCGTTGGTCTTGGCCTTGACGGACACGGTCGAGTAGCCGGTCACCAGGGCGGCGGCGAGCTTCTCGCGCATGCCGTCGACGTGGGGCGCGAGGTGGGGCTGCTCCGTGATCACCGTGATGTCCGCGCTCACGAAGCTCAAGCCGGCTTCGACCACGCGCAGATGGGCGCGTTTCAGCAGGTCGAGTGAGTCGGCGTTCTTCCAGCGCGAGTTGGTCGGTGGGAACATCGCTCCGATGTCGCCGAGGCCTGCCGCGCCGAGGATGGCGTCGGTCAGGGCATGCGCGACCGCGTCGGCGTCGGAGTGTCCCGCGAGACCCCGCGGGTAGGGGATCTCCACGCCACCGAGAATGAGCTTCCGGCCTTCGCCGTCGGCGAATCGGTGCGAGTCGTACCCCACGCCGACCCGCATCTCAGACTTTGAGAATGCGCACCGCGAGGTGTGCGGCGTTCTTGGCGTTGTCGATCCCGACGCACGCGACCGGGACACCGCCCGGCACCTGCGCCGTGGCGAGCAGCGCGTCGAGGCCGTTGAGCGCTCCGACCGCGAACGGCACGCCGATCACGGGGAGGTCGGTGAGCGATGCCGCGAAGCCGGGCAGTGCGGCGGACAACCCGGCGCCTGCGATGATCACCTTGAACCCCTTGCCCCTGGCCCCCGACACCAGTTTCGTCGTCTGCTCGGGCTGGCGGTGTGCGGAGGAGACGTGGAACTCGTAGCTGACGCCGGCCTGAGCGAGAATGTCGAAGGCGGGCTCGATCCGGGGCTTGTCGTTTTCGGAGCCGACGAGGATCAGCACGTCGGCCACGTCAGGCCGCCTCGTCGATGAGGCGGTAGTCCTGGCGGCGCTTGCGGGGTGTGTAGCCTGCGTCCGCGATCAGCCGCTGCATCTCCGGCAGCGTCATGCGCCACGTGGTACCCGCGGCGGACACGACGTTCTCCTCCATCATCAGGGAGCCGAAGTCGTTGGCCCCGAATCGCAGCGCCACCTGACCGATCTTCGGGCCCATCGTCACCCAGGACGCCTGGATATTGGGCACGTTGTCGAGCACGATCCGCGCGATCGCCTGGGTGCGCAGGTAGGTGACGGCGTCGGTCTTGCCGAGGTGCTCGAGCCCGGTGTGCTCCGGCTGCAGCGGCCAACAAATGAAAGCGGTGAACCCGCCGGTCCGGGCCTGCACCTCGCGTACGCGAAAGAGATGCTCGATGCGATCGGCGAGGGTCTCGCCCAGGCCGTACATCATGGTGACGGACGTACGGAGCCCCCGTCGGTGGGCCGTCTCCATCACCTCGAGCCAGCGGTCGGCGCCCGCCTTCTTGCGGGCGACCCGGTCGCGGACCTCCTGCACCAGGATCTCCCCGCCCCCGCCCGGAATCGAGTCGAGCCCCGCTGCGACGAGCTCACGGATCACCTCATCGATGCTCATCCCGAAGCGACCGGCGAAGAAATCGACCTCCGAAGGCGAGAACCCGTGGATGTGGATGGGGTGGTGCTGCTTGATGTAGCGCAGCAGGTCGAGGTACCACGCGAACGGGATATAGGGGTTATGCCCGCCCTGGATCAGGATCTGCACGCCGCCCAGCGCCTTGAGCTCGTCGATCTTGCGGCCGATCTCCTCGAACGACAGGACGTAACCCTCGGCGTGTTTCGGGCGCCGGTAGAACGCGCAAAACTTGCAGTCGGCGACGCACACGTTCGTGTAGTTGATGTTCCGGTCGATGATGTAGCTGACGACGTTGTCCGGGTGCAGCGTCCAGCGCGCCTGGTCGGCGAGCGCGCCCAGCTCGAGCAGCGACGCCCGTTCGTACAGCTCCACGAAGCCGCGGAATTCGGTGGACATGCGGTCCGGCCGCATCAGGCCACCTCGAGGTAGCGGAGCGCCGCGGCCGGGGCGAGCCCGTGCGCCGCCAGCTTGGCGAAGAACGTCGCCAGGCCCGCCAGATGACGCTGGGTGAAGGCGTAATCGAGCCCCGCGAAGTACTCGCGGCATTCGCCCGTCGGCACGCCCGAGACGCGATGCGCCTCGGCGGCGAGCAGGTCGAGATGCGCCAGCCCCCAGTCGCGCGACTGGAGCAGCACGGCGTGAACGCGGTCCGCCGCCGCCCGGTCCACGGCGCGCTGCGCGGCCCACACGGCGAACACGAACGGCAGCCCGGTCCAGCGCTTCCACACCTCTCCCAGATCCACGCGATGGGGGTAGGTGTGCCGCGCGGCGAGCAGCAGCGCCGCGTCGCCGATCACCAGCACGGCGTCGTGCGGCAGCCGGCCCAGTGCGTCGAGGTCGGTCGCTTCGGCGCGGGCCTGCGCGTAATGCGGCCGCACGCGCCACACGTCGCGGCACAGGAGCTCGAGCAGGGCCACGCCGGTGCGCGACGAGGCGGTGAGCAGCACCGTGCGGCCGTCCAAGGTGTCGACCGGGACCTTGCTGAACAGCGCCACGCTCTTGACCGGTCCGTCGCTCGTGATCCCGATGCCCGGCAACAGCCGCAACAGTCCGGCGTTGCGGGCGAACTCCACGGCGCTGATCACGCTCAGGTCCAGCTCTCCGGCCACCAGCAGGTCGTTCAGCTCGGCGGGGGTACCCGTGACGAGGCCCGCCGCCACGCGCACGATCCCGCGATCGATCGCGCCGTAGACCGGGAAACAGTTGATGTAGCCGATCCGGCCCAATCGCATGCAGGCCGTCCTCCTTGCCACCCCGGGCTTCTCGCCCGGGGTCAGTTGGGCCCCCTACTCCGCGCTCTCGATTGCTTGCAGCACGGGCAGGGTTCGCTGACCCCGGGCGCGAGCCCGGGGACGATGGGAGATCTCGAAGGTGGGCCCCTCCGGGCCCTCCGGCCTGACTCCGGGGACCCCGGGCTTGCGCCCGGGGTCAGTGGGCGTCCAGTCCTCGAAGGTGCGCACCGTGCGATAGAGCGAATCGCGCTCCACCGGCTCCTTCCCCGCTCCGCGGATGAGAGAGACGATCTGGTCGTAGGAGAGCCACATCGGTGTGGCGGCGCCGGCTTCGTGGTACACGCGCTCGAACACCACCGTACCCTCGAGGTCGTCGCACCCGAACGTGAGCGCCACCTGCGAGATGAACGGTGTCACCATGGGCCAGTGGGTTTTCACATGCGGGATGTTGTCGAGCACCAGACGCCCCACCGCAATGTTCTTCAGGTCGTCGAACCCCGTCGTCGCCGTGCCGGTGCGGCCCAGCGCTTCGCCCAGCTCGTTGTGGTCGGGGTGGTAGGCGAGCGGGATGTATGTGAGGAATCCGCGGGTTTCGTCCTGCAGCGCCCGCAGCGCCAGCAGGTGGTCCACGCGGTCCGCGAGCGTCTCGACGTGCCCGTAGAGCATCGTGCAGTTCGAGGGGATGCCCAGCCGGTGCGCCTCGCGGTGTACGCCGAGCCATTCCTCGCCGGAGAGCTTCTTGTCGGCGATGGTCGCGCGCGCCGCCGGGCTGAACACTTCGGCACCGCCGCCCGGGAGGCTGGTGACGCCCGCCTGCTGCATCGCGACGAGCACATCGCGCACGCTCATCCGCTCGAGGCGCGCGAGATGGGCCACCTCGACGGCGGTGAGCGCCTTGATGTGCACGCCCGGGTGGCGGGCCGCGAGGCCCCGGAACATGTCCAGGTAATAGGACAGCCGCAGCGTGGGGTGCAGGCCGCCGACGATGTGGAACTCGCGGGTCGGGTTGTCGCGCGCCGCCTCGGCTTCGGCGAACACCTCGTCCAGGCTGCGGGTATAGGCGCCCGCCTCGCGCGGCATCCGTGCGAACGAGCAGAACACGCAGGTGTTGCGCAGCACGCACACGTTGGTCGGGTTGATGTGCTGGTTCGCCGCGAACGATACGCGATCGCCGTTGTTGCGACGGTTGGCGAAGTCGGCGAGCCGGCCGATCGTCAGGAGGTCGCTGGACTGAAACAGCGCGAGCGCGTCGTCGCGGGTCAGACGCTCCGCCCGCTCGACCTTCTCGGCGATGGGGTTGAGAGTCGCGTCCCGGGCCGTCATGGAGCGGCGAATGCGGAATGCGGAATGTGGAGTGCGGAATCGATATGCGAACTCAGAACCCGATCTCGAGCACCGCAGCACGTCGTGCCATTCCGCATTTCGCATTCCGCATTTGGCATTCTCATCACGCCGCCCGCCGAATCGCGAGCGTCACATTATGGCCGCCGAACCCGAAGGAATTCGACAGGGCCACGTCCACCGGCCGCTTCACGACTTTGTTGGGCGCGGAGTCGAGGTCGCAGGCGGGATCGGGCGTGAACTGGTTGATCGTCGGCGGGATGGTCCCGCGCTGCACCACCAGGGCGCACACCGCCGCCTCGAGGGCGCCGGCCGCCCCCAGCAGGTGACCGGTCATCGACTTGGTGGAGCCGAAGACCAGCTTCCGGGCCTGCTCGCCGAACACCGCCTTCACGGCGGCCGTTTCGGCGGCGTCGCCGTGCGGCGTGGACGTGCCGTGCGCGTTGATGTAGCCGACCTCCCGCATCCCGACCGCGCCGTCCTTCATCGCCAGCCGCATGGCCTCCTGCGCTCCCGAGCCGTCGGGTGCCGGGGCGGTGATGTGGTGCGCGTCCGCGCTCTGGCCGAACCCCACGACCTCGGCGTAGATCTTCGCTCCACGTCGCCGGGCGTGCTCCCACTCCTCGAGGATCAGCACCCCCGCGCCGTCGCCCATCACGAATCCGTCCCGGTCCTTGTCGAACGGGCGGCTGGCGGTCTCCGGGCTGTCGTTGCGTTCGGACAGCGCTTTCATGTTCGCGAAGCTGGCGACCGCGAGCGGCGTGATGGCGGCTTCCGCCCCGCCCGCGATCATGATGTCCGCTCGATCGTGGCGGATCAACTCGAGCGCATCCCCCACGCTGTGCGCGGACGACGCGCACGCCGACACCGTGCAGTAGTTCGGCCCCTGCGCGCCGTAGCGCATCGAGATCAGCGCGGCGGCCACGTTCGGCATGTACATAGGCACGAAGAACGGGGACACGCGGCTCGGTCCCTTCTCGAACAGGGCGCGGCAGTTCTCTTCGAAGGTCTGCAGCCCTCCGGTGCCCGTGCCGATCAGGACGCCCACCCGCTTCAGGTTCACCGTCTGCCAGCTGGCGGCCAGGCAGGCGTCGGCCACGGCCTGCTCCGCGGCGCCGATCGCGAACTGGGCGAACAGATCGTAGCGGCGGATTTCCTTCTTGTCGAGGAACTGCGCCGGGTCGAAGCCCTTCACCTCGCACGCGAACTTCACGGGGCTCTGCGCCGGGTCGAACCGCGTGATCGGCCCGGCGCCCGAGCGGCCCCCGAGCAGGCCGTCCCACGTGCTCTGGACATCCGTTCCCAACGGCGTCACGAGCCCCAGGCCCGTGATCGCGACCCGGCGCGTCATGCGGCTATTTCCCCATCTTTTCGTGCAGGTACTGCAGCGCCTGCCCCACGGTGCGCAGCTTTTCGGCCTCCTCGTCGGGGATGTCGATGTCGAATTCCTTTTCGAACGCCATCACCAGCTCCACGGTGTCGAGGCTGTCCGCGCCCAGGTCTTCCATGAAGCTCGCGTCGGACGTCAGCTTGTTCCGTTCGACGCCCAGCTCTTCGACGATGATGTCCTTGACCTTCTCTTCGAGCTGCTTCATGTCCATTGCCATGGGTGTCCTCAAAGGAGGTGTGGGAAAAGGGTCACAGCACCATCCCGCCATCGACGACCAGCACCTGACCCGTAATGTAGCTCGCGAAGTCGGATGCGAGAAAGAGCACCGCCGCCGCGACGTCCGTGCCCTCGCCCAGCCGGCCCAGCGGGATCGCCCCGATCAATGCCTCCCGCGCCTCGCCATGGATGGCGCGCGTGAGCTCCGTATCGATGAATCCCGGGGCCACGGCGTTCACGAGCACGTTGCGCGAGGCCAGCTCCTTTGACACCGACTTGGTGAAGCCGATCAACCCCGCCTTCGAGGCCGTATAGTTCGCCTGCCCCTTGTTGCCGGCGATGCCGACCACGCTCGTGATGTTGACGATCCGGCCCCAGCGCCGCTTGATCATGCCGCGGGCGGCGTGCTTCGTCACCAGGAACGCCCCCTTCAAATTGATGTCGAGGACCGTGTCCCAGTCGTCCTCGCCGATCCGGAACAGCAGGTTGTCGCGGGTGGTGCCCGCGTTGTTCACGAGCACGTCGACCCGCCCGAAATCCCGCTCCACGGCGGCGACCACCGTTTCCACCTGCCCCGCGTCGGCGACGTCGCAGGCGTACCCTTGGCCCGTGCCGTCGCCCAGCGCCTTGGCCGTCTCCTGGGCCCGACCGCCGTCGCGCGCCAGGACGGCGACGCGGGCGCCCGCGCGCGCCAACGCCTGCGCGATCGCGTGGCCGATCCCGCGGGTCCCCCCCGTCACAATGGCGACCTTCCCGGTCAGGTCGATCTTCAACCCCGCCCTCCCCCGAATGCGAAATGTGGAATGCGGAATGCGGAATGTACGTGCGCGCGTCGCGAGGCGAGCGAACTGTCATTGAAATTCCGCACTCCGCATTCCGGATTCCGCATTTCCGTTACGCCGCCTCCAGGAACTTCGCGACCTCGTCGGCCGTGCCCAGCGACACCACGGTCGCCCCCGCCACGATGCGCCGCAGCAGCCCGGCGAGAACGTTGCCCGGACCGATTTCGATGAAGCGGGTGGACTCTCCCGCATCCGCGAGCTCGGCCGCGCGCTGCATGCAGGCCACCCAGCGGACGGGCGCGGTGAGCTGGTCGGCGAGCAGGCGGCGCGCGCGGACGGCGTCGCGTACGGGTTCCGCGGTCGCGTTCGCGACGACCGGAAACGCCGGATCGCGGAACGGCGCGTGCTCGAGCGCCACGCGCAGTTGATTGGCCGCCGGGGCCATGAGCGAGGAATGAAACGCGCCACTCACCTTGAGCGGGATCACCCCTTTGGCCCCCCGCCGTTTGCAGGCGTCGCCGGCCCGGGCTACGGCGTCGGGGTCGCCCGAGATGACGGTTTGGTCGGGGGCGTTCAGGTTCGCCGGGACGGCCACCGCGTCGCCCGTCGATGCCTCGCGGCACGCGGCCTCGACCTCGGCCGTGGCGAGCCCGAGCACGGCCGCCATGGTCCCGGGGCGCGCCGTGCCCGCCTGGTGCATCAGCTCGCCGCGGCGTCGCACGAGGGCCGCGGCGTCGGTCGCCGGCAGCGCGCCGGCCGTCACGTAGGCCGAGTACTCGCCCAGCGAGTGTCCGGCGGCGGCGACGGCGGGCCCGGGGGTCGCGGGGCCCACCACGGCGAACACGGCGACGGTGTGCGCCAGGATCGCCGGCTGCGCATTGTGGGTGGCCGTCAGCTCGTCCTCGGGCCCGTCGAACATCAGGCGGCTGAGGGAGACCGCCAGGGCCTCGTCGATCGCGCCGAGTGCGTCGCGCGCCGCCGGGAATCGTGCGGCGAGGTCTTTGGCCATCCCGACTTTTTGGGCGCCCTGCCCGGGGCACAGCCAGATCGTGTTGCCCGCGGCTACCACTGCACCACCAGGCTCGCCCAGGTGAAGCCCGCGCCGAACGCGCAGAACATCACCTTCATGCCCGGTTGGAGGCGACCGCAGCGCACCGCTTCGTCGAGCGCGATCGCCACCGACGCCGCCGAAGTGTTGCCGTAGCGGTCCACGTTCACGTAGACCTTGTCCATGGGGAGGCCGGCGTGCTTGGCCGTGGCTTCGATGATCCGGATGTTCGCCTGGTGGGGAATGAGGAGATCGATGTCGCCGCTCGTGAGGCCGGCGCGCTCGAGCGCCTTGTCACACGCGTCCGCCATCGACAGGACCGCCGCCTTGAACACCTCGCGTCCCGCCATCTTGATGTAGTACGAGTGGTCCGTGAGCAGGGCTTGATCGGGCGGGTGGGCGGCGCCGCCGCCCGGGCGGTAGAGCAGCTCGGCGAGCGTGCCGTCCGATTTCATGTAGCTCGAGAGAATGCCCCGGCCGGCGCGGCTGGGGCGCACCAGCGTCGCGCCGGCGCCGTCGCCGAACAGCACCGCGGTGCTGCGGTCGCTCCAGTCCATGATGGCGGTGAGCTTCTCGGATGCGACCACGAGCACGTGCCGGGCCTGCTCGCTCGCCACGAGCCCTTCCGCGACGTTGAGCGCGTAGAGGAAGCCGGTGCAGGCTGCCCCCACGTCGAAGGCCGCCGCGTGCTTCGCGCCCAGCAGGGCCTGGAGGTCGCACGCCTGGGAGGGCAGCAGTCGGTCGGGGGAACAGGTCGCCAGCACCACGGCGTCGAGGTCGAGCGGCGTGAGTCCGGTCTTCCCGAGCACCTGCTCCGCGGCCGCCTTCGCCATACAGGCGTTCGACTCGTCCGGGCCCGCGACCCGCCGCTCACGGATCCCGGTGCGCTCGCGGATCCACTGGTCCGAGGTGTCGAGCTTGCTCGAGAACTCGTCGTTCGTCATCACGCGTTTGGGCGTGTACCGACCCGTGGCCACGAGCTCCGCGATGGGGCGCTTCATCGCGGCGCACCTCCCTCGGCGAGCTCCGCCACGATGTCCTGATCGAGGTGGCTCGTCACCATCTGGGCCGCGACGCGCACGGCGTTCTTGATCGCGCGCGCCGGCGAGGCGCCGTGACAGATGATCACGACCCCCTTCACGCCGAGCAGCGGCGCGCCGCCCTGCTCCGAGTAGTCCAGGAACCTGAACAGCTGCTTCGCTTCGGGCCGGCCCAGCACGTCGGGGAACGCCTGCGTCATCATGCCCATGAACATGCGGCCGGCGGATTCGTAGAACTTGAGGACCACGTTCCCGACAAAGCCGTCGCACACCACCACGTCGATCCGGCCCTGCTTGCATTGACCCGCCAGGATGTCCCGGCCCTCGACGTTGCCGACGTAGCGAATGCCCGCCGTCTGCTTGAGGAGCTGGTGCGCTTCCTTCACGACGGCATTGCCCTTCTCGTCCTCCTCGCCCACGTTCAGGAGGCCGACGCCGGGCCGCGACCGGTCCAACACGTCGCGCACGTACACCGAGCCGAGGTGAGCGAAGCCCACCAGCTCGCGCGCGTCGCAGTCCACGTTGGCGCCGCCATCGAGCACCAGGACGGGATGCACGGCCGTGGGAAAGAGCGCGCCGATCGCCGCGCGCTGCACGCCTTCGTGCAGGCGGAGCATCAGGGTCGCGGCCGCCATCACGGCCCCGGTGTTCCCAGCCGAGATGAACGCATCGCTCGTGCCCTGCTTCTGGAGGCCGATCCCGACGGCGACGGACGAGCGGGGCTTGCCTTTGACGGCGGCCAAGGGCTTCTCGCCCATGCCCACCACCTCCGGTGCCTCGACGATCTCGAGGCGGTCGCGATCGACCGCGCCGAGCGTCTTCAGCGCGGCCTCGATATCGCGGGTCCGCCCCACCAGCTGGATCCGGAACGTGGGAGGAAACTCGCGCAGCGCCTGGACCGCGCCCTCGACCTCCACGCGCGGGGCGTCGTCCCCGCCCATGGCATCCAGCGCGATGCGGATCACCGTTAGGCGTCCTCTACCGCTACCCGCTGCTCGTCGCGGTAATAGCCGCAGGTGGGACACACCCGGTGCGGGCGCTTCAAGTCGCCGCACCGCGGGCAGGGTTGCAGCGCGATGGGTGCCGCCTTGTAATGGGTGCGGCGGGCGCGCTTCTTCCGCTTGGAGGTCCTTCGCTTCGGTACGGCCATGGAATCGTCCTCTTTCAGTCGCGGAGCTTGGGCTTCAAGGCGGTCAGGCCGCTCCAGCGTTGGTCCGCCGCCGGGGGGCAGCCGCAGGGGCCCGCGTTCAAGTCCATGCCGCAGCGCGGGCACAGGCCGCGGCAGTCGTCTCGACACACGATCCACTGTGGCACGGCCAGCAGCAGCTCCTCGCGCAGGGCGACGCGGAGATCGATCGCCGTCGCGTCCCGCGCCAGCTGATAGGAGCTCGGGTCCTCCAGGGCATCCGGATCCTGGGAAAACAGGGCGTCCACGTCCGCGACCACCGGGACGGTGACGGCGGCAAGGCAGCGCCTGCATTCCCCGGCCATCCGGGTGCGGAGCGAAGCTCGCCAGTAGAAACGCCCTTCACCGGCCGCCTGCAAGCGGCCTGCCACGCGCACCGGCTCGGCAAGAGCGACGTTGACCCCCTCGAACAGCGGGTCATTCCCTGCGAGCTGGCCCTGCGTGTCCACCGGGCCCCGGGCGAGCTCCCGCAGGTCGACCTGTAACATGCGAAACCGAAGCTAAACCGTTGTGGGACTTGCGTCAAGCGAACTGGTGGCGGTCTCCCGAGAGCTCCCGCAACTCCCCCTCGGCGAAGAAAAAGGCCACCTCCCGAGCGGCGTTTTCGGGCGAGTCCGAGGCGTGGATCGCATTCCGCTCCTTGGATTCGGCGTACAGCTTGCGCACGGTGCCGGGCTTCGCTTCGGCGGGGTCGGTCGCGCCGATGACCTCGCGTAACCGAGCGACCGCATCGTCGCGCTCGAGCGCGAGGGCCAGTGCCGGTCCGGACGTCATGAAGGTCACGAGCGAGCGGTAGAACGGGCGCTCGCGATGCACTTCATACAACCCCGCCGCCTGGGCGCCGGTGAGCTTCACGAGACGAGCGGCGCGGATCACGAATCCCGCGCCCTCCAGGTGCGCCAGGATCTTGCCGGTGTAGCCCGCGCCCACGGCGTCGGGCTTGATGATGGCGAGTGTGAGCATGCGGGGGGCTGGGGTTAGGGAGCGATGAGGCGGCGGACCACGTCGGCCCGGGTCAGGAACCCGACGACCACGCCCTCGCGTACCACGGGGAAGCGATCGACGTCCTTCGAGCTCATCAGGTTGGCGACGTCCGACAGGGTCTGGTCCTCCGCCAGACAGAGCACGGAGCGCGCCATTGCTTCTCTGACGGGAATGAGCCGCGGGTCCGCCGAACCACGCTGCAGCTGCGAACGCGTGGGCGCCCGGAACTCACCGCTCTTGGTCCGCTGCACGAAATCGGGGATCAAGTACCGCAACAGCTCGCGATGCGTGACCATGCCGATGAGCGAGCCGCCCTCGTCCACCACCGGCATGGCGCGGACGTCGCGCTCCACCATGAGGCGCGCCACCTCTCCCAGGGTCCGCTCCGGGCCGACCGTGATGGCGTGCGGCGTCATCACGTCTCGTACGGTGAGCTGGCTCGGCAGCTCGACGGCATCGAGCGCCGGGAGCGCCAGCACCTGCTCGGGCGTGCGCGCCGCCAGAAGCGCCAGGACGTTGTCCGGGCTCGAGAGCGTGCGCGCGAAGGCCCCGACCACCTGCAGGTACAGCGCTGCGTCGCGCAGCGGCGCGACGATGAAAATCACGACCCGGGCAGTGCGGTGCGGATCCTTCTCCCAACGGATCGGCGTGGGAGAGATGCCGAGCGCGGTCACGAGGCCGCGCACGGCCTCCGTGCGAAAGTGGGGCAGGAAGGCGTGCTCTCCCACACTCACCATGTCCTCGGGCCAGGTGTGCCGGATCACGGCGTTCAATCGGTGGGGGTCGGCCACCGCGTCGCTCTCCACGAGGCGCTCGGTCAGGCGCTCGGTGGCCTCTTTCACCGTGCCGGCGCTCAGGGGGACGATGATGTGCTCCGCCTTCAGGACGTCGCGCAGCTTCACAGTCGTTCCTTGAGGAGGGTCACGACGTCCGCCGGGCGCTTCATGACGGCGATGCCGGCGCGGGCGAACGCCGCCATCTTTTCGGCCGCCGTGCCGCTCGATCCCGCAATGATGGCCCCGGCGTGCCCCATGCGACGGCCCGGCGGCGCGGTCTGCCCGGCGATGAACCCGATCACCGGCTTGGACATCGCCTGCTGGATGAAATCGGCGGCCAGCTGCTCGTCCGTGCCCCCGATCTCTCCGATCATGACCACCGCGTCGGTGTCGGGGTCCGCCTGGAACGCCGAGAGGCAGTGGATGAAGCTGGTCCCGATGAGCGGATCGCCCCCGATGCCCACGCAGGTGGACTGCCCGTAGCCCGCCCCCGAGAGCTGGTGCACGATCTCGTAGGTGAGCGTCCCGCTGCGCGACACGACGCCGATCCGGCCCGGACGGCAGATATTGCCCGGGATGATGCCCACTTTGGAGCGAGACGGGGAGATCAGTCCGGGGCAGTTCGGACCGATCAGACGGGCACCGCGCTCGTGCAGGTACGGCAGCACGCGGGTCATGTCCAGCACCGGAATCCCCTCGGTGATGCACACGATGAGCGCGACACCGGCGTCGGCCGCCTCGAAGACGGCGGACGCGGCCACGGCGGCGGGAACGTAGATGATCGATGTGTTGGCCCTGGTCTCGGCGACGGCGTCGGCCATGGTGTCGAAGACGGGAACGACGCCGTCGAACAGCTGACCGCCTTTCCCGGGCGTGACGCCGGCGACCACCTTGGTCCCGTACCCGAGCATCTGCCGCGTGTGGAACGAGCCGTCGCGACCGGTGATTCCCTGCACCACCAGGCGCGTCTGCTGGTCGACGAAGATGCTCACGCCGTCCTCGCCTTCGCCACCGCCTGTTTGACGGCCTCGTCCATGTCGCTGAGGGCGGAGAAGCCCGCCTTGGTAAGAATCTCGATGGCAAGCTCCTCGTTGGTGCCCGTGAGACGGATCACCAGCGGCACCTTGAGCGCCAGCTGCGCCGTGGCCTGCACGATGCCGTTCGCCACGTCGTCGCCGCGCGTGATGCCGCCGAAGATATTGAAGAGGATGGCGCGGACGCTCGGATCCGCGGTGATGATCCGGAGGGCGCTGACCACCTTCTGTGGGTCGGAGCTGCCCCCGATGTCGAGAAAGTTCGCCGGCTCGCCGCCGTAGTACTTGACGAGATCCATTGTCGCCATCGCGAGCCCGGCGCCGTTGACACAACACCCCACCGAGCCGTCGAGCTTGATGAACGTGAGGCCCGCCTCGCGCGCCGCGACCTCGGAGGGCGCTTCCGCGCTCGTGTCGCGCAACGCCGCCAGCTCGGGGTGCCGGGTCAGCTCGTTGTCGTCGATCACGATCTTGGCGTCCAGCGCGGCGAGCGCGCCGTCCCGGGTCGTCGCCAGCGGGTTGATCTCGGCGAGCGAGGCGCCGACGGCGTAGAACGCCCCGTACAGCCGTTGCATGATGTCCGCGGCCGCCCGTGCCCGCGTCAGGTCCCCGTAGAGCTTGAGGGCCAGGCCGAGCGCCTGATGCGGGAGCACGCCGTAGCGTGGGTCGACGGCGAGGCGGTGGATCTTCTCCGGGGTCTGGACCGCCACCTCCTCGATGTCGATGCCGCCCGCGGCGCTCACCATCAGCATGGGGCGCTGCGACGCACGGTCCACGACGATGCCCAGGTAGCTCTCGGCGGTGATCTCGGCGGCCGGTGTGATGAGCACACGCTGCACCACGAGCCCTTTGATTGTCATGCCGAGGATCTTGGCGGCGTGCGCGGCGGCCTCGGCCGCGTCGCGGGCCAGCTTGACGCCACCGGCCTTGCCGCGGCCCCCGGCGTGCACCTGCGCCTTGACGACCACCGCCCCGCCCAGCCGGGCGGCGATGGCGCGGGCCTGGTCGGCGCTCGTGGCGACTTCGCCCGGGGGGACCGGAATGCCGTGGCGCCGCAGGATGTCACGCGCCTGGTACTCGTGCAGGTTCACGCTGGCTCCCTGGTGACCGTCGTGCCGGCCTCGCCCGCGAGCGCCGCCAGGCCTTGCGACAGCTCGGCGATGACGGCGCGCCCGCCGCCGGCGCGCACGAAGTCGGCCGCGGCCTCCACCTTGGGGCGCATGCTGCCGGTGCCGAGCTCGGTGCCGGCGAGCAAGTAATCCGCGGTCGCCAGGTCGAGGCGCCGGATGGCGCGCTGGTACGCCGTGCCGTATCCGTGGTACACGGCGTCGACATTGGTGAGAATCAGCAGGACATCGGCCTCGATATCGCGACCGAGGATTGCCGCGACCCGGTCCTTGTCGGCGACCGCGTCGATCCCCTCGAGTCGCAGCGCGGGGTCGTCATACACCGGGGGGCCACCGCCCCCGCAGGCGACGACGATGTGTCCGGCGGCGACCAGGTGACGGATCATGTCGCGCTCCACGACCCCGATGGGCTTCGGGCTCGGCGCGAGCCGCCGCCAGCGGCCCGGCTGCTCCTGCTTCACGGCGACGCCGCGCGCCTGCAGCCGCGCCATGCGCACCGGATCGAGCGCGTGGCCGATAGGCTTGGTGGGAGTTCGTAGATTGGCGTCGTTCGCATCGCACAGCGTCTGGCTGATGACGGTGATCACCTGGCGCGTGACGCCCGCACGGGCCAGGGCGTTTTGCAGCGACTGCTGAATCATGTACCCCATCCACCCGGCCGTCGCTGCGACCAGCACCCCCAGGGGCAGCGGCTCGACCTGGTCGGCGGCGATCTCGTTGCGCGCGAGGTCGTCTCCCACCTGCGGGCCGTTGCCGTGCACGAGGGAGATCCGCCACCCGGCCCGCGCCAGATCCACGATTGGCACGAGGCTGGCGCGGGTGTGCCGGAACTGATTCGCGATCGTGGGGCGCTCCCCCGGCGGAGCGACGGCGTTGCCGCCGAGGGCGACGACGATAGTGCCCGGATGCACGGCGGCGAGAACCTACCGGCGGTCGGGGGCCGGAGCAAGCTTCCGGCGCCCGATGCCGAGCAGCTCTTTCAGCTGGCCGTAGACGCGGCCGAACGTCTCGAAGTCGCCGGCGGCCAGGGCCGCGTCGGCCTGGGCCGCGAGGCGCTGCGCCTGCTGCCACCGCGCCACGAGCGTCGTGTCGGCGACCCCGCGCGCGCCGCTGCCGAGGGCCAGCAGCGCGCGCAGCGCCGCGGCCCGGCCCCGGCCCTGGCCGCGGCGCTCGCCCCACGACAGGAACAGCGTGTCGATGCCCACCGGCGGCGCGCCCGTGGACGGCTCGGCGAAGAGGGCCTGCTCGAGCAGCAACCCGCCGGCGGCGTTCCACAGGCGGGGAACGCCCGGAGCCGTGGTGGTGGGGGACCCGACGAGTGGGGGCGGGAGCCGCACGGCGGGGCTCGGCTGCCACAGCAGCACGCGCGGACCCGCGGGGAGCATCGTCGCGGCCACGAGCGCGGCGAACGTGCTCCCGGCCTCGAACCCCTGCCCGGTCCAGGGGCCGGACCCCGGGGCGTCCACCCCCCCCGTCCCCCCCACCCCCCCCACCCCCCCCACGCCCCCATCGGCCGTCGGGGCGACCACGTCGTACGGGTCTCGGGGCCGCGCGGTCCACTCGGTCGTGTCGGAGCGCCAGCGCCGAATCAGCGTCGTGGCCGCGCGGAAGGTGCGGCCGGGGAACGGCAGTTGGCTGCCCACCGCGGCCGGGAGGCTGTCGAGCGGTTGAATGAGCGGAGCGAGCACGGCGGCCCAGGCGACCGCGAGCGAGTCGGCGCCGGGAGCGAGGTAGAGCCGGGTGTCTCCGCGCGCGGCGTTCACCGTGCCGACGAGCGCCACGCGCAGATAGCGCAGCGTGCGCCCCTCGGACTCCACCGCGCGGGCGAGGGGAAACGCGTCCGCTTCGAGGTAGCCGTAGGACACCCACCAGAGCGCCTTGTCGGCCACGACCGGCGTGGCGGCGTCGAACGCCGCGTACGGCGCGAGCCGCCGCAATCGCTCCGTGACGTCCCGTCGCCACAACAGGACCAGACCGTCCGTCTCGTGGCGTGCGAGCGCCGGGCTTTGCAGCACCCAGGCGAGGGCGGTACGCCGCCACCAGTCCCTGAGCGGGATTCCGGTCCGGCGCAGCGCGGGCCACGTGTCGGGTGCCGCGACCGCGAACTCGTGGAATGCCGGTCCGAACCAGCCGACGGAGTCGTGCGTGGGAAGAGGCTCGAAATCGAGGACGGTGTCGTCCTCGACGGCCGCGATCGGCCGCCCGGCCCGGGCCCAGGTACCGCGGTGGAGCGCCGTCCAGTCCGGCGGCGGCTGGGTGCGCGCGATGGCCTCCAAGTCGGGAGCGGGCGCGACGACCCACGTGGCGCGCCCACCCGCCAGGGAGTGCGCGGACAGGGCCGCGGCGGCGGGCTTGTCGCCTGGCCCGAGCAGCTCGCGGTGCTGCCACGCCGCCGCCATGACGCGCGAGGCGTTCCACACCGGCATCGCGGTGACCGCCGCATCGGGGCTCGCGAAACCGGGGGGAGGGCGCTCCGCCGGCCCCGTCACACCGAACGCGAGCTCCTCCAGCTCGCGCGCGGCCGCCGCGCGCGCCGTGTCGGCCACCGGCCCCGCGGCCCCGCGGCCGCCGCGTCCCGACAGCGAGCTCGGAATCAGGACGAATCCGAGCAACGACGCGGCGAGCAAGGCTCCCCAGGCGCCGAGCAGCAGCACGGGCTTCTCGCGCACTCCCCACACCACGCTCGCCGCGGTCGCCGCCGCGCCAAACGCGACAACGACCGGGGCCGCCGTGAGCCGGGCATCGCGCGCGCCGCCCGTGAGGTCGCCATGCAGTCCGGCCACCGTCTGGGCTGGATCGAGCACGGCGCCCCACGTGAGCGTCACGGCGAGCAGCGCGAGCAACACGCCGAGGTGCGCCCGCGCATGCGCGTTGGCGGACGGCAGCCACCGCCGGAATCGCAGCGATCCGATCCCGGCGTACAACAGCCCGACGACGACGGTGGCCGAGCTCACAGCCGCGAGCGCGAGACCCCGCAGCCGTTCGCTCCAGGGCAGCGTCCCGAGGTAGTAACCCACGTCGCGGTGCAGCACGGGATCGCTGACGCCGAAGCGGACGCCGTGCGCCGCGATCACGGCGCTCATCCACCAGTCGCGCGTCCCCAGCGCGAGGAGGAAGCCGAACACCAGGCCGCTCGCGACGGTGCCCGCGAGCAGGGCCGGTTGCGGCACGACCTGAACGATCTCGAGATCACCGAGCCGACGCGACAGCTGCATCGAGCCGATCGAGCGGTACACGAACAGCAGGTTGCTCGTGCCCCACGCGACGGTCGCGAGCAGCAGCAGTCCGGACACCAGGCGCGCGAGGTCCCGCGCCTTGAGATAGGCGCTGCCGCCCGGGAGACTGGTCGCCCACACCCGCTCCGCCGTTTCGAACGCGGCCCAGCGCCCTCCCACGAGTATCACCACCAGCAATCCGACGGCGACGAGCAACGCCCAGCGACGGGCGGCTTGCCTCACGCGCGATCGCTCTGGGCGGCAAGCCAGCCTTCGACCTCCGCCCGGTAGGCGGCGAGCGCCGCTGCGCTCGCCGCTTCGAAGCGGAGCACGAGCACCGGCTGCGTGTTGGACGCGCGTAACAGCCCCCACCCCTCGTCAAAGGTGATGCGGACCCCGTCCAGCGTGGCGACGGGATACTTGGCGGCGAAGTGGCGCGCGGCCCGCTCGACGACGGCGAACTTACGCTCGTCGGGGCAGTCCACCCGCAGCTCCGGGGTGGAGACGGTCGCGGGGAGGTCCGCGAAATGCCGCGCCAGCGGTCCGCCCTGCTCCGCCAGGTAGCGGAGCAGGCGCGCCGCAGCGAAGAGTGCGTCGTCGAACCCGTACCAGTCTCCCCCGAAGAACATGTGGCCGCTCATCTCCCCGGCGAGGGGGGCGTGCGTCTCCTTCATCTTCTGCTTGATGAGGGAATGACCCGTCTTCCACATGGTGGGCTGGAGACCCACGCGGGCGAGCTCGCGCGGCAGCACCTCGGAGCACTTCACGTCGAAGATCACGGGGTGGCCGGGGCCCATGCGGCGTGCCAGATCGCGGCCGAGCAGCACCAGCAGCTGGTCGCCGAGCACCGCCCTCCCCTGCTCGTCCACGGCGCCGATGCGGTCGCCGTCGCCGTCGAACGCGATGCCCAGCTCCGCCCCTTCGCGTCGCACCGCCGCCTGCAGGTCGTGCAGGTTCTCGAGCACCGTGGGGTCGGGGTGATGGTTTGGGAACGTCCCATCCGAGGTGCAGAACAACGGCACGACGTCCGCACCGAGCTCCCGGAGGGTCTCCACGGCCACGAGGCTCGACACGCCGTTGCCGCAATCCACGACGACCTTGACCCGCCGGGGGAGTGGCCCGTTGCGTTGCACGATCGCGGCGCGATAGCGCGCCAACACGGTGTCGTCGCCGCCGCGCGAGCCGCCGGCGCGGCCGGGTGTGCGATCGTCTTCGATCAGGCGCCGCAGACCCTGGATGGCCGCGCCGGAGACCGCCTCGGCGCCGAGCACGAGCTTGAAGCCGTTGAACTCGGGCGGGTTGTGCGACCCGGTGACCTGGACGCCGCCGTCCACGTTCAGGACGTGGGTGGCGAAATACAGCGCGGGCGTCGGCAGCTCGCCGACGTCCAGCGCGAAGCCGCCCACGGCCTCGATCCCGGACAGCACGCCGTGGGCCAGGGCGGCGCCGGAGGGCCGGTTGTCGCGTCCCACCGCGAGGCGGGGGGCGCGACCGAAACGCTCCCAGCCGAGCGTCGCGACCGCCTGTCCGATGGCGCGCGCGACTTCGGGACGCAGCTGGTCGCCCACGATGCCGCGGATGTCGTACTCGCGGAAGATCGAGGCCGGGAGCTGCACTGGACCCCGACGCCTCAGCGGCCCGTAGCGGGCGTCGCCGCGCGGGCCGGCGGCACGATCGCGCTGGATCTCGCCAGGTCGAGCAGCGGGTTCGGGCGAACGCCGAGCACGAGCAACCCGACGACGCACGCCGCCACGACGACGGCGGCCGGGCGGCCGAGCCGCACGCCGGCATGGGCCTGGTCGAACGGCTGGGGCTTCATGTACATCGCCATGATCACCGGCAGATAGTAGCCCGCGGATACGACACTCGTAAGCACCAGGATCGCGGCGAGCACGTTCTCGTGCGCCATCGTCGCCGCGACCAGGATGTACCACTTGCCGATGAAACCGGCAGTCCCCGGAAATCCCAGCAGGGACAGCATACAGACCGCGAGCGCCAGGGCGAGCCACGGCCGGCGCTGGCCCAGGCCAGCGAGGTCGTCGATCCGGACGTCCCGCTCACCTTCCCGCCCCTGGGCGGCGAGCAACGCGAACGCCGCGAGGGTGACGAGCGTGTACGCGAAGAGATAGGCCAGCAGCGCCGCCGACGCCGCCCAGCTGGCGGCAGCGACCGCCACCAGCAGGTACCCGGCATGGGCGACGGATGAGTACGCGAGCATGCGCTTCACCGTATGCTGGGCCAGCGCGATGAAGTTGCCCACGACCATCGTCGCGACCGCGAGCCACCACACGATCGGCTTCCACGCGGTCACGCCGCCGAACGCCTCGACCAGCACGCGGAACAGCGCGGCGAACGCGGCGGCTTTCACCGCAGTGGCCATGTAACCCGTCACGGGCGTGGGTGAGCCGTCGTATACGTCGGGCGCCCACATGTGGAACGGCACCGCCGCCACCTTGAAGCCGAACCCCACGAGCACCAGTCCCAGACCGATGAGGAGCATCGGGCTCTGCACGAGGGACAGCGAACGCACCTGGGCGGCGATCTGCGTCAAGTTGGTCGTCGCGGTGGCGCCATACACGAGAGCGATGCCATACAGCAGGAACCCGGATGCGAATGCCCCGAGCAGAAAGTACTTGAGCGCAGCCTCGGCGGCGGCGCCGCTCCGGCGATCGATCCCCGCGAGCACGTACACCGACACCGACATCAACTCGAGACCGAGGAAAACCACCATCAAGTCCTCTCCCCCCGCCATGAGCATCATCCCCAGGGTCGCAAACAGGAGCAGGACGTAATACTCGGGCACGAGCAGCCCTTCGCGCTCCAGGTAGTCGAACGAGACGAGCACGGTGAGCCCCGCGGCGGCGAGACACAGCGCGTCCGTGACGAAACGGAAGTCGTCTACCGCGATCATGGACGGCGGGCCCGCCGCTCGTGCAGTGTGCCACCACAGCCACCACACCGCCGCCCCGCCGGCCACGAGGCCGGTCAGGGTCACCCAGCCGGCAATCCGCAGGTCCCGGCCGCTCGTGTGCCGCCAGGCCGTTACGAGCAGGACGAGCATGCCCGCCGCGGTCAGCGTCAGCTCGGGCAAGAGGGCGCGCGCCAGGTCGCCGGTGCTCGTCAAGTCGAGATTCATCGCGTCGCCGTGAACGTCGCGGCGTCGAGCCGGACCGATTGGACGAGGTTCTTTGCGGCGGGCTCCATGCGGCGCAGGATCGGCGCGGGGTACACGCCGATCCACACGATGCACGCGAGCAGCGGCACCAGCACGGCGATCTCGCGCGGCGACAGGTCGCGGAGCTGCTCGTTCTCGGGCTTGTCCAGCGGGTTGTAGATGACGCGCTGCAGGGCCGGCAGCAGGTACATCGCCGCCACGATCACGCCCGTCGCCGCGACGAGGGCCGCGCGCGGATAGGTCGGGAACGCGCCCAGCAGCACCAGGAACTCGCCGACGAACCCGTTGGTGGCCGGGAGGCCGATCGAGGAGAGCGACACGATCGTGAGGGCTGCCGCGAGCAGCGGCACGACCTTCGCGATGCCGCCGAACGCGTCGATCAGGCGGGAGTGGCGCCGCTCATACAGCATCCCGGCGAGGAAGAACAGCGCTCCCGTGGAGATGCCGTGGTTGATCATCACGAGCAGGGCGCCCTGGACGCTCTGGAGCGTGAGGGCCCAGATCCCCAGCATCACGAAGCCGAGGTGCGCCACCGATGAGTAGGCGATGAGCTTCTTGAAGTCGGGTTGGACCATCGCCACCAGGCCGCCGTACACGATCCCGATCAGCGCGAGCGTCACGATCCCGGCCTGGATCGCGGGGTGCAGGGCCACGGCGGGGAACAGCGGCAGCGCAAACCTGAGGAACCCGTAGGTCCCCATCTTGAGCAGCACCCCCGCGAGGATCACCGAGCCGGCGGTGGGGGCTTCCACGTGCGCGTCCGGGAGCCAGGTGTGGAACGGGAACATCGGCACCTTGATGGCGAACGCCAGGAAGAAGGCACCGAACAGCCAGAAGGCCGCGGGCCCGAGGCCGCCCAGGTGGGCGGTCAGGTACGCGTATGAGAAGGAATAGAGGCCGGTCTGCTGGCCGACGCGCAAAACGAGTACGAGGATCGCGACCAGCATCAACAGCGATCCGAAAAACGTATAGATGAAGAACTTGATGGCGGCGTACAGGCGACGCTCCCCGCCCCACACCCCGATGATGAAGTACATCGGGATGAGCATCACCTCCCACATCACGTAGAACAGGAACAGATCGAGCGACACGAACACGCCGATCATCCCCGACGTGAGCACCAGCATCAGCGCGTAGAACGCGCGCTGCCGCGTGGTGATGTAGGCGTAGCTGCCCAGCACCGACAGTGGAACGAGGAACGTCGTGAGCAGCACCATGAACAGCGAGATGCCGTCCACGCCGACCGTGTACCGGATGCCCCAGGCGGGAATCCACGGCAGGTCCAGCACGAACTGCATGCCCGCGGCCGGCTGGAAGGTCCACCACAGCGGAACCGAGATGGCGAACTCCACGAGACTCGCGGACAGGGCCACGTGTTTCGCCCAGCGCTCGGGCACGAGCAGCACGCCCGCGGCGGCGACGACGGGCCAGCCGAGGAGCGCGGTGAGCACCGCTTGCGAGTACATGGGCTAGCGCACCACCGCGCCGACCACGGCGAGCACGCCGACCACGAACAGGACGACGTACACGCCGACCTCCCCGGTCTGCAGCCGGCTCCCCACCCACCCCAGGGCACGCGACGCGGCCGCCGTCCCGTTCACGAGCAGTCCGTCCACCAGCCGCATGTCCACGATCTTCCACAGCACCTCGCGCGACAGCCACAACACGGGTCGCACGACGATCGCGTCGTACAGCTCGTCCACGTACCACTTCTTCCAGAGGAGACGACCCAACCCCCGCTCCGGGGGTGCCAGCCGTGCCGGGACCAGCGCCTCGGGCCTGAGGAGCCGGAAGGCGCCGACCATCCCGAGCGCGGCCACGAGCACCGCGGACGCCACCAGCGCCCACGCGGTGGCGGGCGAGGCGTCGGGCGTCGGCGTGAGCGCGACATCGGTCACCGGCGCGAGCCAGTGTTCCAGCCGGGCGCCGCCGCCGAACATCGGCGGGATGTTGAGCGCGCCGCCCAGCACGGTGAGCACGCCGAGCGCGACGAGCGGCCCGGTCATCACCGGGGGCGCCTCGTGCAGCTGCTCCCGCTCGCGATCGCCCGTGCGGTTCGGGCCGTGGAACGTGTAGAGCATGAGCCGCGTCATGTAGAAGGCCGTCAGCAGTGCCGCCGCGAGGCCCATCCCCCAGAACACGTACCACGCGGGCCGTCCCGCGCCGCGGGCGAACGCCGCGCCCAGGATCTCGTCCTTCGAAAAGAACCCGGCCAGGGGCGGGATGCCGGCGATGGCGAGGGTCGCGATCCACATGAGCGCGGCGGTCCACGGCATGTAGCGGGCGAGCCCACCCATGTTGCGCATGTCCTGCGCGTCCTCGTGCGCGTGGGTCGCATGGTACGCGCGGTGCATCGCGTGGATGACGCTCCCCGAGCCGAGGAACAGCAGGGCCTTGAAGAATGCGTGGGTCGTGAGGTGGAAAATGCCGGCGGCGTACGCCCCGGTGCCGACGCCGAGGAACATGTATCCCAGCTGGGAGACGGTCGAGTACGCCAGCACGCGCTTGATGTCCCACTGCTTGAGCGCGATGGTCGCGGCGAACAGGGCCGTGAGTGCGCCGACGCCGGCGACGGTGGCGCTTCCCACGGGCGAGAGCGCGAACAGCGGGCCGCAGCGCGCCACCAGATAGACGCCCGCGGTCACCATCGTGGCGGCGTGGATCAGCGCCGAGACGGGGGTCGGACCCTGCATCGCGTCCGGCAGCCAGGTGTACAAGGGGATCTGGGCCGACTTCCCGGTACAGCCCAGGAACAGAAACAGGGTGATGGCCGTGACCACGGGTCCTCCGGCCGGGAAGGCCGCGGAGGCTTTCGGGAATACCGCTCCGAAGTCGAGCGAGCCGGTGTGCCGGAAGATCAGCAACATGGCGACCAGAAACCCGAAGTCCCCGATCCGGTTGACGACAAAGGCCTTCTTGCCGGCGTCGGCGTTGATTTTCTCCGTGAACCAGAACCCGATCAACAGGTAGGAGCAGAGGCCCACGCCTTCCCAGCCCACGAACATCACGGGGAAGCTCGCGCCCAGCACCAGGGTCAGCATGAAGAACACGAACAGGTTCAGGTACGCGAAGTAGCGCGCGTAGCCGGGATCCCCACCCATATAGCCGACGCTGAAGACGTGGATGAGGGCTCCGACGCCGGTGACGACCAGAATCATCACCGCCGACAGCTGATCGAGCTGCAGCGCGAAGGCGACCTGCAGGTCGCCCACCGGGAGCCACTCCCAATAGCGGACCACCAGCGGGGCCGACGGGTGGAGCTGCGCCAGCTCGACCACGGCGAGCGCGGCGGCCGCGAACGCCAGCACCAGCGCGCCGACGCCCACGATCGAGACCGCGCGCTTCGCGCGCGGTGCGGCGAGCGCCAGCGCGCCGTTCATCACCGAGCCCGCGAGCGGCAGCGCCGGCACCACCCAGAGCAACGTGAGCGGGGGGAGGGGCATCAGCCCTTGAGCAGGTTGATGTTCTGCAGATCGACCGTGTGGCGGTGCCGGTACACGGCGAGGATGATCGCCAGTCCGACGGCGGCTTCGGCCGCCGCGACGGCCATGACGAAGAACACGAAAATCTGGCCGGCGACGCCGAGCTGCTGCGCGAAAGCGACGAATGCCAGGTTAGCGGCGTTCAGCATCAACTCGACGCACATGAAGATGACGATCGCGTTGCGGCGCAGCAGCACACCCAGCACGCCCAACGCGAACAGCGTTGCCGAGACGGCGAGGGCTGGTCCGAGCAGCATCAGAGCTTCCGCTTGGCGAGCACGACCGCGCCCACGATCGCCGCCAGGAGGAGCAGGCTGGTGATCTCGAACGGGACGAGGTACGCGGTGAACAGCGGCCGCGCGACCGTCGGGATCATCCCCTGCTCCGCGGTCGCGCGCGCGGGGCCGCCCGCGGCGGGGCCCGCCTGGCGCAGCACCAGCAGCTGCACGAGGAGCAGGCCGGCCAGCAGGACGCCCACGCCCAGCCCGAGGGGGCCCTTCAGATCCGTCGGCCCCGCGCGGCCCAGGTTGAGGAGCATGATCACGAACAGGAAGAGCACCATGATCGCGCCCGCGTACACCAGCACCTGCAGCACGGCGATGAACTGGGCATCGAGCAGCACGAACAGGGCGGCGAGCGAGAACAACGTGACGACTAGCCACAGCGCGCTGGCGACGGGATTGCGACGCGTGATGCAGAGCCCCGCGCTTGCGATCGCGAGCACCGCGAAGCCGCCGAACAGGATCCGCGTACCGTCCATGCTACTCGCCCTTGGGGTCCGAGGGGTCCCACAACGTCGAGACGGGGTGCGTCTGGGCGCACAGCCGCTCGAGGTCATACACGAACCGGTCGCGCGAAAACTCCGAGTTCTCGTAGTGGACGCCCACGTGGATCGCCTCTTCGGGGCAGACTTCCTGGCAATAGCCGCAGAACACGCAGCGGAATTCATCGATCTCGTAAATGAGCGGGTAGCGGTTGCCCGCCTCGTCTTCTCCGGGCACGAGCTTGATGCAGTTCGCGGGACAGATTTGGGGGCAGAGCCCGCAGGCGACGCACTTGGCGCGTCCCTGCTCGTCGGTGAGCATGCGGTGTGTGCCGCGCCACCGGGGGGACAGCGTCCAGTCCTGGCTGCTCTTCTCCTCGGGATACTGCATCGTCACCTTGGGTCGGAACAGATGCTGCAGGGTGAGGGCCATGCCCTGGAGCGTCGCCCGGACGTAGGACACCTTCGTGCCCGGCCGCTTCATCACCTTGACGCCGATCGCCATCAGGCCTCCGCTACGGAGCCCGCGACGATGCGGCCGCGGTCGAGCACGAAGAACAGCGGCACCGCGAGCACCAGGTTCAGCGCGAACAGCGCCAGGGCGAAGCGCGTGTCGTACGTCCAGCCGAGGCCGTCGTGTAGGAACCAGATGGCGGTCGCGATCACCGTCACGTACGTGAGCGCCAACGGCAGCATCACCTTCCACCCCAGCGCCATCAGCTGATCGTACCGGAAGCGCGGCAAGGTCCAGCGCACCCAGATGTAGAGGAACAAGAAGAAAATCACCTTCGTCGAAAACATCGCGAGCGTGGCGAGGGTCTTGAGTGTCGTCCACGGTGGGGTATTGTCCCACGTCGTGAACGGGATATCCCAGCCGCCGAAAAACAGCGTGGTCATCAGGGCCGATGCGGTCACCATGTTCGAGTACTCGGCGATGTAGAACATCGAGAACTTCATGGCGCTGTACTCGGTGTGATAGCCGGCGATCAGCTCGCCCTCTGCCTCCGGCAGGTCGAACGGCAGCCGGTTGGTCTCGGCGAAGGCCGCCACGAGGAAAATGAAGTAGGCGAGCGACAGCGGGAACACGTTCCAGGTGAACAGCGACTGGGATTGCTTCGCGATCACGTCCGTGAGCGTCACGTTCCCGGCGATGAGCAGCACAGCCACGGTGCTCATGCCCATCGCGATCTCGTAGGAGATCATCTGCGCGGTCGCCCGCAGGCCGCCCAGCAGCGAATACTTGTTGTTCGACGACCAGCCTGCCAGCACGATGCCGTACACGCCGAGCGACCCGAAGGCGAGGATGTACAGGAATCCGACGGGCAGGTTGGCCACGATCATCTCCACGTCGCCCCACCGGGTGGGGAGCGGCGTGGCGAACGGGATCACCGCGAACGTGAGGAGCGCCGGGACGAACGACATGGTCGGGGCGAGCATGAAGAGCACCCGGTCCGCCTGGGCGGGAAGCGTTTCCTCCTTCACGAGGTTCTTCAGGCCGTCGGCGGCGGGCTGGAGCAACCCCTGGGGGCCCACCCGGTTCGGGCCGAGGCGGTCCTGCATCCAGGCGCAGACGCGCCGCTCGGCGAGCGTGAGCAGCGCCACGCCCACCATGATCACCGTGAACACCACGATGATCTTGATGGCGGACGCGACCAGGAAGACGCTCATGCCGCGACCGGTACGGCCGCGGACTTCCCGACGAACCCCAGCTGCTCGTAGGACAGGCCGCGGAGGGCGTCGATCGCCTGCGCCACGCCCTCGAATGCCTCGGCCGCGCTGCCGACAGGCTCGCCGTGGCCCAGCGCCGCCCCCAGCTCGGAGAACACCCACCAGGCGGGCCGCGCCATGCCCGGCGCCGGCTTGGCCTGCGCGTAGCGTTGCACCCGCCCGTCCCGGTTCACGAAGCTCCCGTCCTCCTCCGCGACGTTCGCAATCGGCAGCACGACGTCGGCGTCACGTGCCCGCTCGGGGAGCACCGTTCCCGCATAGATCAGCGTGCCTGCCGCGCGCACCGGAATGTCCGGCTCGTCGAGCACCAGCACGACGGCGGCCGATTCGGCCGCCGCCAGCGCGGCCGCGTACTCGCGACCGTAGCCGAGCAGCTCGGCGCCCCGCCCGTTGGGCGCCCGCTCGGCGCGCAGCGCGAGGTCCGGCACGCCCGCGAGCGGCGCCTCCTCGCCCATCACCACCTGGAACGCCCCCGTCCAGTCGAGGCCCCGGAACAGCTCGCGCGCGAAGAACAGCGCCTCCGTGGACGCCCGGGGAGACACCAGCGCCACCACCCGCGGGCCCGCCCCCCGCAGCGTGGTCGTCACGCGCTCCAACGCGTCCTGCCAGTCCGTGGCGTGCAGCTCGCCACCGCGCTTGACGAGCGGGGCCTCGATCCGGTCGCCACGGTTCATCCAGCGGTAGTTCATGCGGCCGTGGTCGCAGATGAAATAGCGGTTCACCTCGAGGTTCGGTCGCGGGCGCACGCGCACGACGACGTTCTCACGCGTGTCGAGCGTGACGTTGCATCCCTGCGAGCAACCGGTACAGACGGACGCGGTCTTGTCGAGCTCCCAGGCGCGGGCCTTGTGGAGGAAGTCCTTGGACAGGAGCGAGCCCACCGGGCACAGATCGACCACGTTCCCTGCCCACGGGTGGTCGAGCCGGGTCTCCGGATGCACGCCGATGTAGGCCCGATCCCCGCGCTCCGACACGTTCAGGACGGGCTCCTGGGCGACATCCTCCATGAACCGCACGCAGCGCGTGCACAGAATGCACCGGTTGGGCACGTACAACACGTCGGGGCCGAAGTCTTCGACCGGGTTGAAGCGCTTGGGATAATCGGGGCTGTACCGTGTCCCCGCGCGGCCCTCCTGGAAGGTGAAGTCCTGCAGCTCACACTCGCCGGCCTGATCGCAAATCGGGCAATCGAGCGGATGGTTGATGAGCAGGAACTCGAGCACGCCGGTGCGGGCGCTCTTGGCCGCGGCGGACTGCGTTTTCACCACCATCCCCTCGGCGACCTGGGTGGCACACGAGATGGCGAGCTTGGGCTGCTTCTCGATCTCGACGAGACACATGCGGCACACGCCCGCCACCGGCAGACCGGGGTGGTAGCAGTAGTGGGGGACCAGCACCCCCGCCTGCTTCGCGGCCTCGATGACGAGCGTGCCCTTCGAGACGCTGACCGGGACGCCGTCGATTGTCAGATTGACGAGCTCTTCAGGCATTACCCTTCCCTCTTCCCTCGTCCCCCGTCCCCGTCGTCATGCCACCATCACCGGCTTGCGTCGTCCCGCGATGTAATCCTCGAACTCGCTTCTGAACTTCTTGATCCCCGAGACGACGGGCGCAGCGCACGAGTCCGACAGCACGCAGATCGTCTTGCCCGTCATGTTCTCCGAGAGGTCGAGCAGCAGGTCCAGGTCGGCCGTCTTGCCCTGCCCGGCCAGGATGCGCTCGAGGATCTTGGTGGTCCACGCCGTGCCCTCGCGGCACTGGGTGCATTGCGCGCACGACTCGTGGGCGTAGAAGCGGGCCAGCCGCATGATCTGGTACACCATGTCCGTCGAGTCATCGAACACGATGACGCCTCCCGAGCCGAGCATCGAGCCCCGTTCGACGACGCCTTCGTAGTCGAGGAGGCAGCTCTCGGTCTCCGCGCGGTCGAGAATCGGCACCGACGAGCCCCCGGGGATACACGCCTTGAGCGTCCGGCCGGGGCGCATGCCGCCGCACAGCTCGTACACCAGGTCCTTCAGCGGAAATCCCAACGTCACCTCGTAGTTTCCCGCCTGCTGCACGTGGCCGCACACCGAGAAGAGCTTCGTGCCGGTGCTCTTGGGCGACGAGAGCGACAGGCCCTTGTACCAGGCGGCGCCCTTGGTGAGGATGTGCGGCACGGCCGCGAGGGTCTCGACGTTGTTGATCGTGGTGGGCATGCCGAACACCCCGGCGGCCGCGGGAAACGGCGGCTTGATCCGGGGGTTGCCGCGTTTCCCCTCGATCGAGCTCATGAGCGCCGTCTCTTCGCCGCAGATGTAGGCACCCGCGCCGCGGTGCAGATGGATCTTGAGGTTGCCGAATACGCCGGCGGACCGGGCGTCGGTGAGGGCCTTGTCCATGATCGCCAGCGGCTCGGTGAACTCGCCGCGGATGTAGATGTAGGCCACCTCGGCCTGGATCGCGTGCGCGGCGATAGCCGTGCCCTCGAGCAGGGCGTGCGGCGTCCACCGCATGATTTCGCGGTCCTTGAAGGTCCCCGGCTCGGATTCGTCCGCGTTCACGCACAGGTAGTGCGGTTTCTTCCTCTCCTTGGGCATGAACGACCACTTGAGCCCGGTGGGGAAGCCGGCGCCCCCGCGCCCGCGCAGCCCCGAGTCCTTCACGATGTCGACGACCCGCGCGGGCTCCATCGCGCGCGCCTGCTCGAGCGCGGCGTACCCCCCGCGCTTCACCCACCCCTTGTAGCTGCGCGCGTCCGCCTCGCCGAAGTAGCGGGAGAGGAGGACGGTCTCGCGCGGGTGAGGCTTGTGAGGGAAGCCCATTACGACACCCCATTGCGGATTGCGGATTGCGGATTGCGGAATTGATCGCGCGCCCCTCGAACTCGAACGCCAGCATGGTGCGTCGACCTCGACCCTGCCAATCCGCAATCCGCAATCCGCAATCCGCAATTGCCGCTCACTTGTACTTCCTCACGAGCTCCGGAACCCTGTCCGGCGTGACGGATTCAATGAAGTCGTCGTCCACCAGCACCGGCGTCGCGAACCCGCAGGCGCCGAGGCACTCCACCTCGATCACGGTCCACTTGCCGTCCGGGCTCGTGGCGCCGAGCTCCTTGGCCCCGGTCGCCTCGAGCAGCGCCTGCACCACCGCCTCGGCACCGCAGATGTTGCAAGGCGACGTGGTGCACACCTGGACGAAGTGCCTCCCGACAGGATGCTGGTGGTACATGGTGTAGAACGTGACCACGCCCTTGACGTAGGCGGGCGTCAGCCCCAGCACTTCGGCGACTTCCGCCATGTTGCGGTCCGAGATCCAGCCGCGCGCCCGCTGCACCAGCCACAGCGCCGGCAACAGCGCCGCCTGCCTGGTGGGGTAGCGCGCCAGGATTTCGTCGAGCTGCTCAAGCATCTGATCGGTGAAGACGGGCTGGTACTCCTCCGTGCCCGCCGGCTGCGACGGATGCGCGCCGACACTCATCGATCCACCTCGCCCATGACGATGTCCACCGAGGCGTTGATCGCGATCAAGTCGCTCAACAGGTGCCCCGCCGCCATCCGCGGCAGGGCCGAGAGGTTGATGAACGAGGGGGGCCGAATGCGCCAGCGCACCGGTTTCGCCGTGCCGTCCGACACCAGGTAGGTGCCGAGCTCGCCCTTGGGGTTCTCGATCCCCACGTAGGCCTCGCCCACGGGCGCCTTCACGCCCTCCATGACCTGCTTGAAGTGGTAGATCATCGCCTCCATGTCGTTCATCGCCCGCGATTTCGGGGGGAGGATCACGCGCGGGTCGGCGATGTTGACCGGGCCGTCGGGCAGCCGATCGAGCGCCTGCTGAAGGATGCGGTTCGACTGGGAGCATTCCTCGAGACGCACGAGGTAGCGGTCGTACACGTCGCCGTGCTCGCCCACCACGACGTCGAAATCATAGGTCTCGTAGTCCAGATAGGGCTTGTCCTTGCGCACGTCGTAGGCCACGCCGCTCGCGCGCAGCATCGGGCCGGAGAGCGAGTGGTTGATCGCCTCGCCCGCTGTGAGCACGCCGACGCCCTGGGTGCGACCGACCCACACGGCGTTGCGCGTCAGGACGCGGTCGATCTCGCTCAGCGTCTTGGGGAACGTCCGGGTGAAGTGGCGCAGCCCCGCGACGAAGTCGTCGGGCACGTCCGCCATCATGCCGCCCACGCGCGTCACGCTGGTGGTGAGCCGGGCGCCCGTCCACATCTCCTGGAGATTGTAGATCCGCTCGCGCTCCTGGAACGCCCACAGGAACGGCGTGAACGCCCCCAGGTCGATCGACGTGGTGCCGAGCCACACCATGTGAGAGATGATCCGGCTCATCTCGCACGCGATCACGCGCAACACGGTGCAGCGCGGCGTGATCGTGATCCCCATGAGCTTTTCCGCCGCCAGCGCGAAGCCGACGTTGTTGGCCATGGGGGACAGGTAGTCCGTGCGGTCGGTGAGCGGGATGATCTGGTTGTAGTGCCGATACTCGCCCAGCTTTTCGAAGCCGGAGTGGAGGTACCCCAGGTGCGGGATCACCCGGACCACGGTCTCGCCATCCAGCTCGACCACGAGCCGCAGCACGCCATGCGTGGCGGGATGCTGCGGCCCGATGTTGATGAGCATGTGCTCGGTGCCGAGGTCGGGCTCGGCCACGCCGAGCGGCACCCGCAGCGGCTCACCGCGGGCATCTACGCCCGGCGTCGCGAGCTCGAGCTCGACCGTGCGTTTGCTCATTCCGAGTCGGGGAGCTTGCCGTGCTCGCCGCGGCGCAGCCGCTCCTTCATGTCCGCGGGGAGCTCCTCGTACGCTTCGGCGATGGACAGCTCTTCCATCGAGTAGTGCGCCTCGGGGTGGGCGGCCAACGCCTGGCGGACCTGCTCCGCGCGGCTGAACCGGCCGCGCAGCGGGAAGTCTTTGCGCAGCGGGAAGCCCTCGGTGTACGTCTCCCACATGAGGATGCGGCGCAGGTCGGGGTGCCCCTGGAAGGTGATGCCGAACATGTCGTACGCCTCCCGCTCGAGCCAGTCGGCGCCGCGCCACACCGGGACCACCGAGTTCACCGTGAGGTCGCCCTGCGGATCGAGCTCCACCTTGACGCGGAGGTCGGCGCGGCGCGCCAGCGAGCGCAGGCCGTACACCACCTCGAGCGGTCGCTCCCGGTCGCGATACTCGACCGCGGTGACGTCCACCAGGTAATCGTAGGCCTGCTCGGGTGTGTCGCGCAGCCAGGCCATCACGTCCAGCAGCGCGTCGCGCGCGACGTAGACGATCGTATCGCCGCACGACTCGAGCGCGCGGCCGATCGCGGTGCCGAACGTCGCCCGCAGCGCGTCGACGGAAGGGTTCACGCCGAGCGGAACTGGTGGACGGAGTTCCCGAACGGCTCCGAGATCTCGTCGATCTCGCCGGGGGGAAGTCGCAAGCCGCGGTCGTCGAGCGGCTGCTCCTCGCGGCGCGGGACGCGATCGAACAGCGACTCACCCTTGATCTTCTTGTGCAGGAGGAGCACCCCGTACAGCAGCCCCTCCGGACGCGGCGGGCAGCCGGGAACGTACACGTCCACCGGCACGATGGTATCGATCCCCTGCACCATCGCATAGTTGTCGAAGATGCCGCCGGTGGAGGCGCAGGCCCCCATCGAGATCACCCACTTGGGCTGCGGCATCTGGTCGTAGATGCGGCGGATCACCGGCGCCAGCTTGAACGGCAGCCGGCCGGCGCAGATCAACACATCCGCCTGCCGCGGTGAGAACGCCTGACGCTCCATCCCGAAGCGGGCGAAATCGTAACGGCTGGCGGCTGTGGCCATGAACTCGATGGCGCAGCAGGCCGTGCCGAAGGGCATGGGCCAGAGCGAGTTGGCACGCGAGGAGTTCACGGCCCAGTCCACGAGATCCTGAAACTTGGCGAGCAGGTAGTTCGGGCTTTGGCCGGCGACCTCTTTGCTTTCGATGACTCGCTTCATAGCTGGTTCGAAGGCGTCCCGGAGAGACGTCGCGGAACATCGTCACGGAAAGGCGTTACGAGAAGCCGTACTACGATCCCCCGCGACGCTTCTCCGCGACGTCTCTCCGTGACGTCTCTCCGTGAGGTAGTCAATCCCATTGAAGGGCTCCCCTTTTCCACACGTACACATACCCGACGGCGAGAATCAGCATGAAGAGCAGCATCTCCACCAGCAGGAACCCGGTGCTCGGGCCCCCCGCGGACCCGGCGCCATTCAGGTAGATCGTTCCCCAGGGGATGAGGAACACAGTCTCGATGTCGAAGATGATGAACAGCATCGCGACCAGATAGAACTTCACCGAGAAGCGCTCGTGCGCGCTGCCGAGCGACGGCATCCCGCTTTCGTACGGACTGTCCTTCAGAGCCGTGGGCTTGCGGGGGGCGAGCAGGTGCGACAGCCCGATCAACAGGACGGCGTTGAACGCCACGAAGCCGAGCAGCAGGAGGAAGGCGAGATAGGGCTGGTTCATGAGTTCGTGAAAAAATTCACTTGCCTCGCCGAAACGTATTCGCGCGCGCCAATGTTGTCAACCGAATCGAGTGGCGTAAGTGTCGGTGCCACCGATATATTGGCGGCCCATGTCCATCAAGTCCGACCGCTGGATTCGGCGCATGGCGACCGAACACGCCATGATCGAGCCGTTCGCCGAAAACCAGGCGCGCGCCGGCGTCATTTCGTACGGCGTCTCCTCCTACGGCTACGACATGCGGGTGGCGCCCGAGTTCAAGATCTTCACCAACGCGCTCTCGGCGGTGGTCGATCCCAAGAGCTTCGATCCGAAATCGTTCGTCGAGTTCACCGGCAGCGTGTGCATCGTGCCCCCCAACTCGTTCGCCCTGGCGCGCTCGGTGGAGTACTTCCGCATCCCCCGCAACGTGTTGACGATCTGCGTGGGCAAGAGCACCTATGCCCGCTGCGGCATCATCACGAACGTCACGCCGTTCGAGCCGGAGTGGGAAGGCTACGTGACGCTCGAGATCTCGAACACCACGCCGCTCCCGGCCCGCATCTACGCGAACGAGGGCATCGCCCAGGTGCTGTTCTTCACGGCCGATGAGGGAGACGAGTGTGAAGTCAGCTACAAGGACAAGAAGGGGAAGTATCAGGCGCAGCGCGGCATAACGCTGCCGAAGCTATAGGGGCATCCGGGCCGCGGCGCGCGACCCCAGCACGGTGATCACGAGCACTGCCGCCGCGAGAATGACCAGGTCCGGCACCCAGCCGAGCTCGGTTCGTGGGACCGCCATCTGCAGGAAGTTCATCACGAAATCGAACACGCCGACGAGCAGGCCGAGCAGCACGGTGGCATGGAGCGCTCGCCCCAGGCGCGCCAGGATGCTCCCGCCGACCAGGGCGACGGCGCCCTGCCCCGCCGCGATCACCAGCGTGGTGGCGAAGTCCTCGAGCAGGGTGCTCCAGAAGCCGGCGCGGCCCGCGTGATAGCTGAAGAACCACGTGTGGACGAGGGACAGGGCGGCCCCCGCCACGGCGGCGCACAGCGTCGCCCACAGCGCGTATCCGATCACGATCCTCATCCGGTCGCCCGTGTCAGCCATGATGATCAGCAAATGTGGCCGCCCCCGCGCGGCGCCGCCAGTCGGGGCGTTATGTTAGCCGCTACGGTACCGCTCGTCGCGCGACCCGCTCCGTGACGCCACGCCGGCTGGCACCACCGCCCCCCGGGCGCACGGTCAGTCTGAGGATGACGCTGCTGCTGGTCGTCCTCAGCGCCGGGGTGTACGCGGGCGCCCTGCCCCTCTACCTCCTGTTCCGCGTGAGTCGCCCCGCGCTCGCCCTCGGCGCCGCGACCGAGGCCACCACCACCTTGAATGCTCAGCTGATGCGGCGGGACAGCGCGCTCCATCAGACCGTCCGCATCGTGCATGCGCTCGCCCGCGCGGCCTCCCCGCGCGTCGATTCGCTGGCGCTCGCGCGTCGCTTGCTCGTGGCCGGGCGCGAGCCGCTCCACACGCCGCCGGATGCATTGATGCCACCGACCCTGCAGGTAGAGCTCACACGCATCGATGACGCCCTGTCGAGTCTCGGCGGCGCCCTCGCGGAGATCGTCGCCCGGCTCCAGCAGGGTCAGCGTGCGGACGTCGCGGCCCGGCTGGTCGCCATCGATCGACTCGTCGAGGTCGCTCAGGAGCGCCGGATCGACGGCAATCGCGTCGCCCGGGCCTACCTGATCGAGCGACAGGGCGCGTTGCGGGCCGCCGCGAGCGGTGTGCGCCGTGACACAGTGGTATGGCTCGTGAGTGGTGTCGCGCTCGTCCTCGCGCTCGTCGCCGTGATGCGGCGCCGTGTGTGGCGGCCGCTGCGCGAGCTCGAGGGTGGGCTGGCGCAGGTGGCCGACGGAGACCTCACCGTTCAAGTGCCGACCGGGGGCGCCGACGAGCTGGGGCGGCTTGCCGCGCACTTCAACGCCATGACCCATGTGCTGCGGGACCGCGCCGAGGAGCAGGGCCGTTTTGCGGCCGCGGGTGAGCTGCTCGCCGGGGTCGCCCATGAGGTGAACAACCCCCTCATGGCGATCGCCGCGCACGCCGAGAACCGACTCGCCGATCCCAGCCTCACGGAGGAGCCGCGCAGCGAGATGTCTCAGATCCTCCGCCAGGCCCGCCGCGCCGCCAAGCTGCTGGGCGGCCTCTTGCGGTTCGTGCGCGTCACCGAACGGGAGGTGACGCTCGTCAATCTGAACGATGTCGTGCGCGGCGCGCTCGATCTCGTGTCGTACCGCTTCGGCGTCGACGAGATCACGGTGGGCGGGCGACTCGACCCCGACCTGCCGGTGGTGGAAGGCGACGCCATCAAGCTCGAACAGGTCGTCGTGAATCTCCTGGCCAACGCGATCGATGCGCTCCGCCGGGTCAAGCCCCCGCGTCAACTCACCGTGGACACCTGGGCGGCGGACGCGAGCGTACATGTGGCGGTCGGGGACAACGGCGAAGGCGTCGCGCCGGAAATCGCCCCGCGGCTGTTCCGGCCGTTCGCGACCACCAAAGGCCGCCGCGGCACCGGACTGGGACTGTACATCTCACGCCAAATCGCCCGGGAAGCCGGGGGCGATCTCGTGCTGGTGCCCCCTCCCGGAGGGGGGGCCCGCTTCTCCCTCTCGCTGCCGCTGGCGCCGGCGGCGCCCGCCCCGGTGGCCGCGCCGCCCGCCCCAGTGGTGGTGCCGGCGGGGGCCGCCGGACGCGCCGACGGGACGCCGCCGGGCGGTCGGGGGCCGGCCGGAGCGACGTTGGCCGGTGTGCGGGTGTTGATCGTCGAGGACGAAGAGGGCGTGCGACGACCGATGGCGCGCTTCCTGACCCGGCGCGGCGCGGAGGTGGAAGAGGCCGTGGACGGCGTAGATGGGCTCGGCCGGCTGCGCGCCGGGGCCCCGGACGTGATCCTGGTCGACCTGCGGATGCCCCGCATGGGTGGCATCGAGCTGTACGCGGAGCTCGAGCAGGAGCGACCCGAACTGGCCGCGCGGGTGTTGTTTCTGTCGGGGGACGTATCCCAACTCGCGGAACCGGGCAACACGCCGGTCCCCCGGGAGCGCGTGCTGGTCAAGCCAGTGGAGCTGGCTGAGCTGGAGCGGCGCATCGCGGCGTTCGTCGAGGAGCGGAAGGCGTCGCGCGGTTAGGATGGCCGGACCGCGACGCCCGCGCTATCATAGAGCATGCTGGTGGTGGTCGTGCTGCTCGTGACCGTGCTGTTGCGAGTCGCGATCGTGACCGCAGTCGTCTACTTGCTGCTGCCGCAGGGCCCGCTGTGCCCGCACTGCAACTTCGAGATGGTCGCCATCCGCAACCGATTCGTCGATCGCCTGGTCCCGTTGCTCGAGCGCCGCTGGTGCCTCGAGTGCGGCTGGGACGGTGTGGTGCGGCGGGTGCGCACGGCGCGCGCGCGCACCCCCAAGCACTCGCCAGCTCCCCGCCCGGCCCCGCGCTAGGCGTCACCGCGGTCCCGTCAGTGGCGCGGCCACAGGAGGCCGCGGCTCGGCTCGGTCTCGGACAGGTAAGCGCTCCTTGGATACCACGGCGTTCCGCTCACGCCCAGCACGTCGCCACGTGCGTTCACGGCGATCGCCGTGCTCGCCGCACCGCCCTGGGGCCCGAGCCCGAGGTCCGTCATCACGCCGTCGCTCCACAGGAAGGCGTGCCGCTCGCCTGCCGCGGTGAGGCTCGAGCCCACGATATCACCACGCTCGTTCATGGCGGTGACGAACGTGCCACCCCCGCCCAGCGACGGCAGCAGTTGCGTCATGCCGCCATCCCACAGCCAACCCTGGCCGCCTTCGAATTGAGTCGGCCAGGGACCTCCGTAGCCCGCTACCTGTCCCCGGTCGTTGATGCCCACCACGTAGGTGTTCTGTCCGGCAAGTACGCCCGGATCCTGGAGCTGGCCGTCGCGCCAAAAGAACGGGCGGGCGACGTTGTTGCTATCCGTGCTGGTGCCGACAACATCCCCTCGATCGTTGATGCTCGTCGCCCGGCCGTCGCTGCAGTAACCGAAGGGGTGGGGGCTGCAGTAATCGAGGTCTCCGGTTCGGCCGAACACACCGAGGTCCTGGATTGCCTCGCCGTTCCACAGCACGGGGTGGCGGTAGGGATCGTCCTGGTAGGAGTACGCATTCTGGGCCGTGCCGACAACCTGGCCGCGACGATTCATGGCCGCTGCCCCATATCGATCGTCCCAGCTCTGGAGCGGGGGTAGGCGCTGCGAAACGCCCCTCCGCCACACCACCGGATAGCTCGTCGGTGGCGGACCGTTGTGAAGGACGACCGTGGCGAGGATGTCCCCGTCGTCTGTAACGCGGATGGCGCGCGCGGAGCGAGAGATCGGCTCGCCGTTGCTCGTCGGCGCTGCGAGATCGTGTACACCGCTCGCGTCCCATAGCACCATCCGCGCGTCGTACCGGTTGTAGCTCAAGCCGGCTATGAGCCCCGAGTCGCTGATCGCCTGCGCATCGCCGCCGATTTCGGGGAACGGAAATCCTGGGCGCGTGCCGGGGAGGAGGGGGAGCTCGCGCATCGTACCGGCTTCCCACACGAAGGGGTGCGCCTGCCCGTCGGCGGCTACGCTCGTGCCCACAACCTGGCCGCCGTTGTTCAGCGCGCGTGGCGTGGTGGAGTTTCCACCCAGCGTGC
>Ga0209577_10000098_pt1:77500-79405 | contig 79405 bp, 70 predicted proteins | sample GraSoiAngelo_109_FD_185874 | JGI IMG/M metagenome (GOLD analysis project Ga0209577, IMG submission 185874) | Grasslands soil microbial communities from the Angelo Coastal Reserve, California, USA - 14_0903_12_20cm (SPAdes) (version 2) | ecosystem: Environmental > Terrestrial > Soil... | reverse complement strand
GCTGATTGCCTGCACCCATCGCATTTTCACCAGCATATTTTTTCATCTCGCTGGTAGCGTGGGATTCGCCAGGCTTTCCAGCATATAGCCGGATTTATAGACAGCAACGGTCACTTACTGTCTCACGCGTGTCGTTCCTCTGTTTCCAGAGGCACAGACTATAGCTCCATCCTCCCGAGGAGTCGGGAGGAGCCGGCGTATGATGGGCGTCATAGATTTGCCTCATCAGCAGGACAACCCATCTCAGGCCTTGCGGCCATCAGTCGTTACAGGGAACGGAGGTGCGCTCCGTTCTTCCCTCGGTATTGCCCACCGCGGCCCACCGCGGGAGGGTTCCACCGATATCAGCCGGTTAGCACCTCAGGATTACTCCTGAGGGACGCAGTGTTCCTACGTTCTGAACCCAGCTCACGTACCGCTTTAATGGGCGAACAGCCCAACCCTTGGGAGCTACTACACCCCCAGGATGCGATGAGCCGACATCGAGGTGCCAAACCTCCCCGTCGATGTGGACTCTTGGGGGAGATCAGCCTGTTATCCCCGGGGTAGCTTTTATCCGTTAAGCCACGGCGCTTCCACTTGCCGCCGTAGGATCACTAGGCCCGACTTTCGTCCCTGCTCGGCTTGTTGGCCTCACAGTCAAGCCCCCTTATGCCCTTACACTCGCCGCACGGTTTCCAACCGTGCTGAGGGGACCTTGGGGCGCCTCCGTTACCATTTGGGAGGCGACCGCCCCAGTCAAACTGCCCACCTGCCACTGTCCCGGCAACCGATAAGGTCGCCGGTTAGGACGTAGTTCTATCAAGGGTGGTATTCCACTGTTGGCTCCACCGAAGCTAGCGCCCCGGCTTCGAAGCCTCCCACCTATTCTCTACATGAGAGGACCACATCCAATGACAGGATACAGTAAAGCTCCACGGGGTCTTTCCGTCCAGCTGCGGGTATACTGTGTCTTCACAGTAACCACAACTTCGCCGAGTCCCTGGTCGAGACAGCGCTCAAGTCGTTACACCATTCGTGCAGGTCGGAACTTCGCGCGATCCTCCGTTTCCGGAGGGCGTAGACTATACCTTTGTCTCAAACATCGTTTGAGACACCGGCGTTTTGTGGCGCCCTCAGATTTGGCAGCTTGGCCACTGAGCGCCACCCCGGAGAACTCTCCGGAGTCGTTACAGGGCCGCGTTCATCCGCGGCTTCCCTCGGTATTACCCTCGCCCGGCATAACCGTCGTTAGGGCTTCACCGATATGAGCCGGTTTGCTCACGGGATTTCTCCTGTGAGGGGCAAGTGTTCCTTACCCGACAAGGAATTTCGCTTGGGCCTTACTCAACGATGTCGTTGAGCGGACGACTCGAGCAAGTCGTCCCTGCATGTCGCCATGCAGTCGGGACCATCTCATCATCCGATGTCTCGGATGTCCGGCGTACGGTCTCTGAGGAAGCTGATTAATTCTCTTCTGGGTTTTTGGCGATTCATCGTCTGAGCGATCTCAGCGATCGTCGCTAACCCATCGCGGGTCAGGTGCAGACCGGCCTCGATCCACTCCACACATTGCGCGAACTTCTCGAAGTCCTGCTGCTTCGAAGATCGCAGCGGATGCCGGCGAAAGAACGGAATGATCACCGCCAGCAGTTCCGACCGCCGTCGCACAACGTAACGATACAGGTGCTCTTTGTGGTTGTCGTACCGTCTGTTAGCCAGTACTTGCCCCACGCAGAAGAATTCACGGAGTCCATGAAGGCACGCCAGACTTCGCGCACCTTGCGTAACCGCGAATTCGTGAGACACCTGGTAGCCGGTTCTGTAGCCTTTTCGGCCCTTCCGGTCTGGTTGCCGGATGAAGCCGAGGGAGAAGCATCCTTCTCCGTCTACAAAACCAATAACCCAGCCGAACTGAATCAGCCT
>Ga0209577_10000098_pt1:0-72500 | contig 79405 bp, 70 predicted proteins | sample GraSoiAngelo_109_FD_185874 | JGI IMG/M metagenome (GOLD analysis project Ga0209577, IMG submission 185874) | Grasslands soil microbial communities from the Angelo Coastal Reserve, California, USA - 14_0903_12_20cm (SPAdes) (version 2) | ecosystem: Environmental > Terrestrial > Soil >... | reverse complement strand
GGCGGGCCGGCGGTGGGATCAGGTCGCCGCCAACGGCGGGGTCGCGGCCTTCGCCGCGGCAATCCACGGCCTCACCGGGTCGCCCCTGGCGTTCGCCGCCGCCGCCGGGGCCATCGCGGAAGCCACAGCCGACACATGGGCAACCGAGGTGGGGCGTTGGAGCCGGACGCGGCCGCGATTGATCACCACCTGGCGCAGCGTCCCCCACGGAACCTCGGGCGGGATCACCGCGTTCGGAACCGCGGCGGCAGGGGCCGGAGCGCTCCTCATCAGCGGCGCGGCAACTGCGCTGGCGCAGGGCGCTGCCGGGCACCCAGCCGCCGTCCTGGCGGCCGGATTCTCGGGCGCGATGGTAGACAGTCTCCTCGGGGCGACAATCGAAGGCCGGTATCCCTGGGCCAGTAACTCGGTGGTGAACCTGGTGGCAACCGCCTGGGGCGCGGGGGTCGTACTGGCGGCGGCCGGCGGCCCCGGGTGATCCGGCCCCGCCGACCGGCGCCCCTCGGCCCAGAAAATATCAAAGCCGATCTCTCTCGAGAATCGGCAGTAGCGTCGGCCCCTATGGACTTGCCTGGTCAGCGTTCGCTAAACGGAGTATACCCCGTTCACGGCCGTCTGTCAACAGCGCGAATCACACCGCCTAAAATCTTCCCTGAGACCTATCGTCAAGTCATCCAAAATCTTACCGGGCGTGGCGTCAGTGCCTGAAGTGCCGGATGCCCGTCGTAACCATCGCCACGCCGGCGGCCTCGGCGGCGGCGGTCACGTCCGCATCGCGGACGGAGCCACCGGGGTGGATCACGGCGGTGATGCCCGCCTTGATCGCCTCCTGGACGGCGTCCGGAAACGGAAAGAACGCCTCGGAGGCCATCACCGCGCCCCGCGCGCGCTCGCCGGCCTGCCGCGCCGCCAGCCGCACGGGCTCCACCCGGTTCATCTGGCCGGCGCCGATCCCAACCACCTGGCGGCCGCGCGCGAAGACGACGGCGTTCGAGCGGACGAACCGGCAGACCGTCCAGGCAAACCGGAGATCGCTCCACTCCCGCTCGGTGGGCGCTCTCGAGGTGACGACGCAGAGGCGCTCGTCGATGAGATCAATGGTATCGGGATCCTGGACGAGGAGGCCTCCACGGACCCGGCGGAGATCCAGGCGCCCCGGGCGGGCCGGACCATCCCCGGCAAGGTGCTCCCCGGCCGCGGCGGTCGGCGCCGGCCGGGGCAGGGCGCCGACGTCCATCAGGCGCAGATTTTTCTTGCGGGCGAGCGCCGCCTGGGCCTCGGCCGCAAACCCGGGAGCGATCACGGCCTCGAGGAACGTTTCGGCGACCGCCTCGGCGGTCGCCTCATCGACGCGGCGGTTCAGCGCGACGATGCCGCCAAACGCGGACACCGGATCTCCGTCCCGCGCGTGCAGGTAGGCGTCGCGCAGGGTCTCCCCGGTGCCGACCCCGCAGGGGATGGCATGCTTCACGATCACCGCGGCCGGCTCGGCAAATTCCCGCACAAGCTCGAGCGCCGTGTCGAGGTCGTAGATATTATTGAAGGAGAGGGGCTTCCCGGAGAGCTGGCGGGCGGTGGCGATGGACGGGCCGGCGGCGCCGGGCTCGCGGTAGAAGGCGCCCCGCTGGTGCGGATTCTCCCCGTAGCGCAGATCCTGGACCTTCTCGAACGCCAGGTGCAGCCGGAGCGGAAAGGGCGAGGGCGCCTCGATCGCGCGGGGCGCTTCGGGCCGGCCGCCCGCGCCTTCCAGGTATCGGGCGATCGCGGCATCGTACGCGCTCGTGCGGGCGAAGGCGTCGACGGCCAGACGCAGCCGGGTCGCCCGGCTCACCTCCGCGGTCCTCCGCAGCTCGGCGAGCACGTCTTCGTACTGAGCGGGGCGGCTCACGACGACGACCCCGTCGAAGTTCTTCGCCGCGGCCCGGAGGAGGGTCACCCCGCCGATGTCGATCTGCTCCAGCGCTCCGGCGAGCTCCGCCTCGCTCCTCGCCGCGGCCTCGAAGGGATAGAGCGCGACCGCCACCAGGTCGATCGGCCGGATCCCGTGCCGGGCCAGCTCCGCCGCGTGCCGGGGATCACCGCGCACGGCCAGCAGCCCGCCGTGCACCGCCGGGTGGAGCGTCTTGACCCGTCCGCCCAGGATCTCCGGGAACCCGGTGACCTCGCTGAGGTCTGTGACCGCCACGCCGGCGCCGCGGAGCGCGGCCGCGGTCCCACCGGTCGAGAGGATCTCGACGCCCAGATCGCTGAGCCCGCGCGCGAACTCGACGATCCCGGTCTTGTCCCAGACGCTCAGGAGCGCCCGCGCGATCTTCACGGCACTCTCGAAGCGAGCGGTGAATTCCGGGGCGACACCAGGACGCGGTCTCCGTCGATCCGCAGCCGGCCCTGCGCAAACAGCCGGATCGCGTACGGATACAACCGGCGCTCGGCCCCGGCCACCCGGGCGGCCAGGGTCGCCGGCGTATCCCCGTCCTCGACCGGGACCGCGGCCTGCGCAATGATGGGCCCGCCGTCCGGCACGTCGGTCACAAAGTGGACCGTCGCCCCGCTCGTGCGCGCGCCGGACGCGAGGACCGCCCGGTGCACGCGCTCGCCGTACATCCCCTTCCCCCCAAACGCGGGCAGCAGGGCCGGGTGGATGTTCATGATGCGGCCGGCGTACGCGGCGACGAACCGGGGAGAGAGGATGCGCAGGAATCCAGCGAGGCAGAGGAGTTCGACCCCGTGGGACTCCACCGCCTCGCGGAGGGCCGCCTCGAAGCCGGAGGCGGACGCGAACGCGCGGTGATCCACCACCACCGCCGGGATGCCGCACGAGCGGGCGCGCTCGAGGGCAAACGCGTCCGGCACGTTGCTGACGACGACCACCACCTGAGCCGGGACCGCGCCGCCGCGGCAGCCGTCGATGATGGCCTGGAGGTTTGACCCGGTGCCGGAGACGAGCACGCCCACCCGCAGCGGCTCAGGCATCCAGCTGCACCCCCCGCGGACCCGCGGTGATGGCGCCGACGACCCACGCGCGCTCCCCCAGGCGATGGAGGTGGGCGACCGCCGGCTCCCCCTGCTCCCCGGGGACGATGAGGAGGAGGCCGAGCCCCATGTTGAACGTCCGAAACATCTCGTCATCCGCGACCTTCCCCCGCTCCTGGATGAGCGCAAACACGGGCGGCACCGGCCACCGATGCCGGCGGAGCACCGCCCGGCGCCGGGCCGGCAAGATCCGCACCAGATTGCCCGGGATCCCGCCGCCGGTGACATGGGCGATGCCGCGAATCTCGACGTGCCGCCGCAGGGCGAGCACGGGGCGGGCATACGGCCTGTGAGGCCGGAGGAGCGCCCGCCCGAGCGATTCCGAGAGGCCCGCGGGGGTCCGGTCGAGCGCGAGGCGGGCGGCGACCTTCCCGGCGGGGAGCAGCGCGGCCCGCGCGAGCGAGTAGCCGTTGGTGTGGAGCCCGTCGCTCGCGACCCCGACCACCACGTCTCCCGGCCGGATCGCCTCCCCGGTAATCATCCGGTCGCGCTCGACGGCGCCCACCGTGCACCCGACGACGTCGCACCCCTCCCGGACGTACACACCGGGCATCTCCGCCGTCTCCCCGCCGATCAGAGTGATCCCCTGCTCGCGGCACGCCGCGGCGACGCCGTCAATGATCTCGGACACCACCGTCGTCGAGAGCCGGGCGCTGGCGATGTAGTCGAGCATGAAGAGCGGAGTCGCGCCCTGGCAGACCACGTCGTTGGCGCCGTGGGCCGCGATGTCGGCGCCCACGACGCGCCACCGGTTCGCGAGTCCGGCGACGTGCACCTTGGTGCCCACGCCGTCAATCGAACTCACCAGCACGGGGTCCCGGTATCCGCTGAGCCGGAACAGCCCGCCGAAGCCGTCCCCCGATCCGAGCGCCCCCTTCGCGTACGTGGAGCGGATCCTGGCGCCCAGGCCCGCCAGGATCGCGTCCTTATGGTCGCGGTCCACCCCGGCGCCGCGGTAGGTGAGCGGCGGGAACGGGCGGCGCGGCATCAGGGCGCGAGCCCGGAGGTCTCCAGCGCGTGCCGGCCCGCCATCGCCTCCGTGGGAGTCTCGGTGGGATATCGGCCGTCGAGGCAGGCGAGGCAGAGCTCCCGACGCGGCAGCCCGAGCGCCTCGATGAGCCCGTTGATGCTCAGGTACCCGAGGCTGTCGGCTTCAATGGTGGCGCGGATCTCCTCCACGGAGAGGCGGGACGCGACCAGTTCGCCCCGGCTGCTCGTATCGATGCCGTAGTAGCAGGCATTCAGGATCGGCGGCGAGGAGATGCGGACGTGGATCTCGCGGGCGCCGGTGCGGCGCAGCATGCGCACGATCTGGCGGCTCGTGGTGCCCCGGACGATCGAGTCGTCGACGAGGACGATCCGGCGGCCGGCGACGACCTCCCGAATGGGGTTGAGCTTGACGCGGACCCCGAAGTCCCGCGACGACGGATCGGGCTGGATGAAGGTCCGGCCGACGTACCGGTTCTTGATCAACCCCACCTCGCAGGGGATGCCGCTGGCATCGGCGTAGCCCATCGCCGCCGATGTCCCCGAGTCGGGCACGGCGATCACGGCATCCGCCCCCGCCGGGTGCTCGCAGGCGAGGAGACGGCCCATCCGGCGCCGGACCTGGTGCACGTTCTGGCGGTCGATGACGGTGTCCGGGCGCGCGAAGTAGATGTACTCGAACACGCACGCGGCCCGGCGGACGACCGGGAGCACCTGGATCGCGCGGACGCCGGCGGCGTCCGCCACCACCAGCTCTCCCGGGCGCACCTCGCGGAGGGATTCCCCGCCGATCTGGTCGAACGCGCAGCTCTCCGAGGCGAACGCGACCGCGCGGCCGAGCCGGCCGAGCGCCAGCGGCCGGATCCCGTTCGCGTCTCGGAAGGCCACCAGGGTATCCCGCGCCATCGCCACGACGGTGTACGCGCCGCTGATCCGGCGCATGCAGCCGGCGACCGCGTCCTCGAGCGTCGGGGCGGGTGAGGCGGCGATCAGTTTTGTGATCACTTCGGTGTCCGAGGTGGCGCGGAACCGGTGGCCGGCGTCCTCCAGCTCGCGGCGGAGCGCCGGGGCGTTGACCAGGTTGCCGTTGTGCGCCAGCGCGAGCGTCCCCCAGGGGCTCTGCTCCAGGAACGGCTGGGCGTTCTCGAGCGACGCCGAGCCCATCGTCGAGTACCGGACATGGCCAATCCCCGTTGGTCCGGACAGCGTCTCCAGGCGGTCGGGCGTGAAGACGCCGGAGACCAGGCCCATGTCCTTGACGAGATGCGTCCGCGCGCCGTCGAACGTGGCGATCCCCGCGCTCTCCTGACCCCGGTGCTGGAGCGCGTACAGGCCGAGATGGGCCAGGGGGGCCGCCGGCGCGCCCTCCGTGCGGATGCCGAAGACCCCGCACTCTTCGCGCAGCTTGTCCCAGGGGGTCATCGCGGCGCTCCGTGCGATGGCGGCGCCGGGACCCGCCCCTGCGCGGCGGCCGCCAGGTCGTCCACCCCGAGATCGATCCACGGATCGGGCGGTCCATCGTCCGGGCCGATGACCAGCCGCCGTCCGCCGACGGCCCCCAGCACCTGGACCGGAACCGCAAGCCGCTGCGCCAGGCGCCGCAGCGCCGGCAGGCCTTCGGGCGAGAGCGACACCACGATCCGGCCGGCCCCCTCTCCGAAGAGGACGCGATCGGTCCGCTCACCGCGGCCGAGCGCGAAGGCGATGCGGGCTCCCCGGCCGCCCGCGATGCAGCACTCGGCCAGCGCCACCGCGATCCCGCCGTCGGCGCAGTCGTGGGCCGACGAGACCAGCCGCTGCGCCACGGCTTCCCGAGCGCACTCGATCAGGCGCACCGCCCCGGCCAGATCCGGCCGGCGCAGCAACCCCGCTGTGATCCCGTGCACGGTGGCCAGGTACTCGCTCCCGTCCAGCCGGGGAATCCCGCCGCCCAGGAGCACGACCAGGTCGTTGTCCTTCTTCCATCCGGGCGTGGCGTGACAGCGGACGTCCGCGAGCACGCCCAGCATCGCGATGACCGGGGTCGGGAAGATGGCGCCCTCCGCCTCATTGTAAAAGCTGACGTTCCCGCCGACAACAGGCAGCGCGAGCGCCTCGCAGGCCTGCGCGATCCCCTCGATGGCCTCGCGGAACGTCCAGAAGACCTCGGGCCGCTCGGGGCTGGCAAAGTTGAGGCAGTCCGTCACGGCCGCCGGGGTCGCCCCGACGCAGGCAAGGTTCTGGGCGGCCTCGATGACGGCCAGCATCCCGCCGGCCTGGGGATCGAGATAGCAGTACCGGCCGTTGCCGTCCGCGCTCAGGGCGAGCCCGCGCGGGAACGCCTCCTTGAGGCGGAGCACGGCCGCATCCGCGCCCGGGAGGACCACGGTGTTGGTCTGCACCATGTGATCGTACCGACGATACACCCACCGCTTGTCCGCGATGTTGGGAGCGGCCAGAAGCGCCAGGAGCGCCGCCCGGGGCGGCGCCGGCGGAAACGTCGCCGGATCGACGCGGCGGACCTCGGCCAGGTAGGCCGGCTCCTCCGCCGCGGGAGCGTACACCGGCGCGTCGACCAGGCTGCGCGGATCCAACGCGGCGACGGGTGTGCCCCCCTCGCGGATGGCGAGCCGCGGCGGCACGATCACGCGCCCGATGACGACGGCCTCAAGCCCCCAGCGCCGGCCGATCCGGAGCACCTCGTCCTCGCGCCCTGCCTGCACGATGAGGAGCATCCGCTCCTGGGACTCGCTGAGCAGCACCTCTTCGGCCGTCATGCCGTCCTCGCGCCGCGGCACGCGGCTGAGATCGATCTCCATCCCCAGCCCGCCGCGCGCGGACATCTCGGATGCGGCGCAGGTGAGTCCCGCGGCCCCCATATCCTGGATCGCGATGACGGCGCCGGTGGCCAGGGCCTCCAGGCTCGCCTCGATGAGGAGCTTGCCGGTAAACGGATCCCCCATCTGCACCGCGGATCGGTCGCGGGGATCCCCCGCCAGTTCCGCGGAGGCGAACGAGGCCCCGTGGATCCCGTCGCGGCCGGTCCGCGCCCCGAGATAGACGACCGGGTTGCCCGGTCCGGCCGCGCGCGAGGTCGCGAGCCTGTCCGAGCGGGCGAGCCCCAGGCAGGCCACGTTGACGAGCGGATTGGTCCGGTAGCAGGGGGCAAACACGGTCTCTCCGCCGACCGTTGGCACGCCGATGCTGTTCCCGTAGGCCGAGATCCCCGAGACGACCCCGTGGATGATCGGGGCCACCCGGGCGTCATCCGGGGGCCCGAACCGGAGCGAATCGAGCAGCGCGATCGGTCGGGCGCCCATGGCCAGGATGTCGCGGATGATGCCGCCGACGCCTGTGGCGGCCCCGTGGAACGGCGCCACGGCGCTCGGATGGTTGTGGCTCTCCATCTTGAAGACCGCCGCCCACCCATCGCCGACGGAGACGGCGCCCGCGTTCTCCCCCGGCCCCTGGAGGACCCCCCGGCCGGCGACCGGCAGGCGCCGGAGCGCGGCCTTGGAGTGCTTGTAGGCGCAGTGCTCGCTCCACATCACCCCGAACATCGCCAGTTCCACCCGGTTCGGCTCCCGGCCGAGCCGGCGGCGGATCTCGCCGACCTCGGCCGTGAAGAGTCCCGCCTCGGCCCGGGTCTCGGAACGGCGCGCGGTCTGCTCGACGGCCACGGTCACCGCACCTCCAGGCCGGCGCGGGCGGCGGGCGCAGCCGGCGGCCGCGCGGCCACCCACCGGTCGAGCGAATCGAAAATGCGCCGGCCGTCCTCGCCGCCCAGCAGACCCTCGCTCGCGCGTTCCGGATGGGGCATCAGCCCGACCACGGCGCCGGTGGGACTCGCCACCCCGGCGATCGCGTCGTGCGAGCCGTTGGGGTTGGCCCCGGGGCCGGTCGCGCCGGAGGCATCGCAGTACCGGAACGCCACCTGCCGGCCGGCGAGGAGCGCGCGGTGCGTCGGGGGATCCGCGTAGTAGTTGCCCTCCGCGTGCGCGATCGGCAGGCGGAGGACCTCCCCGGCGGCCAGGGCGCAGGTGAAGGGCGTGTCCGTCCGCTCGACGCGAATGTGCACACACTCGCACCGGAACTCGCCGCACGCATTGGGCCGCATGGCGCCGGGCAGCAGGCCGGCCTCGAGGAGCACCTGGAACCCGTTGCAGATGCCGAGCGTCACCCCGCCCCCGGCCGCGTACGCGCGCAGCGCGCGCACCACCGGCGAGGTCGCGGCGATCGCGCCCGCCCGCAGATAATCGCCGTGGGCGAACCCGCCGGGAAGGATCACCGCGTCCAGGCCGTCGAGCGTCCGTTCCTCGTGCCACACGTACTGCGCGCGGTGCCCGAGCACGTCCCGCACGACATGATAGGTGTCGGCGTCACAGTTGCTTCCGGGGAACACGACGATCCCGACGTCCACCGCGGGCCTCCCTCAGACGATGTCGTAGCGGTATTCTTCGATCAGCGTGTTGGCGAGGAACCCCTCGCACATCTGCCGCACCCGCTCCTCGAGCCCGCCGCCGTCCGGCCGGCCGTCGTCCGCCATCTCCAGTTCGAAGTACTTGCCGGCCCGGACGGCGCGCACCCCGCCGTGACCGAGCGCGTCCAGGCCATGCCGGATGGCCTGGCCGGGCGCGTCGAGCACTCCGGGCTTGAGCGTGACGACGACCCGAACGGTGCGGGCCTCCGGCGTTCGCACGTCCGTCACCTCACTCCTCCGGCAGCGGCCCGCCGGTCAGCCGGGTGTAGGCCTCGCGGTACCGCGCCCGCGTGGCGGCAATCACCTCGGGGGGCAGCGGGGGGGCCGGCGGCTGCTTGTCCCATCCGATCCGCTCCAGATAATCGCGCACGATCTGCTTGTCGAAACTCTCGGTCGATCCGGTCGCCGCGTAGGCGGGGGCGTCCCAGAATCGCGACGAATCGGGGGTGAGGACCTCATCGATCAGCACGATCTCCCCGCCCTCCAGTCCAAACTCGAACTTCGTATCGGCCACGAGCAGGCCGCACCGCTCGGCCTGGGCGGCCCCCTCCCGGTAGATCGCCAGGCTCGCCTCCCGAAGCCGGCGGGTCAGATCCGCGCCGACCAGCTGCGCCATCCGCGGCAGGGTGATGTTTTCATCGTGGCCCGTCTGCGCTTTCGTCGCCGGCGTGAACACGGGCGCCGGCAGCCGGCTTCCCATGCGGAGCCCGGCGGGCAGCGGCTCGCCGCCCAGCGCCCCCGTGGCCGCGTACTCCTTCCACGCCGAGCCCGCGAGGTAGCCGCGCACCACGCACTCGATGCCGATCGGCCGGAGCCGGCGCACGAGCATCGACCGGCCGGCCAGCATCTGCCGCTGTGCGTGGACGGCGGGGGGAAACGTCGCCGGGTCCGTGGAGATGAAGTGGTTCGGGACGATGTCGCGGAGGCGCCCGAACCAGAAGGCCGAGAGGCCGGTGAGCACCCGGCCCCGGTCCGGTATCCCGGCCGGCAGGACCGCGTCGAACGCGGAGAGCCGGTCCGTGGCGACGATCAGCAGGTGCTCCCCCAGATCGTAGATATCCCGGACCTTCCCGCGCGAGAACAGGGGAAGGTCCAGGTGGGTCTCGGTGACCGCCGGGGCGACGGCTCCCTGCCCCAGCGCGCCCGCGGCCGGCGTTCCCGCGCCCACGACCGCCTCATGCATCGGCTTTCCCTCCTCTTGGGGACACGCCCCTCGGTATCGTGCCTTTCTGCGCCCCGCCCGCGGCCGGCAACCCCTGCGTGCTGTGTGTGCCACCCTGGTTGGGAGTCCCCGAAGGGGGCTCGGCGGGAGCCTCGGAGAGTCCGAGGCGGGTGAAGATCGCGTCCACGTGGCGCAGCGCCGCAGCGGCGTCGAAGCAGGCCTCCAGCTCGGCGTCCGGGAGCGCGCCGGACTCCCGGATCAGATCACGGAACCGCCCCCGGCCCTCGAGCGCCCGCGTCGCCGCCGACTGGACGAGGCGGTAGGCCTCCTCCCGCCCGAGCCCGCGCGCGATGAGCGCCAGCAACACCCGGTGGGAGAAGACGAGGCCGCCGGTCCGCTCCAGGTTCTCGCGCATGCGGTCCGGGGAGACGCGGAGACCTTCGATCACCTCGGCGAGTTTGCGGGTCATATACTCCAGCAGCGACGTCGCATCCGGGACGATCACCCGCTCCACCGACGAATGCGTGATGTCCCGCTCCCCCCACAGCGCGATGTTCTCCAGCGCCGCCAGGGCGTCGGCGCGCATGACGCGGGCCAGCCCGGCCACCCGCTCGCTGATGATCGGGTTGCGCTTGTGCGGCATCGCCGACGAACCCGTTTGGCCTTCGCGAAAGGGCTCTTCCACTTCGCCCAGTTCGGTGCGCTGCAGCGTCCGGATCTCGGTGGCGATCTTCTCGAGCGTGCCCGCGACCACCGCGAGGTGGGTGAGGTACTCGGCGTGGCGGTCCCGCTGGATGATCTGCGACGACACCGGGGCCGGCCGGAGGCCGAGCCCGGCGCAGACATACGCTTCCACCTCAGGCGGCGTGTGCGCGTAGGTCCCGACTTCGCCGGAGATCTTGCCGACGGCGATCACCTCGCGCGCGCGCCGGAGGCGGTCCAGGCCCCGCCCGACCTCCGCGTACCACAGGGCCGCCTTGAGCCCGAACGTGATCGGCTCGGCCTGGATGCCGTGGGTGCGGCCGGCCATCACGGTGCGGCGGTGCCGGGTGGCCAGCGCGGCGAGCGCCCCGTGCAGGCGCGCCAGCTGGCCCGCGATCAGATCGGCGGCCCGGACCATCAGCACCGAGAGCGCAGTATCCACGACATCGGAGGACCCCAGCCCGCGGTGCAGGTAGCGGGCGTCTTCGCCGGCGCTCTCGCCGACGACGCGCAGAAACGCCACGACATCGTGGCGCGTCTCCCGCTCCTCCAGATCCTCGATGCGGGCCACGCTCCCCACGCGCGAGCGCTCCCGCAGCCGCCGCGCCGCCGCCTCGGGGATCAGCCCCACCCTCGCCTGTCCCTCGGCCGCGAGCAGCTCGATCTCCAGCCACGTGGCGAACTTCGTCTCGGCGCTCCACAGCGCCGCCATCTCCGGCGAGGTGTATCGCGGGATCACGCCCACCCCTCCTGGCAGAAGATCATGTCCGCGCGCTCCGGCCCCACGCCGGCGAGCGCGAGCGGCGCGCCGACGATCTCCTCGATGCGCCGGAGAAACGCCCGCGCCTCGACGGGCAGGTCGGTGAGATGCCGCGCGCCCGTGGTGGGACGGCGCCACCCGGGGAGCTCCTCGTAGACCGGCTCGACCCGCGCCATCGCCGCGGTGTGCGGGACGGTCTGGAGGGTCCGGCCGTCCAGCCGGTACGCGACCGCGAGCCGGACCGTCTCGAAGGTGTCGAACACATCGACCTTCATCACCGCCAGATGCGTGAACCCCGCCACCTCCGCGGCAAAGCGCGCGGCCACCCCGTCGAACCAGCCGCAGCGGCGCGGCCGGCGGGTCGTGGCGCCGAACTCCTGGCCGATGCTGCGCAGCCGGTCGCCGGTGGCGTCCCCGAGCTCGGTCGGCATCGGCCCCGAGCCGACCGCGGTCGTGTAGGCCTTCGCCACGCCGAGCACCCGCGTGATCTTGTACGGGGGAATGCCGGCCCCGGCGCTGGCGCCCCCCGGCAGCGTCGTCGATGACGTGACGAACGGGTACAATCCCCAGTCCAGGTCGCGCATGACGCCCAGCTGCCCTTCCAGCAGCACCGCCCGGTCGGCGCGCAGCGCCTCCTGGACGAGCGGGTGGGTGTCCGCGACGTAGGGCCCGAGGCGGCCGGCCCACCGCCGGCAGGCGTCCTGCAGCGTCTTGACCTCCACCGGCTCGTGCCGGTAGACGCCGCGCATCACGGCGCTCTTCCGGTCCGCGAGGAACCGCAGCTGCTCGGCCAGATGCTGTTCCTGGAACAGGTCGCCCGCGCGGATGCCGATCCGCCCGACCTTGTCGCTGTAGACCGGCCAGATCCCCTGCTTGGTCGTCCCGTGCGGGCTGCCGCCGCGCGCCAGTTCCTCGAGCTCGTCGGTGAGAATGTGGTGCGGAAAGATCAGGTGGGCGCGGTCGGAGACCCACAGCCGGCCGACGGTCGGCATCCCCACGCGCTCGACCTCGGCGATCTCGGCCAGCAGGACCTCGGGGTTGACGGCGACGCCCGGACCGATCACGCACTGCGCGGCCGGATGAAAGATGCCCGACGGGAGCAGGTGGAGCCGAAAGGTGCCGTGCTGGTTGTGAATCGTGTGGCCGGCGTTGTTTCCGCCGTTGTAGCGGATCACCACGTCGGCATGGCGGGCCAGCGTGTCGACGACCTTGCCCTTCCCCTCGTCGCCCCACTGCGCGCCGACCACCGCGGTCACCGGCATTACGGCGTCCTCCCGCCCTGGTGCGGGGGCACCATTCCCGGTTCCGCTCTTGCGGCGAGACGGGACGCCTTCTCCTCCACCTCATCGGCGAGACGCGCCTTATAGGCGCGATAGCGCTCCCGCAGGGCGGGGTCGGCCGTGGCCAGCACCTGCACCGCGAGGAGCGCGGCGTTCCGCGCGCCCCCGATGCCCACGGTCGCCACCGGCACCCCGCCCGGCATTTGCGCGGTCGAGAGCAGGGCGTCGAGTCCCCCGAGGGTCGAGCCGGCCAGCGGGACACCGATCACCGGCAGCACGGTGTGCGCGGCGAGCACGCCCGCGAGGTGGGCCGCGGCGCCCGCCCCGGCGATGAGCACCCGGATCCCCCGCGCCTCCGCGCCGCTCACGTACTGCTCGACCCGGGCCGGCGACCGGTGGGCGGAGGCGACCGTCATCTCGTAGGCCACGCCAAACTCCTGGAGCACCCGGGCGGCCTCATCCATCGTGGCGAGGTCGCTGTCGCTCCCCATCACGATCCCGACCAGGGGACGGCCGCCCGCCGGACCCGTCATCGCGTCTTCCTCCTTACGCGCGGACCTCTGTTTCACGTGTTTCACCGGTCGCATCGATCACCCTACCTTGGCTCCACTCCTCGCTTACATTTGTCCCACTCTCCGCTTCGATCGGCTTTCGATCGGCTTTTCGATCGGTTCGCCGCCCCAAACCCGCAGCCGCACGCCCGTCCGCGGGCGACCGGATCCCGCCGTGCTCCGCAGCGCGGGCGCCGATGTCGCGCCGGTAGATCTTCCCGTCGTACCGCACCGCCTCGACGGCGCGGTACGCGCGGGTTCTTGCCTCATAGAGATTGTCCCCGATTCCGACGACGTTGATCACCCGCCCGCCCGACGAGACCACCCGTCCGTCCCGCACGGCTGTCCCGGCGTGGAAGACCCGGACCCCGTCCAGGGCGGCGGCGGTGGGGAGACCCGTGATGGGATCACCGGTCCTGGGAGATTCGGGGTACCCTTCCGCGGCGAGCACGACGCCCACGGCGCTCTGGGGACGCCAGCGGGGCGTCCACCGTTCGAGGGATCCGGTGAGCACGGCCTCCGCGGCCTCCACGAGCCCGCTCTCGAGCAGGGGAAGCAAGACCTGGGCTTCGGGATCTCCCAGGCGAACGTTGAACTCCAGCACCTGCGGCCCATCGGCGGTCAGCATCAGTCCCGCGAACAGCACGCCGCGAAAGGGACGGCCTTCCTGGGCCATCGCCCAGACCACCGGCTCGAGGACTTCGTCGGTGATCCGGTCGAGGACCGCCGGAGAGGCGGCGGGCACGGGCGCATACGCACCCATCCCGCCCGTGTTGGGACCGCGGTCGAGGTCTCCCAGCCGTTTGTGGTCCTGCGCCGGGAGCAGCGCGCAGACCGCCGTCCCGTCGCACAGCGCGAACACGCTGACCTCCTCCCCCGACAGCATCTCCTCGACCACGACCCGGGCCCCGGCGTCGCCGAACCGCCGCGCCACCATCGCCGCCTCCACCGCGGCGATCGCTTCCTCAGCGGTCGCGGCCACCGTCACGCCCTTGCCGCCGGCGAGCCCGTCGACCTTGATCACGCACGGCCGTGCCCGCCCCCGGATGTCCTCGATCGCGCGGGCGGGATCGTCGAAGATCGCGAAGGGAGCGGTCGGAATCCCATAGCGGCGGCAGAGCGTCTTCATGAACGCCTTGCTGGACTCCAGCCGGGCGGCGGCCTGGGTGGGCCCGAAGGCGCGCAGCCCGCGGCGCTCGAACAGGTCGACCAGGCCGGCGGCCAGGGGGGCCTCGGGCCCGACCAGGGTCAGGTCGATCCCGTATTGCTCGGCGCAGGCGGCGAGGGCTCCAATATCGTCGGAGGAGTAGGGCAGGCACGGCGCGATTTCACGCATCCCTGGATTGCCCGGAGCGCAGAAGAGCGACAGCGGGCTCTCCTGCCGGAGCTTCCAGGCCATCGCATGCTCTCGCCCGCCCGAGCCGATAACGAGGACCTTCATGGCCGGCTCTCCACGTCGTGGTGGGTGGCGATTGTTCGGCTTTTCGTCTGCTGCTGGATTGAAAGGATCGACGCGATCCGACAACACTATAGCATATGCGAAGAAATCTGCAAGGATGTCGATAAATGTTCGTGTTTTCCACAACCGGTGGCCGTTCACGGGCCGGGAATCTGCTAGGAAACCTCCATAAAAGCGGCGAAGTTTGCAGAACGGGAGAACGGGGGTGTCGTGGCACGCGCCGTCATTACGGGGATTGGTGCGATAACGCCGGTCGGACTGTCGGCTCGGGAGAGCTGGGCCAGCCTGCTCGGTGGGCGGAGCGGCGTCCGGCCCCTCAGCCGGTTTGACGCCTCGCCGTACCCTGTCCGGATCGCCGCGGAGGTCAGGGGCTTCGACCCGCTCGCGGTGATCAGCCGCAAGCGCGTGCGGCGGACCGCCCGGTTCGCTCAACTCGCGATCGCGGCCGCCCAGGAAGCCGTCACGGACGCGCGGCTGCCCCCGCTCCCGCAGATCACCGACCGGGTCGGCGTCACCATCGCCACGGCGCTCGGCGGGATCGACGTCGTCGACAGCGAGGCGCCGCGCTCCGACGGCAGGGCGCCAGCGCGCGTCACACCGTTTCTCCTGCCGATGCTGATCTCCAACATGGCCGCCTCCGCCGTCAGCATTCACTTCGGCCTCCGGGGACCGTCCAATACCTCCGTGGGCGCCTGCGCCAGCGGCACGATCGCGCTGGCCGAGGCGCGGCGGTGGATTCACACGGGAGAAGCGGACTACGTGCTGGCGGGGGGGACCGAAGCGGGGATCACCCCAACGGTCTGGGCGGCGCTGTGCGCGCTCGGCGCCCTCAGCACGCGGAACGACGCGCCGGAGCGGGCGAGCCGCCCGTTCGACCTCCACCGGGACGGCTTCGTGTACGGCGAAGGCGCGGTCGTCTTCGTGGTGGAGCGCGAGGACCTGGCGCGCGCCCGCGAGGCCCACCTCTATGCGGAGCTGGCCGGCGCAGGGATGACGAGCGACGCGTATCACGAAACGGCCCCCCAGCCGGAAGGGGACGCGGCCGCCCAGGCGATGCGCCTTGCGCTGGCCGGCGCGGGGGCGCAGGCCGAAGACGTGGACCTCGTCGTGGCCCACGGGACGGGGACGCCGCTGAACGACGCCGCGGAAACCCGAGCCATCAAACTGGCGCTCGGGTCCCGGGCCTCCAAGGTTCCGGTCTCGGCGCCGAAGAGCATGGTCGGCCACATGATCGGGGCGGCGGGAGCCCTCGATGCGCTCGTCGGGGTGCTGGCGATCCGGGACGGGCGGATTCCCCCCACGATCAACCTCGAGACCCCAGACCCGGTCTGCGACCTCGACTACGTCCCCCGCCAGGCCCGCGCCGCCAGGGTGCGCCTGGCCCTCGCGAACGCGTTTGGATTCGGGGGACAGAACTGCGTCGTGGCCGTCCGGGCGGCGCCGGGACGGTAGATCGCCGCACCCCCACGTCATCTTCCTGGAGGCAGCCGCGGTGTTCGAAGGGGCGTTTACCGACAAGATCGCGCTCGTGACCGGGGCATCGCGTGGGATCGGACGGGCCACCGCCCTCACGTTCGCGCGCGGCGGGGCCGACGTCGTGGTGCACTACCACCGCAGCCAGGCCATGGCCGAGGAGGTCGCCGGGACGGTGCGGGGGCTCGGCCGGCGCGCGGTCGTGGTGGGGGCGAACCTCGAGGCGCCCGAAGAGATCGCCCGTCTCTTCGATGAAGTCGGCGCCATGTTCGGCGCGCTGGATATCTTTGTCGCGAATCACGCGGCCACCGCGTTCAAGTCGACCCTGGAGGTCAAACCGCATCACCTCCAGCGGACGTTCGACCTGATCGTCCGGTCGCTCGTCCTGTGCGTCCAGCGGGCGGTGCCGCTGATGCGGGGCCGGGAGGGAGCGATCGTCACCATCGGCGGGCAGGGCACCGTGGAGTGCCTGCCCAATTATGCTCTGCTCGCCGCCGCCAAGGGGGCGATGGAGACCTGGACGCGCTATCTCGCCTACGAACTGGCGCGGGACGGCATCACCGCCAACTGCGTCAGCCCCGGGGTGATCCTGACCGACTCGGCGCGCTTCTACGGCGGCGACCGGTTCGCCGAGTTCGACCGGCTGGTCTCCGCCTACACGCCGCGGGGCCGGATGGGCAGCCCGGAAGACGTCGCCGCGGTCGTGGCGTTTCTCTGCACGCCGGCCGCGCGGTACGTGATGGGGCAGACGATCGTGGTCGACGGCGGGCTCGGACTCGTCACCGCGCCCTTCGAAGCGTTCCGCCTGGGAGGGGAGGGTCGGGCATGAACAAGGTCGTCACCTGCGAAGAGGTCGTCGCGCAGATCGAGGACGGGGCGACGGTGGCCATCGGCGGCTCGTCGCTGTCGCGCAAACCCATGGCCCTCGTGCGCGCGCTGGCCCGCAGCAACCGCAAGAACCTCCGCCTGATCGTGAACGTCGGGGGCCCGGAGGTCGATCTCCTCATCGGCACGGGACGGGTCGCCGAGGTCATCTACGCGTTCGTCGGGTTCGAGGTGATGGGGCTCGCGCCCCACTTCCGCCGCGCCCGGCAGGACGGCTCGGTGCGGTTTCAGGAGTGGACCGAGTACACGGTGATGGCCGGGCTGGACGCGGCGATCAAGCGGGTCCCGTTCCTCCCGACCCACGCCGGGCTGGGCACCGACGTGATGCGGGTCAATCCGGCCTTCCGCACCATCCAGGATCCGTTCGAGGGAACGACGCTCCTGGCCGTGCCCGCCCTCCGGCCGGACGTGGCGCTGATCCACGTCAACCTGGCGGATCCCCAGGGGAACGGCGTCATCCTGGGGGACGGCCACATGGACGCGCTGTGCGCCAAGGCGGCGCGCCGGACGTTCCTCTCGGCGGAGCAGATCCTGCTGCCGGAGCGGCTGCAGACCTACGGGCACGACGTCCGGATCCTGCGCCCGCTCGTCACCGGGGTGGTCGAGGCGCCGTGGGGCGCCCATTTCACGGGGTGCGCCCCCGACTATCGGGCGGACCTCACGCACGTCCAGGAGTACCTGGGCGCCGCCCGCGACGGCCCGGCCTGGCACGAGTACCTCGAGCGCTACGTGTACGCAAGCGATCAGGAGTACCTGCGGGCCCTCGGCAGCGAGCGGTCGCTGGGGGAGCGGCTCAGAGTGTAGGAGGGAATCATGCCGGAGTACAGCATCGACGAGTTGATCATCACCTGCATGGCCCGGGAGCTTCGCGGCGAGGTCATCGTCACGTCCGTGACCTCGCTCGGCGCGCTGGCCGCGCACCTGGCGAAGAGCACGCACGCGCCCGACCTGGCCGTCCTCTCGACGCCGGAGTCCGGGATGGACGCGATCCCCATGCCCACCCTCTCCCTCGGCCAGTTCCTCACCGACAACCAGCGGGCCATCCCCCTGACGATGGAAGATATCTTCGACGCGATCTTCACGGACCGGTTCCGCATCTGGATCAATCCCGCCCAGATCGACCAGGCGGGCAACGTGAACATCTCGGTCATCGGCCCCTGGGAGCACCCCAAGGTCGCCCTGGTGGGCTCGCGCGGCATTCCCGAGGACACGAGCCACCTCTCGCAGGGCCTCTATTACCTCACGTCGCACACACCCCGGACGGTGGTGCCGAAGGTCGACTTCATCAGCGGCGTCGGGTACACGCCCGAGCGGGAGAAGTGGCTGGGCCCGCACGGCGCGCCCACGTGCCTCGTCACCGACCTCGGGGTCTTCGGGTGGGATCCCCAACGCGGCACGATGGCGCCCCGCAGCCTCCACCCGGGCGTCACGGCGGATCAGGTGAAGGAGCGCACCGGGTTCCCGATCGAGGTGCCGCCCCGGCTGCCGGTGACGGCGCCGCCGGGCCCCGACGAGATCGCGATCCTCCGCGCCGCCGATCCCCTCGAGGTGCGGAAGCTCGAGTTTTCATCCGGGAAGGACGCCGCGGAGAAGTTTGCGGCGATCTACGAGCGGGAGCGGCAGACGCTCCACGCCGCCTGGCCGCGCCGCCGGCATTGATGCGGTGATGGCCGGAGGCCCGCTGGCCGGCCGCCGGGCCGTGGTCACCGGGGGCGGCCGCGGCATCGGCCGCGCGGTCGCGCTGCACCTCGCCGGGCTGGGCGCCGATGTCGCGGTGCTCGCGCGGACGCGCGAGCAGGTCGACCGCGTGGCGCGGGAGGTCGGCGCGCGCGGCGTCCGGGGCATCGGCGTCTCGGCGGATCTCAGCACGTCCGCCGCCTGCCGGACCGGGATGACCGCCGCCCGGGAGAGCCTCGGCGGCATCGACATGTTGGTGAACAACGCGGGGTGGACGCTCACCACCCCGTTCCTCGAGGAGTCCGAAGACTACTGGCGGCGGGTGATCGACATCAATCTCTGGGGGGCCGTCTTCTGTACCCGCGTGGCGCTCGAATGGATGGTGGAGCACGGCGGCGGGGTGATCGTCAATGTCGCCAGCGACGCCGGGCGCGTCGGCACGGGGGGCGAAGCGGTCTACTCGGCGGCCAAGGGCGGCGTGATCGCGCTCACCCGATCGCTCGCGCGCGAGATGGCGTCCCGGCACGTCCGGATCAACTGCGTCTGCCCCGGCCCCACCGAGACCGAGGTCCTGGCGGAGAACCGGGCCGATCCTGCCCACGCGTCGCGGATCGAGCGGATGGTCCGCCTGATCCCGATGCGGCGGGTCGCCCAGCCCGAGGAGATCGCCGAAGTGGTGGCGTTCTTCTGCTCCGACGCCTCCCGCTATATCACGGGGCAGGTGCTGAGCGTCTCGGGCGGCCTGACGATGGTCTGATGGCCGGGCGCGAGCATCCGCTGCGGATCGCCGTGGACTGCATGGGGGGCGATTTTGCCCCCAGGGAAATCGTCGCGGGAGCCCTCGCCGCCTCGGGGGAGGAGGAGATCCGTGCGCTCCTCGTGGGCGTCCCGGACGCGATCACCCCCCTGGTCCCCCCCGACGCGCTCAGGTCGGGCGCGGTCGAGATCGTCCCGAGCGACGGCGCCATTCCCGAGGGGGCGTCTCCGCTGGCGGCCCTGCGGGCCAACCCCAACGCCTCGATGGCCGTGACGATGCGGCAGGCGGCGCAGGGCCGGGCCGGCGCCGCGGTGAGCGCCGGCAGCACCGGGCCGACGCTGCTCGCCGCGGTCCGGGAGATCGGGATGCTCAAGGGCGCGCGCCGCGCCTGCGTCGGCCGCCAGATCCTGGGCATGCACCCGGAGACGTTCCTGATCGATCTGGGCCCGACGCTCGACTCCGAACCGCGCGACCTGCTCGAGTTCGCCGTCATCGGCGCCACCTACATGCGGGTCTTCGGCGGGATCGCCAATCCGACCGTGGCGCTCCTCAGCAACGGGCGCGAGGCCGGCAAGGGGAACCGCCTCGTCAAGGAGACGGCCGCGCTCCTCGCGCGCAGCGGCCTCCCATTCGTCGGGCTGGTCGAGGGGCACCACCTGATGAGCGGGGCGGCCAACGTCGTGGTGTGCGATGGGTTTGTGGGGAACGTCGCCCTGAAGACCGTGGAGGGCCTGGGCCGGGAACTCGCCGGGTGGCTGCGGCTCGAGCTGCGCGGGGAGCTTGCGCCCGAGCGGATCGAGGGGCTCGCCGCCCGGCTGATCGAGATCACCAACCAGATCGACCTTCACGGCAGCCTGCCGCTCCTCGGGATCAACGGCAACGTCGTGATGGCCCACGGGGCCTCGGACCGCCACGCCATCCGGGCGGCGATCGCGCAGGCCGTGCTCGCCGTCCGGGGCCGGTTCGTGGAGAAGCTCCGTGCCGCGCTCGCCGAGGCCCGGGAGCGTCTGGCCCGGCCCGCGAACGCGCCCTAGCACCGGCTCCCGCAAAGGCCCACCGCGACCGGCGGATCGCCCGCCCTCGTCCGCGGTGACCTCACGGCGCGCGCGGCGTGCCGCGGTACCCGACACAGTGGAAGAGCCGGAACGTCCGGCCGCCGCCGCCGGCGAAGGGCACGGTGTACGGCGGCTGCTCGAGGAGCCGCGCGCAGTCGCGCCGGAGCGCGCCGACGGCGTCGCGGGCATCCACCGCCGCGATCCCCTGCCAGCCGGCGAACCGGTGCGGCGGCGCCCAAAAACTGAACGCGCTCCACCGGGCGGTGCTCGCGGGGAGGCGGTCCGGGGCGTAATAGCCGAAGTAGGCCGCCTGATTGTAGCGCTGGCCCACCAGGAGCACGTGCCCCGGATCGCCGAGCGCATCCGCCCGGCGGACCACCTCCGCGGTCACCTCGCGCCAGCCGTAGAGCTCGTCCCAGCGGAGGGCGGGCGGCAGCGCCGGGACGAACGGGAGGAGCGCCAGGACCGCCAGGGACAGGGCCAGGGTTGAGGCAAACGCCGCCCGGGCCCACCGGGGGGGCCACAGCGCGCCGAGCGCCAGCACGCCCGCAAGGTAGGCCGGCGCCGCCCAGTTGGGCCGATCCACCCCGAGCAGGCCGCCCAGCGCAACGATGAGCAGCGTGGGGAATCCGGCGAGCGCCAAAAACGCGAAGCGCTCGTCCCGCCGCCCCTCCCGCCAGCTCCGCCAGAGCGCCCAGAGCATCGCCGGAAACAGGAGCGGTCCCCCGTAGGCCAGCTGCACCGCGGTGTTGGCCAGGACGCCCCACCCCCTCGGGTTGCCGCCCGGCGGCCCCTGGGCTCCGCCGGCGTGCAGCCAGAAGACGAGCGAAGCCCACCCGTGCCGCGCGTTCCACACCAGGACCGGCGCGGCGAGGACGGCCGCGAGGATGCCGGCGGTGTACGGCCCGGGGGTGCGCCACCACCGGCGGTACGGCGGCCGGGAGAGGACGCCGAGCGCCGCCGCGAGCAGGACGATCATCGGATACTTGCTGAGCACCCCGAACCCGAGCGCGGCGCCGCAGAGCCACCACAGGCGCGGGCTCCCATGGACCGCGCGCCAGAACGCCCACAGGCCGAGCGCCCACCACGCGTAGAGGAGCGGATCGGGGATCGCGTCGACCGCCTGCAGCGCGAAGATCGGCACCGCGAGGTGCAGCGCGGCGGCGCGCCGGCCGGCCTGCGCGTCGAACAGATCCCGGCCCAGCAGGTAGAGGAGGGCGGTTGTCGCGAGGGTCGCCAGCATCGCCGGCAGCCGGAGCAGCCACCCGGTCCGGCCGGCCGCGGTGGTCAGCGCGTCCAGCCACGCCACGAGCGGCGGGTGATCGAGGTACGAGAGGGCGAGGTGCCGCGACCAGAGCCAGTAGTAGGCTTCGTCGTCGATGACCGGGATGCGCGCCGCGACCACCACCCGCGCCAGCGCGAGGAGCCCGATCCCCAGAACGAGCCAGCGGCCGGACGCGGAGACGCGGGGAGGCGTGCTCCGCCCCCCCGCGTCTCCTGCCACGTTCCGATGCCCGAGCGCCCTCTGGATGCGCGCGCCCCCGCTACATCGGCGGGGTTGGAGGCATGCCGGCCTCCTTTTCCTCCTCGGGCTTGTCGACGACCAGGACCTCGGTCGTGAGCAGCATCGACGCGACGCTGGCGGCGTTCTGCAGCGCCGAGCGGGTCACTTTCGCCGGGTCCACGATGCCGGCCTTGAACATGTCCTCGAACTCGCCGGTCAGGACGTTGAATCCCACTCCGGCCTTGCTCCCCCGCACTTTCTCGACGATGATCGAACCCTCGCGCCCGGCGTTCCGCGCGAGCTGACGGAGCGGCTCGTCGAGGGCGCGGCGGACGATATCCACGCCGACCTTCTCATCGCCGGAGGCGTCCACTTTGTTGAGCGCCGGGAGCACGCCGATCAGCGCCACCCCGCCGCCGGGCACAATGCCCTCTTCCACGGCCGCCCGGGCGGTGGACAGCGCGTCCTCAACGCGGTGCTTCTTCTCCTTGAGCTCCGTCTCGCTGGCCGCGCCGACCTTGATCACGCCGACGCCGCCGACCATCTTCCCCAGGCGCTCCTGGAGCTTCTCCCGGTCGTAGTCGCTCTCCGTCTCCTCGATCTGCTTGCGCAGCTCGCTGATCCGCTTCTGGATCTCGGCCTGCTTGCCGCCGCCGCCGATGATGATCGTCTTCTCTTTGCCGGCCTTCACCTGGCGGGCCTTGCCCATCATGTTCAGGTCGACGTTCTCCAGCTTCAGGCCGAGCTCTTCGGTGACCACCTGCCCGCCCGTGAGGATGGCGATATCCTGGAGCATCGCCTTCCGCCGGTCGCCGAACGCCGGCGCTTTCACCGCCACCGCCTGCAGCGTCCCGCGCAGCTTGTTCACCACGAGCGTGGCGAGCGCCTCGCCTTCCACCTCCTCGGCGAGGACCAGCAGGGGCTTGTTGACCTGCGCGATCCGCTCCAGCGCGGGCAGGAGATCCTTGACCGCGCTGATCTTCTTGTCGGTGATCAGGATGTAGGCGTCCTCCAGGACGGCTTCCATCTTCTCGGGGTCGGTGACCATGTACGGCGAGATGTACCCCTTGTCGAACTCCATCCCCTCGACCGTCTCCACCGTGGTCTCCATCCCCTTGGATTCCTCCACGGTGATCACGCCGTCTTTGCCGACCTTGTCCATCGCGTCGGCGATCAACTGGCCGATCGACTCGTCGTGGGCGGAGATGCTGGCGACCTGCGCCACGGCCGCCTTCGTCTCGACCGGCTTCGCCTGGGCGCGCAGCGCTTCCACCACCGCCTCGACCGCCCGGTCGATCCCGCGCTTGATCGCCATGGGATTGGCGCCCGCGGCGACGTTCTTGAAGCCCTCATTGACCATCGCCTGGGCCAGCACCGTGGCCGTCGTGGTCCCGTCCCCGGCGATATCGTTGGTCTTGGTCGCGACCTCGCGCACCAGCTGCGCCCCGGCGTTCTCAAAGGGGTCGTCGAGCTCGATCTCCTTGGCCACGGTCACGCCGTCGTGCGTGATCGTGGGCGAGCCGAACTTCTTTTCAATCACGACGTTGCGCCCCTTGGGGCCGAGCGTGATCTTCACGACGTCGGCCAGGCGATTCACGCCCCGCTCCAGGGCGCGCCGCGCCTCCTCATGGTACAAGAGCATTTTCGGCATGCTGGTGCTCCCCTCTAGGCTCTCGCCTTGGCTCGTTCGCGGGTCACGATCGCGAGGACGTCGCTCTCTCGAAGAATCAGGTACTCCTCGTCGTCCAGCTTGAACTCGGTGCCGGAGTACTTGGCGAAGATGATGCGGTCTCCGACCTTGATCTCCATCGGGATCCGCTCACCCTTGTCGTTGCGCCCGCCCGGCCCGACCGCCGCGACCTCGGCTTCCTGCGGCTTCTCCTTGGCGGTATCCGGCAGCACGATGCCGCCCTTCGTCCGTTCCAATTCCTCGATCACCTTCACCACGATCCGATCTCCCAGGGGCTTCAGGTTCATACGTGCCTCCTCCGCGAAAGTCTTAGCACTCACAGAGAGAGAGTGCTAATCCACCTCTCACTATAGGGAATTGCACGAGACCCAGGCAACCCCAAATTGCCCCGAAAATCAGGGGTATGTGCCCCAGATCTCCTCCACGCTCATCCACCCTCGTCCGATTTGAAGTTTAGGAAAGATTGGAACGTGCGTTCCGGGCATCCGTTCCCATCACGGCGGGACGGCGCCCGGCGCCCTTGCCGTCTCGGGCATGTCCACTCCGAGATCGAGATCGGCGTACGCCCCGAGCCGCCATGACGACCGGAAGCCCTGGGCAAGCCTCGCCGCCCCCGCCGCCGCGATCATGCCGGCATTGTCGGTGCACAAGGACGGGGGGGGCACATGGCACGCCAGCCCAAGCGCAGCGGCCGCGGCCTCCATCCGGGACCGGAGGCGCGAGTTCGCGGCCACCCCGCCCGCCAGCAGCACGGAACGCACACCCCTCCCCCGCGCCGCCCGGACGGTCTTTGCCACCAGCACCTCGACGACGTTCTCCTGGAACGCCGCCGCGATGTCCGCGGCCGCCGCCCCGTCCGGCGCGCCGGCCCCCGGGGCCGCGGCCCCGCCGGGAGCGGCCATCAGGAGACGCACGACCGCGGTCTTGAGGCCGCTGAAGGAGAAATCGAAGCTGGCCTCCGTCGCAAACGGCAAGGGGAGTTTGACCGCATCCGCCCGTCCCGTCCTCGCCACCCGGTCGATCGCCGGGCCGCCCGGATACCCCAACCCGAGCGCCCTGGCGACCTTGTCGAAGGCCTCGCCAGCCGCGTCATCCAGGGTCCGGCCGAGCACCTCGTACCGCCCGTGATCCGCCATGAGCACGAGGTCGGTGTGGGCGCCCGACACGATCAGGACCAGGGCGGGGAACGCCACGTCCGGGTGCGTCAGAAAGTTGGCGTAGATGTGCCCTTCGAGATGGTTGACGCCGATCAGGGGGCGCCCCAGGGCGAACGCGATGGCCTTGGCCTCGGCCACCCCCACGGTCAGGGCGCCCGCGAGCCCGGGGCCGCTCGTGACGGCGACCGCGTCGATCTCCCCGATCCCCACGCCGGCGGACCCGAGAGCTTCGTCGATGACGGGTCCGAGCCGTTCGAGATGACGGCGGGAGGCGAGTTCGGGGACGACGCCGCCGTAGCGGGCATGGAGGTCGACCTGCGAGGCCACCACATTCGACCGCAGGCGGCCGTCCGCGAGGACGGCGGCCGATGTCTCATCACAGGACGTCTCAATGCCGAGCACGCGCATCGGAAACCGGAACGAACCGGAGGGTCAGGGTGCCCCGAGGTCCAAGTCGGCGCGGTTTTTCTTGTACCGCTCCTGGAAGAGCTCCTCCCAGAGGTTCCCGGTCCACATGACAATGGCGTCCTCGCGGTTGTCGCTGTAGTACGCTCTGCGAACGCCGATGTCCTTGAACCCGTACTTCCGGTACAAATTCTGCGCTCCGGCGTTGGACTTGCGCACTTCGAGGGTGATCCAACGCGCCCCCCGCTTCAACGCCTCATCGACCAGGGTGACGAGGAGCCGCTCCCCGATCCGCCGCCGCCGGTAGAGCGGGTCGACGGCGATCGTGGTGACATGCGCTTCGTCGAGGATGATCCACATGCCCGTGTACCCGACCGTCCGGTGCATCTCGCGCGCGACGAAGTAGCAGGCGAGCCGGTTCTCCAGCTCGTGCAGGTAGGCGTCGCGCGGCCAGGGCGTGGGGAACGACATCTGCTCGATCTCGAGCACCCCTCCGATGTCCTCCACCCGCATCGGCCGGATCTCCACCTGATTGGTGATCACCATCTCAGGGTGGATTCCCCCGCTTCTCGGGCGTTTCCTGCCTCGGCCACGTCACCGGGCGGCGGCCGTACACCGGGAGCAGCCTGCCCGGCTCCGTCCGCTCACCGCGGGCGAGCCGCGGGAGGGCCAGGAGCCCCACCATCGACGCGCGGGCGCGGAGATCTTGCCCCGCGTCCGTGGCGCGGACGCCCAGCGCCGCCCGCAGCCGTGCGCCGTACCGCACCAGGCCGTCGCCGACCATCAGCAGGGGGCCGGGGTGGGCCGCGGCCTCGGCCCCGAGCGCCTCGGGGAGCGCGACCATCGGGGGAAGCAGGCGCTCCACGCGGCCGTCGCGCAGGGCGCGGCGCGCATCGATGCGATAGAGCGCGCCGGCGACCTCGCCGCGGTGGGCATCGAGCACGGGCAGGACGAGCCCGTCTGCGCCCGGGACACAGGCCAGCGCCTCGAGGGTGTCGACGCCCAGGACCGGGACCGACCGCGCGGCGGCCCAGGCCGCGGCGGTCGCGATGCCGATGCGCAGACCGGTGAATCCCCCGGGACCGCAGCTCACCGCGAGCCCGTCGATCGCGGCGGGCCCCACGCCGAGCCCGCCGAGCAGGTCGTCCGTGGTCGCGAGCAGCCCTTCGAGATGGCGCATCGGGGAGCGCAGCATGGCTTCCGCGAGCACGCCGGAACCGTCCACGACCGCGACGCTGGCCACGGGGGTGGCCGTTTCTATCGCGAGGATGCGCATGCGCGGAGGACCGCCACACACCGCTCGGCCAGGGGGCCGCGGGGGATGAACCGGAGGCACCGGTCGGACTCCCCCGGGCCGAACTCGAACTCGATCAGCAGATGCTCCGGCGGGAGCGCCCCGGGCGCCCGATCCGCCCACTCGATCGCGACGACGCCGGCCCCATCGAGGATCTCCTCGAGGCCGAGCCCCTCGAGGTCCGACGCCTCGAGCCGGTAGAGATCCACGTGAGAGAGCGGCACCGGCCCGCGGTGCTCGTGGATGAGGGTAAACGTGGGACTGCGCACGACGCCGCGCACCCCGAGGCCGCGGGCGAGCCCCTGCACGAAGCAGGTCTTCCCCGATCCCGGCGGGCCGGCCAGCCCGAGGACCGCCGCCGGTCCCGCCCCTGGTCCCGCGCCCGGAGCGTCCGCCGCGCGCCGGAGTGCGCCGCCGAGCGCCTCGCCCAGCGATCGGGTCTCCTCGGGCGCGCGCGTGCAGATCGCGAACGAGGGGGCCGCCGTTACGTGCTCCGGTCTTCCATCGCCTTCTTGAGGAAGGGGGTGATGATGTCGATGGGGATCGGAAAGATCGTCGTCGAGTTGTGCTCGGTCGCGATCTCGGCCAGCGCCTGCAGGTAGCGGAGCTGCAGCGCCACCGGCTGTTTTGAGATCTTCTCCGCGGCCTGCACGAGGCGCTCCGCGGCCTGGAACTCGCCCTCGGCGTTGATCACCTTGGCCCGGCGCTCCCGCTCCGTCTCGGCCTGTCTTGCCATCGCCCGCTTCATGGTGTCCGGCAGGATCACGTCCCGCACCTCGACGAGGGCGACCTTGATCCCCCAGGGCTCGGTCGTCTCGTCGATCACCTGCTGGAGCTGCTGGTTGATGCGGTCCCGCTGGCTCAGGAGCTCATCGAGCTCGTGCTGGCCGAGGATGCTGCGGAGGGTGGTCTGGGCGACCAGGTAGGTGGCCTTGGAGAAGTTTTCGACCTTGACGACCGCGTCCTCCGGATTGACCACCCGAAAGTAGACCACGGCATCGACGGTCACAGGGACGTTGTCCCTGGTCATCATCTCCTGGCGGGGCACATCCAGGGTGACGACGCGGAGGTCGATCTTGATCATGCGATCCACCATCGGGATCAGCCAGATCAGCCCCGGTCCCTTCGCCCGCACCAGGCGGCCGAGGCGGAAGATGACGCCCCGCTCGTATTCCCGGGCGACCTTGACGATGGACGAGATCAGGGAGAACCCGATGATCAGGACGATGACGATCAGCGGGCCCACCAGACCGTAGATGCTCACGATGCCGATGCCTCCTCCCGTTTCACCTGCAGGCGCAGCCCCTGGATGCGCGCCACCCGCACCCGGGCGCCGGCGGGGATCACCCCGTCGAGGCTCTCCGCGCTCCAGATCTCTCCCTGGACGAAGACCGTCCCCTCCGGACCGAGCTGGGTGCGCGCCACCCCGACGGCCCCGACCAAGCCTTCCCTGCCGGTCTGCACCTTCCGGCCCTGCGCCCGGAGCCCGGCGCCGACCGCGAAGGCAAAAAACCCGCCGGTCAGGGCGGCCATGCTGAAGATGAGGGCCAGGCTGATCCGGAGAAACGGCGCCTGGCGCTCGGTGAGGAGCAGCGAGCCGATGACGAACGACACGATGCCGCCGGCTGTGAGGATGCCGTGACTCGGGACTTTGATGTCGGCGATGAACAGGATGAGCGAAAACCCGATCAAAAGGAGCCCGGCCACGTTGACCTCCAGCACGGCGAACGAGGCCAGCGCGAGGATCAGGGCAAGCCCGCCGATCACCCCCGGGAAGACCGATCCGGGGTTGCTCAACTCGAAGATGATCCCGTAGATCGCCATCGTCATCAGGATGAATCCGACGTTCGGGTCGCTCAGCAGCGCCAGGAACTGCTCGGTCAGATCCATCGGGATCTCGACCATCCGCGCGTTCCGCGTGTGCAGCCGGCGCGTGCCCGAGGGCGTCTGGACCGCCCGGCCGTCGATCTTCGCGAGCAGGTCCCGGGGACTGTCCGCCACGAGGTCGATCACATGGAGAGCCAGCGCCTCGGTCTCCGTGATGGAGACGCTCTCCCGCACCGCCTTCTCCGCCCAGGCCGCATTCCGGCCGCGCCGGATGGCGAGCCCGCGGATCCCCGCGACCGAGTCGTTCGTGATCTTGGTCATGAGCGTCTTGTCCTCGCCGCCCGGGCTTCCCCCGCCGGCGGTGACGGGGTGCGCCGCGCCCAGGTGCGTGGTCGGCGCCATCGCCGCGATGGTCGCCGCGTAGGTGATGAAGACGCCGGCGGACGCGGCGCGGGATCCGCTCGGGTAGACGTACACCACCGTCGGCATCTCGGTGTTGATCATCGCCCGCGTGATGTCATCCATGGACTTGAGCAGCCCGCCCGGGGTGTCCATCTCGATCAGGAGCGCGTCCGCGCGGTCCCGCTCCGCGTCTCGGATCCCCCGCACCACATATCGGCCCGTCGCGGGCGCGATGACGCCGTTGAGGCGGATAACGTCCACAAGCGATGCGGCGGCGGGGGGATCCGCGCCCTGCCCCGGGAGGGCCGGCGTCCCCCCGGCCGGGGAGGCGGCCCACAGCGCGAGCGCGACAAAGAAAGCGGCCGTCGCGATCCGACCTAACACCGCGATCCGACGTACCATGGGGTGCTGTTCTACGCCCCGGAAGGGCGCTCCTTTCCTCGCCGCTCGCGGGGGGCCGCCCCGGAGGTCTTGCGATAGAGCTCCCGCACGTCGTCGAGCGTGTTGATCTCCTCGGGGGGCTTGTCGTCCCGCAGCCGCACGATCCGCGGAAACCGCAGGGCGAATCCCGAGGTATGCCGCCCGCTCACCATGATCTTGTCGAACGCGACCTCGAGCACGATCCGGGGCTCCACCGTCCGCACGCGGCCGAGATCCTCCACGGTGTGGGCGAGGAACCACGCCGTCAGGCGGGCGATCTCGTCGTCGGTCAGCCCCGAGTAGGCCTTCCCGATCGTCACCAGGCCCTGCGCGGCGCGGACCGCAAACGTGTAATCGGACAGCACCCGCGCGCGCTTGCCGTGGCCGTATTCCGCCGCCACCACGACCACATCGAGGGTGCCGAGCCCGGGCTTCCACTTCAGCCACAGCCGTCCCCGCCGGCCGGGCTGGTAGGGGGACTGGGGGGACTTGAGGACGATCCCCTCGTGGCCCGCCTCCCGCGCCTCGCGGAAACGCGCCTCGGCCTCCGCGGGCGTGCGCGCCGGCGCCGCCCGGCTCAGCCGGACCGACTCGTCCCAGGCCAGGCCCGTCATCGCCGACCGGCGCGCCTCCAGGGGATGTTGGAGAAGCTCTCCGCCGTCGAGGCGGAGGAGATCGAACGCCATCAGGACGACCGGGATTTCCTGGGCCAGCGGACCCGGGGTCAGCCGGCCCAGCCGCCGCTGCAGCTGGCCGAACGGCAGCGGCCGGTCTCCCCGCCAGGCGACGATCTCTCCGTCGAGGATGTAGTCGCGGGCGAGGCCCTCGAGCGGCGCCTGCAGCTCGGGATAGGCGCGGGTCACGTCGTCCAGCGTCCGAGAATAGATGACGAGCCGCCCGGCGTTCCGGTGGACCTGGACCCGGATGCCGTCATACTTGTCCTCCACCAACAGCGGCGCCGCGTCTTGCGCAAATGCCTCGTCCAGCGTGGCGATCGACCCCGCGAGCATGAACCGAAACGGGGACCCGGAGGTGAGCGTCACGCCGTCGAGCGTGCCCGCGCGGGCCCGAGCGGCCACTTCCCCGGGATCGGCCACGAGCAGCGCCGCCTGCCGGACCGCGTCCGCGTCCCGGCCGAAGGCCTGCGCGATCGCCGGCAGGAGCAGCCCTTCCCGGAACCCGATCCGGAGATCGGAGGTGAGGATCTTCACCAGAAACTTGGCCTCGAGCGGAGCCGCGTCGCGCAGGAGCGACCGAAGCACCGACTGCTTGGTCCGCCGGGACGCGGGGCCCTGGGCCGCGGCGATGGCGCCGAAGGCGCCGTCCACCGCCTCCAGGGTGAGCGGGCGGGGAAAGAGGGACGGCGCGGGCGGATGCTCGTGGAAGAGCGCGGCGGCGGTGGCGCCGAGGTCCCCGTGCGCCAGGTAGACGCGGTGGAGATCCTCCTGGGTCGTCCCGGTGATCTCGGTCAAGACCTCGGCGATCGCCACCCAGCCGACCTGGAGCCGGCGGGGATCGCCGGCGGGGAACGCGGCGCCCGTCAGGTAGGCGCAGGCCCGCCGGAGGTCCGCCTCCTCCAGCGTGGCGAGGTATCGGCCGAGCCGGTCGATCTTGGCCTGCGTCCCTGCGATCGCCGCCACCTCGTCGAGGGCGGCCGCCAGGATCGCGAATGGCGCGGCCGTGGCGCTACAGGGTGGACCGGGCCAGCACCAGGCACGCCATCGTCACGCTGAACGCCTGCTCCACGTCGCGGGCCTTGTACGCCACGGTCCGGGGGTGCACCCGGGTCGTGCCGGGGATCAGCATGCACCGATCGGCCATGGCCGTGTACGTCCACTCGAGCTCGACGGTGAGCGGGCGCGGCAGGATCAGCGGCTTCAGGTCTTTGGCGCGCTTGAGCGCCCGCGTCGCGCCTTCTTTGATCCGCCGCCGCGCTTCGACCGGCTGATACGATCTGGCGGCCAGGCGGCCGATCGGCTCTTTGATCGCCACCGCTTCCACCTGCGGCAGCAGCTTCTTCGTCTGCGTCACCGCGGTGACGTCCCCGGTGACGAGGGCGACCGGGACCTTGAAGTACCCGGCCAGGGCGGCGTTGAGGCCCGCCTCGCCCACGATGAGGTTCCCCAGCTTGATCTGGCGGACCGAGGCGCTGCTGTAGGTGTGATCGAGGATCCCATCCTGGGTCCCCGCCGCCGCATGGTAGCCGGTGAAGAAGACCGCGTCGAAGGTGTTGTCGATGCCCTGCATCATGCTGCGCGGCTTGGGGCTGCCGCTGATCAGCTGGGCCTGGGGGTGGAGTTCCTCGATGAGGAGGTTGCGCATCGTGTTGTGCGAATCGTTGACCACGATCTCCTTGGCGCCGCCTTCCAGCGCGCCGAGGATGGCCGCGTTGACCTCCTCGGTCATCAGCCGCCGGAACCGCGCGTAGTCCGGCTTGTCCGGCATGACCTGGTCCCAGTCCGTCACACCCGCCGTGCCTTCCATGTCCGCTGAGATGAAGACCTTCATGAGGCCTCCTGGGGACCGCCGTGTGAACCCGGGACGAATACGCGCCGGGGCGCCGGGATACCTCCTCCGGCGTGTTGCAGGCGCTTATCCAACTCGCTTGCGGGACGCCGCCTCGATGAGGGCGGTGAACAGCCGGGCGCACGCCGGCACCTGCCGCCACATCCGCTCCGGGTGCCACTGCACCCCCAGGGCGAAGGCGCGCCCGCGCACTTCCACCGCCTCGATCACACCGTCGCCGCGCGGCTCGACGGACCGGGCCACGACCGCCACGCGGGGCGCCGGCTTGTCGAGCACCTGGTGGTGGAAGGTGTTGACCCCAAGCCGCTCCCCCTCCACGATCTCCGCGAGCCGGCTCCCGGGGGTGATCGTGACCTCGTGGATGGCGGCGTCCTCGGGGGGTTCGGGCGTGATCTCTCGCTGGTTGTGGGTGGCCCGACCGGCGCCGGCCAGGACGATGTCCTGTAACAGGGTGCCGCCGGCCGCGACGTTGAGCACCTGGATGCCGCGGCAGATCCCGAGCACCGGCAGGTCGCGCTCGAGCGCCCGCCGGGCCAGGGGGATCTCGAGCGCATCCCGCGGGGCATCGACGTCGACCCCGAGGCCCGGCTGGAGCTGCTGCCCGTACAGCTCTGGATCGATGTCCTTCCCGCCGCTCAGCACCAGCCCGTCCAGGCTGTTCAGTACGGCGTCCCCGGAGCCGGCGCCGGGTGTGAGCGGGACCGCCTCACCCCCGGCCGCTTCCACGGCCTCGATATAGTTCTTGAGCTGGACCGCATTCAGGCCCGTGATCCCGATCCGCGGCCGCATGACGCCCCGGGCCGAGGTCCCTCGAACGCTCCGCCTGCGCATGAACCTACTCTACCGCGCAGGGCCGGGCGAAGTCAAAAATCCGTCACGCCGGCCCGATCACCCCGTGACCCGTTCGAACCTCAGCGCGGCAAGGTACGCCGCCTCCTCCCGGGCCGCGTCGTGCGACACATCCCAATCCACCGCCCGAAACCGGATCGTCTCCCCGCGGCGGGCCTGAGCGACCCGGCGGAGATCCGGCCCCACCACCGCGCCGATCTTCGGATAGCCGCCCGTCGAGGGGCCGTCGGGCATGATGACGATCGGCTGACCGCCGGAAGGGACCTGGAGGGCCCCCGGGAGCAGCCCGTCGGACAGCAGTTCCGCGCGCGCGCGGTGCGCGAGGCGCGGCCCGTCGAGTCGATAGCCCGCGCGGTCGAACTCGCGGCTCACCTGGAACGGCGCCTCCACGAGGGCGCGCACCGCGTCCTCGGTAAAGTAGTCCTCCTGCGGGCCGAGCACGACCCTGACCTCGCAGGCGCCGAGGGATGGCCACAGGCGCTCCGGCAGGCGGAGCATCGACGCGGGCGCCATGCGCCCGCACCCGATGCGGTCCCCGGCCTCGAGACGCCGTCCTCCGTGGCCCCCCAGCCCTGCCGGCAGGTAGGTCGCCCGGCTCGCCATGACCTCGGGCACGTCCACGCCGCCGGGGAGCGCGAGGTATCCCCAGGTCCCCGCGCGCGGCGCCCCGAAGGCCAGCACATCCCCGGCCTCGAGCCGGTGGGCCGTCCATATGCCGGCGGTCCGGCCGTTGACCGTCGGCGCATGGTCCGCGCCCCCGAGCGCGATGGCGACTGGGCGGACGGCCCGCAGGCGGGGCCCCGGGAAGGTCAACTCCAGCGCCGCGGCGCCGGGGCCGTTGCCGATCAGCAGATTCGTCACGCGCAGCGCGAGCGAATCCATGGCGCCGCTCTGGGGGAGCCCGAACCGCCGGCGGCCGCCGCGGCCCAGATCCTGGACCGTGGTCAACAGCCCACCGGACTCGACCAGCAGCGCAGGACGCGGCGAGGCGGGGGGCGGGGACGCGCGCGCGTCGCCCGGATCCCGTTCGTACTCGGCGTCGGAGATGGGGACGAATCGCACGCGGTTCCCCGCCTCCAGCAGGAATGGGTTCGAGCGCGATGGATCGTAGATCCGGAGCGGGGTCCGCCCGATCAGCCGCCACCCTCCCGGGCTCTCGATCGGGTAGACGCCGGTCTGGAGGCCCGCGATCGCCACGGAGCGGCCGGGGACGCGGATGCGCGGAGACGCCAGCCGCGCCACGCGCAGCCGGGGCGGCAGAGTGCCCATGTAGGGAAAGCCGGGCGTAAACCCGAGCATGAAGACGCGGTACTCTTGCCCCGAGTGGAGGGCGATGACCTCGGCCTCGGACAGTCCCGCCTCCTGCGCGACGGCGGCGAGGTCGGGCCCCGGGGCCCCCCCATAGGCCACCGGGATCGCGATCGGACGGGCCGGGGGCAGGTCCGCGGGATCGGCTCGGGAAGCGATCTCCGCAACCGTCCGACGGAGCTGCGTGGCCGTGGTCCGCAGGGGGTCGTAGACGATCAGGAGCGACCGGTAGGTCGGCACCACCTCCACCACGCCGTCCGGAGGGCCGGACGCGACGGCGCGCCCGAGGGCGAGGACGGCGGCGTTGGCCGCCTCGGAGATCTCATCTCCCCCATACTGGACGACGAGCCCGGCATCCCCCAGCGGCAGCAGGCGGGGGGCCGCCGGGCCCACGGCGTGAGCCAGGACGTCGCGGGGGCGCGCGCTCACGACGGCGCGGGCGCCGGTGAACGCGGGTAGGAGCCGAGCACGCGGAGGAACGTCGTCTGCCGCTGGAGGTCGTCGAGCGCCTCCCGGATCCGGACGTCCTCCACGTGGCCGTCGATATCGACGTAGAAGGTGTAGTCCCACGGGCGGGTCCGTCCCGGGCGGGACTCGATCTTCACGAGGTTGATCCGGCGGGTGGCCAGCGTCCCGAGCGCGCGGTACAGGCTGCCGGGCTCGTTCGCGACGACGAACACGATCGAGGTCTTGCTCTGCGCCGCGCGCGGGGCGGCGGCCGTGCCGATGACGAGGAACTTGGTATAGTTGTTGGGGTTGGTCTCGATCCCCTCGTCCAGCACTTCGAGATCGTAGAGCCGCGCCGCCCGCCGCGAGGCGATGGCGCCGCACCCCAGCAGGCGCTGCTCCTGAATCATCTTCGCGCTGCCGGCCGTGTCGTAATACGACACCGGTTCCATCCCGGCCCGCCGCAGGTAGACATCGCACTGCGCCAGCGCCTGCGGGTGCGAGTACACGCGCGTGATCGCGGCGCGCGCCTGTCCCGGCAGCGCCATCAGGCAGTGCACGACGCGGTGGTCGAATTCTCCGGCGATGACCAGGGTGTAGGCGAGCAGCAGGTCGTAGGTCTCGTTGATGCTGCCCGCCTGCGAGTTCTCCACCGGCACGACCCCCCGGTCCGCGCGTCCGCCCGCCACCGCCTCGAACGCGTCGCGGAGGCTCGCGCACGGAACGACCTCCACCTCCCCGAAGAGCCGCACCACCGCCTCCTCGCTGTGGGCCCCCCGCTCACCCTGAAACGCCACCCGCACCGCCGGCCTCCTCACCCGCCCTCGGCGAGCAGGGTCCGGACCCCCACGACCTGCCCGTCCTGGACGAAGACTCTCGGGACCCGCCGGCCCACGTGCGTGAGCACCTCGTAGGCGATGGTCTGGGCCGTGGCGGCCACCTCCTCCACGGGCACCTTCTCTCCCCAGATCTCCACCTCGTCGCCGACCTCGACGGGAAGGACGCCGGCGTCGACCATGCATTGGTCCATCGCGATCCGGCCGACGACCCGGGCGCGGCGGCCGTTCAGGAGGACCTCCCGCGTTTCGCCGGCAAGACGCGGATACCCGTCCGCGTAGCCGATCGGGATCGTGGCGATCCGGGTCTCGCGCGGGGTCCGATAGGTGTGCCCGTACCCGATCGGCGTCCCAGAGGGGACGCGCTTCGTGTGCGCGACCCGCGCCCGCAGGCGCATCACGCGGCGCAGCGGGACCCGCCCGGCGAGATGCGGGGCCGGCGGGACGCCGTAGACGGCGATGCCCGCGCGGACGATATCGAAGTGCGCTTCCGGGAGGGCGAGGAACGCGGCGCTGTTCGCGGCGTGTCGCAGCCCGATCGGCAGCCCTCGCCCGACCACCCCCCGGAGCACCGCGAGAAAGGTCTCCAGCTGCTTTCTCGCCGGTCCCAGATCCGCGTCGTCGGCCGTGGCAAAATGCGTGAAGCACCCCTCCACCACGATCCCCGCGTAGGCGCTCACCTGCCGGAGCACGGCCGCCGCATCGCTGGGGGCGACCCCGATCCGGCCCATCCCCGTGTCCACCTTGAAGTGGATCTTCGCCGGGCGGCCGGTCCGAGACGCGGCCTGGCTCAGGGCCCCCGCGATCTCCGGCTGGAACACCGTGACCGAGAGGTCGTGCGCCACCGCCGTCTCGGCGTCCTCGGCCGGCGTCGATCCGAGCAGCAGGATGGGCGACGTGATCCCGGCCCGGCGCAGTTCCACGCCTTCATCGGTGGTCGCCACGCCGAGCCACTCGGCCCCGGCCGCGAGGGCGGCCCGGGACACGGCAACCGCCCCGTGTCCATAGGCATCGGCCTTCACCACCGCCATGAGCCGGGGCGTGCCGCGCAGCGCCGACCGCAGCGCGCGCACGTTGTCGCGGACCGCGCCGAGGTCGATCTCGGCCCAGGCGCGGCGGGTCGCCCGTCCCCGCAACTCTTGCAGATCCGGACGACCGGTCCCCGTCACGGGGACCGGGTCACGGGACGGCGGTGAAGGCATCGTCGACTCCGCCCGCGCGCACCCGCGCGAGCGCGCGAGGAATCTCATCCGCGACTTCATGGGCCAGCAGCCCGAGCTCGCCTCGGACGGCGGCGGCCAGGTCGCCCGCGAGCCCGTGCAGGTACGCCGCGCACACCGCGGCGTCGAACGGAGGCAGCCCCATGCCCAGCAGCGCGGCCAGGGCGCCGGTCAGGACGTCCCCCATCCCCCCGGTGGCCATCGCGGCGTTTCCGGACGGAATGATGAACGCGCGCCCCTCCGGGGCGGCCACGACCGTCCGCGCGCCCTTCAGGACCGCGACCCCGCCGGCCAGCCGCGCCGCCTCGCGCGCCGTTCCGAGACGGTCCTCCTGCACCGCGCGCACCTCCCGGCCCAGCAGGCGGGCCATCTCCCCCGGGTGCGGGGTGATCACGAGCGGGCCCGGCACATCCCGCAGACGGCGGGCATCTCCGGCGACGGCGTTCAGCCCGTCCGCGTCCAGCACGACCGGTCGCTCGACGCGCGGGAGCAGGCGGCGCACGAGCCCGACCACGTCCGGATGGGTGGTCAGTCCCGGTCCCACCGCCGCGGCATCGGAGGCGGCGATCAGATCGACCGCCGCGTCGTACGCATCTTCGCCGAGCGTGCCCGCTGAGTTCTCGGGGAGCGGCCTGGTCATCGCCTCGGGCAGCGAGCTCGCCGGGACCGCCGCGAGCGACGCCGGGAGCCCCACCGTCACCAGCCCCGCGCCCGCGCGGATCGCGCCCCGGGCCGCGAGCACCGGGGCTCCGGGAAATCCCTGCGCGCCCCCCAGGATCGCCACCCGGCCGAACCGGCCCTTGTGGCTGTCGGCCGCCCGGCGCGGAAGCGTGCGGTCCACCCATGGGGCGGTCGCCAGCTCGGTGGGGATCGGCGCGTCGCGGACGAGGGAGGCGGGCACGCCGATGTCGGCCACGTACAGGCGGCCCACATGCGCCGCGGCCGGGTACTGCACCGTCCCTACCTTCGGCAGGGCCATCGCCACCGTCGCGGCGGCGTGGATGCAGGGCGGATCGGCTCTGCCGCTCGACGCGTCTAGGCCCGATGGGAGATCGACCGCGAGGATGGGCGTCCCCGATCCGTTGGCCGCCTCGATCACCCGGGCGGGCAGCCCCCGGGCCGGGCCGCGGAACCCCGTCCCGAAGACGGCGTCGATGATCAGGTCGGTCTCGCGGAGCGCCTCCGCGAGACCGGGGGCCGGCAGCGGCTCGGCCTCGTCGACCCGCACGCGGCGCTCGAGGACCGCCTTGAGGTGGCGGGCCGGCTCGCCGCCGAACTCCGCCGGCGGCGCCAGCAGCAGCACGCGCACCACGGCCTCGCCGGCGAGGCGCCGCGCGGCCACCAGGCCGTCGCCGCCGTTGTTCCCTTTGCCGGCCAGGACGACCACCCGGCGGGCCCCCCGCGGCCCCAGCAGGAGCCGGGCCACCTCCGCCGCGCGCAGCCCGGCCTGCTCCATGAGCGCGGCGGCGGGGATGCCGTACTCCTCCCGGCACCGCTGTTCCAGGCCGGCCATCTCCTCGGGCGTGGGCAGCTTCACAGGCTCGCGGAAGACGCCGTCCGGCGGCCGGCCATCGATTACTCGGCGAGGGCGTGCGCGATGGCCAGCAGGCGCGTGTGGGAGATCGCGAGCGACCAGGCGCGGACGCCCAGGCGCTCGGCGACCGCCGCCGCGCGGCCGCTCAGCCGCACGCCCGGCCTGCCGACCGGATCGGTCGTGATCTCGATCTCCTGCCACCCGACGCCCGCCAGGCCGACCCCGAGCGCCTTCATGACGGCCTCCTTGGCGGCGAAGCGCCCGGCCAGCCGCGGAGCGGCGTCGGGGGACATCCCCGCGCGCGCCAGTTCCGCGGCGGTGAAGACGCGGTACAGGAACGGCTCGCCCCACCGCGACACCGCCCGGCGGATGCGGTCCACTTCGACGATGTCCACGCCGAGCCCGCGGATGGCGCCCGACGGCCTTCGGGACCCGCCGGAGGCGGCGCGGCTCACGGAGCCGGCTGCTCCGCCTCGTCGATCAGCATCACGGGAATGCCGTCCCGGATCGGATAGCGGCGGCCGCACTTGGTGCAGACGATCCGATCGGCGCGCTGTTCGACGGGCGCCCGGCAGGCCGGACAGGCGAGGATCTCCAGCAGTTCTTTGTCGATCACCCGGACGCGCTCCTCTTCTTCAACCATTCGACGGTCCGCCGAAGGCCTTCCTCCAGCGAAGTCCGCGGCCACCACCCCAGGACCGCCTCCGCCCGTTCGGTCGCCAGCGCGATCCGGTGCACCTCTCCCGGGATGGCGAGGCCGTTGGTCGGGCGCACCGTCGTCCCGGTCAGCGCGACCAGCCGGGCCGCCAGGTCGTTGACGGAGATCTCCACACCGGTGGCGATGTGCACCGGCTCGGCGATCGACCGTCCCAGCACCCGCACGTTGGCCTCGGCCACGTCGCCCACGTAGACGAAGTCCCGCGTCTGCGTGCCGTCTCCGAAGATCACCGGCGCGCGGCCGACGAGCATCGCGTCGGCGAAGATGGAGATCACCCCGGCCTCGGTCGAGGGATCCTGGCGCGGGCCGTAGACGTTCGCGTAGCGCAGCACCGTCGCCTCGAGCCCGTGGACGCGGCGGTAGTATCCCAGATACTGCTCCCCGAGGTATTTGTGGAACCCGTACGGGGACAGCGGGAGGATCGGGTCGTCTTCGCTCACGGGGATCGACCGCGGCTCCCCGTACAGCGCCCCGCCCGTCGAGGCGAAGATGAACTGCCTGGCCTTGTGCCGGACGGCCAGGTCGAGCACCCGGAGGGTCCCGAGGACATTGACCTCCGCGTCGCCGGCCGGGTCCTCGAGGGAGCGCCGGAGGTTCGCCTGGGCCGCGTGGTGCGACACCACCTCCGGGCGCTCTTCGCGGAAGACGTCGGCGAGGTCGCGGCTGCGGATATCCACCGGGTAGAACCCCGCGCCCGGCGGCGTGCGGTTGCCCCCGCCGCTCACCAGCGCGTCGACCACCGCGACGCGGTGACCGGCCTTGAGGTACGCGTCCGCCACATGGGAGCCGATGAAGCCCGCTCCTCCGGTCACGAGGATCCTCATTCCACGGTCACGCTCTTCGCCAGATTGCGCGGCTGGTCCACGTCGTGTCCCCGCAGCCTGGCGATATGATACGCCAGCAGCTGCAGCGGGATGACCGAGAGGATCGGGGCCAGCAGCGGGTCCACCGCGGGGACCACGAGCAGCTCGTCGACGTGCGGACGCAGCGCGTCCGCGGTCTCCTCGGTCGCGACCCCGACGACCTCCGCCTTGCGCGCCCGGACCTCCTGGATGTTCGCGGCCGTCTTCTGGATGATGTCCGGCTGGGTGCCGATCGCGACCACCACCACCCCGGCGACCACGAGCGCGAGCGTCCCGTGCTTGAGCTCGCCCGCGGCCAGCGCCTCCGAATGAATGTAGCTGATCTCCTTCAGCTTCAGCGACCCCTCCATCGCCACCGGATAGTCGAGCCCCCGGCCGATGAAGAACGCGTCGTCGATCTTCTGGAGACGCTTCGCCAGCGCGATGATGGCCGGCTCCATCCCGAGCACCGCCTGAGCCTTCGCCGGCAGGCTCCGGAGCCCCCGGATGAGCGCGGACGCGCGATCCGGGGGGAGCGTCCCCCGGGCCCGCCCGAGGTAGGCGGCGAGCATGGCCAGCGCGGCGAGCTGGGTGAGGAAGGCCTTGGTCGAGCAGACGGCAATCTCCGGCCCGGCGCGGGTGTAGAGGACGTCATCGGCCTCGCGCGCCAGCGTGCTGCCCACGACGTTGGCCACCGCGAGGAGCCGGGCGCCTCTCGTGCGCGCCTCGCGCGCGGCGGCGAGCGTGTCCGCCGTCTCCCCGGACTGGCTGATGGCCACGGCCAGCGCGTGTTCGTCGGCGAGCGGGGACCGGTACCGGAACTCGCTCGCCAGATCGGCCTCCGCCGGGATCCCGGCCAGCCGCTCGGTGAGCGCCACCCCGACCAGGCCGGCGTAGTAGGCGGTCCCGCAGGCGACGACCCAGATCTTGCGCAGTGACCGCACCAACTCCGGCGGCAGGTCGACGCCGTCGAGGGCGATCTCGCGGTCGTCGGGCAGCCGCCCCATCATCGTCTCCTGCAGCGCCCGCGGCTGCTCGTGGATCTCCTTGAGCATGAAATGCGCATGCCCGTCCTTCTCGGCGGCTCCGGTTTCCCAGGTGATCCGCACCGGCCGCCGGTCGACCCGGCCGCCGCCGATGCGGGAGATCGCCACGCCGTCGCGCGTCAGGACGGCGAGCTCGCCGTCCTCGATGATGATCACCTCGCGGGTATGGGGCAGCAGGGCGGGGATGTCGGACGCCAGGAAGATCTCGCCGCGGCCCATCCCGACGATCAGCGGGCTGATCCGCCGCACCGCCACGATCCGGTCGGGATCGTCCGCCGACAGCACGACGAGGGCGTAGGCACCCGAGGTCTGGGCCACCGCCCGCTCGACGGCGGCGGGCAGATCGCCATGGTAGGCTTCCTCGACGAGATGCGCGAGGACCTCCGTGTCGGTGTCCGATCGGAACCGATGGCCGCGGGCGATGAGGCCCTCCTTCAGCGGCAGGAAGTTCTCGATGATGCCGTTGTGGATGACCACGACGCGGCCGTGGCAGTCGGCGTGCGGGTGCGCGTTCTCATCCGACGGATGGCCGTGGGTGGCCCACCGCGTATGCCCGATCCCCACCACCCCGGTGAGCGGCGTGCGCTCGACGATCTTCACCAATTGCGAGAGCTTTCCCGCCGACTTCCGCACCTCGATGCCGCCGTTGGCGATCACCGCGACCCCGGCGGAATCGTACCCCCGATACTCCAGGCGCCGCAGTCCGTCCAGCAGCACCGGGACCGCCGGCCGCGCCCCAATATACCCCATGATGCCGCACATGTGAATGCCTCCCGATCGCCCCTGCAGGGCCGCGCGGGCACAGAATCCCCTCACGATGTCCTCCGGGGGCGAAACATGGCAGCGGCGGAACCACCCGCTCGCGGCGGCGCGGAGGTGGGGCACCCACCGCACCACCCGCTGCCTCGGAAACTGCGCGTCCCGGACGCCTTCTGTCCCCAGGGTCGCCCCCGGGTTTTGGCGGCGTCCATCAGGCCGGACCAGCCTAGGGTCACCCGCCGAATGGGAGCCCGGGTGGGCTCCGCTCGAGATCCCCTCCCTCGTCAACTCGCCCCGCGCGTGCCGGCGGCGAGTTCCGGCGCTTGTTGAAACTGGTTTCCTGGCCCCGCACCCCCTCCCCGCCTCAACCCGCCCGGTGGAGGTTCCGTCCTCCCCGAACCGGGTCTCCCGGCCACTCGATAGTCAAACCGTTCCGCACATTCGACGGAAAATCCCAGGGCCCTGCCGCAGGCACGATCGGCCCTACCTTGGCTCTACTCCACGCTTCGATCGGCTTTCACGCCGCGGGGCCGGAGGCCGCGGCCCGCTTCCCGGGCGCCGGGGCGGCCGTGCCCCCCAGACGGCGGCTCACCAGGTCGCTCAACTCCCTGGCGAGCTCCTCCGCCATTCCCGCGTCTTCGCACTCGGTCATGATCCGGACGAGCGGCTCCGTGCCGGAGGCCCGGATGAGCACGCGCCCCCGCCCGCGCAGGCGGCCCTCGGCCTGGGCGATCGCGCGCTGGATCTCGGGATCATTGGCCCACCGTTCCGGCTGGGCCACCCGCACGTTGAGCAAGATTTGAGGATAGCGGATGAACGGCGCGCGCAGCTCCTCCAGCGGGCGCCCGCTCTCCAGCATCACATTGACGAGCTCGAGGGCCGTGACCAGCCCATCTCCGGTCGTGGCGCGATCCAGGAAGATCACGTGCCCGCTCTGCTCGCCCCCCACGCTCGCGCCGGTCTCCAGCATCCGCTCCAGCACGTACCGGTCGCCCACCCTGACCCGCTCGAGCTCAATGCCGGCCGCGCGGAGGACGCGCTCGAACCCCAGATTGCTCATGACCGTGCCCACCACGCGGCGCCCCGGCAGCCCGCCGCGCGCGTCCCGGTGGAGCGCGGTGATCCCCATGATCGCATCGCCGTCGACCAGCTGTCCGTGCCGGTCCGCGGCGATGACGCGGTCCCCGTCCCCGTCGTACGCGAACCCGACATCGGCGCCGTGCGCGACGACGGCGGCCTGGATCACCTCGGGGTGCGTCGAACCGCTGCCCACGTTGATGTTCGTCCCGTCCGGCTCCGCGTGCAGCGGCGTCACCGCGGCGCCCAGGCGCTCCCACAGCGCCGGCGCGATGCGGCTCGCCGCCCCGTTGGCGCAGTCCACGACGATGCGCCAGCCCTCCAGCCGCCCCCGCGCCAGCCCCGCCACGAAGGCGAGGTAGCGCTCCGCGGCGTCGGGCACCTCGACGATCCGCCCGACCTCGCCGCCCGTCGGCCGGGGCAGCGCCGTCACCCGGTCGAGGGCGCCCTCGATCTCGGCCTCCACCGCATCGGGCAGCTTGAACCCGCTGGGGGCGAAGAACTTGATCCCGTTGTCTTCCATCGGATTGTGGGAGGCGGAGATGACGATGCCGGCGTGCACCGCGAGCTGCCGGACGAGGTAGGCGACCCCCGGCGTGGGGAGGATGCCGAGCCGCAGCATGTCCGAACCGGCCGAGCAGAGGCCGGCCGCCAGGGCGGCCTCGAGCAGATCGCCGGAGATCCGTGGGTCGCGCCCCACCGCGAACCGGCCGCGCGCCCCCGGAGCGAGCACATGCGCGGCCGCCCGCCCCACGCGGTCCACCAGCTCGGTGGACAGGTCGGCGTTGCCGACCCCCCGGATCCCGTCGGTTCCAAACAGCCGTCCCACCGGCGCCTACGTGGGAGAGAGGATGATCATGACCTGCGGGGGCTGGATGATCAGGACGCGGACGCCCTGCGGGAGGATCACGCGCGGGCTGACCGAGTGCGTGCCGGGCCCCAGGCCGGCCGCGCTCACCTCAACGGTCACGATCTGCCCGGTCAGGCGCCGCACGAGGTCCTGCGGTCCCTCGACCTGGACCAAAACGCGGTCGGGCACGATCCGGGAGGCCGTGCCCGCCGGCACGTCCACCACATGCACCGGCACGTCCCGGAAGACCGTCGAGAGCATCTCCCGGCCGACGCGGACGTTCACCGCCACCTGACCGGCGGAGGAGGAGATGCCGGGGGGGAGCTGCAGCGCCACGCGCCGGGTGAAGTCCGCGCGCGCCCCGGTCACGTCCACCGGCATCGTCGCCGCGGTCTCGGCCTTCTGCAGCACTGCGCTCGGGCCGGTGAGCGTGACGGTCGCGGGCTCGGCCATCGCCGCGGAGACCGCCAGCGACTGCGGGGGCGTCCCCACCAGGGTGGGGACCACGGAGACGACCTTGCTGATCACCGCCTGGCGAACGGACAGCGTCATGGCGACGGCCCCCGGGCTCACCGCGACGCCCGTCACCACCTGGCCCCCCCCATCGGCGGGCACCACCTGCACCGAGGCCACGACCTGCTGACGCACGGACGCGGTGTCGAAATAGACGATCGCGTGCCGCACCTGGGCCACCTGCCGCGATGGCCCGCTGACGGTCACGGACGCCGGTGCGGTGCGGGCGCCCCCCAGCGCCACCCCCTCGGGCGGGGCGTCGAGCAGGCTCACCTCCACCGGCAGCCGCTTGCTGGTCAGGGAGTCCAGCACGACCAGCAGCCCGGACGGCTTCTGGTCGGCCACCCGCACGTCGAGCGCCGAGGAGACGATCACCGGCACCTCGGGGTGCTCGCCGGGCTCGAGGCCCGACAGGTCCACGTACGCGTCGATGAGCTTCGGCGTCAGGAGGGCGATCTGCGAGCGCGGACCCTGGAGCCGGACCGTGACCTGCGGCGGGGATTTCGGCGAAGGCCGGACCACGACCTCATTCGGCTCGAGGTTGCGGAGCTCGATGTCCACCTTCAGCGAACGGGCGACCACCGGATTCTGGGCGGTGGCGACGTACAGCCACATCACGAGGGCGATGCCTCCGGAGAGGATGAGGTAGAGCGTCCGCTCGTCCCAGAACCGCTTCATCCGCCGCGCCGCCTGGCCCACTGCCAGATCCCCGGGACCCGGACGGGCACCGGCACGCGGAAGGACGGCACCCCCAACGACGCCCGGGGCAGCGGCTGGGGGCCGGAGAGCGCGAGCAGGGTCCCTTTGAGCTCTTCCTCGGTCAGGCCGCGGGTCAACCGTCCCTCCCGGGCGAGCGAGATCGTGCCGGTCTCCTCGGACACGACCACCGCGACCGCGTCCGTCTCCTCCGTGATCCCGATCGCCGCCCGGTGGCGGGTGCCGAGCGCGCGGCTCAGCCCCGGCCGCTCGGTGAGCGGGAGCAGACACCCCGCGGCCACCAGGCGGTCGCCGCGGATGATCAGCGCGCCGTCGTGGAGCGGAGTGTTCGGGAAGAAGATGTTGATGAGGAGCTGAACGGTGGCGACGGCGTCGATGCGGATCCCGGTCTCGATGAAGTCCGCCAGCCCGACGCTGCGCTCCAGCACGATCAGGGCGCCGATCTTGCGGGACCCCAGGATGCGGGCCGCCCGGGCGACGTCGTTGACCAGGCGGATCCTCGCCTCGCGGTCGAGCCCGTGGGTCGTCAGGCCCACGAGCGACACCCCGCCCCGGCCCAGCTGCTCCACCATCCGGCGCAGCTCGGGCTGGAAGAGCACCAGCAGCGCGAAGGGCAGCGCGAACGCGACGCTCCGCAGCACCCACTGCAGCGTGTACAGCTGCAGCGTCTGGCTGATCAGGTAGGCGGCGAACAGCACGCCGAGGCCGGCGACCAGCTGCACCGCGCGGGTGCGCCGCACCAGCATGAGGATCTGGAACACGATGAGGGTGACGACCAGGATATCGATCAGATCCCAGGGCCACCGGAACGGCGGCAACGGCGCCGGCATCGCGCTCACAGCACCTCCGCCAGCAGGGCCTTCTGCGTATGGAGCCGGTTCTCCGCCTCGTCCAGGGCGGCCGACCGGGGGCCGTCCAGCACCTCGCCGGTGATCTCTTCCCCCCGGTGCGCCGGCAGACAGTGCGTCACCACGGCATGGCTCGGCGCGCGGGCCAGCAGGGCGGCGTTGACCTGATACCGCTGAAACACCCGACGCCGGGCGTCCGCCGTGGCCTCCTGGCCCATGCTGGTCCAGACATCGGTGTAGATGACGTCCGCTTCGCGCACGGCGGCCGCGGGGTCATCGGTGACCTCCACCGCGCCCCCGGACGCCGCCGCGGCCGCGCGGGCCCGGACGAGCGTCTCCGAATCGAGACGGTACTCCTTGGGCGTCGCCATCGTGATCGACATGCCGAGCCTCGTTCCTCCCAGGACGAGCGAACGCAGCGTGTTGTTCCCGTCGCCGATCCAGGCCAGCCGGATCCCCTCGATCCGGCCGAGGCGCTCCCGGACGGTCAGCAGCGCGGCGAGCGCCTGGCACGGGTGCTCCCAATCGGAGAGGGCGTTCAGGACCGGAATGCGGGCGTGCTCGGCGAGGGCCTCGAGCGTGCTGTGGGCGAACGTCCGCGCCGCGATCCCATCGACCCACCGCTCCAGGTTCCGGGCGACGTCCGGCGGGCTCTCGCGGGTGCCCATCTGGATGTCCTGAGGGCCGAGGTAGACGGTGTGACCGCCCAACTGCAGCATCCCCACTTCGAACGTGGTGTGTGTTCGCAGCGACGGCTTCTCGAAGACCAGCGCGAGGACCTTGCCGCGGAGCGGAGCCGTGCGATCGCCGGCGCGCGATCGCGCCTTCAACTCCCCGGCCAGGTCGAGGACATGCCGCAGCTCGTCGGGGTCAAGGTCGCAAATGCTCAGGAAGTCCCGCCCCCGCACGGTCGGCATCGTTCCTCCTTGCGCTACGCGTCCCCTCCCCGGCGCGAATGAAAGAGGGGACGCCCGGCGCGGCCGCTACATACTGTGATGCCCGTGGAGGCGGTCGGTGAGACCGGGGCCAACCCCTGCTTTACCTTCGCTCCCTTCTTTACCTTACCGCTTCGAGTACTGGAAGCCCTTCCGCGCGCGTTTGTGGCCGTACTTCTTGCGCTCTTTCTCGCGGGGGTCCCGGGTGAGGAGCCCCGCCTTCCGGAGCGGCGCCCGCAGCTCCGCGTCGTGGGCCAGCAGCGCCCGGGCGATCCCGTGCCGGACCGCCCCCGCCTGCCCGTGCACCCCGCCGCCGGTGACGTGGATGATGATGTCGAACCGCCCCTCGGCGTTGGCGACCACGAGGGGCTGCCTGATCGCCGTCTGCACCGGCCCTTTCGGGAAGTACTGGTCGGCCGGACGGCCGTTCACCTGGATGCTGCCGCTCCCCGCGACCATCCGGATCCGCGCCACCGCCTCCTTGCGGCTCCCCGACGTCATGATCGGCCCTGGGGTCGCCATCAGGCGTCACGCTCCCCGCCCGGCAGCGCCGCCGGCTGCTGCGCGGCGTGCCGGTGCGCCGCGCCGCGGTAGATCCTCAGCTTGCGCAGGCATTCGCGCCCCAGCGGGGTTTTGGGCAGCATCCCCCGCACCGCCTCGCGGAGGATGTATTCCGGGCGCTTCCGTAACAGTGTCCCGGCGAGGGTGGCGCGCAGCCCGCTCGGATAACCGGAGTGATGATAGTAGACTTTCTGCTCCGCCTTCCGTCCGGTCAGGCGGATCTTCTCGACGTTCACCACGATGACGTGGTCGCCCCGCACGTACGGCGTGAACATCGGCCGGGCCTTGCCCCGAAGCACCGAGGCGACCCGGCTGGCGAGCCGTCCGAGCACCTGGCCCGTGGCGTCGACGACGAACCACTGCCCCGGTTCCCTGGGTGACGCCATCGGCGTTCGCATGATCTCCTCCGACCGCTTGACTGCGGGAATCCCTCGCAGGAACAGGCGTGCCGCCGCGCCTGCGCGACGGCACCAGGGCTCATTCTAGGGTCTCCCAGGTGCCGCTGTCAACACGCCGATGCGCCTCATGCGCCTCATCATTCCGGTGACCGAGACGGCCCTGATGGCTCATCCATCCGGTGACCAACCGGTAGCGATGCGCCGGGGCGCCTGGTAGAATTCTGACGACGAAGCCCGCCCGCCTCGACATCAACCATCGATGGGGGAAGAGACATCGCCTCGAGCAGGCCTCCCGGTCCTTCGCCGCGCCCTGACCCGGCGCCGCTGCTCAGCCTCGGCGCGGCCCTGGCGATCCTGGCCCTTCTGGACTGGCTGGCCCTATTGCCCATGGTGCACCGGTGGGACGAAAGCGTCACCATCTGGCTGCAGCACGCGGCGCCGACCTTCGACTGGCCGGGGGCGATCGTCGTGTTCTTGGGGAATGCCGAAGTGCTGATCCCGGCCGTGGTGGCCGGCGACGTGCTCCTGGGCCGGAACCCGGGACGGGTGATGCCCATCCTGGTGTTTGCGGCGGTGCTGAGCGCCGCGAGCCTCCTGGCCGTCATCCTGAAGCATCTCATCCCTCACCCGGGACCGCCGGAGGCCTTCCAGCGGCACCACCTTCCCGGCCTGCACGTGCCAACACCCTACAGCTTCCCGTCGGGGCACACCCTGCGGACGACGGTGCTGTGCGGGACGGCGCTCCGGAACAGGCCGTGGCTCGCGGGCGCGCTGATCCTCTGCATGATGGTCGCCCTCGTCTATATGGGCGATCACTGGCTCTCCGATGTGCTCGGAGGCCTGTGCCTGGGGTGGGTGCTCCTGGAAGCCGGCGGCGTGATCAGGAAATCTCGATCTCGGAGCTGTCGCCGAGGTTGATCCGCCCGCGCTGGCCGGTCACCGAGGCGTTGTCGCCGATGATGGAGTGCTCCAGCAGGACGCTGTCCACCCGGGCGTTGGCATTGATGATGCTCTCCTTGATGACGGCGTTGGTGACCCGGGCGCCGTCGGCCACCGTCACGTAGGGGCCCAGGACCGAGCCCTCCACCACCGCGGTGGCGGCGATCGCCGACGGCGGGATGATCACCGAGCCCGGAATCCGCTGAGGTGCCGGCGGCGCGTCGCCGAGCAGCGCGCGGTTGGCCCGGAGCAGCGCTTCCGGAGTGCCGCAGTCGTACCACTGGTCGATGGGAAACGTCTGGAGCTTCTCTCCCGAGTCGATCATCATCTGCAGCGCATCGGCAAGCCAGTACTCGCCGCGCACCATCCGCCGTCCGTCGACGAGCCGCTCCAGCGCCTCGCGAAACGGGGCGGGCCGCTGGATCATATAGACGCCCACCGCCGCCAGGTCGCTGGGCGGGTCCTCGGGCTTTTCCCACAGGTGCTTCACGATGCCGTTGCTGTTCACCTCGACGACGCCGAACGCCCGGGGGTCGGGCACGCGATGGACGCCGATGGCCGAGTGCGGCAGCGCGGTCGCCGCCCGCAGGTCGCCTTTCACGACCGTATCGCCGAAGACGATCAACGTGGGCCGGTTGAGGTGCTCGCGCGCGAGGTAGACGGCGTGTCCGTTTCCCATCGCCTCGTCCTGATGGACGAAGTGGGCGCGGAACTCGTAGCTGTCCCGGACGTACTCCTCTATCTTCTCCGCGAGGTACCCGACCACCAGCACGATCTCCTCGACCCCCAGGGCCTTGAGCTGGTCGAGGATGTAGGCGAGGATGGGCTTGCCCGCGACGTTCATGAGCACCTTGGGCTGCGTGTGCGTGTGGGGCCGGAGACGCTTCCCGCGCCCGGCCACAGGGATGATCGCGTTCACCGAATGGCCCTAGCCTTCACGAAAGAGACTCAAGAGCCGGCGCTGCATCTCGGAGGCGACTTCGGTGACGTCCTTGATGGTGTCCACACCGCGCCAGTAGGCCGGGGACTTGAACGCGCCCAGCTTGCCCCCGCGGGCGAGGTCCGGGAAGGTCGTGGTTTCGTGATCCCCGCGCTCCGGCAGGCGCTCGCGGATGGCGCGCGCGAGCACATAGATTCCGCCGTTGATCCAGTACGGCAGTTCAGGTTTTTCGCGAAACTGCGTGACGCGGTCGTCGCCGTCGGTCTCCACGATGCCGTAGGGGCTCACAAACGGGGTGAGGTAGATGGTGGCCAGCATCTTTCGCGCCCGATGGGACGCGATCAGCGGAGCCAGCTTGAGGTTGGTGATCACGTCCCCGTTCGTCGCGATCACCAGGTCCTCCCCGTCCGGGACCTGGCCCAGCGCCAGCCGCAGCGCCCCGCCCCGCCCCAGCGGTTCATGCTCCACGGAGTACCCCACGCGCATCCCGAGGCGCTCCCCGTCGCCGAAGTAGCCTTCGATCACCTCGTGCCGGTACCCGCAGGAGAGGATCACATCCGTGACGCCCTGCCCCCGCAGCCACTCCAGCTGGTACCCGAGCATCGGGATCCCCATGATCTCGACCATGGGCTTCGGCCGGTCCTCGGTAAAGGGGCGCAGGCGCTCCCCTTTCCCGCCGGCAAGCACGACAGCGTACATTCAGCCGAACCTCCGGGCGCGCCGCCTCCCCTGTTCGTCGTGCGGCCCCGCGGCGACGCGTGCGATCCAGGACGTTTCGATGATATCGTCCGGGCACCGCCTTGCATAGGGTACGCCGCGGCTCCGGCCCTGTCCTTCGTCTCACCATGACGAGCGCTTAGGCCGGGCCGTGAGAGGGAACCGATGCCGGGCGGCGAAATGCCGCATCCGTGATCATCACGCGCAGTCCGCTGCGCGTTTCTCTGGGCGGAGGCGGAACCGATCTGCCTTCCTATTACCGCGAGCACGGCGGGTTCGTCATCGGAGGCGCCATCGACAAGTACGTGTACATCACTCTGCACCAGACGATCGTCGATGAGCTCATCATCAAGTATTCCAAGATGGAACGGGTGAAGTCGGTGGAGGAAGTGCAGCACCCGATCATCCGGGAAGCGCTCAGGCTCACGCACGTCGGCGCCCCCCGCCTGGAGATCACCAGCATGGCGGATATCCCGGCGGGGACAGGACTCGGTTCCTCCGGCAGCTTCACCACCGCTCTGCTCAAAGCCCTCCACGCCCTGAACAAAAACCTGGTTCACCCGCAGGAGCTTGCCGAGCAGGCCTGTCATGTCGAGATCGACATCCTCAAGCAGCCGGTCGGCAAGCAAGACCAGTACATCGCCGCGTACGGAGGCCTGACCTGTTTTCAGTTCCTGCCGGAGGACCGCGTGGAAGCTCGGCCGTTGAAAATCGACACGGACACCCTGTACAGTCTCGAAGACAACCTGCTGCTGTTCTTCACGGGGTACTCGAGGTCTGCGTCGAGCATCCTCGAGGAACAGGATACCAGGACCAAGGGGAAGGACGCCGTGATGGTGCGTGAGCTGGCCTTCATCAAAGAGCTGGGGTGGCAGACCAGGGATGCGCTCGAAAGCGGAGACCTCGGACGCTTCGCAGAGCTCATGAACGTCCACTGGGAACGCAAGCGACAGCGCTCGGACCTGATGAGCAACAAACGCATCGACGAATGGTACGATCTGGCAAGGCGCAACGGAGCACTCGGAGGAAAGCTCATCGGGGCCGGAGGGGGAGGGTTCCTGATGTTCTACGCCGAGGACAGGCGGCGGCTCCGGCGGGCGATGCGGGAGGCCGGGCTGCACGAAATCCGTTTCCGATTCGACTTCGAGGGTACCAAGCTCATCGCTCAGTCCTAGCGGACGTATGCTGCGGAGACTGCGTCCCGCCCTTGGCGCGTTCCGTGTCTACAAGAATCCCTTCGTTCGGTTCCAGGATTACTTTGGCTTCATCCGGCGTGAGCAACCCCTGCAGATCGTCCTCAGGAACGGTCTCAGATTTCGGATCCGCGCGAGGACGAGCGATTTCGCGATTGCCGACGACATCTTCAACTATCGTGTGTATGATGAGGCGCTGATGTGTCTCACCGACGGCCACGTCGTGATCGATATCGGCGCCCACGTGGGGATGTTTGCGGTGGCCGCCGCCTCGCGCGGCGCCACCGTGCTCTGTTTCGAGCCCTTGGAGGAAAACGTCGAGCTGCTCAACGAGAACGCGAGGTTGAACGGCTACGAACGCCAAATCACCGGCCACTGCCTGGCCACCACGAGCGCCGCGGGGACGGTGCAGCTCTTCGTGATGAAAGGAGACACCGGCGGATCAACCAGCTTCCCATCAATCCATCCAGCCTGGCAGAGCAATGACGGGGTGAGTTCGATCACCGTGCCGTCAATCACCTTGCACGACATCTTCCTGCGCTACGATCTTCGGATATGCGATTGCTTAAAAATGGACTGCGAGGGAGCCGAATTCGAAATTCTGCAATCTGTTGCGGCAGAGGATCTCCGACGAGTGCAGATGGTGATTATGGAGTACCATCCCCTCCTCGACGATATCCGGCGCGTCCAGGCGCGCCTGGAAGACCTTGGTTTTGTTGTCGATATCAGCAACAATCCATGCATTCTCTTTGCGACACAGCGCGACACAGCCCTATCCCCGCACCGCGCGCAGCGTCAGGCCCAATAAGATCACGTAACCAAACCACGCGATCGGCACACTGAGCGCTCGGGTTGACAGCCCGGCCGCCGATGCGGAGGGGGGGACACCCGCGAGCACCATGGCCAGCAATACGGAGTTCATCGCTGTAGAAAACGGAGAGCCAATCCACGTGGTCTCAATCCAGTACGTGAGTAAGGCAATCACCGCCGCCAGATAGCAGGCCTCCGCCGCTCCCACAATGCCGCCGCCCCTCCCTGCCATCGCACGAAGATCCCGGACGGCCCGCATACCGGTGAAGAGCAACACTGCGCCCGCCGCCAACACCGCACCGATTCCTCCAAACATCCACAAGGCCAAGATGGACGAATGCGCGGTCGGGTGATTTTGGTGAGGGAGGTCTACGAAGAATTTTCGCTCATAGTTGAAGCCGACCCCAAGCACATTCGAAGGGAGGAGGCGTAGGTAGTACCGGTAGATCGCCAACCTCCCGCCCGTCCCCAACCCTTCGTCAAGCCGTGCCGTGAGAAGGTGTTGGGGACGCGCCTCGCTGATTTCGGGGACGAGCCCTGCGGGGACGAGTCGCCATCCGAATACCATCACGATCGCGGCGGCGATCACCAGGAGGGCCTGCTGGCCAATGCCCCGGCCTAACAACCGGATGCCCGCGGTAACGGCCATCGCCATGAGGCAGATCAGGGCGATGAACGCCGAGCGTGTCTGGGCCCAGAGGACCAGGAGCCCCATCCCCCCCACAACCGATGCGAGCCCGATCGCCGTCGAGACTCCGGCACCGAGCCCGCAGAGCGCCAGGATGAAGAAAAACGCGATTCCCGTGAGCGAGCTAAACGTCCCCATCACGGGATTCGACGTGAGCCCCTGGAAGCGCTGTCCGAACGCCACGAGCGGGGGCAGCCGCAGGATGCTGGTCATGAATTCATGGATGCGTGGATCGATGATCACCAGGAGTCCAATGCCCAACGGGACCAGCGTTGGCAGAAAGAGGGCAAGCGCAAGCTTCTCAAACAGGCTGACATTCATGCGAAGAACCCGGTAGATCAGCGCGAAGATGAGCAGGTTGAAGATCAATTGCAGCATCGTCTCCAGGCCAAGCCGGTTGAACCCGAGATGATAGCGAAACCACGAAAGCCCGGTCGCAAAGAGGCACGCACCCAGGAGGCCCCCGAGCGCGATCCACGTCCACCGCCCCTCCGCCTCTGCCAAAAGAGCCCCCCACCGTTCGCGCCGCGGGAGCAACGATATTTCGATGGCTGCGAGCGCGAGGGCCAGGGCAAACGGCAGCTCGGCTCGAAGGGGCACGATGATTGGCCCTCGGTGAATTGTCGGCCAGTACACCAACGACGCCGTCCCGACTAACAGCAGCGCTTCGGTCGCACGCCGGAGCATCGTCGCGACGCCTCGCGACGGTGTCCCGGCCCCCTCATCGGCAGCGCTGCCGGACATGGCGCCATTCCCGCTCGACATGTGGATCCCGCCACCGTGTCAGGGAGAGCCGCTGCCTCAGCCGCCACGCTCCCCCGGCGACCGTCCGGACGGCCCGTGGGGGGAGCACCCGCAGGACGGTGCGCGCCAGCGCCGCGACCGCCGGCGAGGCGATCTCGGTGAGGACGCCTGCGGAGTCGACCGGGCGCTCGCCGACAAGGGAGGCCGCCGCAAGCCGGACCTTGCATGTCCGCAGCACCGCGTCCGCCCCCAGGGTCTGCCGCTCCTGTTCGCTCATTTCGGAAAACAGCCGCTGAAACATCTCGAGCGCGTGCCGCTTCAGCGTCCCCTGGATGGCCAGCGCGGTGTTGCTGCCCTCCCGGATCTCGACAACGGCCAGCGCCTCGTCCAGATACCCGAACCGGTACCCGGCCCGGACAAGCCGCAGGCAGAGGTCCCACTCCTCCGGGTAGTAGCGCTCCTCGCGAAAGAAGAATCCGCCGCGGACGACGTCCCCCCGGATCATGAGCGCATTCGGATTGATCAACGACGTCTGCAGCAGATCCCGAAGAATGTCGTGGTTGGCGCTGGAGTACGGGCGCCCGTACAGCCTGTCCGGATGGCGCGAATAGAAGTGCACCACGGCGCAGAAGGCGACGTGATGGTCCGGGTGCCGTTCGAGGAACGCGACCTGGCGCTCCACTTTGCGCGGAAGGTAGCAGTCGTCGGCGTCCAGGAAGGTCACGTAGTGCCCGGTGCTCATCCGAATCGCCCGGTTGCGGGCCGCTCCCTGTCCTTGGTTGGACTGGAAGAGGTACCGGACCCGTCCGTCGCGGAACGACTTGACTACACGCGCCGTCCCGTCGCTCGACCCGTCGTCGACGACAAGGATCTCGAGATCGGTGTACGTCTGCGAGAGCGCGCTCGTGATGGCCCGGCCCACAAAGCGGTCCGCATTGAAGGCCGGGATGACGATCGACACCAGCGGGCGCGCGTCAACCGCCACGGCTCGAGGGGCGCCTGCGGCCCGCCTGACCCACCGGACCCGCCTCAAGCAGGCGCGGACCGATCGTGTGCCAGTGGCCCTCCACCCAGGCAAGGTCCTCCGGCCGGTCGATCCACCAGAGCCCTTCGTCCTCCGCCATCCGGTACCCGTACAGCGGCCGCCCCTGCGCCAGCAGGGCGGGGAACACATCCCGGCCGAAGTCGGCCGGCCGGCCGCCGGGAATCGCGTCGAGGGCCCGGGGGTCCATCACAAAAATGCCGGCGCTGACCCAGTGGCTGAAGACTTCTTCCCGCTTGGGCTTCTCAAGAAAGCGCGTGATCCGATGGTGCTCGTCGAGGTCGAGGATGCCGCTCTGGGAAGGGTCCTCCCGATGGTAGAGGGCGATCGTCGCGAGCCCCCCCTGCTCGCGATGAAATTCCCATAGGCGGTCCAGCCGGCAGGTGCTCAGATTGTCGCCGTACCACACGAAGAACGGCCCGTCGAAGAAATTGGCGGCGTTCTTGACCCCGCCCGCGGTCCCCAGCGGCTCCGGCTCATGCGTGTAGGTGATCATGAGATTCCACCGGGATCCGTCGCCGAAGTATCCCGTCACCGCCGCCGGAAGGTGATGGAGGTTGATCACGACCTCCTGGACCCCATACTGCCGCAGCCACGTGATCGTATATTCCAGGAGCGGCCTGCCGCCGACCCGGATCATGCATTTGGGAGTCTGGTCGGTCAGCGGCATCAGGCGGGTTCCCTGGCCGGCCGCGAGCAGCATCGCCTTCGTCGGCTGGGAGGCCCCCCGAGCCCGGCCGCCCTTACGCGCCATCTGCGCCCAGCCGCACCGCGCGCCCCGTCCGGCTTGATTCGTAGATCGCGTGCACCACCCGCACGGCCTGCCGGGCATCCTCCGCGTTTCCCAACGGCTGCCGGCCCTCCCGAATGGCCGCGGTAAACTCCTTCCACTCGTCGTCCCAGGAGAGGTCGGGGCCGGGAAAGTCGAACCGCTGCTCTTGGGGCGGGCCGGACTCAGGCCGGCGGCGACCCCAGATCAACCCCTCCGGGCCATAGCTTCCCCCCAGGCCCTCCACGATCACGTAGCCGTCGTGCCCGAACACTTCAAACGAGAACGTATTCTTCCACTGCGTCCAGCTCACGTGCAGGGAAGCGACCTTTCCCGCCGCCGTCCGCAGAAGCCCAAACGCGTTATCTTCGACCGGAGGAGCCGCGGAAGGATGGCCCCGGCGGGGCCCCTCAGATCCCTCCGGCGCCCAGAAGTAGGACGGCGTGTAGCCAAACCCCTCGACGACGTTTCCGAGGAACCACCGGCACAGGTCGATGACGTGGATCCCCTGGTCCAGGAGCTCTCCTCCCCCGGCGACCTCCCGATTGAAACGCCACTCCTGCGCGTAGCCCGGCCGGCCGCCGTGGCCGTACCGGCAGCGGATATAGGAGGGTTCTCCTATCTTCCCCTGTGCGCACAGTTCGTGCGCCTTCCAGATCGCGGGGTGGTGGCGGTGATTGAAACCGACTTTGACGACGAGGGGGCGATCGTCGGTGCCGCGCCGGGCCCGGCCGCCGGCGGGCGTGGTTTCCTTGAGGACCGCGTCGGCCTCCGCCGGAGTCCGCGCCATCGGTTTCTCCACGAGGACGTGCTTCCCGCGCCGCAGCGCCGCGGTCGTGATGGCGGCCAGCGCGTTGTGGGGCGTCGCGACGATGACGGCCTGGACGTCATCCCGGTGGACCACCGCATCCCAGTCGGCCGTCGCCTGGCAGCCCGCGTCCTCCGCGATCGCCTCCGCCCGGGCAAGGTCGACGTCGGCGGCCACCACCAGCGTCCCGTCGGCGGTCCGGCGGATCACGTCCGCCCGGCGGCGGCCGATCAGTCCACACCCGATCAAGGCGACGCGCAGGGGGAGGGCCGAGTCCTGGTCATCCCGGGGCCCCGTTCGTGACTCGGGGCGGCCGGCCGCCGCCCTAGCGCGCATCATCGGCGATGGTGTCGAGGAGCGGGCGCAGCGTCGCGTGATCGAGGCGCCGCAGGGTCAACCACGGCGAGGTCATCAGTGTTGCGATGCGATCCGCATCCCACGACGTCCAGGCATCATATGGGGCGGCGATGAGCTTCCCCGTCAACGCGCCGGACCTGGGGGAGGCCAGAAACACCGCCAGGCTGGCGGGCAGCTCCCGAGGCACGCCCCCCTCTCCCGTATCACGCAGCTTCCGGATCCGGGTCAGCAGCGCGCCGGCCCGTTCGCCCGCGGCGATCACCGCGTCCTGCAGACGGGTGTCCACCGCCCCGGGAGCGATGGCATTGACCTGGATGTTGAACTCCTTGACCTCCTCCGCCAGCGTCTCCGTGAGGCGGACGACCGCGGCCTTGGAGACCCCATAGGCCGTAAACCGCGGGAGCGGGGAAGCGGCCCCGCCACCCGAGAAGTTTACGATCTTGCCCTGGCGGCGTTCGATCATATGCGGCAGCACGGCCCGACAACAAAAAAACGTGCCGCAGAGGTTCACCTGGATCGCCTGCACCCACGCGCTCGCATCCACATCCCACATCGGGCCGATGGGCCCGTAGACGCCGGCGGCATTCACCAGCACGTCCACCCGACCGAAGGCGCGCAGCGCCGCCTGAACGATGCGGTCCGCGTCCTCGGCCTGAGAGACATCCGCGGACACCCACCGGATCTCCGCGCCCAGCCCCCGGAGGCGCTCCGCGGCCCGACGAAGCTCGGGCTCCGTTCTGGCGGCGACGACCAGCCGGGCCCCCTCGCGCGCGAATGCGGCCGCGACCGCCTCACCGATGCCGCGGCTCCCGCCGGTCACGATCGCGACCTTCCCCGACATCACGAGTTCCCCGCTCATGCCCCGTAGTGTTCCTTTCTCCCGCGGACGCCTCCTCCGCTCCGCCCGATGCCGAAGTAGGTGAAGCCGAGCCGCTCCATCTCGCCCGGATCGAAGAAGTTGCGGGTGTCGATCATCACGGGGCGATTCATCGCGGCCCTGAGGCGGCGCAGGTTCACCGCACGGATCCCGGCCCACTCGGTCACCAGCACGACCGCATCGGCCGCCCGCGCCGCGGCGTAGGGGTCGGGGCAGCGGTCGAATGGAGGCAGATCGAGACCCTCGTCCAGGCGCGCGAGGGGATCGAAGGCGGCGACGGCGGCGCCCCCGGCGACCAGGCGCCTGATGATCTCGACGGCGGCCGAGCGCCGCAGGGTGCTGGTCCCGGCCTTGTAGGTGAGCCCGAGCACGCCCACCCGAAGCCCCCGAAGCGAACCGTGGAGCCGCCGCAGCCGGCCTTCCACCAGGCCGGCGCGGGCGTCATTGACGGCGATCACGGCGTCCAGGAAGGCGGTGGCGCGCCCCGTGCGACGCCCAAGCGCCTGCAGCGCGCGGACATCGCGGCCGAGCGTGCCCCCCGCAAAGCCCAGCCCCGCGCTCAAGAACGCGTCCTTGCCGATCCGCCGGTCGAGCCGCATGATGCGCGCCACGTCCACGACGTCGGCGCCGGCCTCGTCGCACAGATCGGCGATCTCATTGATGAAGCTGATCGACGCGGCCAGATATGCGTTGGACGCGTGCTTGGCCATCTCGGCCGTGCGGACATCGGTCGTGATGATCGGCCGCCCGAGCGGCTTGTACAATGCCGCCACGCGGCGGGCCGCGGCCGGGGTCGCCGCGCCGATCACGAACCGATCGGCCCGCCTGAAACTCTCGACCGCCGATCCCAACCGAAGAAACTCCGGCACACACACGACCTCGGGCGCCGCCCGCGGGTTCTGCTCGCGCAGGATCGTCCCCAGGTGGTCACAGGTCCCGACCGGCACCTGCGCGCTCACACACAGCAGGCGGGGCCTGGAGAGATGCCGGCCGATCTCGCGGACCGCGTCGTGGATCACCCCCGCATGAGGCTCGTCGTCGGCGCCCACCGGCGTATCGAAGGCCACGTAGACAAACTCCGCGCCGCGGAGCCCGTCCCCGAGGTCCGCCGTGTACCGCAGGCGCCCGCGGCGGATGTTGCGGCGGATGAGGGCCGCGAGGAGGGGCTCGGACACCGGAGGCCGGCCGGCGCTCAACGCGGCGATCGAGCGCTCCTCGCCGACGCCGCGCACCTGGTGCCCCAGGTCGGCCAGGCATGCCGACAGCACAGAGCCCTGATGCCACAGGCCGACGATGCAGATCGTGGCCATTGATCGGACTCCCAGATCGGGCCGGCGCGGGGCGAACCGTGCGGAGGAGCCGGGCACGCGGCCCGGCGGACATCCCGCCGGGCGCCGTCAGGGCCGGGTCAGCGTTCGACCCGGAGCAGGACGCCGCGCTGCCGCATGACCTCTTCGGCTTCCTCCAGATAGTGTTTGGTCCCTGACTGCCCGCGAATCCAGTCGACGTACTCGGCGACGTTTTCCTCGACCGGGACGGCCGGCTCCCAGCCGAGCGCGCGAAGCCTGGAGATGTCCGAGACGGTGTGGCGGGTGTCCCCCAACCGGAACTCCCCGGGGACCACCGGCTCCAGGTCGCTGCCGAAGGCGCGGAGCATCATATGGGCGATCTCCATCACGGTGACCGCGCGGCCCCCGCCCACATTGAACACCCGATGGTTGGCCCGCTCATCCTCCATCGCCAGCACGTTGGCCCGCGCCACATCGCGCACGTTGACATAATCGCGCAGCTGGCGTCCGTCCTCGTAGACGACCGGTGGGAGATGGTGCAGGATGTGCAGGGCGAAGCGGCGGGTGACTCCGGAGTAGGCGTTGTAAAACGAGTTCCGCGGGCCCTGGGCGTAGGTGTAGCGCATGCAGACCGTCGGGATCCCGTACCGCTGTCCCAGACGGTCGGCCAGGAGCTCGATCGCATATTTTGAGATCCCGTAGGCGGTCCCCGGGCTCACCGTGTCTTCCGGGATCAGCAGCGGATCCATGTCCCCGCGGCAGGTGGGGCAGCGGATCTCCCAGTCCCCGCGCTTCAGCTGCTCCACTGGCCTGGGGTCGGGGGTGTGAATCGCCTTTGGCGGGAACCGGTCGATCGGCGAGACGCCGGCGGTCAGTTGCTCCTGGATGCTCGGCACGCGCACCCCGCCCGCGCAGGCCCGGCAAAGATACACGCCCTCGCCTGCGACCGCCTGGGAAGAGGCGAAGACGATCTTGCGGACCGGATAGCGCTGCCGGTCGGCGATCGCCAGCTCGAAGATGAGGGCGGTGCTCTCGGTGTTCGTCCGGATAAACCGGGAAAAATCCGGCATGTAGTCCTGGTAGGCCGCCAGGTGGACGACGTAGTCGACCCCCGCGAGCGCGCGACCGAGGTCTTCGCGGCTGCTGACGTCGCCGTGGATGAATTCCGCCTCCGCCGGGAGGAACCCGGGCTTCCCCTCCGGATGGACGCGGGGCTGCAGGCTGTCGAGGATTCGGACTCCGTATCCCTTGCGCAGCAGCAGGTCCACCGTGTGCGAGCCGATGAACCCGGCGCCGCCGGTCACCAGACAAAGAGGCATCAGCCTACCGCCCCCCCATTGGAGCGCCGCCGGCTCTGCGCATCGCTACGCTTTGGATCCCGTGCGAGACTGCAGCGTGTAGCCGGCCTTGATGGCGTCCCCTCGAAACATCTTCACGGTCTCGAGCGAGAACTCATGCAGGTCTTTCCCCACGGTGTCCAGCTTCTTGAGGAGATCGTTCGTGACGGTGATGATGTGGCAGCCGACCGCATCGGCCTGAAAAATGTTCAAGACCTCGCGGGGGCTCGCCCAGATGAGCTCGACGTTCGGGGTCAGCGCGGCGATCTCGCGGGCCGCGGCCATCAGCGGGACCGGGTCCCGCCCGGTGTCCGCCACCCGGCCGGCGAACACGGAGACGTACGCCGGGGCGCCCCCGGCAAGCGCCTGGGCCGCATCGCGCACCTGGTCCAGCGTCAGGATCGCGGTGACATTGACCTTGATCCCCGCCCCCGCCAGGTCGCGAATCACCCGGGCCGCCGGCTCCCGGCGGGTGTTGGTCACCGGGATCTTGACGTAGACGTTCTTTCCCCACGTCGCGATCTCGCGCGCCTGGTGCCCCATCTCGTCGAACTCGTCGGAGAACACCTCGAACGAGATCGGCCGATCCGGGATCGCGGCGAGCACGTCGCGGGCGAACGCGCGGTAATCGGGCACCCCGGCCTTGCGCATCAGGGTGGGGTTGGTCGTGAACCCCTTGATCCACGGCTGACGCGCCATCTCCCGCATGCCCTGGAGGTCCGCCCCGTCCGCGAAGATCTTTACCCGCAGCTCAGACACCGGCTTCATCGGATCCCTCCGGTAGGGGCGCAGCGCGAGAGAATCCACGACGCCGCGTCCGGGAGCGACCGGGTCTGATAATCCGGCGCGCTCTCAGGATCCGCCTGCGCATAGGACTGTTCCAGCCGGATGGTCAGACAGCCCGCGCGGCGGCCGGCCTCGATGTCCCTCCACCGATCTCCAATCATGAAACTCCTGGGCAGATCAATGGCGTGCTCGGCCGCCGCCTGGAGCAGGAGGCCCGGCTGCGGCTTGCGGCATGAACAGGCATCCCGGTCGTCGTGATAGCAGACGTAGACGGCGTCGAGCGGCAGCGCGGCCCGCAGGCGGGCGTTGATCGCCTCAACGATGTCGCGGCGCTGCGTGCCTCTCGCCACGTCCGGCTGGTTCGTCACGACCACCAGAAAAAACCCGGCCCCCCGGAGCGCCCGCAGCGCGTCCGGCGCGCCCCTGGCGATCCTCACCTCCTCCGGCCCCGCGGGGGGACGCGGCGTCCCCTCCCTGACGGTGGCGTCGTTGAGCACGCCGTCCCGGTCGAAGAAGACGGCGCGGCGCGATCCTGCCGGAATCGCGCCGGGCGCGGCGGCGCTCACCGCTGCGTCTCCCACTTGGTTTGCGACCGCTTCAGCCTCGGGTGCGACACCATGAGATGCCAGAGAACCGCCTGAAACGCCTCCGTGTGCGGCGTGATGTGGTCGGGATTGACCGTCGGGACCACCACGCGCGCATCCGCGATCTGCGCCGTATAGCCGCCGTCGCGGCCGACAACGCCCAGGATCCGGGCGCCCTGCTGTCTCGCGTATTGAAGGGCGTGCACCACCGGCACGCTGATGTTCCGGTCGAGATCGCCGCCGCCGACCGAGAAGACCAGGACGCTGTCGTCCGCACCGATCCGGCTGCCCGCGAGCCAGCCCTCGAACGCATCGGCCCACCCCGCGTCGTTGATGCGGGCGGTCAACTCGGAGACGTTGTCGGTGGGGCAGTACGCCTCCAGGCCGGCGATCTTCCGGAAATCGTTGACCGCGTGAGAGGCGTTCGCCGCGCTTCCCCCGACTCCGAGGATGAACAACCGGCCGCCGCGGGCCCGGGTCTCGCTGAGGACCTCGACGACCCGATCGATGTCACCCGTATCGAGTTGTTGAAGAATTCGAGCGGCCTCGGTGAGGTAGTCCCGCGTAAAACTCACGCACCGCTCCGGTGAGCCATATGTCGGACTTGGTTTGCTACGCACAGGCGTTTCACCTTCTCTGGCGCGAGTTGAACGCGCGCCGCCGGTTCCCGAGCGCCCCGCGGATACCCGCTGGCGACTGCGAGCCGACGCGCGTGATGATCCGGTTCAGGAATCCGAGCGCCCACGCAATGTGCATGGCCGGAAATACCGCAAGAAGCCGCGGCCACAGGAACCATTCGCCACGTGTATACCCAAGGTACCCTGAAACGCCGACGTCACAAAGCAGATACGCCCCGGCCACGACGATCAACAATGGCAGCCGGGCCCTGTCGACGACCGCCAGGCCCCCCAGCACTCCAAGGAGCAGGACAAAGGCTGGAGGGACCCACTGCCTCCACGCCGTCAGGTTTCCGTGCTTCAGGAGGTTGCCCGCGCGCGCCCCCCCGTAATGGAAATACAGCCGCCACAACCCTCCGAGCGTCTCCCGGGGATAGTAGTGCGCGTGGATCGCGGTGTTCAGGTAGACGATGCCGCCGCTCTCCCGGATCCGCTGGTTGATGTCGGAGTCCTCGCTGATCACCGGAACCGAATCATCGAACAGCCCCACACGGTCGAAGACCTCTCGGCGGAAACTTCCCAGGTAGACGCTGTCGACGGGCCCGCTCTTCCTGCCGATCCTGAACTGCGCATTGCCGACCCCGAACGGGTGCGCCATGGCCGCCCCAATGGCTTTCTGCATCGGCGCCCGCGCAATAGGTTCCTGAATGCCGCCGACATTGTCGGCCCCGGTTTCCAGGAGCGTGGACACGCATCGCTCGACGTAATCCGGCGGGACGATCGACCGGGCGTCGATCCTGACGACGATATCACCCGCCGCGGCCTTGATCCCCGCGTTCAACGCCGCCGCCCTGTGGTGTTTTGGCTCATCGATCAGGCGCACGATCGGCGCTGCCCCGCGTTCAGCGCGCCTCGTCCCCTCAGCCTGGATCTCCCCAACGATCTTCCGGGTACCATCGTCACTCAAACAATCAACAATAATGATCTCCATTCGTTCGCGAGGGTAGGTTTGGCCGATCAGGTGAGACAGGCAGCTGCCAATGTACGCGTCTTCGTTTCGGACGGGGACGATAATCGAGACACACGGGGGATGATGTGCGCCGATGGACCCGGCCCGCTGCAGACGGCCCGCCTCGGCTCCGCCCCCTCCGGTGAGCTCACCGCCACCACGACGTGATCCGACCATCGACAGATGCAGTTTCTGACCGCCGGCCGGAAGTCCTGTAGCAGGAAAGGTCATCGCGTCTGAGGAATTGGCCGCAGACACCGCAGCGCACGATGGGGCCGTCTTGTTGAGCCATCCCACCTCCCGCCTCGCACGTCCATCACCTCAGAATGCCGCGCGACCAAGCAGCACGCTGGTACAGCGATCCGTCGAGGCGCTCATTCTCATCGGGACGGCCTCGTTGATCTACTATAAAAAAATTACGGACGCGGGTGCCCTGACGTGGGCCGCTCTTCGCTATCGGTCCGAATTCCCGTTTTTCGCCGCTGCGGTGCTCGGCGTGGCCGCACTGACGGTGCGGTGGCAAAAGCTGAGGGCCGCCCAATCGAGCACAGGCGAGAAGATCGTCTTCTCCTCGTTGGGAGTCTATCTGCTCTCGTGCATGAACGCCACCGTGCTTTCGTTTGTCAAGTTCCATCTGGGGTTTGATCACAAGGGTGTTGCCAATCTCGCAAAGACGGCGCTGGCCGTCACTCTCCTGCTGGTCACGTACGTTCACGTCAAGGACAACCGAGCCTTTTATCACCGGCTTGCGCGGGCGTTGTACGTCTTCCCATTACTTCCCGCAGGTCTTGGCATCATGTTCCTGGCAAGCCCATTTGTCTACCAGCACGTGCTCGGCGGGCCTCCTCTCTTTTCCGAACGCGACCCCTTCCGATTTCAAGGCCTCACATCGAATCCGCTGCAGGTGTCGCTCAGCAGCCTGGTCGCGATTGCGTTCCTGTGGCCCACGACGATGCTCAGCGCCCACCGCCGCGCCTGGGCATGGACGGGGGTGGGCCTGGCGTGCGTCGAAGGCCTGACGCTGGTGGTGTTCTGGTCAATGGCGAGAAGCGCGTTGATTGTGCTGACCCTCCTGCTCGCCCTCGCGGCCCTGACCATGCTGCGCCGCCTGCGGGCTCCATTCCCGCACTACCTGGTCACGACGGCCGTCATCGCCCTGCTGCTGGTGTCCGCCTGGCGCATGCTGTCATCGCAATATGCCGCCGAGCTTGCCGTGCGGTTTACTCCTGCCGCCGGCGTGGACCGGCTGGCCATCTGGAAGTACTATGCGGGAGTGGCTCTCGCGAATCCGCTGGGGGTCGGGTTCAATTACGAGCAGATGTTTCTCTTTTTGAATCCCTACCAACCCGGGATTAATGCGCAAAACAACCTGTTGTCGGCATGGATGTTCGGAGGCATCTTTGCCGTTCTCGCCGTGTTGGCGTTCCTCTGGGGGTGTCTTCGAGCCACCGCAGCGGGGGTCATCCGCAGCCGCAGCCATGAGGATTTCGCCCTGTTCGTCGGCACGGTCACCGCCTTTCTCAGCGTATGGATGATGTCTCTCGTTCTTGGCATTGCGTTGACAGATTATGGCCATTCAATCCTGGCCGCGATGGTCCTCTCCGGAGTCCCCCAGGCGGAGCGACAAGAAGGCGTCGTGCCTCCGTAGTCATGGCCGGAGGAGCGAGGCGGGGTGAGCATCACGGCCGGTGATCGCATCCCGGATGCCGGCGCCGACATACCTGATCTTCTCGCGTCGCCGGTCCTCGAACAGCATCAATTTGACAAGGGACTTCGCGAAGTTCACCGCCGCCGTCACGACCCAGAGGGGCTCAAACCGGAAGTACATCGCCATAATCCGCGAGAGGTTCCGGCTCATGTAATAGTAGCGCCAGGGTGCATGGTTCGCGACAACCACGGCCCGCCGGAACAGGCGGCGCTCCCTCATCATACCGGCCGCATGCACCATCAGCGGCCGGCATGACAGAAGGATCTTGAACCCATGCCGCCTCAGTCGCAAACAGTATTCCAGGTCCACTCCCTCGATGAAGAAATCCTCGCGAAATGGTCCCACGGCGCTGTATGCGCGTAGCGCAACGAGGCTCCCCGACGTGATGACTGTCTTCGCCTCGATAAAACTGGGGGCCGATTCCCTGCATCGGACAAACACGTGTCCGCTGTCTCTGCTTCGCGCATTTGACTGGATAATCCCGATGCGATCTTGCGCGGGATACCGCGCATAAACCGACCGCAGTCCCTCCATCAAGTCCGGGTCGACCAGCGAATCCTGATCCAGGGTGAGGACCCAAGACGCCCCCAATGCCGACGCCCGGACCATGCCCTGATTCAGCGCCCTACCAATGCCCTCGTTACGGTCGTTCTCGATGAGGTCGACCGATGCCGAAGCCAGGCGGCGGAGCTCAGCGCGTATGGACGGTGCAGAGTGATTGTCAACGAGAATCACACGGCCGACCTGCCCACCAACTCGTTTCAGCCGGGCGCGGAACTCGGAGTCGGGATCATGCATCACGATCACCGAAACCACGCTCTGCGAACGCGGCTCGACTGACCCGGCCTCGATCTCGGCGATCCTCATCCACGACACGCTAGGAGGCAAGGCCTAAGACATGAACCACCGTGTCCACGAAATGTTCCGAGAGAAACGGCTTGAATCGTTCGCTCGCCAAATACCGCTTCCCGGCCTCGAGGTACCCCGTATGCTCCCGCTCGCTCATCCCGGCCATATACTCGGCCAACTCTTCATGTGATTGAAAGTTGCGTCGGTCGATGAACGCCTCTGCGTCGACGTAGGTCGCGATGTCGGGCGCGCCCAGATAGATCGGTACGCATCCAGCTCGCATGCAATCGAAAATCTTAATCGAGACATATCCCGGCTGATCAAGAACGTTTTCGTAGCACACCCCAAACTTATATCGGGGGTAGATCTCCCACTTATGCCGCACCGTCCCCCGATATGAAGGGTAGAATTCCCAGCGGACCCGGCGATCTCGTACGCGGCGCGCTAAGTATTTTCGCAGACTCAGGTTCCAGTCTTCGCCATACAAATCGAAATCAGAAGGATAGTGTTGCTCGAAAAAGCGCACCAGGCGCCGACGTTCCGTATAGAGTTCCCGCTCGTGACTCGAAAACTTATACCCGGAGATATCGACGAGCAGCTTCCGTTGCGAAAACGGTGCCATCGTAACGCAAGGGAAGTCGGTTGGGTTCGGGATGTAGATGCGATGGTAACGTCCGCCGTCCACGAATGTTGGGTCCCACGTGAGCACGACCTTGAAGTGCTGATGGAGCGTCGTGTCAAAATTCCGGGAACACACCGAGGGTGGCTCGAACATGACCAGGACCATCCGGTCCTGTAGGTGAGCGTTCAGCGCCTCAGCGAACACATCTCTCGACGACTCTCCTCGTAATTTGGCTTTGAGACGTCTGATGGCACGATCGGGGCCCCTCTGGATGCCGACGTCCCACGCGTCCCAGAACACAATCCACTTGCACTCGTCCAATCGCCGGTGACTCACTCCTTGAAATGCATATCCGTACTCGGCGCATCGCCGCTGCAATTTGATATAGGGCTCTGTGATATTGTCCCGGGCGCCCGGGTCAAGGAGCGTTCGTTCCGCGGTCCCTCGTACGTGGTTCACGATGTACTTTGGACGGCACACCGCCTCCGACGTCCGCGCGCATGAGGAGGGCGACACTACTCCCCTTCGTGCGACACGGACACCTGAACGTTCTGAAGGTACCATCTGACGGTCTTGGCGATGCCGTCCCGCAGGGTGGTCTGCGGCCGCCAACCGAACACGTTCAGGCACCGGTCGATGTTCATGACCTTGTGGGGGGCTCCGTCGGGGCGCGACGTATCATACGTAAACTCGCCGTCGTATCCCACCTCCGCTCCGATCATCTCGGCCAGTTCCCGGATAGACACCCCCCTGCCGACGCCGATGTTGATCGGCTCAAGCAAATGCGGAATCTCGATCGCTCTCAGCATCGCCTCCACGCAGTCATCGATATAGAGCCATTCCCGGACCGGCTTCCCCGATCCCCACACGATGACCTTCGGTTCACCGAGGCTCTTCGCCCTCGCGATCTTCATCACAAGCGCACCCAGGGCATGAGACCGGATTTCGTCGAAGCGATCCTCCGGCCCGTACATGTTCGGGACGATCAAGTTGACCGTCGCCAGCCCAAACTGTCGGTAATAGGCCAAACTCTGAACATAACTTGCCTTTCGGATAAAGCCGTAGACCATGACGGACTCCTCCAAGGGTCCGTCCCACCAACGGTCTTCTCTGAATTCATCAAGAATGTCTCGAGGGTATGAGCAGTTGGAAATCGGGTTGACAATCCGCTTCACGCCAAACTCGTGGGCGAGCTCGAAGAGAAACGTATTGATGAGTGCGTTATTATAGTAGATCTCCGCAGGGTGTTCCAGACCAAACTGAATTCCGCCGACGAACGCGGCGGCGTGCAAGACGACGTCGATTCCGGGGTTCGCCTCGAAAACGCTCCGAAACTGCCGGTAGCTGCGCAGGTCCGTGCCACCCGACTGGGAGACCGGGACGAACGGAATCCGCTCCGCCGTCAGCCGCCGCGCGATCCGCTTGCCCAAGAAGCCGGTCGCCCCCAGGAGGAGTATCCTCATCGGCCGCTCCCGCCGGCGCCGGCGTGCAGTTGCATGTAGCGGTCTCTCGTCATGGTCATCAAAATGTAATCCCAGAACTTCCCGTTGCGGAAGAGATATTCCGTGAATCTCCCGGTCTCGACAAATCCCAACTGTTCATACAGCCGGATGGCGCGCTCATTAAACTCCGCAACCCGAAGATAGACCATATGCATGTTGTAGTGCAGAAAGAGGTATTCCAGCACCATCCGATAACTGGATGTCCCGTACCCCTTCCCCCGATGCGTCGGGACGATATCGAGGCCGACCTCACAGTGCGCATTGACTGAGTCGATGTTCTGTATCCTCACCATCCCGATGACCTTACCTGATCCCAATTCCACGACACTGTAGCGCTTCTCCGTCCGGTTCTTTGAGAGACCCTTCCACCACTCGACTTGTTCATCGCTCGACACCAGATCCACCGTGCCCAGCTGGAGGAGGGTGGTCATGTCGTTATGCAACGCCCTCAGCGGCTCAAGGTCGTCAGCCTCAATGGGGCGAAATCCAACGTTCTGGTGGATATACACGGTCAGGCCCCGCTCGGCCTGAGGGCGTGCTCCGCGACCTTCCGAACCGCCGTGACCACATCGTTCGCGTCCCGATCCGACATGCCGGCATACATCGGCAACCGAACCAGGGAGTTAAAAAATGCCACCGAGTTGGGAAACTCGTCATCCGCGAACTCACAGACCTCTCGGTAGTACCGGTTGAGATGGAGGGGGTGGTAGTGGATATTGGCCATGATGCCTTCTGCGCGAAGCGCGTCGATAAACGGCTCCTTCAGCGCGCGTTCGACCAAGACGTAAAACACATGCCAGTTTGTCCTGGCCTCCGCGGTGACGGCCGGCAGGCGGATCCCCCGACAGGACGCGAGCTCTCGGAAATAGTACCCGGCAATCTCGCGGCGCCGGTCGTTCATCGAGTCCAACTTCTTCAGTTGAGACCGGCCAAGCGCTGCGAGGAGATTGGATTGCACATAGCTGTTCCCGCGCCACACGTACTCATAATAGCCCTTCAACCCCGGGTTGGACAGAAACCGGTGCTTGTCGGTTCCCTTTTCGCGAGCAATGAAAATCCGCTCCACGAGTTCATCGTCATCGGTGGTGAGGGCGCCGCCCTCTCCGACCACAAGGTTTTTCGTACCATGAAAGCTCAAGCAGTTGACGTCGGCCAGCGAGCCTGACTTCCGGCCCCGATACTCCGAGCCAATGGACTGTGCGGCGTCGTGCACCACGTACAAGTTGTGTTTGCGCGCCAGCCGATGAATGGGGTCCATATCCACCGGGTTGCCGGCGTAGTCCACGGGCACGACCGCGACCGTCCTGAGGGTAATCTTGGATTCGATAGCGCCGGCATCGATATTTCCATCCTCGGCTCGAACATCCGCTAATACCACTTTGAGCCCGTTCATAATCGGGGCAAGGGCGGTCGAGGTAAAGGTAAAATTGGGGACGATGACCTCCGATCCTTTGGGGAACTCTTTGATGAGGAACGCCAGATCCAGGGCCGCCGTACACGAGGTCGTGAAAAAGACATGCTTGACGTTGAGGTATCCGGCCAGCTCCTTCTCAAACGCACGGCATTCCGGGCCGTCACCGCTCAGGAAGGTGGATTGCAGGGTGCTGGTCACGGCGTCGAGATCGTCCTGATCGATAGATGGGACTGTCAACGGGAGCATCTCCCTCCTGACAGGCACACCCCCATCAATGGCCAGTGTCATCGCCATCGGCACCTCGTCACAAAGGGCCGGCCGGCCAGTCGCCGTGCCGCCGCCCCGGAAACTTCTCGTCCAGGATCTTCTTTCCCTCGCCGACCGGATGAAGACCAATCGCCTCAATGTCGGCGTCCACCATAATCCGCACCAACTCCCGGAACGTCACCTTGGGCGCCCAGCCGAGATCTCGGCGGGCCACGCGGGCATCCGCCAGGAGCAGGTCGACCTCCAATGGGCGGTGGTAGCGTGGATCAACCTCGACGAATTCACGCCAGTCCAAATCAACGTACTCGAAGGCTTCTTGCACGAATTCCCGTACCGAGTGGGCCTCCCCCGTCCCGATCACGTAGTCGGCCGGACTGTCCTGCTGCAACATCGACCACATGGCCTCCACGTACTCAGGAGCATAGCCCCAATCGCGCCGTGCATCAAGGCTCCCGAGATACAGGCGCTTCTGTCGTCCCGCAAGGATATCGGCAACCGCCCGGGTGATCTTCCGGCTCACGAAGACCTCGCCGCGACGGGGGCTCTCATGGTTGAACAGGATCCCATTGCAGGCGAACAACTTGTACCCATCTCGATACGTTGCGACCATCCAGTATGCATACACCTTGGCTATCGCATACGGGCTCCGTGGGTAGAACGGGGTCTGCTCGTTTTGGGGGGCCGGAGCGCTTCCGAACATCTCACTGCTCGATGCCTGATAGAGCCTCGCGTTGATGCCGCTCCGGCGCAACGCTTCAAGGACACGCGTTGTCCCCAGCCCCGTCACATCTCCTGTGTACTCCGGCATATCGAAGCTCACCTTGACATGGCTCTGCGCGCCAAGGTGGTAAACTTCATCCGGTCGCACGTCATAGATCAGGCTCATCAGTTGTTCAAGGTTTGCAAGATCACCATAGTATCCCACCAGCCGCCGGTTGGGCTCATGAGGATCCTGATACACGTGGTCAATCCGCTTCGTATTAAAAGACGATGCTCTCCGAATGAGACCATGAACCTGGTAGCCCTTCGACAGCAACAGCTCCGCGAGGTAAGAGCCATCCTGACCGGTCAAACCGGTGATGATGGCGCGCTTCATTCCAGTGAGTTACGGCACGACCGTAGCCGTCTCCTGTGGCCCAGGCCCGGCCGCTCGTCTCGACGACTCAATGGTCAAAGGAAAGCACGTGCTGGTATCACTCCAACCTTGCTCAGGGCAAACAGGCTGGCCGAAAACACCATGGCGCCCACAGGAACCACCACCCAGAGGTGGGCGCCCGCCGCTCCCATGGCGATGTACGCAAGACAGGCAGAGATCCCTGATCCCAGCGCCCCCCGGATCAATGCCGCACTCAAGGGGCGCAACGGCGTGGCGCGCTCCACCAGCACGAAGAGAATGCACATGATGAACACATGGGTGACGACGACTGCCCACGCAGATCCGTACAGCCCGTAGACGGGGATCAGGATAACGTTGAGGGTCACGTTCATGACGGCGGCCGCGAACAGCGTCCAGAAGAGGAGCCGCTGCCGGTCAAAGACAATCATCGCCTGGTAGCTTGGCGTGTACATAAAGATGAGCAGCACCGTAATCGCGAGAATCTTGAGGGCGAGGCTCGTGGGGTGAAAGTCGGGACCAAACACGATCTGCACGACTCGGTCCGAGGTTGCCAGCACGGCGCAAGCCACGTAGAACCCGAGGGCGATCATCGCGGCCGACCAGGCATCCCAACGGCGGCGAAATGTCTGATCCACACTCGCCACCGTCGAGGCGAAGGCCGGGAAGATCACCACCGTCATCAGACTGGTCGGCACCAGCAGGACGCCCATGATCCGCGTCGCGAGATTGTACCAGCCCGTCTCGGTGATCCTGCCGAAGGCTCCGAGCATGACCGAGTCCACGTTCATATAGATGGTGGTCGCGCCGCCGGCGAGCGCCAGGGGCAGCGCGATGCGCAGCAGCTTCCCCCACACCTCCCCGCGGACCCGGCGCCGGACCCGCCACAGGCCCCCCGGCATGACGGCCACCGCCAGCCCCAGGGTGGTGAGCCCCGACACGAGGTAGGCATAGCTGACGTTGAGCACGGTCGGCGCCCTCCACGCGACCACGCCCACCGCCGAGAGCAGGAAGACCGCCTGGGCGATCCGGACGAGGAATTCGTACTCCATCCGCTGCCGCGCCCGGAACACCGAGAACGAGAGATTGACCATCTCGAGCACGAAAAACGCGATGCCGAGCACCACGATCGAGATACGCGTCGCCTGATCGCGGGTGATGAGCACCATCCCCAGCCCGAGGGCGCTCATTCCCACCACGCCCAAGGCCACCTTCATCAGCAGGATGTCCGGCAGCAGCTCCGCGTTCCGTCCGGCCGCGGCGAGCTCCCGCGTGGTCGTGAGCGCCAGCCCCGCGTCGTAGACGACGTCGAACATCGAGGCAAAGGAATAGGCAAAGGCGAACTGGCCGAACTGGGCGGGACCGAACGCTCTCGCGACCAGGGGCAGCACCAGCAGCTTCAGGCCGCGCACGATCGCCTCGGCCAGCGTCGCCCACACCATGTTTTTCAGGACGATCTGCTTCCAGGTTCGGTTGACAAGCAGCGCGTCCTTGACGCGCCCGGCCAGGCTCACGAGACGCCGATCCTCTAGCACGCGGCCCGGCCCGCCGGCCTGATGATCGACTCGAACAGCCGGCTGAATCGCTCGGCCATCGCCTCCCAGGTGTTCGCCCGGGCGAGCGCCTGCGCCCGTCCGCCCATCTGGTCCCGGGCCTCTTCGCTCATCGAGAGGAACGTCTCGAAGCCTTCGGCCAGCGACCCCGGATTGTCGGGAGCGGTGACCAGGCCGAGCCCATGCCGTTTCACGAGCAGCCCCATCTCCGAGACGTCGCTCGCGATGACCGGGCGCCCGTAGGTGCACGCCCCCTTCATCAGGGGACCGCTTCCTCCACGGTACGTTCCGCCGTACGGCAGCACGAGCGCATCGGCGGCGAAGAAGTAGGCCGGGACGTCGGCCTCGTCGACGAATCCGAGCCGGAGCACCACCTTGTGCTCGACGCCCGCTTCGCGCACGAGCGCGCGGACACGCTCGGCCGTATACTCCAGCGGCTGCCCGGCGATCACGACGCGGAACTCCAGGCCGGGCAGCCGCGCAATGGCCTGGACGAGGGTCTCAAGCCCCTTGTCCTTCCTCAGCGCGCCGAAAAACAAGAGGACCGGCCCGGCGTAGTCGATCGCCGCCCGGCGGCGCGCCTCCTCCCTGCTCAGCGCCTCCTTCGGAGTCTCTCCCCCATCCGGGATCACAACGAGCGGAAATGCCGGGGGCAGCCGGAGCTGGGCCCGCAGCCGCTCCTGGTGCCACTCTCCAAGCACGGCGCAGGCCGCGATCTCCCTCCCTAACGTCGTCCGGAAGACCTCCCGCTGGAACACCTTGTAGCACTTCCTCCACAGCGATCCCGGATAGTCGAGGAACGAAAAGTTCGCGGCGCTGACCTCCATGACGATCGGCGGAAGGGCAGCACGGTGCGCCTTGAGGATCAGGCTGGCCGTCAGGAACTCCACATCGGTCATGTAGATGACATCGAAGGCGCGCAACCGGCAGACCGCCAGGGCCGCGGATGTGACGCGGTAACTGTTGCGATAGTACCCCCAGTAATGGACCAGAGGGCGGCGGTTGAGCGCCTGATCGAATCGCTCGAACGACAACCGGCCGC
>Ga0209577_10000097_pt1 | contig 80895 bp, 80 predicted proteins | sample GraSoiAngelo_109_FD_185874 | JGI IMG/M metagenome (GOLD analysis project Ga0209577, IMG submission 185874) | Grasslands soil microbial communities from the Angelo Coastal Reserve, California, USA - 14_0903_12_20cm (SPAdes) (version 2) | ecosystem: Environmental > Terrestrial > Soil > Grasslands... | reverse complement strand
GCTGCTTCCACACGTCGCCCAGCAGCACCGGCGCGGCGTAGATGTTGTCCACGGGGATGTCGAAGAACCCCTGGATCTGGTCGGCATGCAGGTCCATCGTCAGCACGCGCGCCACGCCGACCGACGCCAGCATGTTCGCCACCACCTTGGCGCTGATCGCCACGCGCGCCGAGCGCGGCCTGCGGTCCTGGCGCGCGTAGCCGAAATAAGGGATCGCCGCGGTGACGCGCGCCGCCGAGGAGCGCTTCAGCGCGTCGACCATCACCAGCAGCTCCATCAGGTTGTCGTTGGTCGGCGCGCACGTCGACTGCAGCACGAACGCATCCTTGCCGCGCACGTTCTCGATCAGCTCGACCAGCACCTCGCCGTCGGAGAACTTGCCGACGATCGCGCGTCCGATGGGCAGGTTGAGGTGCCTCGCCACGTCCTGCGCAAGGCGCGGATTGGCGTTGCCCGTGAACACCATCAGGCGATCGAGCGGGGCGTTGGTCATCGCGGTCACTGTGTATGGCTGGGGAGGAAGGATTCGAACCCTCGTATGCCGGAATCAAAATCCGGTGCCTTAACCAGCTTGGCGACTCCCCAGTTGTTCAATCTGCCCGGTCATGGAGCGGGTGACGCTCGAGCCCCTGCGCCACGAACCCGCTCATCCCTGCCGGCAACTGGGATTGAACCGCGTCCGCCGGCGCTTTCGTTTCGAACTCGGCGAATACGCAAGCTCCGGAGCCCGTCATGCGCGCCCGCGGGCAGCGGCTCCTGAGCCACGCAAGCTGCGCTGCAATTTCGGGATAGCGAGCGGTGGCGACCGGCTCGAGATCGTTGCGCCCCTGTCCCGAGAAAAAGGGCGGTATTTTGAGTCGTTTCGTATCGGCTGTCAACGCTGAATCGAACATTTCCTTCGTCGAAACCGAGACTTGCGGCGTGAGCACGAGATACCACGCCGAGGGCAGCTCGAGTCGCCGCAGGCGCTCGCCGAGGCCTTCGCCGAGCGCGTTGCATCCAAAGAGGAAAAACGGCACGTCGGCGCCTAGCTGCAGGCCGATTTCGCGCAGCCTTGCGCCGCTCAGGTTCAGCTGCCACAGACGATTGAGGACCAGCAAAACCGTCGCCGCGTCCGACGAGCCCCCGCCAAGCCCCCCACCCACGGGAAGGTGCTTTTCGAGCCGTAGATCGACCCCCTGCCCGCAGTGTGTTTCACGTTGCAGAAGCCTCGCCGCACGCACGCAGAGATTGTCTTCCCCAAACAGCCCCTCGAAGCGCACTTTTGCGTCCGAGCGCAAAGCGATGCCGACGCGATCGCAGCGGTCGATCAGCCGAAAGACGGTCTGCAGCTCGTGATAGCCGTCGGCGCGCAGGCCGAGCACGTGCAGGAAAAGATTCAGCTTTCCCGGCGCCGGGTACCAGGTCATTTCCACCGCGAGATGATGAGCCGCAGCTCGATTCCCGGGTAGAGCAGCCGCAGGCGCGAGGGCAATTCACCGGCGTGCTCCTGGACCTCGAGCCTCCAGCCGCGCTGCTCGAGCTCGGCAGAAGGCCGGCCGCGCACCCAGTCGGCGAGGCCGGCGAGCGGCAGACGAAAGCCGAGCACCCGCTCGGCTAGCGACTCGACGTCGGCGCCGTGGTACTCGCGCGGCTCGGCGGTGCTGAGCGTCACCTCATCGCCCTCGCGCACGATGCGCGCCACGCCCTGGCCGAGCGGAGTGGTGATGAGCATCTCGTCGAAATCCTTGGCGTGGCGCCACGCGATATTGCCGGTGAACGATTCCTCGCCGTAGCGTGCCGCGAGGCGGCCGGAGAGATCGAATTCCGCCTTCTGGGCCGGTCGCGTCTCAAGCTGCGCGCAGCCCCCTAGCACAAGGGCGGCGAGCGCGTGGGCGGCCGCCCGCCGCAGCACCATCGCCATTACCGCTTGAGGCGCTTGATCGTCTTCTGCAGCGTGTCGTTTTCCGGCGCCGACTTGAGCGACTCCTGCCAGATGCGCTCGGCCTCGTCGCGCCGGCCCATCACCCAGAGCACTTCGCCGAGGTGCGCGCCGATCTCGGCATCGGGCCGCCCGCCGTAGGCGCGGCGCAGCTGCTCCGCCGCGCCCTTCAGATCGCCCTCGCGGTACAGCACCCAGCCCATGCTGTCGATGATGAAATAATCCCCCGGCAAGAGCTCGAGCGCTTTTTCGATCAGCTTTTTCGCCTCGGGCAGCCGCGTGTTGCGCTCGGCCAACGAGTAGCCGAGCGCGTTATAGGCGTGCGCGTACTCGGGCTGCACCTCGATCAGCTTGCGCAGGTTCGCTTCCATCTGCGCGTAGCGCTCGAGCTTCTCGTCTGTGAGCGCCATGTCGTAGAGCAGGTCGGGCTGCTCGGGATCCTTCTGCAGCGCCTGGCTGAGCAGCTCGAAGGCGTCGCGGTTGCGGCTCGCCTCGCGCAGCAGCTGCGCCTCGGCCACGATCAGCTGCGCTTCCTGCTCGGGGTTGTCCTCGGCCGCGCGCTTGAGGTAGGCGCGCGCCTCGTCGAGCTTGCCCTGCTTGGCGATCGCGCTCGCGGCGCGCAGGCGCGCGGGGACCACATGCTCGCCGCTGACGATCTGCTCGTACCACTCGATGGCGCGCGGCCAGGCCTTTTGCTCCTCGGCGATCTGGCCGAGCAGGTAGCGCACGCCGTCGGGGTCGCGATAGCCCAGGCCGAGCAGCCGCTTCATGTTCTCCTCGGCGACCGGGTAGTCCTTGAGCTGGTAGGCGAGCACTCCGACCGCGTAGATGACGTCGGTGTTTCCGGGATTCGCCGCGAGCAGCGCTTCGAACTGCTTGCGCGCCTCGGGAAAACGCTGGTCAAGCACCAGGGCGCGCGCGTAGTTGAGCCGCCCTTCGCGCGAGCCGGGGTTCTGCGCGACGAAAGCCTCGAGGCGCTTGGCTGCCGCGGCGCTCGAGCGCTTCTGCAGCACCTGCGCCTCGAGCACCGCGGGCAGCTCCCATGCGGGGCGCATCGCGGCGGCGCTGCGCGCCGCGGCGATTGCCGCATCGTCGTCGCCCGCCGCGATGGCCGCCTGCGCGATGGCGAATTGCGCCTGCGCAAGCTTCGGATGCTTGGCCGCGAGCTGCCGCACGACGCGCAAGTTGGCGCTCCGGTCGGGGTTGCCGGCGAGCAGCCGGTTGAGCTGCATGAAACCGTTCTCGAGATCGACGCCGTCGGAGGAGAGGAGCTTCTCGAGATACGGCTCGGCTTCCTCGACGCGCTTTGAGCCGATGAGCAGCGCCGCCGTCACCTGCAATGCCTGCGGCGAAGACGGCTCGGTGTCCAGCCAGATCTTCGCCGCCTCGATCGCCAGGTCGGGCAGATGCGCGAGATTCGCCACCTCGACGGCGCGGCGCGCGACGCGCCGATCGCGCGTGCGTTTTGCAAGCTCCAGGTAGGTTTGCGCCGCGAGGGTGGCATCGCCGCGCTGCAGGGCGATCTCGCCCAGCAGGAACTCATAGAGCGTCGGCTCGTTCAGCTCCTCGGGCGCGCTCTGAGGGTTCGCGGCACACGCCGCGAGAGAGAGCACAGCGGCAAAAATATATTTTGGCATTTGGCTTCGACCCATCTTAGGTATATTTGGTGCCCTGCACAAGTTTGCCGAGCGAATGCCAGAACTACCCGAAGTCGAGGTCACGCGGCGAGGACTTTTGCCGCACATTCGCGGTCGCGTCATCACGGGGGTCGAGATCCGCGAGCCGCGGTTGCGCTGGCCGGTGGCGCCCGCGGTGCGCCGGCTCACCGGGCGCACCATCCGATCGATCCGCCGGCGCGGCAAGTATCTGCTCGTCGATTGCGGCGACGGCCACCTGATCGTGCACCTTGGCATGTCGGGAAGCCTGCGCTTGCTGCCGCCGGGCGCGCCTGCCGGCAAGCACGATCACTTCGACCTGCTGCTTGGCGATCGTATCCTGCGGCTGCGCGATCCGCGCCGCTTCGGCGCCGTGTTGTGGACCTCGGGACGCCCGCAGGCGCATCGGCTGCTCGCGCATCTCGGGCTCGAGCCGCTGTCGCGCGCGCTCGATCCGCAGCGCCTGCACGCGCTCACGCGCGCGCACCGCACGTCGATCAAGCTGTTCCTGATGGACTCAAGGCGGATCGCCGGCGTCGGCAACATCTACGCCAGCGAGAGCCTGTTCCGCGCCGGGATCCATCCGTGCACTCCGGCGAGTCGCCTGTCACGCGAGCGCTGCGCGCGGCTCAGCGCCGCCATCAAGGAAACCTTGCGCGCGGCGATCCGCGCCGGCGGCTCGAGCCTGCGCGACTTCGTCGGAGCCGACGGCAACCCGGGCCATTTCCAGCAGCGCTACTGGGTGTATGACCGGGCGGGGGAGCCCTGCAGGCGATGCGGACGCACGATTCGCCGCATTGCGCAGGGGCAGCGGTCTACTTTTTTTTGCCCGCGCTGTCAGCGCTCGCGGCTCTCGCCTTCAGCCGCTTCTCCACCCGCGGATCGACGAATTTCGACACGTCCCCGCCAAACGCAGCGATCTCGCGCACCAGCGTCGCCGAGATGAACATGTGCTGCTCGGAGGGCGTGAGGAAAATGGTTTCGAGGTCGGGATAAAGGCTGCGGTTCATCCCGGCGAGCTGGAACTCGTATTCGAAGTCCGACACGGCGCGCAGCCCCCGCAGCACGACGCGCGCATCCTGCTGCAGCACGAAATCGATCAGCAGGCCGTCGAAGCCGACCACCTTCAGGTTCTTGACGCCGCCAAGGACTTCGCGTGCCATGTCGATGCGCTCCTGCAGCGGGAAAAAGGTGCGCTTCGCCCGGCTGTCGGCGACCCCGAGGATCACGCTGTCGAACAGCCTGCTCGCCCGGCGCACCAGGTCCTCGTGCCCGCGCGTGAGCGGATCAAACGTTCCCGGGTAGACGGCCTTGATCATCGCCTCTCCATTCGAGCAGCTGGTAGCTCACCTGTCCGGCGCGCGAGCGCTTGAGTTCGCTCCACGCGGCTTGAGGCTCAAGCGGCGCCGCGGCTTCCACGTAGACGCGCGCGAGCCCCGCGAGCCGCCCCGGCAGCCGCTCGAGCACTGCCGGCAGGGCATTCTGCCTGAACGGCGGATCGAGGAAAACCACGTCGAATCTCTCGCCGCGCCGCGCCAGGTAGTCGAACGCGTCGCCCTGCACGATTTCTACCTGTCTTGCATCGATCAGCGCGCGCGCGCGTTCCAGATGGGCGCAGACCATGCGCTCACGCTCGACCATCACCACGCGCGCCGCGCCGCGCGATGCGGCCTCGAAGCCGAGCGCGCCGCTGCCCGCAAAAAGATCGAGGCAGGCGAGCCCGTCGAGGCGCTGGCCGAGCCAGTTGAACAGCGTCTCGCGCACGCGGTCCGGCGTCGGGCGAAGTCCCGGCTTTGACGGAACCGCAATGCGGCGGCCTCGGTATTCGCCGGCGATGATCCGCAGCTTGCCTTTGCTAGAATTCACCGATCCATGGTAGCAGCGCTTTCCTGGGCCGCGCGCCTCAAGGCTGGCCTGGCGCGCACGCGGCAGGTGCTCAACGCCCCCGTCCCCGAGCTCTTCGCGCGCCGCGGCGTCGAGCAGTCGCTCTACGAGGAGCTCGAGGCCGCGCTGCTGCAGGCCGACTGCGGCGTGGCCGCGACGCAAGCGCTGATTGCTTCGCTTCGAAGCAAAAAGCTCCAAGACGCTGAGGCGCTGAGACGCGCGCTGAAGGACGCGCTTGCGCAATTGCTTTTGCCGCTGGAAAGGAAACTCGAGGTGACGCGAGCAAAGCCCTTCGTCATCATGATCGCCGGCGTGAACGGCTCGGGAAAGACGACTTCGATCGGCAAGCTTGCGCACTGGCTGCGATTGCAGGGGAAGAGCGTGCTGCTCGCTGCAGGCGACACGTTTCGCGCGGCGGCTCGCGAGCAGCTGGTGGCCTGGGGCGAGCGCAACGGCGTGCCGGTGATCGCGCAACATTGCGGCGACCCGGGCGCGGTGGTATTCGACGCGCTCGGCGCGGCCCGGGCGCGCGGCGTCGAGGTGGTCATCGCCGACACCGCCGGGCGCCTGCCGACGCAGCTGCACCTCATGGAAGAGATTCGCAAGGTGAAGCGCGTTGCCGCAAAAGCGCAGGCAGGCGCGCCGCACGAAGTGCTGCTCGTGCTCGACGCCAACACCGGGCAGAACGCGCTCGCGCAGGTCAAGGCCTTCGACGACGCGCTCGGCCTCACTGGCCTCGTCGTCACCAAGCTCGATGGCACGGCCAAGGGCGGGGGCGTCTGCGCGATCGCGCGCGAGCGGCCCATTCCGCTTCTGTTCGTCGGTGTAGGCGAGGACATCGACGACCTGCGCCCGTTCGTCGCGCGCGATTTCGCCGAGGCGCTGGTTGGTTAGCTTCTCCTCGGTCGCGAAGCGCTATCCCGGCGGCCAGGAGGCGCTAAGGGAGGTGAGCTTCATGATTAGCGAAGGCGAGCTCGCGTTCATCACCGGGCGCTCGGGCGCCGGCAAGTCGACTCTGCTCAAGCTCATCGCGGCGATCGAGCGGCCGACTTCGGGCTCGGTGATCGTCAAGGGCCAGAACATCGGCGCGCTCAAGCGTGCGGCGATCCCGTACCTGCGGCGCAACCTCGGCCTCGTCTTCCAGGACCAGAAGCTGCTTTACGACCGCAGCGTCTACGACAACGCGATGCTGCCGCTCGCCTTCTCGAGCCACACGCCCAAGGAAGCGGCGCGGCGCGTGCGCGCGGCGCTCGACAAGGTCGGGCTGCTCGCTCGCGAGCGCTCGAACCCGATCCAGCTCTCCGGCGGCGAGCAGCAGCGCCTCGCGATCGCGCGCGCCGTGGTGAACCGGCCCTCGCTGCTGATCGCCGACGAGCCCACCGCCAACCTCGACGCCGAATCGGCCGCCCGCATCCTCGAGATCTTCGTCGCCTTCAACCAGGTCGGCGTCACCGTGCTCATCGCCACCCACGACCAGGGCCTGGTCGCGCGCTACGGCAAGCGCATCCTGCGTCTGGAGCAGGGGCGCATCGCGTGAGCACCTGGCTGCGCCAACATCGGCGCGCGCTCGGGCAGGCGCTGCGCCGGTTCACGAAAGCGGCGGGTCTTGCCAGCGCGCTCGTCATCGGCATCGCCTTGTCGCTTCCGGCGGGCGGCTATGCGCTGCTCGAGAACCTGCGCCCGATCACCGCACGCCTGACGCTCGAGCCGCAGATCTCGCTATTTCTGCAGCCCGAGGCGAAGCGCGCCGAGGCCGAGGCGCTCGGCGAGCGGCTGCGCGCCGACCCCCGCGTGGCGAAGCTGCGCTTTGTGCCGCGCGAGGATGCGCTGCGCGAGCTGCAGGCGGTGGAGGGATTTCCCGAGCTCATCGCCGCCCTGGGACGCAACCCCCTGCCCGATGCCTTCGTCCTCAGTACGAACGCGACCGCGGTGAACGCGCTCGCCGCCGACCTGGCGGGGCTCCCGGGCGTGGCTCATGTTCAGGCCGATGCCGTCTGGGCGCGCCGCCTCGCCGCCCTCGCCGGCATCGCACGGTTGGGGCTGTGGCTGCTCGCCGGCTTGCTCGGCAGCGGCCTCGTGGCGGTGACCTTCAATACCATCCGACTGCAGATCCTCACGCAGCGCGACGAGATCGAGGTGTCGAAACTGATCGGCGCAACCGACGCGTTCATCCGCCGGCCGTTCCACTACCTCGGCTTGCTGCAGGGCCTGGCCGGAGGCGCCGTGGCGGTCGGCATCGTTTGTGCCGCACTCGCGCTGCTCAACCGCGAGGTGAGCGTGCTCGCGGAGTCCTACGGTTCGAGCTTCCGCTTCGCTTTTCTGCCGCTCGGCGACGCCCTGGCGGTGGTGCTCTTCGCGGGCCTCCTCGGCTGGCTCGGCGCCCACCTTTCGGTGAACCGGCACCTGCGCGAGATCGAGCCCGGGTAGCTTGTCTAATGTGAGTATCTGCTTACGTCGACACATGCTCAGATGTGGAACAAAAGAGGGGGGTTAGCACTCTAACGGCACGAGTGCTAAAATACCCGTTCAGGAGGTACTGAGGAATGCAAACGCAAGCGATGACGATGCCCCTCGGTTCGATGCCCGTGCCGATGCCCACGGGCAGCCTCGAGGCTTACGTCCAGACGGTCAATCGGTTTCCGATTCTCTCCGCGGAAGACGAGCGCGCCCTCGCGCGGCGCTTTCGCGATGAAGACGACCTTGAAGCCGCCAGGCAGCTGGTGCTGTCGCATCTGAGGCTGGTGGTGGCGGTCGCCCGCGGTTACCTCGGCTATGGGCTGCCGCACGCGGACCTGATCCAGGAAGGCAACATCGGCTTGATGAAGGCCGTGAAGCGCTTCGACCCGGAGCGCGGCGTGCGCCTCGTGTCGTTCGCGATCCACTGGATCAAGGCCGAGATCCACGAGTACATCCTGCGCAACTGGCGCATGGTGAAGGTCGCGACGACCAAGGCGCAAAGAAAGCTGTTCTTCAATCTGCGCTCGATGAAGACCAGCCTCGCTCCGCTCACGAGCGGCGACATCGAGCGCGTGGCCGCCGAGCTGCGCGTCAAGCCTGAGGAAGTGGTCGAGATGGAAAAGCGGCTCTCCGGGCAGGAGATCGCCTTCGAGGCCGACGACGACGAGGACAGCTACGCTCCGGCGCAATACCTCGCCGACAGCGAAAGCGAGCCCTACCGCGTGCTCGAGGCTGAAGAGTCGGCGCGCGTGCAGGCCGCCGGCCTGCAAAAGGCGCTCGCGAGCCTCGACCCGCGCAGCCGCCGCATTATCGAGGCGCGCTGGCTGCGCGAGAAGAACGCGGCCACGCTGCACGAGCTCGCCGCCGAGCTTAAGGTCTCGGCCGAACGCGTGCGCCAGATCGAGGCCAAGGCGCTGGAGAAGATGCGCAAGCTCATCGCCAACCCGGACGCGCTGCGCGCCCTGCCGGCGCCGAGCGCTTAAGCCTTAGGGGCTCCTCGCTTTGAGCAGCGCGGTGATTTCATCGCGCGGCAGAGGCTTGCTGAACAGGTAGCCCTGCATCTCGTCGCACTTCAGCAGGCCAAGCATTTTCGCCTGCTCTTCCGTCTCGACGCCCTCGGCGACTACCCTGAGGCGCAGCGCGTGCGCGAGCGAGACGATCGTCGAGACAAGCGTCATCGCGTTGGCATCCTTGTGCATTGCACTGATAAACGAGCGGTCGATCTTGAGCGAGTGCACCGGCAGCTTCGCGAGGTAGCCGAGCGATGAATAGCCGGTGCCGAAGTCGTCGATTGCGACTTTGATGCCGAGGCCGCCCACCGCGCTGAGCTTTGCGATGTTGGCCTCGATGTCCTCCATGATCAGGCTCTCGGTAATCTCCAGATCGATGCCGGTCGGAGCGAGGCCATCGATGATGGCTTGCTCCACCACGGCGACGAAATCGCGCTGACGCAGCTGGATCGGCGAAACGTTCACCGCGACCCGCGGCTTCAAGCCCCGCTCCACCCAGCCGCGGTGCTCTAGCGAGGCCCGCCTTAGCGCCCACGAACCGACTTGTAAGATCAGGCCCGTTTCTTCCAGCAGGGGGATGAACTGCAGCGGCGGCACCAGGCCCAGTTCCGGGCTCTGCCAGCGGATCAGCGCCTCGACCCCGACGATGCCGCGGGTCTCGAGCTCGACCTTGGGCTGGTAGTGAAGAACGAACTGTTCCTTCTCCAGCGCCTGGCGCAGTTTGCTCTCCAGCGAGAGCTTCTCGGCGATCCGCTCGGTCATTTTTTGGTTGAAGAAGAGGTAGCGCTCGCCTGTCGCTTTGGCCTTCTTCAGAGCGGCCTCGGCGCTGCGCAGAAGGGATTCGGCATCGTTTCCGTCATCCGGGAATATCGCGATTCCATCCCTCGCCGAAATCTTCAGGTCATGCGTGCCGACGCGGTACGGCGGACCGAAGCAGGCGTCGAGCCTCTCGTCGGCGTAGCGGCCCACCTGCTTCTCGTTGTCCAAATCGGCAGCCACGATGGCAAACTGGTCTGCCCCGATGCGGGCGAATCGGCTCGAATCCCCGCCAACCTGCACCATGCGCTCGGCGACCTGCTTGAGCAGCTCATCGCCCGCTTGCCGTCCGAACGCGTCGTTGATGGTTTTGAACCGCTCGATGTCGAGCATGAACACGGCCAGCTTGCGCTGTGCATTGCGCGCCGCGATCAGTTTTTGCCCCAGGCGCTCATGGAACAGCGACCGGTTCGCGAGGCCGGTGAGCTCATCGTAGTAGGCCAGATAGTCGAGCTTCTCCGCCTTGTCGATATGCTCTAGCGCGAACGATATATCGCCCGCAAGCTCGAGCAGCAGACGCATTTCCTCGTCGTCGAAGGCGCCGGTCTCTGCGGCGTACAGCGCAAGCACGCCGATCGCTTCGCCATCGACGATCAGCGGAATGATCGCGAGCGAGTTGATTGCGCGCTCGTCCAGCTCCTTTCTCATCAGTTTCTGCGGATCATTCTCGACGTTGTTCGAGATCACGGGCTTCATGTCCCTGATGGCTCGCCCCGCGAGACCGTGGTTGCCGGGCTTCGCTTCGGTCACCGCCAGCGGCGCCGACTCGAAGAAGTCCCTCACATCGCCGGCCGAGGCAACCGGCTTGACCAGCCCGGCCTCTCGATCCACGAGCCCGATCCAGGCCATGCGGAATTTTCCATGGTCGATCGCGATGCGGCAGGCCTCGTGGAACAGCTCCTGCCGATCGCGGATTCGCACAATAGCGGCATTGATCCCGCTCAGCACCGCGTGCACGCGGGTGAGCCGCCCGACCTTTTCCTCCTTGTCGATGTGTTCGAGCGCGAAGGCGATGTTGCCCGCGATCTCCATCACGAGCTTCATCTCGTCCTGGTTGAAGAACCCGACCTCCGCGGCGTGCAGGCCGAGAACGCCGAAAGGCGCGCCATCGACGATCAACGGGATCATCGCGAGCGACTGGAATCCGCGCTGCGCGCTTTCCTCGCGGAACTGCGCACGCTCCTCGGCGAGCACGTCGTTGCATGCGAGCGGCGCTCGATCGCGCACGGCGCGCCCGGCCATGCCGAAGCGCTCGCTGTGCTCGTCAGTCGAGAGCCGGATGGTCCCGAGCAGGCCTTGCTCGGGACCGCTCCAGGCAACCGGCAGTATTTCCTGTCGCCGCGCATCGACGATGCCGATCCACGCCAGGCGAAGCTGGCCGGCTTCGAACGCGATCCGGCACGATTCGCGAAATAGCTCCGTGCGATCGCGTATGCGCACGATCGCGGCGTTGATGCCGGTGAGGACCGCATGCACGCGGGTAAGTCGCCTGACCCTGTCTTCCTTCTCGATATGCTCGAGCGCAAAGGAGATGTCGCCCGCCAGCTCGACGAGCAGCTTCGTCTCAACGTCGTCGAAAAAGCCCGCCTCGGCGGAATACAGCACCAGCGCGCCGATAGAGGCGCCTTCGACCACGAGCGGCAATGCGGCTGCAGACCGATAACCGCGCTCAAGCGCCTCCTTCGCATACCGCATGGCGCTGCCGTCGGCCTCGATGTCGTTGCAGATGACGGGAACGCGCTTTTCGATCGCCTGCGCGCTCAGCCCTGCCTGACCTGACCCCTTCGCGCCGACAGTCGGCCGCTTGAGCTGCGCCAATCCGCGCTCGTCGCCCGCCCACGCCACCGCCTTCACCAGCTGATCGCGCGGATCGGCGAGGGCCACAAATGCTACGGGGAACTGTCCCGCCTGCACCGCGATCCGGCAGGCTTCCTTGAGCAGCTCGCCTCGATCTCGTACGCGGACAATGAGTGTGTTGATGCCGCTTAGCACCGCATAGACGCGGTTCAGCCGAGCGATGCGGGCTTGCTGCTCTCTGCGCACCACGAACTGTCCGATCTGGCTGCCGATCACGCTGATCGCCTGCAACAGCCGCTCTTCCGGTTCGCGCACGTTGCGACTGTTGAAAGCGAGCACCCCAATGGTCCTTCCCTCCGAGGTGACCGGAAAGAAGAGTGCCCCATGCAAGCCGATTTCGTGTGCCAGAGCCTGCTGTAGCACGCGAGCGTCTTCGTCGATATCGGAGATCCACAGCGGCTGACCAGACTGCCATACCTGGCCCGCCAGCCCGACACCCGGCGCGTAGGTCACCGTGCCCGCCGTGGCGATAAAGCGCTCGATGGCGGGGCTCTCCACCCCCCACGCTTCTCCCAAGCGCAGCACGCCGTGCTCGCCGTCGACGCGCAGGTATCGGCCGCACTCCCAGCCTTCTGTTTCGCACACCGCGCGGATCACCGCTTTCAATCCCTCGGAGGCGCTGTCGGCATCGGCGAGTCGACTGGCCACTGCATGCTCGAGCTTGATTAATTGCTCTGCCCGCCTGCGCTCGGTGATATCGCGCACGATGCCCTGGTGGGTCCCATCGGGCAGAGCTTGGACGCTAACCTCGACCGGAAAGCAACCGCCGTCCTTTCGCCGGATCAGCCGCTCGTACAGCCTGGTTTTGATCTGCTGCAGCTCGGCAATGCGTTGCCGGAACTGTGCTCTTTCGGTCTCGGGGAACGTTTCGGTCACGTTCATGCGCAGCAGTTCCGCTTCGCTGTAGCCCAGCATTTCGCAGTAGCGCGAGTTCACGAGCAGGAAGTTTCCCTTCGAATCGCTCAAAAAAAAACCATCCGACGCCTGCTCGATCAGCGCCCGAAACTTGGCTTCGCTTGTGCGCAGCCTTTCCTCAACCTGTCTTTGCTCGGTGACGTCCTGCAGCGTGCTGAACCAGTGCTTCGGTTCGGCCGCATCGGATTGCTCCGGCTTCGGCTCGATGACTTGCTGGATGTGGATCCACGCGCCGTCGGGCCGCTGCAGCCGGTATTCGATGTCGACGCGGGTTCCCTTAACGGCTGCCTCGACGCTTGCGCTCCGCAATCGCTCTCGATCGTCTGGATGGAGCAGGTCGAGCCACTTGCGCGTACTGTCCGGCATTCGCGAGGGCTCGACGCCGATCAACGAAGGCAGCGTCTCCGACCAGCTCTCAAAGACGCCATCGGCGCCGGTAATCACATGGCCAAGCTTTGCCATCACTTGCGCGCGGCGCAGGCCCGCCTCGCGCTCGCGCAGGAGATCGCGCGCAGCGTCGCGCTCGGCCTGGGCGCGCCGCTTCTCGCCGCGCTCGCTTGCCTCGTCGAGCGCGCGGGTGACTGCGACGGGGAGGCGCACGAGATTGTTCTTGAGCACATAGTCGGTGGCGCCGCCCTTCAGCGCCCGGATCGCGTACTCTTCGCCGATCGTGCCGGAGACGAAGACGAACGGGGTCTCCGGCGAGATTTCCCCGGCGAGCGCGAGCGCCTGCATGCCGTCGAAGCCCGGCATCGAAAAATCCGAAAGGATCACGTGAGGCGTGAACTCGCGCAGCGCAGCCACAAAATCGTCGTGGCGATCGACGATCCGAGGTGTCACGCGCAGTCCCGCGCGCCTGAGCTCGCGGATCTCGAGATCGGCGTCCGCGCTGACGTCCTCCGCGAGCAGCACCCGGATTGGCGACGTGACGATGTCCTTGGCAGGGCTAACAGTGTCAAACTTACTCTTAGTCCTGACGAATGTCTTTCTACCTCCCCAACGTGAACAAACATATAACTAAACGCAATGACCTTATTCCGGCGCGCCAACATAAGCATCTGCGGTCGCGGGCCGGCTTTGAGCGCAGGGATCGCCAAGGCCGACGCTGCCACCCCCGCCGTCGGTTGCCGTTGCGCCTGAGACGTGGATATACGGACCAGATTTGACAGCTCTCGAGTATCCGACGATAGGCTCCCAGGGTGCTGCTTCGATGAAAGGGGGAAAGGAGGCGGCGTCGTCAACGTGAGCGAGACGAGCTGTCGCGGCGCTTTCAACCCATCGCAACAAGTCCAATGGATCTCGAAGAACGCATGGTCCGGGTCGTTCGCGACATCGTCGAGGAAACCCTCAGGTGCGCAGGCGCTCGCCGGGCGCCGCGATTTCGGTGACAAGGTCGCGCACCAGCGGCTTGTTCGGCAGCGGCTCGACGCGCATCTCGCGCGCCTGCAGCCTCGCGGTGCACGCGTAGACGGTCTGGCCGTCCACCTGCACCATGCACTCCTTGCAGGTGTTCGCGTTGGTGCACGAATAGCGGATGGCGAGAGTCGGATCGCGGTGGATGCGAATCCAGCGCAAGCCGTCGAGCACCGACTGGCCGGGCTCGAAGGGCACTTCATGAGCCTCGGTGCGCGGCGCATCGCCCGGTCCTCCGCGGCGGATGACGAGCGTCGCCTTTTCCATCAGGCCGCGACCGCGCGCCGCTCGATGCGCAGCTCGCCCCCGGTGAGCGCGAGCGCCTGGTTGCAGCGCCACTCGTCCGAGCTTGCCGGGTAGTCTTCGCGCCGGTGCGCGCCGCGCGACTCGGTTCGCTCGAGCGCGGCCTGCGCGACGCACTGGCCGACGCGGCTCATCGCTTCGAGATCCATCCAGTCGGCGAGCGCAGTATCGAACGGCGCTCCGGCGCTCGGGCGGCCGGCGTCGAGCTCGGCGCGCATGGCGCCGAGCGCCTCGAGCGCGCGCACGAGTCCGGCCTGCGTGCGCAACGGACCGACGCAGTCCTGCATAAGGTTCTGCAGCGCCTGGATGCGCGCCGCTGCGTTGAACCGCGGCTGCCGAGCGCCCGTGCAGAGCCGCTCGCGCGCGGCGGCGAACAGCGCTGCATCGGCACGCCGCGCGATGCTTTGCGCGTGCTCCGCGGCGCAGTGGCCCGAGCGCGCGCCGAACGCGAGCGCCTCGGTGATCGCATTTCCGGAAAGTCGGTTTGCGCCGTTCGCGCCGCCGACCGCCTCTCCCGCGGCGTACAGGCCAGGCACGCGCGTCGCCATGGCGGCGTCCACGCGCACGCCCCCCATGTGGTAGTGCGCCATCGGCGCCACCTCGACGCGAGCGCGCCTGAGATCGATCCCGTTCGCCGCGAGCCGGTCGATGACCGGACCGCCCGCGGCGCGCAAGGCCTCTTGCGAGCAATGCTCGAACGAAAGATAGACTCCGCCGTGCGGTGACCCGAGCCCTGCGGCCACTTCCTTCTCGATCGCATAGGTGGCGAGATCGCGCGTCGCGACGTACGTGCCGGCGTCGGTGCCGCCGTACTTGTGCACGAACTCCTCGCCGGCGCCGTTCAGCAGGCGGCCGCCGAGCTTGTAGCGAAACGGGTCCCACATGATCGGGTCCATGCCGATCAGCCGCGGCGCGAGGTGCCCGATCGGAAAGAACTGCACGAACTCCATGTCGATCAGCTCGGCGCCCGCGGCGAGCGCGAGCGCGTAGCCGTCCCCGCCCATGTTCAGCGAGGCGCTGTTGCGCCGATAAAGCCGCGTCAGCCCTCCGGTCGCGATGATCGTGGCCCCGGCGGCGAGGCTCACCGCACGACCCGTCGGAACGTGCAGCGCCACGGCGCCGACGCACTCGCCTTCGCGCACCACCAGATCAGTCACGCGCAGCTCGCCCAAGCGCCGGATCTCCGGGACGCGGTTGAGCTGCGCGCGCAGCGTCTTCGAAACCGCAGGCCCGGTGTTCAGATAGTCGACGTACACGCATCGCGCGCGGTCGTGCCCGGGCGCCCGCGCCTGCTTCAAGCGGCCGCCCTCGCGCGCCCAGCCGACGCCCCAGCCGTCCATCTCGCGGATGCGCTGCGGCGCGTCCTCGCACAGCAGCCGCGCGAGCGCGGGCTGGCACAGGCCGCGCCCCGCGGCGAGCGTGTCGGCGTAATGGTGGCGCCAGTGATCGCGCCCTTGGTCCTCGAGGGCTGCCGCGACCGTCATCTGCGCCATGACGGTCGCCCCGCCGCGTCCGATCAGGCTGCGCTCGGCGAGCAGCACCGAGCAGCCGCGGCGCGCGGCCTCGAGCGCCGCGTACATGCCGGCGCCGCCGGCCCCTATCACGAGAACGTCGCTGTCGAGATGGCTCACTGTTTTTGCAGCCGATATTATGGCGCTCCATGAACGATCCCCGCGAGGTGCGCCGGGCAATCCGCTGCGGCGAGCACTCGGGCCACACGGCAGGTCTCGCGCCGGGCTACGTGCAAGGCAACGTCTGCATCCTGCCGCGCGAGTATGCCGGGGAGTTCGCGCTCTTTTGCGAGCGCAATCCAAAGCCCTGCCCCCTCCTCGCCGCTTCGCAGCCGGGGCAGGCGCAGCTGCCCTCGCTCGGCGAAGACCTCGACATCCGCACCGACGTGCCGCGCTATCGCGTCTTCCGCGACGGCGAGCCGGTGCAGGACGTCGGCGACATCCGCTCGCTCTGGCGCGAGGACCTGGTGGCCTTCGTCCTCGGCTGCTCGTTTTCCTTCGAGCAGGCGCTGCTCGAGGCGGGCCTGCGCCTGCGCTACGTCGAGGAAGGCAAGAATGTGCCGATGTACCGCACGAACATCGACACCGCGCCCGCCGGCCGTTTCCGCGGCAAGCTGGTGGTGTCGATGCGGCCGTTCAACCCCGCGGACGCGATCCGCGCAATCGAGATCACCTCCCGCTACCCAAGGGTGCACGGCGCGCCAGTGCACCTCGGCCGGCCCGATCTGATCGGCATCGAGGACCTCGCGCGCCCGTGGGCGGGCGATCCCACGCAAGTGCGCGAGGACGAGCTGCCGCTTTTCTGGGCCTGCGGCATCACGCCGCAGTCGGTGGTGCTCGAGGCGCGTCCGTCGCTGTGCATCACGCACGCGCCGGGCCACATGCTGGTGACCGACCTGACGAATGCAAGCCTCGTGAGCCCGTGACACACGAGTCCCCAATTGCTGAAACTGAATCGCTCGCGACGATTGCGAACCATTGGCTCGCGACGTTCGAGAAGGCTCTTGCGGGAGGCGACGATGCCCGGCTCAGGACGCTCTTTCATCCCGACAGCCATTGGCGCGATGTGCTGGCCCTCACCTGGAATATCGGGACGGTCAACGGCCTGGAGGCTGTAGTGAGAGAGCTGAAGGCACACGCCGGGCGAGCCCATCCGAGCGGTTTCAGGACGGATCCGCATCGGACTGCGCCCCGCCATGTGACGCGTGCCGGCACCCACGCGATCGAGGCGATCTTCCAGTTCGAGACGCAGGAGGGCCGCGGCAATGGAGTATTGCGCCTCCTTCCTGAGGAAAAAAATATGCGAGCGTGGACGTTGCTCACCGCGCTCGACGAAATAAAGGGGTTCGAGGAACGCGTCGGCCGATTAAGGCCCAAGGGTGAGTCCTATTCGCGCGACTTTCAGGGGCCTAACTGGCTCGAGCTCAGGAGGTCTGCCGCCGCGTATGTCGAAAGGGATCCGGTGGTGCTGGTCGTAGGGGGCGGGCAGGCCGGGCTATCGATCGCCGCACGCCTGGCTCAGTTGCAGGTCGACACTCTGATCGTAGATCGCGAGCAGCGCATCGGCGACAACTGGCGCAACCGTTATCACGCCCTGACCCTGCACAACCAGGTGCAGGTCAACCACCTTCCGTACATGCCTTTTCCACCAAACTGGCCGACCTACATTCCCAAAGACAAGCTTGCCGGCTGGTTCGAGGCCTACGTGGAAAGCATGGAGCTCAGCTACTGGACGGCCACCGAGTTCGCGGGCGGGGCCTACGACGAAGGAGACGAGCGATGGTCCGTCGTGCTGCATCGGGCGCACGGCACGAAGCGCGAAATGCGCCCGCGACACATCGTCATGGCGACCGGGGCGAGCGGAATCCCGAACCTTCCCGACATCCCGACGTTACGCAACTTCGCCGGCAGGATCCTGCACTCCAGCCAATACGGCGACGGCGAGCAATGGCGGGGCAGGAATGTCCTGGTCATCGGCACCGGCAACAGCGGCCACGATATTGCGCAGGACCTCTACTCGAGCGGGGCCAAGGTCACGCTCGTTCAACGCAGCCCGACCCTGATCGTCAATATCGAGCCGAGCGCGCAACTTCCCTACGCGTTGTACGACGAAGGCCCTCCTTTGGAAGACTGCGACCTCGTCACTGCCTCGATACCGCTTCCCCTGGCAAGAAAGAGCCACAGGCTTCTGACCGAGCAGGCGAAGAAAATGGACAAGGACCTTCTCGATGCGCTCGAGCGCGTGGGCTTCAAGCTTGATTTCGGGGAAGGCGGAACGGGCTGGCAGTTCAAGTACCTCACCCGCGGCGGCGGCTACTACTTCAATGTCGGCTGTTCCGATTTGATCGTCGCAGGCGAGATAGGACTGGTGCAATTTTCCGATATCGCCGGGTTTGTCGCAGAAGGGGCGCAGATGCGCAGCGGCGATACGCTTGCCGCGGATCTCATCGTGCTGGCAACCGGCTACAAAGGGCAGGAGTATCTGGTTCGCAAACTGTTCGGCGACGATGTCGCGGCTCGCGTCGGTCCCATCTGGGGGTTCGGCGATGAACAGGAGCTACGCAACATGTTCACGCGCACCGCCCAGCCGGGCCTGTGGTTCATCGCCGGCAGTTTCACCCAGTGCCGCATCTACTCGAAGTACCTCGCGCTGCAGATCAAGGCCTGCGAGGAAGGCCTGCTGCCTGCTGCCGCGCAGAAACGCAACCCCGATCGATCACGATAATCCGATCGACCATGCGCTCGGAATGCTGCAGGTCGGATTCGGAGAGAATAATCGACATGCCCTCGCGCTTGAGGCCGCCCACCACCTGCGCCAGGCGATGCGCGAGCGCCGGGGCGACGCCCTCGAAGGGCTCGTCCAGAAGCAAAAGCCGGGTGCCGCACATGAGCGCGCGGCCGAGGGCGGCGAGCTTCTGCTGGCCGCCCGAGAGCTGGAGGCCTTTGCGTTGCGCGAACTCCTCGAGCTCTGGAATGAGTCGATAGATTTTCTCGAGTCTCTGGCGCGCGTCGGCGATTGCAGCGGCCCAAGCGGGCATCAGGACGTTCTCCTCGACGGTCAGATCGGGAATCAGGCGGCGCTCTTCGGGCATGTAGCCGATGCCCAGGCGCGCGCGGGCGTGGGTTGGGATGGCGAGAAGGTCATGGTCGTCGAAATGAACCGAGCCGCTGCTGCTCTTCAGCAGCCCCATGACGCTTTTCATCAGCGTAGTCTTGCCGGCGCCGTTGCGCCCGATGAGGCCGGCCACGATGCCCGCGGGCAGCTCGAGCGAGACGTCGCGCAGGATCTGGACCGCCTGGATAGACACGTTGAGGTTCTCGAGCTTAAGCACGAGACACCCCGCCCACCACGTAGCGCTTCACCTCTGCATCCGCGAGCGCGATCTCCGGCGCCGCGTCGGCGATGATGCGACCGTCGTAGAACGCGAGCACCCGCTGCGCAAAGCGGCTCACGACTTCCATGTCGTGCTCGACGAAAAGGACCGTGGCGCCCTCGGCACGCACTGCCTTGAGCACCATTTCCATGATGCCGAACTTCTCCTGCGCCGAGACGCCGCTCGTAGGCTCATCGAGCAGCAGGATGCGCGGCTTGGCGACCATCGTCAGTGCGATGTCGAGGAGCTTGCGCATGCCGCCGGGAAGGACTTGCGCATTCTTGTCGCGCTGATCGGCGAGGCCGAATCGATCGAGAATTCGATCGGCCACCTCTTCGGCCGGCGCATCGTAGCCCGGCACCTGGGGCCGGCCGCGCGAAAAATACCCGCCGCGCCCGGCGTTGCGCAGCACGACGCCGAGCCCGACCATCATGTTCTCGTAGACGCTGAGCGAGCTGTAGAGCTGCGGCATCTGGAAAGAGCGGCAGATGCCCAGGCGCGTGATGTCGCGCGGCGGCAGGCGCGTGATGTCGCGCTCCTCAAAGAGGATCGCGCCGCTATCGGGCTTGAGATAGCCCGTGATCAGGTTGATGAAAGTGGTCTTGCCGGCGCCATTGGCGCCGATCAGTCCGACGATCGAGTCTTTCTCGACCAGCGCGTCCACATTGCTTGCCGCCGTGACAGCCCCGAAGCTCTTGTTGAGACCCCGGGCGTGGAGAATGACCGCCATCGCTCACGCCGCCTTGCGCCGCACGAAGAGCGACCAGAGCCCCTCGGGCAGGAACACGATCAGCGCGAGCAGCGCCGTGCCGAGGCTCATCTGCCAGGTGTTGGGCGACAGATCGTAGGCCATGGTGTGGATGACACCGAAGATCAGAGCGCCGGCAAACGGCGCGATGACGTTGCCCGTCCCGGCGAGGATGGTGATGAAGATGAACTCACCCGAAGTCGTCCAGTACGCCATCTCCGGGTCGATATGACCGACGTTAGTCGCCGCCAGCGCGCCGCCCGCTCCTGCGAGCACGGCGGCGATTACGTACTTCACGTGGATCGCATGGCGCGCCGAAGTGCCCATGTACTCGACGCGGATCTCGTTGTCCTTGATCGCCGGCGCGAGGCGGCCGAGCGGCGTATTCAGATAGCGATGCACGAGTAACGCCGCGCTAAGGCCGGCGAACGCGGCGGCCACGGCCACGCAATAACGCACCCAATCGGCCGCCGGACGGATGCCGAACAGGGTGGAGGGCAGGATATTGAACCCGTCGGTAGACCCGAGGGCCTCGTTCTTCACGAGCAGGCCATAGAGGATCATGGAAAGCGCGAGGCTGAGCAGGCCGAAGAAGATGCCGCGATACTTGGCGAGCAAAAAGCCGAGCACGAAGGCCGCAAATCCAGCCACCGCGGCCCCGGCAAGCATCTGGACGAAGATGTCGCTCATGCCGAGGAATTTTCCCAGCGCGCCCGCCGCGTAAGCGCCCAGGCAGTAATAGAGCGCCTGGCCGAACGACACCAGCCCGGCGCGCAGCATCAGCATCAAGCCCAGCGCGACCAGCCCGTGCGCAAAGGCGATCGTCAGGATGAACAAGGCCCATTGCGGCAGCCACGCACCGCTGAGGACTACGACAAGAAAGATGATGCCGATCATCTCCGGGGTGCGGTCGCGCTTCATATCTTGCGCGGCTCGGCGAGACTGAAAAGGCCGCGCGGCCTGAACGCGAGCACCATCGCCATCACGAAGTAAATGACGAACAGCTCGACTTGCGGCATGTAATGCACGGAGATCGAGCGCACCAGGCCGACCATGACGGCGCCGAGCGCGGCGCCCGGGAGGCTTCCCAGGCCGCCGATCACCACCACGGCGAACGAAAGCACGATCACTTCGACGCCCAGCCCCGGCACGACCGATACCGTGGGCGCGGTGAAGGATCCCGCAAGCGCAGCGAGCATCGACCCGAAGGTGAACGTCACGAGGTAGTACTTGCCGACATTGATTCCCATCGCCCGGCTCACCTCGGGATCGTGGATCACCGCGAGCAGAAGCTTCCCTACCCGCGTGCTGTGCTGCAGCCACGCCAGCGCGCCACCCATCACCAGGGCGAGGCCGACGAGGATCAGGTTATAGGTCGGGTAAGACAGGCCGCCGACCTCGAAGCTGCCCAGGAGCGCATAGGGCTGCGCAATGAAATACGGATTCACGCCCCAGATGAGCTTGATTGTGTCTTCGAGGATGAGAAACAGCGCATAGGTGATGAGCAGGATCACCACCTCGTCCTTGGCGTACATGAAGCGCAGGATGCCGCGCTCGACGAGCGGCGCGAATGCCAGCGTGATGACGACCGCCGCGGCAGCGAGCACCGCGTAGGACAGCATCGGCGGATAGCCGCGCGCGAGCCAGGCGCCGGTAAACGACGCGCCGGCGTAGGCGCCCAGGGCGTAAAAGCTGCCGTGCGTGACGTTGACGATCTTCATCACGCCGTAGATCAGCGTCAGGCCCAGCGCGGCGATGAACAGCCACGCCGAATACATGATGCCGTCGACAATGACGGAGAGGATCGGGTCCACTCCGTTCCCCGCTCAGGCTATTTCTTGAAGCCGCCTTTGATCCAGTCAGCCGCTTTCATGTTCGCCGGCGGATTCACTTGGTCGGCCGGGTAGCGCTTGACGTTGACGACCGCGAGCTTGCCGTTGACGAGCTTGGTCTCGCCATAGACGGTCTCCATCACCGCCTGGTGCCCCTTGCCGTTGGCGAGCTTCACCGTGCCGCCAGGTCCCTCGAAGCTGATGTTTTCGAGCGCCGCGGCGACCTGCTCGTTGCTCGGCGTCTTGCCGCCGTTGGCCTCCTGCGCCTTCTCCCAGGCGAGCTTCACCCCCAGGATGGCCTGCGCCATCTGGTAGGAGGCGTAGTTCGGCTGCTCACTGAACTTCGCCATGTAGCCCTTCAGGAACCACTGGTTGTAGCGGTTGTCGGGCGCATACGGGCCGAAGGGGCCGCGTGCACCGAGCACCGTGCCATCGGGGATCTGCGCGCCCAGCTTGTGCATTGCGGTCTCGCCGGCGGTGAGGACGGTGATGCTCTTCTTCATCAGGCCGCGGGGGCCGCCCTGCAGGATCAGCGCCTCGAGGTCGCCGTCCCAGAAGCTCGAGTGGATGACGTCCGCGTTGGCGCCCAGCAGCGCGGAGATCTCCGCGTTGTACTGCCCGGCGAAGAGCTTGGGCATCTGCGAGGTTCTCACCTCGACCTGCGGCGCGAGCACCTTCATCGCCGCCTCGAAATCGCCCCAGGAGTCCTGGCCCCAGGCGTAGTTCTGGTTGATGCCGGCGATCGTCTTCACGTTCGGCCTGGCGTCCTTCACGTAGAGCGCGGCGCCCACGCTGTCCATGGTCGCAGTGGGAGAGGTACGAAAGACGTACCTGTAGCTCGCGTCCTCGAAGATCCGCGGCGTGCCGCAGTCGAAGAAGTTCGTCAGCTTCTTCAGCTCCTCAGCCACCGGCGCGATGGCGAGGCAGTTGCCGCTAGAAACGTAGCCGATGACGAGATCGACATTGTGGCGCTGCACCAGGTTGCGATACTCGGTGACCTGCGTGGTGGTGCTGCCCGCCTCGTCGATGATGACCGTCTCGATGCTGCCGCCGCCATAGCCCTTCTTGCGGTACGGCGCCGGCCCCTTGCCGGCATTCAGCTGCTCGACCACGAACTCGGCCGCGTTTTTCGCGGGCACTCCGAACGGTGCCGCGGCCGGGCCGGACAGGAACGTCACGAAACCGATCTTGACGCTGTCCCGGCCCATGGCCGCCGCCGGGGCGAGCGCAGCAGCGACGAGGCTGCAGATAGCGAGCTTTCTTATGGTGTGCACGATCCTCTCTCCTCGAGTGTTCTTCTGCGATTTACCGAACGGCGCGTACCGGGGAAGCTGCTGCGCGATCCCCGAGCAACCCGGCCGCGACGAGAGCCATGCGGATGCGCTCGATCTCCGCCTGCGGCAGCTTCATGAGCGGCGGGCGCACGACGGCGCGCGGCAGCTTGCCGAGCAGCACCAGCGCCTCTTTCATGCGGTTGTGCATGTCGACCCACGGCTCGGCGTAGAACACCTCCGCGGTCGGCGTGATCCGGTCGTGAATTTTCTTTGCCTCATCAAGCTTACCCGCCTTCACGGCGCGCAATAGCCTCGCCTGCAGGTCGGCGATCACCGAGCCGCTCCCGGAGAGCAGACCATTGCAGCCGAGCACGAGCGAGCTGAATAGCCAGCCGCTGTGCGTTGTCAGGACGTTGACCGGCGGGGTGCGCGACTGCAGCAGGCGAATCTGGCGATCGTGCAGCTGCGGGTTGGCGCACCAATCCTTGATCGCGCGCACCGTCGGCACGGCCTCGATGATCTTGAGGAGAGTGGCAATCGGGTAGCCCTGCCCGCCGGCGAGAGGATACTGAAAGACGATGAGCGGCAGGTCGGTCGCGCCGGCAACGCGCCGGAAATGCTCGACCGCCATTTCGGGCCGTTGCCCGAACGTGTAGATGCCCGAGGGAAATACGAGCAGCGCGGAGGCGCCGCCCTCGTGCGCCATTTTCGCGATGCGCGCCGCCTCGAGGCTGCCCTCGGCATAGACGCCGCTTACGACCGGCAACTTGCCGAGCTCCTCGCGCGCGATTTCGAGCACGCGTCGCTGCTCTTGGAACGTGCAGGACGCGACTTCGGAGGCATGCGCATTGACAGTGATCGCGGAAACGCCCTGCACCGAGGCCACGTCGCGCAGGTGCGAGCGCAGCGACGGCTCGTCGATCGACAGGTCCTCGTTGAACGGCAGCAGCACCGCCGGAATAACGCCGGCAGGAATGTAGAGCGGTCGACCTGCCATCCTGACCTCCGGTAAGACTTTCTCGCGACGTATGTTAACGCTACCGCAGCAACGTGCGCAGATTACCGCCTGGGAATCTTTCGCAACAGTTCGACCAGGCCGCCACCGGAGGCGGCTTGCTGAACCAGGTAACCGGCATGCGGTCGCAGCGCACGAGCCTGGCGATGAAATATCCCTGACCGCGGGCTAACAGGGTTGCTCAAGCACCGCTTTCACGATGCCCAAAAAATTGTTGTAATGGTATGGCTTGCCGATGAAGGCATCGGCACCGCAGGTGCGCATGGCTTGTTCGTCGTACTCAATGCCATACGAAGTCACGGCGATGATCTTGATGCTGCGGGTCTCCGGATCTGCCCTGAGCTCGCGAATCGCGGCAACTCCGTCCATGCCGGGAAGTCTCAGGTCCATCAGTATCAGTGCGGGGCGTTCGTTGCGCGCCAGCGAAATGCCATCTTCTGCATTCACTGCTTGCATGACTTCGTAACCGCCGCACTCCAGTAGATAAGCAGCGATCTGCATGTGGGGAGGATTGTCTTCGACGATCAGGACCCGCTGCTTGTTCATGTCGTCTCTTTGACGGCAATCGGCTCGTACACCACCAGCCGGTCGCGCCCGGAATCCTTCGCCCGGTAGAGCGCCGTATCGGCGGCCTGCAGCAGCGTCTCGATGTCTTCTCCATGGTCCGGGTAGAAGGCAACGCCGGCGGAAATGGCGATCCGGCCGACGCTTCGTCCTCCCGCCTTGACCTCGAGCTTGCGCACCTTGGCGAGGAGGCGCTCGCCCCACTGCACCGCGGCTTCCCGGCCGATATCGCCCAGCACGACGGTAAATTCTTCGCCGCCGAACCGGCACGGCAGGTCATTGCGGCGGCACGACTCCTTGATCGCCTTTGCGAGCGCGCTCAGGACCATGTCCCCGGCTTCGTGCCCGAACTCGTCGTTGAAGCGCTTGAAGTGGTCCCCATCGAGCATGAACACGGCGAGCGACTGACGCGTGCGCTTCACCCGCGCGATCTCACGCTCGAGCGACTCCTCGAGAAAGCGCCGGTTGTACAGCCCCGTGAGGTGGTCGCGGACGGACTGGTCCCGCAGGGAATCCCGCAGTTTGAGGTTCGAGAGCGCCAGCGCGAGCTGGTCGGCGAGCACGGTTGCCAGGCGAAACCGGTCGTCCTCATCGGCGGCATGGGCCGATCCGAATGCCAGGTGAATCAGCCCTAGCACGTTGCCTTGCGCCGACATCGGGACGCAGCAGTACCTCGCGGCGGCGCCGGCATCCTGATGCGCATGCGCGCACTGCGGATCTTTCCGGGCATCGGTCATCCTGTGCGTCTGCCCGCGGCGCAGCGCCCAGCAGTCGTTCGGCGGGAAGTTCGACAGGGACTGCCTGTCGCCCCAGGTCGTGATGGCGTCGAGATAGTTGCGCGAGGCCTGGAACAGGTACACCGCGCCGTAATCGCCGGTAAACGAGCGCACGCAGAAGCGCTTGATCACTTCGGCTGCCTCCTCGACGTTCAGGCACGCCTGCAGCGCGCTAGACGTCTCGCCCAGCGCGAGGATCTCGCCGTGGCTCGCGGCGAGCTGCGCGTTGCGCAGCTCGAGCGCCTCGCGCGACTGGCGCAGCCGCCCTGCCATGGTGTCGAGCGCCTGCGCCAGGCGCCCGAGCTCCCTGCCGCCCACCGCCGGAGCCCTGGCGTCGAGATGTCCCTCGGTGATTTTCCCGGTGTACGCGACAAGGGAATCAACGCCACGCGCAATGCGCATGGCGATGAACACCGCCAGCGCGAGGGCAGTGAGCAGGGCGAGCACACCACTCACGATCGCATTACGGTCCTTGGCTGCCGAGTTTGCATGGACCGCGTCGAGCGCTTGCTGCGCCGCCTTGACCCGCGTCAGGTACAGGTTGTCCAGAAGAGGCTCCACCGTCTGAGCCGCCTTGAGATAGGCGGATTTGTGCTCCGCGATCCGGGTGGTCGCGCCGAGAATTGCGGTTGCGGTGTCCCGGTAGGACTTGACCCGCGCTTCGAACGCCGTCCGGGCGTTGTCCGGCAGCACCGCCCGGGTGCTCCGCGCATACGCGTCGAGCTCCCCGATCGCGCGCTCGAATTCGGCGGCTCCGGGATCCTCGATCAGCTCGAGCCCGGCCCGGTAAAGACCGAGGTAGCCCGCCGCAAGCCGCGGCTCCGAGCGCGCCGACAGCTTCGGCGACAGCTCCTCCAGCGTCCCCCGATTCCTTGCCAGCAGCCCGAGATGCTGAACGGCAAGCGATTCATAGAGCTCGACCGCGTCGAGAAAATTCGCGAGGTACTCCGACGCCGCGCGCTCGATCTGCTCGGTTTGAGCGCGCGTGTCCGCGTCGCCTGCCACTTCGCGGAGCTCCTTCATCTGCTGCTGCAGCTCGGCGATGCTGGTCTGCACCCGGGTTACGTAGCGGGCGCGCGCTTCCTTGAATCCGAATTCGCGGTGGTAAAGCAGAAAGTCCTTCTCCTGCCGGCGCGCGTTGAGGAAGGTGGCGATGCCGCGCAGGGAGAGGTCGGAGACCCGCTTGTCGGTCTGGACGACGCGATCGAGAGCAGCCAAGGCAGCTTCCTCGGCCTGCTCGATCATCACCGCCGGGACCAGGCTAAGCGCCATCACCAGCGCTAAAGCCCCCAGCAGCCGCGCGCGCAGCGAAAGCCGCTCACGAATCCAGGAGAAAGGGCGCATCCGTCCCAGCCTTATTCCAGATAGGGCACGAAGTCGTACTTCGCGAACAGATCGGCGACGTGGCCCGAGAGCGCGAAGTCGATGAAGCGTTTCCCGAGCCCGTCCGGCAGGCGCCGTGTCACCAGCGCGAGCGGGCGCGCCAGTGCGTAGCTTCCATTGCGTATGGTCCTGCTGGAGGCCGCAGTGCCGGAGAAAGCGAGCAACTTGATGCGAGCTCCGGCCTGCGCCTTGCTCTCCGAGTTGCCGAGCGAGGCGGGCGCAATGGCGTTCGGATTCGCTTCCACCTCCCTGATCACGGCCTCGGTCTCGACGATCGTTGCGTGCGCACGCACATCCGCGTGCGAGAAATTCAAGTGCTCCAACAGCAGCTCGACGGAACCCTGCCCTTTCGCGCGCCAGATCATCGTCACCGCGGCGTCCCTGCCGCCGAGCGCCTTCCAGTTAGTGATCTTCCCGGTGAAGATGCCGATCGCCTGCTGTGCGGTGAGACCCCTGACGGGATTGTCGCGGTGCACGATCAGGGCGACGCCGTCCCGGGCGATCGGGAAAGCGAACAGATCCCGCTCCGAATCGAGCAGGGGACGCGACACCATCCCGATATCGCTCGTTCCCGCCCGCAGATCGCTGATCCCCCTGCCCGAGCCGCCGGAGCGCACCTCGACCTTTACACCGGCGTACAGCGCCTCGAAGCGCCGCGCCATCTCGGTCACCATTGGCGCCATGGTGCTCGAGCCGGTGATGAGCAGCTTTCCCGCGGGTTGCGACCACGCAGCGCTCGCGCCCAGCGCCGCTGCGATGCCGATGCCCAGCAGGCGGCCGCATCCAAGCATGGGACTCATCTTTTGACGAGCATGGCGACGAGGTCCGCGGCCGGCAGCGGCTTGCTGAAAAGGTAGCCCTGCATCTCGTCGCACCTCAGCAGGCGCAGGAAGTTCGCCTGCTCTTCCGTTTCGACCCCCTCGGCAATGACCTTCAGGCGCAGCGAATGCGCCAGCGAGATGATGGTGGAAACCAGCGTCATCGCGTTCGGGTCCTTGTTCATCGCGTTGATGAACGAGCGGTCGATCTTGAGCGACTGTACCGGCAGCTTGGCGAGGTAGCCGAGCGAGGAATAGCCGGTGCCGAAGTCGTCGATCGCGACATTGATGCTGAGCGCGCGCACCGCATTGAGCTTCTGGATGCTTCCCTGGATGTCCTCCATGATCAGGCTTTCGGTGATCTCCAGGTCGATCGCCGTTGGCGCGAGCCCGTCCACGATCGCCTGCTCGATGACCTCGACGAAGTTGCGCTGCCGCATCTGGATCGGCGATACGTTGACTGCCACGCGAGGCGCCTTGAGGCCCTGTTCTGCCCAGCTGCGGTGATCAAGCGACGCGCGCCTTAGCGCCCAGGAGCCGACCTGCTGGATCAACCCGGTTTCTTCCAGCAGGGGGATGAACTGCAGCGGCGGCACCAGGCCGCGCTCGGGACTTTGCCAGCGGATCAGCGCCTCGACCCCGACGATGCTCCGGGTCTCGAGGTCGACCTTGGGCTGGTAATGAAGAACGAACTCTTCTTTCTCCAGCGCCTGGCGCAGTTTGCTCTCGAGCGACAGCTTCTCGGCGATCCGCCCGGTCATCTCCTGGGTGTAGAACAGGTAGCGCTCGCCGCTGGCTTTTGCCTTCTCGAGCGCCGCCTCGGCATTGCGGAGCAGGGTGCCGGCGTCGGCACCGTCATTCGGGAACACTGCGATGCCGACCTTCGCGGAAGTCGTGACCTCGCCGTCCCCGATGCGGAACGGAGAGCCGAAGCACCCCTTCAGCGTGAGCTCGGTAAGCCGCGCGAGCTGCTCCTCGCTTTGCGCCTCGGCAGACACAATCGCGAAATCATCGCCGCCGATGCGCGCCAGCCGCGATTCGTCGCCACCGGCCTTCCTGAGTCGATCGGCGACCTGCTTCAGGAGCTCGTCGCCCGCCTGCCTCCCAAACGCATCGTTGACTTCCCTGAATCGCTCGATGTCCAGCGACAACACGGTTACTTTGCTATTCGAGCCGCTTGCCGCGATCAGTTTCTGCCCGATACGCTCGAGGAACAGCGTGCGGTTGGCGAGGCCAGTAAGCTGGTCGTAATAGGCGAGGTAATCTAGCTTTTCCGCCTTCTCGATGTGCTCGAGCGCAAAGGCGATGTCGCCTGCGAGCTCGAGAAGCAGCTTCATCTCTTCTTCATCGAAGAATGCGACTTCGCCTGCGTACAGCGCCAGTACGCCCACTGGCTCCTCTGCGATCATCAGCGGAAGCACGACCAGAGAACGGAACCCGCGCTCGAGAGCCTCCTGCTTCAACAGGACGCGCGCATCCTGCGTCATATCGTCGACGGTGATCGCCGTGCGTTCCCTCACCGCCTGACCCGCCAAGCCGCACCTCTGGGCTTCAGTGTCGACTAGCCCCAACGGCATCATGTGGATGTACTGCGCGTCGGTACCATGCCAGGCGACAGGCTTCACCAGCATCGCTTCACGGTCCACGAGCCCGATCCAAGCCATGCGGAATTTCCCGGCTTCGACGGCGAGCCAGCAGGCTTCTCTGAACAACTCGTCGCGATTCCGTACGCGGACGATGAGGCCATTGATGCCCGACAGCACCGCGTACACCCGGTTGAGGCCCTTGATCTTTTCTTCTGCCTGCTTGCGCTCGGTGATGTCTTCCGCGATGCCCGCCGTGCGATAGGGCTTGCCGCTTTTGTCAAAGACCGGAAAGCCGCGAGCCCAGATCCAGCGCACGCTTTCATCGGGGCGAATAATGCGGTACGTATAGTCGAACTCGCCGCTCGCCGCACTCTTGGCGCGTTCTGCGGAAATGCGCTCACGATCGTCGGGGTGGATCGAATCGCCCCAGGATCGCGGGTCAGCAAAAAGGCTTTCCCGAGAACGCCCCCAGATGTGCTCGTAAGCAGGACTCACATATTGAATTTTCGAGTCGTCCGCATTTGTCAGGAAAAACACTTCGTGGATGTTTTCCGCCATCTGGCGAAAACGCTCCTCGCTGGTGCGCAGATTTTCTTCGGCCTGCTTTCGCTCCGTCATGTCCTGGAGCGTGTTAAACCATCGCATCTTGCCTTCGGAGCTGGCTTGACCTCCGATCGGCTCCATGACCTGTCGAACGTCGCTCCACCCGCCGTCCTGACGCTGTATCCGGTACTCGACCTCGGTCCTCACCCCCTTGATGCCGGCCTCGATGCTCGTGTTCCGAAACAGTGCGCGGTCCTCCGGGTGAATGATGCCCAGCCACCCGCGCGTGTCTTGGGGCATTCGGGCGGCATCCAAGCCGACCAGCTGCGGCAGGGTTTCGGACCAGGCCTCGAAGGATCCGTCAGGCCCCGTGACCACATGCGCCAGCTTCGCCATCAGTTGCGCGCGTCGCAGGCCCGCCTCCCGTTCCGCCAATGCCTCCTGTGCGCGCTTGCGCTCGGCTGATTCCACCTGCAGTTTCGCGGCATGGCGCTGGATGGCGTCGTAGAGCATCGCGTTCTCGTACAGCACCGCGAGCTGCCTCGCCATGGCGTTCACGACCCGGACGTCCTCGTCGCTGAATCCTTTCTCGCCACGTCCGTCGGCAAAGTACATCCAGCCGTAGACCCGGTTCGTCGCCGCGACGGGAATACCAAGCAGGTCGCGGACCGGCGGATGTCCGTCCGGGAGCCCGTCCGCGCTCGGCGTGCCGTCCGCGCTGCGCATGCGCAGCACCGGTCGCCCGGAAAGCAGCGTGGCGAGCAGTCCCGTCCGACCGGCTTCACCGCGGAGGATCGCTACGTCCACTCTTTTTGCAAACGCCAACTGAATGGCCTGCTCGGTCTCGTCGCGCATGCCGATGGCGGCGTATTTCGAATCGACGAGGTCGCAGGCGGCGGCGAAGAACAGCTGAACCAGGCGCGCCGGGTCGCGCTCCGTCATCATCTCCATCGCCACCTCGTGCAACGCGGAGAGTCGCGTCGTGACGCGCTGCATGCTCGCAAGGTTGTCGGCAAACTTCTTCGACAACTCGCTAACTAGGTCGCGCTTTGTGCCCGGCTTTGCGCCGCGCGAGGCAAGCTCCTCGAAGCCGCGCTTTACATCCTCCAGATCCTTGATGTAAAGGCTCATCGTGTTGTCGGCCGATTGCGAAGTGCCGGCTTTCGCTCGTTCTTTGACAACACGCGGCGCGACGGTGACCGGATCGCCGACGCCGAGCGCCTGATTCACCGCAGCGAGTATTTCCTCAGGTTCGCAGGGTTTCGACAGGACCTTGCACACGCCGCAGGTCTTCGCGAGCTTCTCGGCTTGCGGAGCGCTGTACGTTGCGGTGTAGAAGATGACCGGCGTGGGCGCCACATCCGGATCAGCTCTCACATGCTGGACGAACTCGTAGCCGTCCATGGTCGGCATCAGAATATCCGTGATGACCAGATCGGGTCGGTCGGAGCGCACGAGACCGAGCGCTGCGGCGCCATCCCCGGCCTCGAGCAGCCGGTGCCCGCCATAGCCCAGCAACGTCGTCAGAAACTGGCGATTGCTTGGCCGGTCATCGACGATCAGAATCGTCGCCATGCTCAGCGCTTCCCGGACTCGCGCAGACAACGCTCGATCTCGCCCAACAGGGCTTGGGGCTCCACTGGACGGAAGAGGAAACGCGCTGCACCGAGCCCCAGACCCTTTCTGCGTTCGCCTTCTGTGGTCATCGTCGACGTCACGAACATGAAAGGTATCGACCTCAACCTTGTATCGGCCTTTACTTCCTTGATCAGGTCGTAGCCGCTGCCGTCCGACATGCATACATCGGACACGATGAGGTCAGGCGGAGCACTGCGCGCAAGCGCCAGTGCTTCGTGCATGCCATGCGCAGTGATCACGCGGTATCCCGATGGGCCAAGCAGGCTGACGGCGAAGTCGAGGTTGACCTGCTTGTCATCGATTACGAGGATCGTGCATCCGCTCTCGCTCGTCGAGCGAGACGCTGCCATGGCCTCGGAAGAAGGGAGCGAGGATACGGCTCGCAAATCGGGGCGCATGAACGCTTCAAGCTGCCGCACGAACGTTTCGGGAGCGATTGGCTTCGTCAGGTAACCGTCGAAGCCGGCAGCCAGGGTTTTCTGGCGGTCGTCCACCATCGCGTATGCCGTCACGGCTACGAGCGGAATGTCGCGCAGCGCCGGGTCCGCCTTGATCCGGCGCGCCACCTCGTAACCATTCATGACGGGCAACTGAACGTCGCAGATCACGAGGTCCGGCCGCTCGCGCTGCGCAGTCTCAAGGCCCTCCTTGCCGTCGCCCGCCGTGAGCGTCGAATAGCCGAATGCTTGCAGGAGATACGTCATAAGCTCCATGTTGGCAGCGTTGTCTTCAATCACCAGGACGCGTGTGGTCAAAGCTCACCCCTGAGGAAGCTGCAGCGTGAACGTGCTGCCCTTCCCGTACTCGCTGCTGTAGGTAATCGTGCCGCCCAACAAACCGGCGAGCTTTTGGCTGAGGTGCAGCCCGAGGCCTGTGCCCTCCTGATGGCGAGTCGCAGCGTCGACCTGAGTGAAAGCCGTGAAAATCTTCGCATGATCTTCGGAACGGATGCCCACACCCGTGTCCTGCACGCTGAACTCGACCACGCCCTTTCCATCGATCTCGCGGCGCGCGATGGTGAGCCGCACACTTCCGCGCTCGGTGAACTTGATGGCATTGTTGAGCAGGTTGAGGGTGATCTGGGCGAGTGCCCGGCGGTCGGTGCGGATCACAATCTCCCCGGCGGGGGCGGCCATCAGCAGCTCGAGGCCCTTGCTTTCCGCCAGCGGACGAAGCGGGCCGACGACATCCTCGAGCAAAGGCCGGCACGGCGTGGACTCGAGATTGAGCTCGACCTTGCCGGCTTCGATCTTCGCGAGGTCGAGCAGATCGTTGATCAGCGCCAGCAGGTGCTTGGCGCTCGTTTGAACCGTACGCAGCTGCTTGTCCTGGTCGGCGTTCAGCGGCCCAGGCAGCTTCATCAGCAACGTCCCGGTGAAGCCGATGATCGCATTGAGTGGCGTGCGCAACTCGTGGCTCATGGTGGCGAGAAAGCGGTCCTTCGCCTGCATCGCTCTCTCCAGATCCTCGTTTTGCTGCTGCAGCGTCTTCTCGATCCTTCTGCGCTCGCTGATATCTCGAATCGCGCTCGATACCAGCGTCCCGTCCTCCGTCTCGAGCGGGCTGAGGCTGATCTCCACCGGGAACTCGGTGCCGTCCCGACGCAGCCCGAAGAGCTCGAGGCCGGCACCCATCGGGCGCACCCGCGGATCGGTGAAGAACCGGGTGCGGTGTTCCGGATGCTTGCCGTGGAAGCGCTCCGGCAGCAGCATCTCGATTTTCTTGTCGAGCAGTTCGCCTCGCGGGTACCCGAAGAGCCTTTCGGTCTGCGAATTCACCAGCACGATGTCGCCGTCGCGGTTCATGATGATGATGGCGTCCGGGGCGGACTCCAGCAGCCCTTTGAACTTCACTTCCGCCTTCTTGCGCTCGCTCATGTCGCGGATCGCGCTCGAGACCAGCGTACCCTCTTCGGTTTCAAGGGGACTGAGACTGATCTCCACCGGGAACTCGGTGCCGTCCCGACGCAGCCCGAACAGCTCGAGCCCCGCGCCCATCGGGCGCACTTTCGGATCAATGAAGAAGCGCGTTCGGTGTTCCGGATGCTTGCCGCGGAAGCGCTCCGGCAGCAGCATCTCGATTTTCTTGTCGAGCAGTTCGCTTCGCGGGTACCCGAAGAGCTTTTCGGTCTGCGAATTCACCAGCACGATGTCGCCGTCGCGGTTCATGATGATGATGGCGTCCGGGGCGGATTCCAGCAGCCCCTTGAATTTTTCCTCCGCTTTCTTGCGCTCGCTGATGTCGCGGATCGCGCTCGACACGAGTCTGCCTTCCTCGGTCTCGAGCGGGCTCAGGCTGATCTCGATCGGGAACTCCGCGCCGTCCTTGCGCCGGCCGTAGAGCTCGAGGCCCACGCCCATCGGCCGGACACGCGGATCGGCAAAGAAGCCGTCCCGATGTCCCGGATGCCTCTGTCGATAGCGTTCCGGTAGCAGCATCTCGATTTTCTGATCGAGAAGCTCCTGGCGCGAATAGCCGAACAACTTCTCCGTTTGCGAGTTGACCAGAACGATCCTGCCGTCCCTATTGACGATGATGATCGCGTCGGGTGCCGAATCGAGCAGCTCCTTGGTCCTCTGCTCCTGCCTTCGAGCATGGCTGCCGATGTCGATCAGCTTGGTCACGAGCGGCCTGACCTGCAAGCGGAGCAGCACCGTCCCGACCGCCACGAGCAGCAACAGCAGGCCGGCGACCAGTTGCAACTGCTCGCGAACCGGCTTGAATATTTCTGCTGCATCGACCTTTGCCACCATGCCCAATCCGAGATTGCCCACCGGGCCGTACGCGGCGACCACGTTGTGATTCCGGTAATCCTGGACAACGACGACGCCTGTATCGCCGCGCAGGGCGCGGGTAATTGGAAAAGGAAGTCCCGCGAGGTTGACTAACGGCGTTTCGAACACTGTCTTTGTGAACCGCGTCGGAAAGCACCGCAGTCCCTCTTCACGCCGAACGCAAAGGCCTATTTCTGCAGTCGCCCCGAGCCGCGGAGTGTCAAGCATGACGCGGTTCAGCACGGAGAGCGGTTGTTCGGCAAGCACCGTGCCGACATCGCCCGAGGTGTCGCGCAACGCGATGCGGTGGCGCATCAGGTAACCGCCATTCCACAATAGTTCAGCCTTGTGAGGCGTGCCGAGCGTCACCGCAATCGCCGGAGCTCGCACGAACTCGCCGCTGCGGGCAATGACCTTGCCATCGACGTCGTAATAGGCGATAGCGCTGAAACCCTGCTGCACGAAACCGTCGACAACCGCGTTGACGTTCGCAATGTTCGAGCCATCGTCTCTGCCCGTGCGGATGACACGCAGATTCCGTAGCACGCCGGGCCGGGTGGCTGCGATTTGTGCCGTGACCTCGCGCAACTCAATCAGGTCCTGAAGCGTCTCCGTGCGGTTCGTGAGCGCGGCAAGGACGTTGTTGCTAGCCAGGGCCTGGACTCTGCCCTGCAGGATGGCGAAGCTCGCGACTCCGGTGGCCAGCGCAACCGCCGCCAATATGGCGCCGCCAACGAACGTTACGCGGTCGTCTTCCCTGGCAAACAATGGCATCCGCCCCCACTCGAACTGCGCCTGAGCTGACCAAAGGCCCAGTGCGAGCAGGAACAGCCCGGCGGCCGTGTGTACCGCAACGCCACTGAAAGGATATTCGGGAAAAAGCAGTGGAGCGTTCACCAGATAACCCACCAGCCCAAGTACCCCGATCGCTCCGATCACGAGCGTCAGCAGTCGCGCGGCGCTGCTCAGCCTCGGACGACGTACGCGCGCCGCGGCGATCAGCACCGCGCCGCTGATAAGAAACGCGGATGCAGTGGGAGCCGACATCCGCCCGGGCGTCCAATTGGAGTCGTACACCCAGGCGTGTAGCGAAGGCCAGTCGATACCGAAATCGGCGCCAAATGCATGCTCCGCCAGCACCAGAACCTGGAGGATGACGAGCAAAACGCCGATCGTCGTCGCCGCGCGCGCGCGCCATGGCAACTCGGAGGTCAGGATCAGCAGGGCGGCGCCGCCAAGCGCAAAGCAAAGCGCGCTGTTGAGCACCATCGGCGCAGATCCCGGCACGACGCGGATCAGGGGTGCTGCGTGCAGCAACCAGCCCAGGATGACGGCCCCGCCGAGCAACACAAGCAGGGCACCCACGATTACGGAAAGTGGGACGCGCTTCTTTTCAGCGCCTGGCGATACGGCGCGTGGAGATCGCCCTTCCGTCTACCCTCTCGCCCCGAGAAAGCTCGGACTCGCTATACCCCTTGATCCACATCAAAGGTGGCATAGCAATTTGAGTATAGTCTCCTTTGCCTTGGAAGACCGCGCCCGCACAATCCCGGAACCTTCCAGGCCCTTAAAGAACTGCACGAATTCCGCAGACGCCACCTGCCGTTTCTCAAAACCGTAGAGGACCTGGAGCTGGTGCGGGAAATCGGCCTTTGTCAGGTCCGCAGCCGTCCGCTAATGCTCAAGACCTTGTTTTTGCAAGGTATCGGCTCCGTCGCGACGTTCAGCGGAGAAGAATCCTGCATCTCACCATCGCGCCGCACGTCTGGGCCATCTACAGGCGGATGGGGCGCCCTGATGCGCAAGGCCTGGACCTAGTGGAACGGCTTAGCCGTGCTTTAGGATCTCGCGAAGGTCGTCGGCGAGGTCTTCGCGGATGCGATCATGGCGCACGAGGAGGCGCAGGCGCCCCTGGGGGTCGATCACGTACGCCTGCGCGCTGTGGTCGACCGTATAGCTCTCGCCGCTCTTGCGCTTCTCGAAGTAGATCTTGAATTCCCTTGCGGTGCGCTGCGTGGCGGCCAGGTCGCCGTAAAGCGCGAGAAAACGCGGATCGAAGGCGCCGACATACTGCGCAAGCGTCTTCGGGTCGTCCCGTTCCGGGTCAACGGTAACGAAGAGAACTTGTACCCGCTCGGCCTGCGGGCCGAGGCTCTTCAGCGCGTTGGCGACATCGCCGAGGGTCGTGGGGCAAACGTCCGGGCAGTGCGTGTAGCCGAAGAACAGCACCACCGCCTTGCCGTGAAAGTCCTCGAGGCGGCGCAGCTTGCCGTTCTGATCGGTGAGCTCGAGCGTCCTGCCGTACTCGGCGCCGGTGAGGTCGGTGCTCTTGAACTTCGGGCCGGCGCCCTCGCAGGCGGCGAGAAGCGCAAGGCTACAGATAATGATCGACGAGAAGCGCGGCAAATAGCGCGGCAAGGTAGGCAATCGAATACCGGAAAGTTTTCTGGGCGACGAAGTCGCTGTACGCGAAATAGACGCGCAGCGCGTAAGCGACGAATACCCCTCCCAGCGCGATCGCGGCAGCGAGATAGAGCCACCCGCTCATTCGCACCACGTAAGGCAGCAGAGTCACGGCGAAGAGGATCAGCGTGTAGAGCAGCACCTGCAGGCGCGTGTAGAGCTTGCCGTGGGTCACCGGAAGCATGGGCACGCCCGCGCGCGCAAAGTCCTCGGTGCGATACAGCGCGAGCGACCAGAAGTGCGGCGGCGTCCAGGCAAAGATGATGAGGAACAGCAGCATCGCCTCGGTGCTCACCTCGCCGGTGACCGCCGCCCAGCCCAGCACCGGCGGCATGGCGCCTGAGGCGCCGCCGATGACGATGTTCTGCGGCGTGGCGGGCTTCAGCACCAGCGTGTAGAGCACGGCGTAGCCGATGAAGGTGGCGACGGTGAGCCACATGGTGAGCGGGTTGACGAAGCGATAGAGCAGCCACAGGCCCAGGCCGCCGATCGCCGCGGTGAACACCAGCGTCTGCTGCGCGGTCAGCTCGCCGCGCGGCAGCGGCCGCCAGCGCGTGCGCTGCATCAGCGCGTCGATCTTGTGCTCCACCAGGCAATTGATCGCCGCCGCGGCGCCGGCGACGAGCGCGATGCCGAGCGTGCCGGCGAGCAGCACCTGCGCCGGCACCATTCCCGGCGCGGCGAGGAACATGCCGATCACCGCCGTGAAGACGATGAGCGACACCACGCGCGGCTTGGTGAGCGCGTAGTAGGCGCGCAGTTTTTGCGTGAAGCTCTGCGAAAGGACCTGGGTAATCACCTGAACGGGCGCAAGCCGCGGAAAGCAAAAAAGTTTAGCACGACGAGCGAGACGAGCAGAAGCCCGGCGCCAGCATTGTGAGCGGCGGCGAGCGCCAGCGGCAGGCCGAGCGCCACATTGGCCACGCCGAGCGAGAGCTGCAGCACGAGAAGGATCCCGGTAAGCACCGCGAGCGGCCGTAACGCTGCAACTCGGGAGGCTTTGAGGGCAGCCCAGCCCACGACGGCGACGAGCACGAGCGCGAACACGCGGTGCGTCCAATGAATGGCGGTGAGCGCCTCGCGCGGCAGGAGCTCGCCTTCGCCGGTGTGCCCCAGCTCGCGCAGCACGTGGAAGGCGTTGGCGAAGTCCATCGGCGGCAGCGCCTGCCCCATGCATCCCGGAAGATCAGGGCAGGCGAGCGCGGCATAGTTCGCGCTCACCCAGCCGCCCAGCGCGATCTGCACACTCCCTGCGACAAGGCCGACGCATGCCGCAAAGCGTACCGCACGCGCTTCGCCGTCCTCAATGAACTGGAAGGTATGCAGCGCGAGCCAGGCAAGAAGCGCGAGCGTCGCCATGCCGCCGAGGAGGTGGGCGGTGACGATCGCGGGCTTGAGCAGCATCGTGACCGTCCACTTGCCCAGCGTCGCCTGAAAAACCGCCAGGGCGAGGATCCCCGTCGCGAGGCCGGGCGACTGGCGCGTGCGCCAGGCAAAAAAGTAAATTGCAACGATGAGCAGACCGAGGCTTCCCGCGAGGTAGCGGTGGCCCATCTCCTTCCATGCCTTGGCATGCGCGATGTCGTCCGCCATGTGCGCCGGGACGGGCTGGCCGTAGCACAGCGGCCAATCCGGGCAGCCCAGGCCGGCATCGGAGAGCCGCACGTATGCGCCGACCACCACGACCACGAAGGCAAGTGCGAGCGTCGCGAGTACGAGAGCGCGATAGTGGCTCATCCGATCCCCGAGTATTTCAGCAGCCGCTCGAGGTCCTTGACCATGCGCGACGGATCGGGATTCGGCGCAAAGCGCATCATCAGGTTGCCGAGCGGATCGATGAGATAGATGTGCTCTTCGGCCTTCCCGGGAAACTGCGCTGCGCTGCGCTCATGCTGCGCCGTGTGGGTCCCTTCGATAGCTTGCAGAAGCTCGCGGCGCGGTGCCGCAGAATCGGTCAGTACCCACAAGCGCTCTACACTTCCCGTTGCCGCGCCCTGCGCGCGCCGCACCTGCCGCATGGTGTAGAGCACCCCCCAGCCGAAGACGTAAGCCAGCGTGCCGAGGATCATCGGGGCGGCGCACACGATTGCTACCCAAAGAGCTTCATTTCTGAAAATTCGGATCACGACGCAACGAGAGCACCACGGCGAGAACCACGGCGAGCGTCGCGAGCGAATACCACTGCAGCGCGTAGCTCCGGTGGCGCTCGATGCCGGCGTCGGGCCGCGGCCACTCGCGCAGCAGGCCGTCGCCCGAGTCCGAACGCTGCTCGATGACGATCGGCTGCAGCGCGAGGCCGGTGTCGGCCGCGAAGGAGCCGGGCTCGACGTTTTGGCGCACCTTGCCTTGGGTATTTTCCGTCAATTGCAGTGCGTGCGGCAGGCGCTCGAGCGCAAGCCCCTCTATGCGCGTCTCGCCCGCAGGAGTGCGCACCTGGGGCAGAACGTCGCGCGAAGGCGATGCCGCTACCCAGCCGCGATTGACGAGAACATGCATGGCGGAACGCGAAAGCCTGAAAGGCGTGATCACCTCGTAGCCGACGCGCCCGTGCCGGATCTTGTTGTCGAGGAACACCGTGCGCTCGGCGACGAACTCGCCGCGCGCGGCCACGCGCTTCAAGATCAGGTTCCTATTTGCAACCGGTGTGGCGGAAATTTCGATCGGTGCAGCCTTCAATGCCTGGTCAAGCTCGCCGCCGAGCGCGCGCTTTTCCTCGGCGCGGCGCGTCTGCCAGCTGCCGAGCGCGATGCCGGCGGCGCACGCCGCGGCAGCGAGCGCGAGCGGCCACCCGCGCGGACGGAAAGAGTATCCTGCAAGCATGCGTTACGTGGTGATCGCGATGTTCCTGCTGATCGTCGCCAGCCTGTTTTCCGCGCTGGTGCTCATCTACACCGACCGCAGCGGCTCCAAGCGCGCGCTCAAGGCTCTCGCCTTGCGCGTCGGGCTGTCGGTAGGCCTGTTCGTGTTCCTGATGGCCGGGTATTACCTTGGCTGGATCAGGGGCAAGCTCTAGCAGCCCGATGCAAAACGATGCGAGATGAGCAAATTCATCCTAAGGTTCGAGCTTCAAGTCAGTTGATGGCAGATTTCGTGCTCTGAACCGCTCCGCTTTGCGCTCGTTTGTTCATTTTCAGCTCCTGCGCGGCGGCGGCGGTGTCGACGCTGACAGCGCGCATCCCCTTCGCATAAAGAGCTTGTCCGCGGCGGCGAGGATGCGCTCTGCAGAATCCGCTGCCAGATACGGTCAATTGCTTGCTGGAGTTCCGGACTGGCCTTCATACGCTGCTCGGTCAGGTATTCCTTGGCGGCCTTCCCCATGACCAGGATGGCTTGTTCGGCCATCCCCCGCACGACCGGGTCGGGATCGAGAAGCTTCGTAGCTTGGCAGATGGGGCGGATGCCTTTCTTTATCCTGGCCGTTTCCGACACCTTCACAAGCCTGCCAGCTTGGTCGAAACTCAGGGTCGCGACGATCTCTCCCGCGTTGCCCCCCTTGGGGTTCACCTCGGCCTTGCCCGTCACCTGCCGGCCCCCGGTTCCCGTGGCGGCCACTCGTACGGGGTTGCGAGGAACCAAGAACTCGAAGAAGCCATCCTGGTGAAATTCCTGGGTCAAACGCAGCCAGGCCGTGGCCGCATCCCTGGCCTCGCCCTCCGTCCTGATCGGAGCAAGCGTCGCACGGAAGAAGCTCTCCAGAGCCGCGGCATCCGGTAGATGTTCGACCGAGCCATCGGGCTTCACGACGAACAGATTGTTAGCGGCGAGCTTCCCAGGTGGCATCTGGGCGATCGGGTATTGGCGGAAACGCAGGACATAGAACGAGTGTCCTGGGAACGCACGCACCGCTGCTTCGTCCGTAACCGCAATGATCTGCCCGCGCTCAGCCCCCTTGAACTCGGCCAATTTTTTGGCGAGCGACTCACGCCCGGGCTGGTCCGCGGCCGTCGTCAGGGCCGCGCCCACTGTCAGCAGTGCCAGACAGAAAGCTCGGATGACGTGGGCCGTCACAGTTCACCATGCGCTCGAGCGCCACGCGCGCAAGCTTCGCGGCTACTGGTACTGCACGCCCCGGTTACGGCCGTGATCGAAGCGGTTGTAATGTGGGCACTCGCCTACCGAACCACGAGAGTCGCCGTGGTCGAACGGACTAAACTGCCGCTCGTACCCCTGATGCTCAAGGTATAGGTCCCGGTTCGCGTTCTGAAGCTCGCGCCCACCGTTAGTGTCGAGGCCCCGGCGCCCAACACCGAACCGGGCCTGAAGCTCGCGCTGGTGCGGAAAGGGAACCCACTCACGCTGAAGCCGACGGCGCCGGTGAATCCATTCAGGGCAGTGACCGTGACCGTATAGCTCGTCGAGGCGCCGCGGGCCGCCGTTTGGCTCGACGGGAAGGCCGAGATCGAGAAGTCCGGCGTGCTCGAGGAGCTCACCACGAGCGTAACGGTCGTCGAATGACTGAGGCTCCCGCTGGTCCCCGTGATGGTCAACGTGTAGATCCCCGGTGTCGTATTGATAGCGACGTTCACCGTCATGGTCGAGGAGCCTGAGCCCGCCGTCACCGACGTGGGGGTGAAGCCGATGCTGACGCCGGAGGGCCCGCCGCTCGCGCTGAGACTCACGGCTCCGGTGAATCCGTTGAGGAAGCTAACGCTGGCCGCGTAGGTGGTACTCCCCCCCTGCACGACGGTCTGGGAGCCGGGGCTAGAGGAGATCGAGAAGCCCTGCACCGCGAGCATCAGCGTGGCGGTGTGGACGAGGCTCCCGCTGGTCCCGGTGATGGTCAACGTGTAGATCCCCGGTGTCGTATTGCTAGCCACGTCCACCGTCATGGTCGAGGAGCCTGAGCCCGCCGTCACCGACGTGGGGGTGAAGCCGATGCTGACGCCGGAGGGCCCGCCGCTCGCGCTGAGACTCACGCTTCCAGTGAATCCGTTGAGCGAGCTCGCGCTCACCGTGTAGCTGGCGCTTCCTCCCTGGAGCACGGTCTGGAAGCCGGGCGTGGCGGAGAGGCTGAAGTCGGGCGTGGACACGCCGGTACAGTTGGCGAGGGCGAACGAGGCGATCTGAGTGCTCCAGTTGAAGCTCCCATTGGACTGCAAGTACTCATTCGTGTACCAGAACGTGCAGTCATCCACGGGGTCGATGCTCATGCTGCTGTAGTCGCCCCACCGATTGAGTCCACCGGTCTGGGAGCCGGTGCCGTTGATGATGGTCGTCTCCGCCTCCATCGTTCCGAGCGCATCGGTCCCCGGCACGTGGACCGTGTAGGCGATCGATGGATGCATGCTGGCGCTCGACACGCTGTAGCCGAGGGCGATATCGCCCGCCTTGTCCATCGCGAGCGAGCCCATCCAGCGGTAGCTGGAGTCAGGCGCAAACGTCCCTTGCTGGTAAACGCTAAAACTACCGGAGCCGGGCGTCTGGCGTAACTCGTACCAGCGCACGCCGACGCTGCTCCCCGCGGTGACCGCGTGATTGACGACCAGCGATTCATGGTCGCCGAAGTTGCGATACGCGAACCTGTACATCAGACGATCGCCTAGCGAGTCGAGCAGCTGGCCCGTTTCCGCCTGCGGAATGCACACGCCTCCCCCGCAAGCCTCGCTGAACGGATTGACCCCTATCGTGGCCGGCCCCGTAAAGGTCGATTGGCTGGGCGTGGTGAAATCCACGTGGAACTGGTAAAGATCGAGCGCGTTGGAGACGAAGTGAACGAAATAGTCGGGCGAGCCCGCGGGCGGGGGCGTTGATCCGTCGAGGTCCGAGGGCAACAAGCTATCCACGTTAGAGCCGTTTTGAAAACAGACGCCGTTTGCGGAGTTCCCCGCCAGCATCGCGTTGCGATCCAGCGCGCAGGCGAACGCGCCGATGAACGCCGTGCCCGACGAATCGAAGGCGTTGAATGAGACGTAATAGGCGTCCGACCACACTCCCAGCTTCGGATAGTCGGGGAAATAGTTGTTGGGAATCGGGAACGCGTACCGGTGGTAGCTGCCCGTGGCGTCCGACGTGGTCGAGACGGCCACACAATAAGTGAAGGGAAAACTGTACACGGGTTGCGCCATCACCCAGCGGCCTGCCGCCTTATCGAACTGCGCAATGGCGTCGCCGTCGTTGCTGGTTTCGCAGGGCCCGCCGAACCCCGTCCAAAAGCTGTTGCCGGGGGACGGACCCAAGAGGCGATCGCCCGTGTTCTTGTCGTACACGGCATACTCGGCGTTCACCCACTGGACGTACTGGGTGGTGCCCGCCGCCCCGTTGGTATCCGGCGGGGCGTGCCTGTTGGCGCCCCCGCCGGGAAACATCGTGCGTCTGTGTTTCCTCATCCGCTCGGGCGCGACCGTCTGAAGCCCGGGGTCTTCTCGCGCCGCGGTGAGCGCCTTCGGCCGTTCCGGCTTTTGGTGGAGCCGGGGCGTCAAGGTGGGCCATTGCGCCGGCTCGACTGGGGTCGCCCACAGCGGCTGGGAAACATCATGGTGATCTTCGTAGACGACGTGCGGCGTGGGCTGCGCGTGTTGGGCGCAGGCCGGAAGAGCTGACCACAACCCCACACAAAGCACTCCAAGCACGGTGACGAACATGCTCGAACGCGTTCGCGTCATGGCATCCCCCACGTTGGCCTTAATGGAGCACCCCGAACTCGTTTTGTCCAACGAACGTCATTCTCTCATTGGACCGGCTGGACACGGGAACTCTACCAGCTTGATGCAAAAGTCTTTCGAGGACCTAAATTTCGTCGTTTTAGGAAAGTGTGAAGACGTGAGGTCATTGATTTATCGAGAGTACGATTTCGGCACTCTCGCTTCTCGTGGGATGTCGAATCGTTTTGCATCAAGCTGCTAGAGCCAGTAAACGAAGACAAACAGGCCCAGCCAGACCACGTCGACGAAGTGCCAGTACCACGCCACGCCCTCGAAGCCGAAGTGACGGTCCGGCGTGAAGTGGCCGCGGATGCAGCGCACCAGGATCACCGCCAGCATGATCGCGCCGCAGGTGACGTGGAAGCCGTGGAATCCGGTCAGCATGAAAAAGGTCGAGCCGTAGATGCCCGTCGAGAGCTTCAGGTTCAGCTCGCGGATCGCGTGGCCGTACTCGTCGACCTGGAGGCCGAGAAACAGCACCCCGAGCACGATGGTCAGCGCGAGGAACGCGATCAGCTGCTTGCGGTTGTCCTCCTTGAGCGCCCAGTGCGCGAGGGTCACCGTCACACCCGACGAAAGCAGCAACAGCGTGTTGATGGCAGGGATGCCCCACGCCCCCATCGGCGTGAACTGCTCCTCGAAGGCGGGCCCGGCGCTGGGCCAGTGCGGCTCGAAGCCCGGCCACATCAGCGCGTCGCTTTCGATGCTCCCCAGGTCCGGCACCGAATAAAGCCGCGCCCAGAACAGGGCGCCGAAGAATGCGCCGAAGAACATCACCTCCGAGAAAATGAACCAGCTCATTCCCCAGCGGAACGACAGGTCCTCCTGCTGGCCGTACTTGCCGCCTTCGGACTCGCGGATCACCTCGCCGAACCAGCGCACCATCATGTACAGCAGCAGGATGAGGCCGGCGCCGATCGACACCCAGCCGGCGCGGTTGTCGTTCATCACGAACACGCCGCCGATCGCCATCAGGAAGAGGGCGCTCGAGCCCATGATCGGCCAGGGCATCGGCCGCGGCACCGCGTAGTGCTGCGGCCGGCCCTGCGTGGATACGCTTTGCGCCATGGTTCTTCCCCCCTTGGTTCAGCGGGTCACGAAGTGCACGACCGTGACCAGGGTCAGTATGAAAAGCACGACCAACACCGCGGCGACGATGATCACATGCACCGGGTTGAGCGGCGTGCGCTCGGCGTCGCTCCTGCGCCGGATGCCGATGAAGCCCGAGAGCACGGCTTTGACCGCCTCCATCACGACTTTCCTCCGCGGCCCGCAACCTCGAAGAAGGTGTAGGAAAGCGTGATCGTATTGACGTCCCTGGGCAGCTTCGCATCCACCACGAAGGTCACCGGCATGCGCCGCGTCTCGCCGGGCGCCAGCGTCTGCTGCGTGAAGCAAAAGCATTCGAGCTTCCTGAAGTACTCGCCGGCGAATTGCGGGCCGTAGCTCGGCACCGCCTGGCCGGTGACCGGCGCGCTGCGCTGGTTGACGATTTCGTACTCCACCGTGGCGAGCTCGCCCGGGTGAACCTGCACGTGATTGACCAGCGGCCGGAAGCGCCAGGGCAGGTTGTGTGCATTGGAGTCGAGCTCGATGGTGATGCTACGCGATGGATCGACCTGGCGGCTGACCGGAATTGAGCTTCTTTGCTCCAGGGAGTTCACGCCCAGCGCCTTGCAAATCTGGTTGTAGAACGGCACCAGCGCAAAGCCGAAGCCGAACATGCCGAGCGCGCTGAGCGCGAGGCGCAGGAACAGCCGTCGGTTTGCCTGTTCGAGGTTCATCGATTCAAAAACCAGTACCGCGCGATGATGCCGACGAACAGCAGCAGCGCGATCGAGCCCAGGACGAGTGCCGTCTTGACGTTCTTGGTCACTTCAGGACCGGCGGGGTTTCGAAGCTGTGGTACGGCGCCGGCGTCGGCAGGTGCGTCCACTCCAGCGAGTCGGCGCCTTCCCAGGGCTTCTGCGGCGCTGGCGCCCCGCTGCGGATGCACTTCACCACGATATAAAGGAACAGCAGCTGCGCGAGTCCCATGCCGAACGCGCCGAGCGACGAGACCTTGTTCCAGGTCTCGAACATCAGCGGATAGTCCGGGATGCGCCGCGGCATGCCGGCGAGGCCGAGGAAGTGCTGCACGAAGAAGATCATGTTGAAGAAGACGAGCGTGAGCCAGAAGTGGATCTTGCCGAGCGTCTCGTCGTACATCCTGCCGGTCCATTTCGGCAGCCAGAAGTAGATGCCGGCGAAGGCCGAGAACAACGCCCCGGCCACCATCACGTAGTGGAAATGCGCCACCACGTAATAGGTGTCCTGCAGCTGGATGTCGACCGGCACGATCGACAGCACCAGGCCGGTGAAGCCGCCCAGGGTGAACATGAACAGGAAGCCCAGCGCGAAGAGCATCGGCGTCTCGAAGGAGAGCGACCCCTTCCACATCGTCGCCACCCAGTTGAACACCTTCACGCCCGTGGGCACCGCGACCAGCATCGTCGCGTACATGAAGAACAGCTGGCCGGTCACCGGCATGCCCGTCGTGTACATGTGGTGCGCCCACACGATGAACGAGATGATGGCGATCGCCGAGGTGGCGTACACCATCGAGGCGTAGCCGAAGATCGGCTTTCTGGAAAACGCCGGGATCACCTGCGAGATGACGCCGAAAGCGGGCATCGCGACGACGTACACCTCGGGGTGGCCGAAAAACCAGAAGATGTGCTGATAGAGCACCGGGTCGCCGCCGCCGGCGGCGTTGAAGAAAGTGGTGCCGAAGTGCCGGTCGGTGAGCGTCATGGTGACCGCGCCGGCGAGCACCGGCATCACCGCCAGCAGCAGGTAGGCGGTGATCAGCCAGGTCCACACGAACAGCGGCATCCTGAGCAGCGTCATCCCCGGCGCGCGCATGTTGAGGACGGTGGTGATGATGTTGATCGCGCCGAGAATCGAGCTCATGCCAAGCAGGTGAACGGCAAAGATCGTGAAGTCCATGCCCATGCCCATCTGCACGGTGAGCGGCGCGTACATCGTCCAGCCCACTCCGGGCGCGCCTCCCGGCATCAAGAACGACAGGATCAGCAGCGTCGCGGCGAACGGCAGCAGCCAGAACGACCAGTTGTTGAGGCGCGCAAACGCCATGTCTGGCGCGCCGATCATCATCGGGATCTGCCAGTTCGCGAAGCCGACGAACGCCGGCATGATCGCCCCGAAGATCATGATCAGGCCGTGCATGGTGGTCAGCTGGTTAAAGAGATCCGGATTGACGAACTGCAGGCCGGGCGAGAACAGCTCGGCGCGGATCACCACCGCGATGATCCCGCCGATGCCGAACATGAGGAAGCTGAACCACAGGTACATCGTGCCGATGTCCTTGTGGTTGGTGGTGGTGATCCACCGCATGATCCCGCCGTAGCCGCCAGGGTGCTCGCCGTGGTCGTGCGAGTGCCCGTGTCCGTGGCCGTCGACGACTGCGCTCATATCGTTCTCCTAAAACCTATCTGCGCCGCGCCTTGACTTCGGCCGGCTGCACTTCGCCTGCGTGGTTGCCCCAGGAATTGCGCTCGTAGGTGATCACGGCGGCGATCTCGGTGTCGGAAAGCTGCTTGCCGAACGCCGCCATGGCGGTGTTCGGCTTGCCGTTGAGCACCATGTCGATATGCGCCGGCTTGGCGCCGGTGGCGATCTTCGAGCCGCCGAGCGGCGGGAACGCCGGCGGCATGCCTTTGCCGCTCGCTTGGTGGCAGGCGACGCAGCTCGCCGCGTAGACCTTCTCGCCGCGAGCCTTCAGGTCCCCGCGGCTCCACTTCTTGTTCGGGTCATCGGCCTGCGCGAGGAGCGCTTGTTTCTTGTCGCCGACCCACTTGCTGTAGTCCTCCTGCGAAACCACGCGCACCACGACGGGCATGAAGCCGTGCTCCTTGCCGCACAGCTCGGCGCACTGGCCGCGGAAGACTCCGGTCTTGTCGGCCCGGAACCAGGTGTCGCGCAGGAACCCCGGAATCGCATCCTGCTTGACGCCGAAGGCGGGCACCCACCACGAATGCACCACGTCGGCGGCGGTGGTGATCATGCGGATCTTCTTGTTGACCGGAACCACCAGCTCGTTGTCCACCTCGAGCAGATAGTGTTCGCCCTTCGGCGCGTGGCCTTCGATCTGCTCGCGCGGCGTGCTCAGGGTTGAGATCAGGCGGATGCCCTCGCCTTCGCCCTTGAGGTAGTCGTAGGCCCATTTCCACTGGATGCCGGTGACCTTGATCGTCAGGTCGGCCGCCGCGGTGTCCTTCTGCGCCACCACGAGGCGGGTCGCTGGCCAGGCGATCAGGATCAGGATCAGCGCCGGAATCACCGTCCACAGCATCTCGACCGTGGTGTTCTCGTGGAACTGCTCGGCCTGGTGGCCCTTCGACTTGCGGTGCGCGTACACCGACCAGAACATGAAGCCGAACACGCCGACGAAAATCGCGGCGCACAGGAACATCACGTACTCGTGCAGGTCGTGAATGTCGGCGGCGAGCTCGCTTCCGGCCGGCTGCAGGTTCCACTCCAGCGCCGGCGCCGGGCCCGAAAAGGTCAACCCGAGGACAACGGCCGCGCAGGCCGCGATGCTGGGTGCCCGAGGGAATCGGGCAGTTGCGCTTAAGATCGGCATCGAAGCGGCTTTGCGAGTCCGCGCAGTATAGCCAAGAACCGTGTTCAGTACGATTGCGCGCGAGGCAGGCTGACTGAACAATCACATGCCGTCGCGCCCATCGGGCAAGCTCATGATTTATGATGGCGCTGCAGGCAGTTCTATATCAATCAACCGTGCGGAGACCAGTGAAATGAAGCCAAACCGTATCAGTATCGGCCGGCGCGATTTCCTGAAAGCGGGTTCGCTCGCGGTGGTGTCGGCTGCGATCGCAGGCAGTGCCGGCAACGCCGCCGCGCAGGCCCCCAGGTTGGACGAGAAAGACGCGCAGGCGCAAAGCCTCGGCTACCGGCACGACGCAACCAAGGTGGACAAGGCGAAGTTCGAAAAATACCTGCCCGGACAGCACTGTGCGAACTGCACGTTCTATCAGGGCAAACCCACCGACGCATGGGGCAGCTGTGCGATCTTCGCCAACAAGCAAGTGGCCGCCAAGGGCTGGTGTTCGGCGTACGTGAAGAAGGCTTGACGGTCAGTTCGATCCGACGTTACGCACCAGTTGCGCCGACACCTCGATCCTTCATGCCTCTCAAATTCAGCGTCATGATCACAAGCGTCGCGCTGGCCGCGATACTTGCCGGAGTGTGGCTCGCTGACGTCTCTCGGGAACACGATTCGCGGGCCGTGTTGCTGCCGGATCAGGTGATCACATTGTTTCCTGATCCGAAGCCGCTTACGGCCTTTACGCTCACCGATCATAAGAATCGGGTATTTGATCTTGCAAGCTTGAAGGGTAAATGGTCGTTTCTATTTTTCGGCTTCACCCATTGCCCGGACGTCTGTCCGACGACCCTGGCGGTGCTCGCGCGCGCGCGTGAGGACATCGCCAAGAACGCGCTCGGCGCCAAAGATATCCAATTTGTCTTTGTCTCGGTAGATCCCAATCGCGACACCGCCGGCGTGCTCAGGCAATACGTGGAATATTTTGACGCGAGCTTTCTCGGCGTGACCGGAGACAACGCGCAGATCGCTAACCTGGCTGGTCAACTCGGCGCCGCGTACCAGGTTGCGATCACACCGGGTGTGGAAAACTACCCCGTCTATCACACTGCGGGGGTGTTTCTGGTGGATCCGCAGGCCCGATATCATGCCGTGTTCACGCCGCCCCATGATGCGGAGGCGATCAGCAAGCGTTTCAAAGTGGTGCGCGAGCTCGAAGCAGGCAATGCGGCATGAGATGGCGAAATACGGTTTTCGTCTGCCTGAGTTTGGCGCTCACCCCCGCCCCTGCTGCGAGTGAACAGGCGGGCGTTTCCGTACGCGATGCCTGGATCCGTGAAGCCCCGCCCGGCATGAGCATGATGGCGGGATACATGGAGTTGCGAAACAACACATCACGTCCACAAGTCCTCGTGGCCGCACGCAGTTCCGGGTTCGAAAGCGTGACGACTCACCGCACCATCGTGAAGGACGGCATCGCGCGTATGGTGCACGCGCCGCAGATCGAGCTTGCAGCCAACGCGGGTTTGATCTTTGCGCCGGGAAGTTACCATCTGATGCTGATGAACCCCAAACGCACACTGCGCGCCGGCGACGCGGTTGTCGTCGACCTGGAATTCCGCGGCGGCCTTGTATTACCCGTCAGCTTCGAGGTCCGCAAGTGAGGCCCTGGGCCTCGGCGCCGCCTAGCGGTGGCTGGGCTTCGGCGCGGCCGCCGGTTTTTCCGCAGGCTCCGGCTGGGTTTGCGCCGCACGCCCGCTGACCTCGCTAGCGGGTTTGGTCCGCTCGGCCACATTCGAACCGGTGCCCAGCCGCTCGCTGCGGTCCTGCCGGACCCGCTCGTAGATGCCGCGGTGATGGGACACCAGAACGAATAGAAACAGCATCAACACCACGCTGATGCCAAGAATGATCGAGACGTTCGTCGCGTAGCTTTTTTTGGTCATTGGCAGTTCTTGTCGTCGCGCTAGAACAATCCCCTCAGGAAAAAGACGCCGCGAGTAAAAAAGGTGTAGTCCGCTTCAAGTGCGCCGATGCCCAAAAGCACCATCAGCAGCAGCGTCGGGACCAAAATGGCGTACACCATGGCGAGCCGCTCCCAGAGCATGTGCATGAAGACCGATACGATCAGCCCGGCTTTCATCAACATGAAGGTGATAATCAGAAACCACCTGAGGTAGCCCTGAAAGTGGAAGTAGTCAACGAGATAAGACGCCGTGCTGAGAATAAACAGCAATGCCCAGATCTTGAGATAGATGCCGATCGGGTGTTGTTGTCCCTCCACGTGTGCCACGATTCCCTCACCAAAGATAGAAAACCGCAAAAATGAATACCCACACCAGATCGACGAAGTGCCAATACAGGCCCATGATTTCGACGATCTCGTATTTTCCTTTCCTGCCGGTCAAAAAGCCTGGCCTCTCGTGATCCAGATCTCCTCGCAAAACCTTTGTCGCCACGATGAGAAGGAAAATCACGCCGATCGACACGTGCGTGCCGTGGAAACCCGTGATCATGAAAAAAGCCGCGCCGAACTGGGCCGCGCCCAAGGGGTTGCCCCAGGGACGTATCCCCTCATGGACGATCAGCTTGGTCCACTCGAAAGCCTGCATGCCGACGAAGGTGGCGCCCAGCGCCGCGGTGCACAGCAACAGGATGAAAGTCATCTTTTTATTTTTTTCATAGCCGAACTTGACCGCCATGGCCATGGTCCCGCTGCTGCTGATCAGGACGAACGTCATGATGGCGATCAGCAGCAGGGGAACGCTCCTGCCCAACAGCGTCAGGCCGAAAACCTCGCTCGGGTTGGGCCAGGGCTCGGTGGTGGACATGCGCACCGTCATGTACGAGATCAGGAAACAACTGAAGATGAACGTATCGCTGAGGAGGAAGATCCACATCATGGCCTTGCCCCAGGGGACGTTCTTGAACGCCCGCTGGTCCGAGGACCAGTCGGCGACGATGCCCTGGATGCCTTCAGGCAGCGGGAGGGGGGTCGCGGGCCTTGTCTGAATGGCTTGTGTCATTTTTCTTTTGGACCTGTTACCTGATCCCGCAGAGCTTCAACAAAACGTCCAAATTATTCCCCGAAAACAGCAGACCAAAAAGGACCACCCAAACCCCAAGCAGGAAGTGCCAGTAAAGAGTGCACAGCTCGACGCTGTGCCTGATCTTCGCCGCGTCAAAATCGCCCCACACTCTGGCGACGGTCCTGCCCCAGGCCACCAGACCGCCCACCAGATGCAGCCCATGCAATCCCGTGATCAGGTAAAAAAACGCGATGGCGGGGTTCGTCATTTCGAAATAAGCCATCGCGCTCAGTTGCCGCCAGGCCAGGACCTGCCCGAACAGAAAAACAACGGTGAACGCCCCGGCGGCAAGCAGGCCGACTCGCATGGCGTCCATCTGCCCGCGGCGTACTGAATGCTGCGCCCATTGCATGGCGACGCTACTCAATATCAGCACAAACGTATTCGCCCACAACAGCCTTAGTTGAGGCGCGGGACGCCAGTCCTCGTACGCCATGCGGCCTGCATAGGCGATCACCAAAAGCGTGAACAGGACCGCGACCACTGCAAGAAACACCCGCAGAGCGAGTTTCCTCGCAGCCCGGGAAGAGGTGTCTCTATCGCCGAGATTCTCGACGATGCCCTCAGCGGGCACCCAAGGCTTGACCATCAGCTGATGGAACATGCTCACGTCGTTGGATTCCTGGCCGCCTACGTCTTATTGCTGGTACGGGTGAGCTCCCGCGGCGGGACGTTTTGCGGTATGAAGTCCTGGTCGGCGCCCGGCACGCTGTAATCGTACGCCCAGCGGTAGACCAACGGCAGCGTCGGGCCAAAGTTGCCATGCCTTGGCGGGGTGTGAGGCGTTTGCCACTCCAATGTGGTGGCGTTCCAGGGGTTGCTGCCCGATGGCTTGCCTTTGAAATAGCTCGAGATGAGGTTGTACAGGAACACCAGTTGCACGGCGCCCACGATCAACGCCGCGATGGTGATCCCCTCGTTCAGCGAGTGCGCCGATGCGGGGATGAAGTCCGTGCCGCCGATCGCGTAATACCGGCGCGGCACGCCGAGCATGCCCAGGTAATGCATCGGGTAGTAGATGGCATAGGTGCCGAGGAAGGTGACCCAGAAGTGGAATTTGCCCAGGCTATCGTTCAGCATTCGCCCGGTGATCTTGGGGTACCAGTGGTAGATCGCCCCGAACACCACCAGGATGGGCGCCACCGCCATCACCATATGGAAGTGGGCGACCACGAACATGGTGTCCGAAAGCGGGACGCTCACGGTCGCGTTGCCGAGGAACAGGCCCGTCAACCCGCCGTTGATAAACGTGAAGATGAACCCGATGGCAAACAGCATCGGGACGGTGAGGTGGATGTTACCGCGCCACAGCGTCAGGACCCAGTTGTAGACCTTGATGGCCGTGGGCACGGCGATGATGAGCGTGGTGGTGGCGAAAAAGAAGCCGAAATACGGGTTCATGCCGCTCACGTACATGTGGTGCGCCCACACCAGGAAACTGAGCGCGCCGATGGCCACAATCGCCCACACCATCATCCGATAGCCGAAGATGTTCTTTCTTGCATGGACACTGAGCAGGTCGGAGACGATGCCGAAGGCCGGCAGGGCGACGATGTAGACCTCTGGATGACCGAAGAACCAGAACAGGTGCTGAAACAGCAGCGGGTTGCCCCCCGTGTGCTCGCTCTGGTGTCCCATCGAGACGAGGGCGGGCATGAAGAAACTCGTGCCCAGGGTCAGGTCCAGAATCATCATGATGGCGCTCACGAACAAGGCGGGAAAGGCGAGCAGCGCCAGCACGGTGGCCATGAAAATGCCCCATACCGTCAAGGGCAGCCGCATCAGCGTCATCCCTCGCGTGCGCGCCTGCAACACCGTCACCACGTAGTTCAAGCCGCCCATGGTGAATCCAATGATGAAGAAACACAGGGAAACGAGCATCAAGATAATTCCCAAGCTCGCCCCCGGGGTGCCCTGGGAAATCGCCTGGGGCGGGTACAGGGTCCAGCCGGCACCCGTGGGCCCGCCGGTCACGAAAAAGCTCGCGGTCAGCAACAGCACCGCGAATAGGTAGACCCAGTAACTCACCATATTGACGTAGGGGAAAACCATATCGCGGGCGCCGACCATCAGCGGGATGAGGTAGTTGCCAAACCCGCCCAGGAACAACGCGGTGAGCAGGTAGATCACCATGATCATGCCGTGCATGGTGACAAACTGAAGGTAGTTGCTCGGGTTGATAAAGGAGAAGCGGTCCGGGAACCCCAGCTGCAGCCGCATCAACCACGACAACACCAGCGCCACCAGCCCTATCCCGATCGCGGTGATCGCGTACTGGACGGCGATGATTTTGGCGTCCTGGCTCCAGATGTACTTCCCGACGAAAGTTTTCGGATGGTAAAGCTCTACCTCTTCGACTTCCGCGGGTGGGACAAATATGCTTGCGTCATGCGCGACGGAACTCATCAAAAATTCCTCTCCGCTTGAGTCTGATCATTATAGCAATACACAAGTCTGAATAGGATGGCGCCCGAGCGGGCCGGTCATCGCAAGCTATTGATGTAGGCAACGAGGTCACTGGTTGCCTCGTCATCGACCAGAATTGCGGCCATCGATGCCATCTGCGGACCGTACATGTCTTTTGGATGGGCGCCGCGAATGCCCTGTTTGAAATTTTTCAATTGAGTGACCAGATACCAGTCGCTCATACCCGCCAGCCGGGGGGCATTGGTTGCCTGCATGCCCCGCCCATCAGCGCCGTGACAGGCCCCGCAGGTCACATAAATCCTTTGACCATCGGTCGTATCCTTCTTCACCGTGGGCGGGGCAGGATTATCCGGCAGCGTCTTGATATAGGCGACGACGTTATCGATGGCGGCCTCATCGCCCAGCGTCGCCGCCATCGGCGCCATCATTTTGCCGAACACATCCTTGTCGTGTGTGCCCCGAGCGCCGTTCTTGAAATATTTCAATTGCCGCTTCAGATACCAGTCTCCCTGCCCGCTCAATTTCGGCGCGTGCAGCGCAGGGTTACCCTGCGCTTGCAAGCCATGGCAGGCGGCACACACCGCATAGAGCGGCTTGCCTGCCGCAGCATCGCCGGGGGCTTGCGCCGAGGTTTGCGCGAACGTCGGATAGCTGCTTAACCAGGCCTGAAACTCGCGCTCTTCTTCCACGACGACTTTGCCACGCATGACGAAGTGCCCGACGCCGCATAGTTCGTTGCACAGGAGGTCGAACTTCCCGGTCCGGGTGGGGGTGAACCAGATATAGGTGACCAGGCCCGGCACCAGATCCATCTTCGCTCGAAACTGTGGTACGGCGAAGTCGTGCAGGACGTCTATGGAGCGCAGCAGCGCCTTGACCGGCTTGCCGACGGGCAGATGCAGCTCCGGGCTTGCGACCAGGACATCGTCGCGTCCGTTGGGATCGTCGGGATTCATGCCAAACGGGTTTTTATCGCTGACGTAGCGCGAATCGACGGTGCCCAGCTTGCCGTCCTTCCCGGGGAAGCGAAAGCCCCAGTACCACTGCTTGCCCACGGCCTCAAATACCGCCGCGTCTTTCGGGACGTCGACGAATTTCGCCCATACGAACAAGCCCGGGGCCAACATGGCGGAGATGCCCAGCGTGGTCACTCCGGTGAGCCACAATTCAAGCTTCTTGTTCTCGGGTTCGTAGCTCGCCCGTGCGCCCTTGCGCTGACGGTAGCGGAACACGGCATAGGCCATGAACAGATTGATGGCGACGAAGACAAACCCCGTGACCCAGAAGGTGATGCTGATCGTTTCGTCCATCGCCTGCCAGTTGGAGGCAATCGGCGTGAAATACCACGGGCTCAGGAAGTGAAACAGGAGAGAGCCAACGATCAAAAGAACCAATACGACCCCTACGAGCATAGCGGCGGCCCCGGTTGATTGGACAGAATTTCGCAGGCGATAAGCGATGAACTGCGGGAAGGGCTGAAGCTTGCGTCGCTCACGAGGAAGCCGAAATTACCACAATCGAGAAGCGCCTCTCAAGGAATACGCTTGAAAACACGCACTGTTTTGACTTCCTCGGCGACTCGCGGCGCGGCTTTCCAGGCGTGGCCGTAGACCACTTCGAACGTGGCGCGCGGCCCGAGCGCCGAGCGCAGACGCGCGCCGAAGCGCCTGCCCGCAAGCCCGCGCGGCCGGTCGGCGCGCGCGCAGGTCTGGCCGCTCGCGCGCAAATCGGCGAGAAGACCCGACGAGTCAGGATAGGTCAAGCTGAGTAGCTCCATGTCCATCACCGGAGCCGAAAATCCGGCGGCGACCAGCATGTCGCCGAGGTCGTGCATATCGAGGAAGGCATGCACGCGCCGCTCGCCCGCCGCGGCGCGCAGCTCCTTCAGCGTGTCGGGCCCTAGCGTGCTGAACATCAGCAGCCCCTCGGGCGCGAGCACGCGCTGCAAGTCCTGGAATGCCGCGAGCGGCTCGCTTAGCCAGTGCAGCGCCATGTTCGACCACGCAAGGTCGAATGTTCCTTGCGCAAGCGGCAGCTGCGCGAGGTCCGCGCACACTGCCAAGGGTGCACGCCCCCGCAGGCGCTCGAGCAGGCCCGGCCGGGGCAGCATCGGCGCTGAAAAATCGAGCGCGATGACCACGCTGCCCGCATAGCGGGCGATGAGCGCTCTCGCGTCGCGCCCGGGCCCGCTGCCGGCGTCGAGAATGCAGCGCGGCGCGAGCTTCACGTAGTCGAGCCGCCCGAGCATGCGCGAAGCGACTTCGACCTCCATGCGCGAGGCGCCAGCGTAGGTTCGCGCGGCGCGAGCGAAGCGCCGGCGCGCGACCCGCCGGTCAATCGCCGGAAAGGGCCCGCTCAACCGCGGCCGCCACCGCGAGGATGCGGCGATCGCTCATCGCTGGCCCGCACACCATCAGGCCAACCGGCGCCGTGCCTTTCGCGTGGCAGGGCAGCGTGAGCGCGCAGCCGTCGAGGAAATTGATCAGGCCGGTGTTGCGGATGATGCGGGAGTTCCAGCGGAAATAGTCCTCGTCGCTGCTCTCGGTCTGGGCGATCGCCGGCGCGACGCACGGCACGCTCGGCATGACGATGGCGTCGAAGGGCGCGGCAAGCGCTTCGATTTCGCGGATGTAGGCGGCGCGCAGCTCGGTGATGAGGACATAGTCCGGGCCCGAGATATCCTTGCCGAGCAGCACGCGCTTGCCGACGCGCGGATCGTACTCGGCAAGACGCCCGAGGTAGGGCCGGTGGATGTGGTAGGCCTCGGCCCCGGCCAGGCCGCCGCCCTTGAAGTATTCGCCCTGCCGGTCGAAAGCGGGAACCGGATGTTCAATCAGCATTGCACCCGATCTCGACAGGCGGCTCAGCGCCGCGTCAAACGCTTGGCCGACCTGCGCATCCAGATCCTCGAGCGCCGAGGAGCGAGGCAACAGTAGCCTCAGGCCTTTGGCCGGCATCTGCGGCAGCGGCAACGGCGGCTCCCCGGCGAGAATCGCGTCGTACATCGCGCAGCAGGCTGCCGAGTTGGCGAGCGGCCCGATGGAATCGAGCGTGAAGGAAAGCGGAAAGGCGCCTTCGCGCGGGACGCGCCGCGCCGTCGGCTTGAATCCCGCGACGCCGCACAGCGCCGCCGGCTGGCGGATCGAGCCGCGCGTGTCGGAACCGAGCGCCATCACGCACATGCCGTCGGCCTGCGCCACCGCGGCGCCGGAAGACGAGCCCCCGGGAACGCGCCCCGTTTTCCTGTCGTAGGGGTTCTTCGGCGTGCCGAAATGCGGATTCAACCCGACGCCGCCGAAGGCGAACTCGACCATGTTGGTGCGGCCGAGGATCACCGCGCCCGCCGCGCGCAGCCGCGCCACCGCCGGCGCATCGGCTTTCGCGGGCGCAGCCTCGGCGCGGATCTTCGAGCCGGCGCGAGTCACATCCCCCGCCACGTCGAACAGGTCCTTGAGCGAGACGGGCAGGCCCTCCACGGGCGAGCGGCGGATGCCGGCGCGGCGCAGCCGGTCCGAGAACTCGGCCTCGGCGCGCGCCGTGTCCGTGTACAGCTTGAGGAAGGCGCGCGCGCCCTCGCCCTCCGGAGCAGCGATGCGCGAGAGCGCCTGCTCCACGAGATCGCGGCTGGTGATCGTGCCCGCCGCCAGATCCGCGGAAAGCTGCGCTACAGTCCACATGCCGAAACGATAGCATGCGCGAATTCCTTTCGAATCTGCCGTTCGGCGGCAGCTGCTTTCTTCGCCGCGGCGCGGCGCGCGGCATTCTCTGCCCGGCTTGCGACGCCGGTCTGCCGCGGCACGCCTGCACGTTGCGCCCGCGCTGCGCGCTGCCCTCGCCCGGAAAGCGCGGTCTGCGGGCGATGCCCCGCCGACGCGCCGCACTACGATGCGACCGTCGCCGCGTTCGCTCACCGCTTTCCGGCCGACACGCTGGCGCGCAACGTGCACGGCGCGTTTCGCTGCGAGCGCTCGCTCGACGGCGCGGCGATCGTCGTGGTCGATGGTCATGACGACCGGCGCGACGCTCGCTGAGCTCGCGGCCATGCTCAAGCGCGCCGGCGCGGCGCGCGTGGTCAATTGGGTCGTTGCCCGAACCTTCCCGCCCAATGCTTGATATCGTCCTCGTGCAGCCCGAGATTCCGCCGAACGCCGGCAACGTGATCCGGCTCGCAGCAAATACCGGCGCACACCTGCATCTGGTCGAGCCGCTCGGCTTTTCGCTGGACCACCGGCAACTGAAGCGCGCCGGCCTCGATTACCACGAGCTGGCCAGCGTGCAGGTGCATCGCAATTGGAAAGACTGTCGTCAGCTGCTTTCCGGCAAGCGCATGTTCGCTTTCACTGCAAAGGCGGGAAGAATCTATGCCGATGTGCGCTACGCAGAAGGCGACGTGCTGGTTTTCGGTGCGGAGACCGCAGGCCTGCCGATTTCTTTGCTCGATCAGTTTTCGGAGGAAATGCGCCTCAAGCTGCCGATGCGGCCGGGCAATCGCAGCTTGAATCTGTCCAATGCCGTGGCGGTAGTGGTGTACGAAGCCTGGCGCCAGCTCGGCTTTCCCGGCCAAGGGTAAACTGCGCCGATGAAGCCGTCATCGGTGCGCGACACCTTTCGGCGGATCCAAGACATCCTCAGGGAGGAGCTGGGCGCTGCGCTGCGCGGCGCAGGGGCAAAGCGTCTGGAGAGCGCGCTTGCGAGCCTGGCCGGCGGCGAGCTCACCAGGCCAGCGCTCGACGATGTTGCGCACCGCGATGTCACCATCCTGCTCGCTGACCTGCGCGGATTCAGCGCCATTGCTTCGACCTATCCCGCCGACCTGATGCTGCAGCTACTCAACCGGTGCTTCGGCAAAATGGGCGAGGTGATCGATCGCCATCAGGGGACCATCGACAAGTTCATGGGCGACGCCATCATGGTGGTGTTTTCCGGTGACGGCATGGCGGCCGGCGAAGATGCCAAGCAGGCGCTGCTGTGCGCCGTCGAAATGCAGATCGCCATGAATGAGCTCAGGGAGCGGCACCAGGAAGAGGAGGTGCCCGAGATGTACATGGGAATCGGCATCAACACCGGCAAGGTAGTGGCCGGCATGGTGGGATCGGAGTTGCACCGGACCTACACGGTGATCGGCGAAACCGTCAACCTCGCCGCGCGCATCGAGGCGTTCAGCCTGCGCGGACAGATACTGGCCAGTCAGGCGACCCATGAGCGCTGCCCGGGTTTCGCTACTGCAGGCGACCTGGTGACGATCCACGTCAAGGGAAAAGCGGATCGCCTTTGCATACGAGAGGTGGTGGCGATTCCATCGCACGGCAAGGTGGTGCCGCGCCAGGAGCGCCGCAGAAGTCCGCGCGTCGAGGTGAAGCTGCCGTTTTCCTATCAGGCCTTGCACAACAAGATCGTCATTGCCGGGGTGATGCGCGGCGTGGTTCACGATATCGGCTATCACGGCGTTCTCGCCGAGGTGAACCGCCCCCTGAGCTTGTATACCGAGATCAAGCTCGACCTGGAGCTGCCCTTGGTCGCGTACCGGGCGAGCGATATTTACGCCCGGGTTGTCAAGGTCAGCGAAAAAGACTCGCGCCATTTCATCGGCGTCGAATTCACGTCGCTCAGCGGCGAAAGCGCGAGCCGCATCCAGCAGCTGGTCCAGATGCTGATGTAGATCAGCTCTCTTGCCTGAGGTCGCGCGCGAGCAGTCGTTCGACCGCCGCGGCCGGGGGCAGTCGGCCTTCCAGCACGGCGTTGACCGCGTCGGTGACCGGCATCTCGACGCCGCGCCCGGCGGCGAGCCGCGAGACTTCCTTTGCCGAGCGCACGCCTTCGGCGACGTGGCCGAGGCTCTCGAGGATCTCGCGCAGCGCGCGGCCGCGCGCCAGCTCGAGCCCGACGCGGCGATTGCGCGACAGGTCGCCGGTCGCCGTCAGGATCAGGTCGCCCGCGCCGGCGAGCCCCATAAAGGTCTCGGGCGCGCCGCCGAGCGCGGTGCCCAGGCGCGCGATCTCGGCCAGGCCGCGCGTGATCAGCGCAGCGCGCGCGTTGTGCCCGAGCCCGAGACCATCCGAGATGCCGGCGGCAATCGCCATCACGTTCTTCACTGCACCGCCGATCTCCACGCCGACCAAGTCGGCGCTGTAGTACACGCGCAGCCGCCCGCCGTGCAGCAGGCCGGCCGCCTCGCGCGCGAACGCGGCATCGCGCGACGCGAGCGTCAGGGCGCAGGGCAGCCCGCGCGCCACCTCCTGCGCGAAGGAAGGACCCGAGAGGGCACCGCAGCGCGCGCCTTCGCCGAGCGTCTGCTGCGCGATCTGGTGCGGCAGCGAGCCGCTGCCTTCCTCGAAGCCTTTGCACAGCCACACGAGCGGCTGTGATCCGTTCAGGCTCCTGAGGAGCTCGCGCAGCCCGGCCACCGGCGTCGCGACGAGCACGAGCCCGGCTTTGGAGACGGCCTGTTCGAGCCTCGAGGTGACCTGCACCGCGGCGGGCAACGCGATGCCGGGCAGATACCGGTCATTTTGCCGCGACGAGGAAATCTGTTCGGCTTGGGCGCGGTCGCGGGCCCACAGCGCAACCTCGAGCCGGCTCGAGAGCGTGCCGGCGATCGCGGTGCCCCAGGCGCCTGCGCCGAGCACCGCGATGCGCGCCATGCCGCCTCAGTTTCCCCAGACCTGTGCGGCGCGCAGGTACCCGTCCGCGCCGTCGGCGTGGCGCACGTGCACCCATCCCGCCGGGGCGGATTCGAGCAGCTCGAGCGCGACGTTCTGCGAGGCGACGAAGGCGACCGGCGCGTCGTCTTCGGGCCGCAGATGCGCGTCCGCGGTCGTCGCGGTGACGACCACCGTGCGCCGCTCGCTCAGCTGGCGCTTCTCGATCCAGCTGATCGCGCCGACGGCATCGCGCACCTTGACCCACCCCTCCACTTCGACGAGCACCTCGAGCGGATAGTCGCGCGACACGACGTAGACCGGCGTTGCCTCGCGCGAGGGCGCGTCATAGAGCACCGCGCCGCTTTCCTCGACCGCGCGAAAACTTCCCGCGCTCGCCGGCAAGGCGACTGAAAGCGCCGCCATCAAGAGCCACTTCATCAGCGCGCGACCTCGATACGCGGCCCCTCGCCGCCCTGCGGTTGCTTTTGCTGTTGCTGCCGCTGCTGCTCGCGCTGCGCGTAGAGCGCCTCGAACGAGATCGGGCTGAGCAGCACCGGCGGGAAGCCGCCGCGCGTGATCAGCTCCGAGATGGTCTCGCGCAGGTACGGGAACAGGATCGTCGGGCATGCTACGCCTAGCAGCGGGTCGAGCTCTCCGCTTGGCACGTTGCGCACCGAGAAAATGCCCGCCTGCACCGCCTCGGCGAGAAAGAGGGTGCGCTCCTCGACGCGCGCGGTCACCGTCGCTGACACCGTCACCTCGAAATAGACATCGGCGAATTGCGACGACGCGGTGTTGATTTGTACTTCGACCTGCGGCTGCCCCTGCTGCATGAACACCTGAGGCGCGTTGGGAATCTCCAGCGACATATCCTTGACGTAGATCTTTTCGATTTGGAAACTTGCTTGCGGCTGCTGCGCTTCGCTCATGGCGAGCCCTCGAGGAGTGGGTCGAGCCTGCCCTCGCGTTCGAGGGCGTAGAGATCGTCGCAGCCGCCGACGTAGCGCTCGCCGATCCAGATCTGCGGTACGGTGCGCCGGCCGCTCTTTTGCATCATCTCGGCGCGCCGCGCCGGCTCGAGGTCGACGCGGACTTTCTCGATGCGCGCGCCCTTTTCAAGCAAGAGCCGCTCCGCCGACTGGCAGAACGGGCACGCTGCGGTGAGGTACATCAGCACGCGCGCCATCACTTTTCCACCGGCAGGCCGGCCTGCTGCCAGGCCGACAGGCCGCCGGAGAGGTTGACCACCCGCGTGAAGCCGAGCTTTCTTAGCGCCGCCGCCGCCTTCGGGGTGCGATCGCCGGTGTCGCAGTACACGATCACCGGCCTGTCCTTGCGCTTGGCAGCCTCGCCGCCGCGCTCGTCGATGTGATCGAGCGGCCAGTTCTTCGCGCCGAGGATATGGCCGCTGCCGTATTCGCCCGGGTCGCGCACATCGACCACCAGCGCGTCCTCGCGATTGATCAGCTGCGTCGCCCTGAGGGCCTCGACCCACGGTCCGCCCGTCGTGCGGCGCAGAAGCGGCCATATCAGCATCGCGCCGGAGACGACCGCGACGACGATCAGCAGGAGGTTATTGCGTACGAAATCCACTGGGGTCGGCCATTATAATTCAGCGTGATGCACAAGCTTGTCCTTTTGCGGCACGGCGAATCCGATTGGAACCGCGAGAATCGCTTCACCGGCTGGACCGACGTCGATCTGTCGCAGAAAGGCGTCGAGGAGGCCCGCGCCGCAGGCCGCCTGCTGAAGTCCGGCGGCTTCGCATTCGACCTCGCTTTCACCTCGGTGCTCAAGCGTGCCATCCGCACGCTGTGGCTTGCGCTCGATGAGCTGGACCGGATGTGGGTGCCCGAAGTGAAGGACTGGCGGCTCAACGAGCGCCACTACGGCGCGCTGCAGGGTCTCGACAAGTCGGAAATGGCGGCCAGGTTCGGCGAGCAGCAGGTCCTCGCCTGGCGGCGCAGCTACGACACGCCGCCGCCCGCGCTCGAGCCCGACGACCCCAGGAGCGAAGCGCGCGACCCGCGCTACGCCGGAATCGCCGTGCCGCGCACCGAATGCCTGAAGGACACTGTGGCGCGGGTCGTCCCTTACTGGGAACAGGCGATCGCGCCGCAGGTCCGCGCCGGCAAGCGCGTGCTGGTCGCCGCGCACGGCAACTCGCTTCGCGCCTTGGTCAAGTATCTGGACAACATTTCCGATGCAGCGATCGTGAAAGAAAACATCCCCACCGGCATCCCGCTTGTCTACGAGCTCGACGACAAGCTCAAGCCGCGCACGCACTACTACCTCGGCGACGCCGCAGAAGTCGCGAAGCGCATCGCCGCGGTGTCGGCGCAAGGCAAGGTCAAAGCCTGAGGCGGTTTTTCCTTCTCGCACTCGCGTTTGCCGCGCTCGCCGCACAAGGCGCGTCGCGGGAGGAAGATCTGCAGGCACTTCGTTCCCGCATTCATTCGCTGCAGCAAGAATTGGAGAACAAGGAGAGCGAAAAGCGCGAGGCGCGCGATGCGCTACGCGATTCCGAGCGCGCGATCTCCAACGCCAACCGCACGCTCGCCGCGCTCGAAGCGGACGGTGAGCGCCTGCGCGCCGAGGCGACGCAGCTCGCGGAGCGCCGCAGCGCGCTCGAGCGCACGCTCGCCGAGCGCCAGGCCGCGATCGAGCGCATGCTCGCTGCGCGTTACGCCGGCGGCGGTCCCGACGCCCTGCGCGTGGCGCTCTCTGGCGATGATCCCTCGGCACTCTCCCGCACGCTGCACTACCTTGGGTACGTCTCGCGCGCCGCGGCGTCGCTCATCGCCGCCCACCGCGCGGGCATCGCCGAGCTCAAGCGCCTCGCCGACGAGGCCGAGGCGCAGCACGAACGGCTGCTGGCGGTAGAGCAAGCGAGCCGCGCCGACCGTCAGAAGATTCTTACCGAGCGCCGCGAGCGGCGCCGCGTGCTCGAGCGCGTCGCCGGCGAGGTCCGCAAGAGCCGCAAGCAAATCAAGGTGCTGCGCGCCGACGAGACGCGGCTGGCGCGGCTGATCGAGCGCATCGGCCGCATCCTGGTGGAGACCGTCCCCGAGCCCGGCGGCGCGCTTGTGACTTTTTCCGCGCTGCGCGGCCAGCTGAGGCTACCGGTGCGCGGGGAACTGACCAGGAGGTTCGGCACTCCAAGAGGAGCGGCGGGAACAGAAGCAAAGGGCGTGTTCATCCGCGCCCCGGAGGGACAGCCGGTGCGGGCGATCGCCGGCGGGAAGGTCGTCTATGCCGACTGGATGCGCGGGTTCGGCAACCTGCTCATCGTCGACCACGGTGAGGCCTACCTGTCGATCTACGCCAACAACGAGTCTCTGCTCAAGCAGGTGGGCGACCCCGTAGCGCTCGGCGAGACCATCGCGACGACCGGCGCGAGCGGTGGCAACGAGGAATCGGGTTTATACTTTGAACTGCGGCATCTTGGCCGCGCTTTTGACCCGCTGCGTTGGGTCAAGTTGAAATAAGCGATCCCTATGCAAAACAAGTTTCGCAACATCGGGCTGATCTGCATCGGCGTCATCGCCGGAGTGCTGATCAGCCTCAATTTCCAGGCCGTCGCCGACCGCGCGACGCGCACCTTGCTGCCGATCGAGGAGCTGCGCGCCTTCACCGAGGTGTTCGGCGCCATCAAGACCAACTACGTCGAGCCGGTCGAGGACAAGAAGCTCATCACCGAAGCGATCAACGGCATGCTGACGGGCCTCGACCCGCATTCGGCCTACCTCGATCAGGAAGCGTTCAAGGAGCTGCAGGTCGGCACGCAGGGCCAGTTCGGCGGCCTCGGCATCGAGGTGGGCATGGAAGACGGCTTCGTCAAGGTGATCTCACCGATCGAGGACACGCCGGCGTTCAAGGCCGGGGTCAAGCCGGGCGACCTGATCGTCAAGCTCGACGACACACCGGTGAAGGGCATGACGCTGACCGATGCCGTGAAGAAGATGCGCGGCAAGCCGAACACGCAGATCACGCTGACCATCTCCCGCAAGGGCGAAACCGCCCCGATCGTGGTGACGCTCACGCGCGCCGTCATCCGCGTGCAGAGCGTGAAATCGAAGACCATCGAGCCCGGCTATGTCTGGGTGCGCGTGTCGCAGTTCCAGGAAGCGACTGCCGAGAACCTCGTGAAGCAGCTCGATGCGCTGTTCAAGCCAGGGCAGGTGAAAGGCCTGGTCCTCGACCTGAGGAATGACCCCGGTGGCCTCCTGCACGGCGCGGTGGCGGTCTCTTCCGCGTTCCTGCCGGCCAAGTCGCTCATCGTGTCGACCGACGGCCGCGCCGAGGACGCGAAGAAGAAGTTCTTCGCCACGCCGGACGACTACGTGCGCGGCAGCCGCGGCGAGGACGTGCTGAAGAGCGTTCCCTCGGCGGCGAAAACCGTGCCGATGGTGGTGCTGGTCAACGGCGGCTCCGCGTCGGCCTCCGAGATCGTCGCCGGCGCGCTGCAGGATCACAAGCGTGCCACGGTGATCGGCACGCAGACCTTCGGCAAGGGCTCGGTGCAGACCATCATGCCGCTTGGCAACAACACGGCGATCAAGCTCACCACGGCGCGCTACTACACGCCCAGCGGCCGTTCGATCCAGGCGCTCGGCGTCACGCCCGACCTGATCGTCGAGGACCCCTCCGACTCGGCCGCGACGACCCGCGTGCGCGAGGCCGACCTGCAGCGCCACCTGGAGAACGGTAAAGCCAAGCTCGAGAAGGCCGAGCCGGCCGCGCCGCGCGCCAAAGCGGCCGTCCCCGAGAGCAACGTCGCGCCGGGCGAGCAGAAGCCGCCCGACTTCGGCGGCAAGGACGACTTCCAGCTCTTGCAGGCGCTCGCCTTCCTCAAGGGCGAACCGGTGAAGAGCCAGTCGCCGACGGTCGCCCAGACCAAGCCTTCTTCTAACTGAACGACGAGCAGCTCCTCCGCTACAGCCGGCACATCCTGCTCCCCGAGATCGGCGTCGAGGGGCAGGAACGGCTGCGCTCGGCAGCCGTCCTCGTCGTCGGCGCCGGCGGCCTCGGCTGCCCGGCGGCCCTCTATCTCGCCGCGGCGGGAGTCGGCCGGCTGACGCTCGCCGACCCCGACGAGGTCGATCTCACCAACCTGCAGCGGCAGATCCTCTATCGCACCGACTCGGTCGGCGTGCGCAAAGTCGAAGCGGCGCGCGCGGCGCTCAACGCCGTCAACCCGGAAGTTGAAATTGTCGAGGTCGCGGCGCGCCTCGAAGGCGATCAAATCGAAAAGCTGATCTCGAAAAACGATGTCGTTCTCGACTGCACGGACAACTTCGCCACGCGCCACGCGCTCAACCGCGGCTGCGTGCGGCGGCGCAAGCCGCTCGTCTCGGGCGCCGCCATGCGCTTCGACGGCCAGGTGGCGGTGTTTGATCTGTCGAAGGCGGATTCGCCTTGCTATGCCTGCCTTTTTCCCGAAGACGCCGAGGTGGAAGAAGTCCAGTGCTCGGTGATGGGCGTCTTCGCTCCGCTCACCGGGGTCGTCGGCGCGCTGCAGGCGATGGAAGCGATCAAGCTGCTCTTGCAGGTCGGCCGATCGCTCAGCGGCCGGCTGCTGCTCCTCGACGCGAAAGACGCCGACTGGCGCAGCGTCAAGGTCACGAAAGACCCCGGCTGCAAGATCTGCAGCCGATAATCACGAACAGGCCACGTTTTCAAAGCAGAAAGCGGCGCTGGGCGTTGAAGCTCTCGGTGGGTTTCTTGACAAAGCCGCTCTTGGCGAACTGATGCAGGCAGCCGATCGAGTAGCGCAATAGCGCGCCGGCGCGGCTCGCCGCATCGCCGTCCTCGCTCGCGCGCAGCGACTGCTTGAGCGTGGCCTCGAAGCGGTCGAAGAACTGGTTCATCCGCACCTGCAGCCGCTCGTGCTCGTCGACCAGCGCGTCGCCGGTCATCACGCGCACCATGCCGGGGTTCTTTTCGGCGAACGCGAGCAGCATCTCGACCAGCTTGTCGGCCTGGCGGCGGCCGTCGGATTCATCCTCGGCGATGCGGTTGGCGAGGGTGAAAACCGAGCTCTCGATGAACTCGATCAGCCCTTCGTACATTTGCGCCTTGGAGGCGAAGTGCCGGTAGAGCGCGGCTTCGGAAACGTCGAGCTTCTCGGCCAGCGCCGCGGTGGTGATGCGCTCACATTTCGGCGCCTCGAGCATGTGCGCGAGCGCTTTCAGGATCTCGAGCCTGCGTTCGCCTTTGGCGCGGGGCATGGGGAAAAGGGACCGACGGCGCAGATTCTAAGCCGAGCCTATCGGAATACCAAGCGGGGAAGTTCTAGCACCGAGCGCACGCGCCAGTCCACGAACGGCGCGCGGCGTCGTGCGGCGCGGCTGACCCACACGGTCGACATGCCGAGGCGGTGCGCCGTGCGCAGATTGTCGAGCGCGTCGTCGACGAAGACGCAGCGATGCGGATCGAGGTCGTGCCTGCGCAGCAGCACATGGAAGCCGTGCGGCGCGGGCTTGCCGAGATAGCGCGCGTCTTCAATACTGTACACCGCGTCGAAGAAACGCCCGACACCGATTGCCCGCAGCACCTGCTCGACGTAATCGCGCGGCGCATTGGAGAACAGCAGCTTCCTGCCGCCGAGGCGCGCGAGCGCGTAGCGCAGCGCGCTCTCGTGCACCACCATGTCCGCGAGCTCCGCAAACCGGTGCGTCTCGCGCAGGAAATGGCGCGGATCGGTGCCGTGGTGGCGCATCAGGCCCTTCAGCGTCGTGCCGTAGCGCAGCCAGAAGCGGCGCCGCATCGCATCCGCCTCGGCATCGTCGACGCCGAAATGGCGCTTCAGGTAGGCGTTGATCTGCTCGTGCATCGATGGAAAGATGCGCGCCGCCGCGTCGTGCAGCGTGTTGTCTAGGTCGAAGATCCACACCCGCCGGGAAGGCGCTAAGCGTGCAACGCGCACCAACCCCTCCGGGCGAGCCTCACGCCTTATTTGCTTCGGATGAGGGTGCCGACGCCCTGGTCGGTGAGGACTTCGAGGAGCAGCGCGTGCGGCACGCGGCCGTCGATGATGTGCACGCTCTTCACGCCGCTGCGCGCGGCGTCGAGCGCCGAGCCGATCTTCGGCAGCATGCCGCCCGAGATCACGCCCTTCGCCACCAGGTCGTCGATCTTTTTCGGAGTCAGCCCCGTCAGCAGCTTGCCGGCCTTGTCGAGCACGCCCGGCGTGTTGGTGAGCACCACCAGCTTCTCGGCGCGCAGCACCTCGGCAAGCTTGCCGGCGACCAGGTCGGCGTTGATGTTGTAGGTCATGCCGTCCGACCCGGTGCCGATCGGCGCCACCACCGGGATGAAACCGCCACCCTCGAGCGCCTGGATCACCGATGGGTCGATCGAGTCGATTTCGCCTACCTGGCCGAGGTCGATGTGGCCGTTTTCCTTCGACGGCAGCAGCATCTTGCGCGCGCGGATGAAGGCGCCGTCCTGCCCCGTCAGGCCGACGGCCTTGCCGCCCGCCTGGTTGATGAGCTCCACCACTTCCTTGTTGACCTGGCCGCCGAGCACCATCTCGACCACGTCCATGGTCTCGCTGTCGGTGACGCGCATGCCCTGCACGAATTCGCCCTTTTTGCCCAGGCGCGCGAGCAGCTGCTCGATCTGGGGCCCGCCGCCGTGCACCACCACCGGGTTCATGCCGACGAGCTTGAGCAGCACCACGTCGCGTGCGAAGCCAGCCTTCAGCTCCTCGTCGCTCATGGCGTTGCCGCCGAACTTCACCACGATGGTCTTGCCGTGGAAGCGCTGGATGTAGGGCAGCGCCTCGGCCAGGATGCGCGCCTTCTCCGCGGCCTGCGGGCTGTGGTTGAAAGGGGCGTTCATCCCGGGGGATTCTACAAAACAAAAGGGCCGGCGGTGGGCCGGCCCTGCGAGACTTTGCTGCGGGGAAGACTTACTGGATGCTGATCTGCTTGCGCGCGGCTGCCTGCTTCTTCGGCAGCGTCAGCTCAAGCACGCCATCGTGGTACTTGCCCTGGGCCTTCGCCTCGTCCACTTCCTGCGGCAGCGTGAAGCTGCGCGTGACCTTGCCGAACACGCGCTCGGTGTGGAGCACGCGCTCGTCCTGCGAGATTTCCTTCTCCCGCCTGACATCAGCCGACAGCGTGACTTCCGCGCCGTCGATGCTGACCTGGATGTCTTCCTTCTTGACCCCCGGGATCTCGGCGGCGACGACGTAGCGGCCGTTTTTCTCGGCCACGTCCACCTTCATGCGAGGCAGCTCGGCGCGCCCTTCCAAGGCGAGGGGACGCACCAGAAAGCCCTTGAACAGATCGTCGACCAACTCGTTAAACGGCTCGAATCGGGTAATGCTTGCCATTGCTTTCTCCTTTCCTGAAACTTGCTGAGCTTCATTTAGGGGCTGCCCCGCCGGTTTCAAGACCCCCTAGAATCTTTAGCAATGAGCGATTTCAGGACCCGGGTGGAAGGGGAGCGGCCGTACCTTCTGCGCTATGCCGCGCTGCAGCTTCGCGACCGGCATACCGCCGAGGACGTCGTCCAAGAGACTTTGCTCGCCGCCCTGACCGGGGAAGCGAGCTTCGGCGGACGCTCCAACCTGCGCACCTGGCTGACGGGAATCCTCAAGCACAAGATCGTCGACGCCATCCGCCGCGCCAGCCGGGAAGCCCCTGCGGCCGACGAAGACCAGATGGAAGAATTATTTGATGAGAGCGGCCACTGGCGCAACATGCCCTGCGCGTGGGTCGATCCGGACGCCTCGCTCGAGCAGAAGGAGTTCTTTGCGAAGCTGGAGGAATGCCTGTCGCGCCTGCCCGCCAGGACCGCGCAGGCCTTCATGATGCGCGAGCACCTCGGCTTCGAGACTGACGAGATCTGTAAGGAACTCGGCGTCACGCCGACCCATTGCTGGGTGCTGCTCTACCGCGCGCGGATGGCGCTGCGCCTGTGTCTTGAACAAAATTGGTTCGGCAGATGATGCCCACGTGCAAGGAGGTTTCGCGCCTGGTGTCCCAGGGTCTCGATCGGCGGCTCGGCTTCACCGAGCGCCTGCGGCTGCGCGTGCACCTTGCCATTTGCGACGGCTGCACGAATTTCAAGAAGCAAATGGACTTTCTGCGCAAAGCGGTGAAGCAGCTTGGATAAAGGCTTTTTGAGTCTTATTGGGATGGTTGAATGTCTGCGACTTACCGCGTTAGAACGCCAACTCATAAATCATCTTGAGCACCCATCGGTCCGACGAATCCGTTGTACCTCGTCCGAGTCCGACATTGATATCCGAGTTTCCGAGTTTGCCATCCAGGCCACATAGAAGACCCTGCTCTGCTCGTCAAGGGGGAGCCGATTGCGCAGCGGTCCAGCGCCCACGTAGTATTCGATCCCAAAATCGTTCTTGGCGAAAGCGCGGTACGCAATCTTCGCCGCGGGTTGGTAATTCACGCTGCCAGAAGCGCCCGATACGGCCTTATCAAGCCCCGGATTGGCGATAAGACGCCAGCGCTCAAGTCGTCATAATTCATACACTTAAATACATATAAACGCCATTATATGATCTAAAAGGTATATATCATGGCATAAGATATATCCCGGCCCCCACGCCTGTTGCGGGGCGCGGCTGCTTTTGCAGGGGTGCCTTGAAGAAGAGCTGAAAGAGCTCTTCTCAGAGAACGTAGCGCGCCAGGTCCTCGTTCTTCGCGAGTTCGCCCAACCGGGCGTCGACGTAAGCGGCGTCGATCGTCACCGCTCCCGGGCCGCGCTTGCCGGCGTCGAAGGAAACTTCTTCGAGCAGCTTTTCCAGCACCGTGTAAAGGCGCCGCGCGCCGATGTTTTCGGTCTTCTCGTTCACCTGGAAGGCGATCTCCGCGATGCGGCGGATGGCTTCAGGCCGGAACTCCACCTTCAGGCCCTCGGTCTCGAGCAGCGCCTGGTACTGCTTCACCTGGCTCGCGTCGGTGGACACGAGGATGCGCTCGAAGTCCTCGACCGACAGCGAGTCGAGTTCGACGCGGATCGGGAAGCGCCCCTGCAGCTCGGGAATCAGGTCCGAGGGCCTCGCGAGGTGGAACGCGCCCGAGGCGATGAAGAGAACGTGGTCGGTCTTCACCATGCCGTAGCGGGTCGACACCGTGGTGCCTTCGACCAGCGGCAGCAGGTCGCGCTGCACGCCCTGGCGCGAGACGTCGGGGCCGCCGACGTCGCCGCGGCTCGTGATCTTGTCGATTTCGTCAAGGAACACGATGCCGTTCTGCTCGGCGTTGGCGAGCGCGCGCGACTTCAGCTCGTCGTCGTTGACCAGCCGAGCTGCCTCCTCCTCGGTGAGCAGCTGGGCCGCTTCGCGGATCTTCATGCGCCGCAGCCGCCGCCGCCCGCCGCCGAGGTTGGACAGCATGCCCTGGATCTGCGAGGTGAGCTCCTCCATGCCCGGCGGCGCGAGGATCTCCATCTGCGGCTGGCTCGCCGCCACCTCGATGTCGATCTCCTTGCCGTCGAGCTCACCCTCGCGCAGCTTCTTCCTGAACTTTTGCCGGGTGGCGCTTTCCTCGATTTCGGCTGTTCGAGGCGACGGGAGCAGCGTGTCGAGAATCCTCTCCTCGGCCGCCTCCTGGGCGCGAGTGCGCACGCGGCGCGTCGCCTGCTCGCGGGTCTGCTTGACGCTGATCTCGACCAGGTCGCGCACGATGGTATCGACGTCGCGGCCGACGTAGCCCACCTCGGTGAACTTGGTCGCCTCGACCTTGATGAACGGCGCGTCGGCGAGCCGCGCCAGGCGGCGCGCGATCTCGGTCTTGCCCACGCCGGTCGGGCCGATCATCAGGATGTTCTTCGGCGTGATCTCCTGGCGCAGCGGCTCGGCGACCTGCAGGCGCCGCCAGCGATTGCGCAGCGCGATGGCGACCGCGCGCTTCGCTCTCCCCTGCCCGACGATGTACTTGTCGAGCTCGTGCACGATCTCCTGCGGCGTCATGCCGCTCATTCCAGCACCTCGATGCTGCGCTGGTGATTCGTATAGATGCAAAGGTCGGCCGCGATGGCGAGCGACTTCTCCACGATGTCCTTGGCGGATAGGGAACTGTTTTCCAGCAGAGCCTTCGCGGCAGCCTGCGCGTAGGGACCGCCCGAGCCGATCGCGACGATGCCGTGCTCGGGCTCGAGCACGTCGCCCATGCCGGTGATGATGAGCGAGTGCTCGCGGTCGGCGACGGCGAGCATCGCCTCCAGCCGCCGCAGGATGCGGTCGGTGCGCCAGTCCTTGGCGAGCTCGACCGCCGAGCGCATCAGGTTGCCCTGGTGCTTGTCGAGCTTGCCTTCGAAGCGCTCGAACAGCGTGAAGGCATCGGCCGTGCCGCCGGCGAAACCGGCGAGGATGCGGTCCTGGTACAGGCGCCTGACTTTCTTCGCGCCGCCTTTGACGACGACGTTGCCTAGGGTCACCTGGCCGTCGCCGCCGAGCGCCACGCTCGAGCCGCGGCGCACGGAAAGAATGGTAGTGCCGTGAAAGGTTTCCATAAGAAGGGAAAAGATGACGTGGGGACGAACCGCGAGGTTTCAACGATACACCAAGCCGAGCGCCGGCTAATGTACGTGCTGCGCTTGCGGTGCCGGGCGGCGTTTGTCGTATTGCAGGACCTCGACCTGCCGCAGGAACTCGAAGATCCGGTTCCAGCCAGCGCCTGCCCTGGGTGACCAGCGTGCGCGGATATAGCCTTGGCGGTCGATCAGGAACTCGAAGTGCTCTGGAGCCTGCTGCGCCGTTTCAGCTGCGCGGCCGAACAGGCTGTAAGCGGCGACGACGTTCGGATCGGGATTGGCAAGGATCGAGGCGTCGATGTCGCCAGCGTCTGACGAAGCGCTCGGTGCACGCAACGGAAACGCGATGATGCGCACCCCGGCAAGCTCGAGCGCCCCTTTCGCCAGCGTCAGCGTACGCAGCCGCGTTTGCGACCCCGGAAGCGTGTAGAACACAAGAAGGACGACCGCGCCGCGCTGGCGCGCGAGCGAATCCTGAGGCTCGCGCCCGACCTGGAATGTGAACTCGGGCGCGACGATTGCGCGCGAATCCTCGACCGATTCATTCAGCGCCCTTCCCGCCTGCGCCTCAGCCCGCGCTCGCAGCAGGGTAATCAGCTCCCATAGCTGCTCCTCGCTCAAGCGCCCGCCGAATGCGGGCATTGGCGTGTCCGGAGCACCGTGTTTCAGCTTCCATAGAATGTCGCCCTCGCGGTGATGGAAAAAATGCTCGGCAAGGTCTGGCGGTTTCACCGCGAGCGAAGCCGCGGCCGGGCCGTCGCCGCGCCCGTCGGGGCCGTGGCACAGCGCGCAATGCTCGCCGAAGAGCGCCTTGCCCCGAGCGATAGGCTCCGCGCCGTAGCGGATCGGCGAGTGAAAATAGCTGGTCGGAAAAGCGGGAACCGCGAGCACCCACGCGCTTGCCGCCAGGCCGATCGCCAAACCGGCGGCGCCGGCCGCAGTGGTCTTGCGCCAACCCTTGGCAGCGCCGATCGCGATCAGGGCGAAGCAGAGCGCCGCTCCGAGCGCAGCGATCCATGCGGCGGCGAGGGTTGCTGCGGAGCTTTCTGCGACCTGCCAGCTGAGCGAATAGGCGAAGGGCCAAACGGGTTGCAGGTGCGACGCAGGAACCGCGATGCCGAGCGCACCCACAATGCCCAAGACGCAAAGCCCGAGCAGCGCCTCGGCGATCGCGTTGCGCCGCAGCTGGCGCAACGCTCGGGTCGCCTCGGTTCGCCGCGCGAGGCGCGGCGTAAGGCGCGTCCGATTGACTGCGGCGAGACAGAGCATCGCACTGAAGAGCGCAAGCTTCACGAGCAGCAGCCGCCCATAATAGGTTCCGACGAGCGCCGGCAAGGTTCCTACGGTGTACCAGGCATTGATCGTGCCCGTCAGCACCAGCGCGCTCACACACGCTATGCCCAAGGCAGAGAACCTTCGCGCGGCGGCCGCGGCGAGTTGGTAGGCGTCGTCGTTAGCCGGCGCGAGGGCGCGCGACAGCGCGAAGGCGAGCGGCGCGAGCGCGCCAAGCCATGCGCCGGAAGCGAGCAGATGCACGCCGTCGGCCGCCAGGTGAAAGCTTCGATCAGCCCCTTGCTCGGCTGCTCCATGACCGGCCCAGGCGAGCGTCGCGAGCAAGGCGCCAGCGAGCAAACCGCTGCCCGCGCCGAGCAGCGTCCGCGGGCGCTCGTCGGCCGCTCGCCGCAGCAAAAAAAGCGCCACGCCAAGCGCCATCGCCAGAGCGAAACGGAGCTGCCATACCTTGCCGAATGAGGTCTCGGTCAGAGCCGTGTCAAGCGTGCCGAGCTGCGGAGCGCCGCCGAAAGTGCTTCCGCTCATCGCGGCAGCCTGGAGCACGAACCACCCAATGCCGGAAGCCACGAGGGCTGCGAGGCCCCACGCCATCATCCGATGCAGCCGGCGACGCAGTTCGATCGCCATCGTTTCACGGGCGTGCACAAGAGCCGGGCGCGCCACGCAGAAAAAGAAGGCGAGCTCGCCGAGGAGCGCGGCACTTGCGGCAAAGTGCGCGGCGCGAAACGCTATCCTGAGCTCATCCATCGGTCACGGCGAAACGTCGAAGGTAAAGTCGCCCTCGGTGACGTGCGTATCGACCGACAACACGCGCCATCTCACGCGGTAGGTGCCCGGGCTAAGCGGCGGCAGCGAGACGCGAAGCAATGTTCGATCGCCGGGATCGACTTGCTTGTCGCCCTTATCGACCTGCTTGCCGGAGGCGTCGAGCACGCCGACTGTGCTGAAAGCCGGCTCGAGTTCCTGAGTAAACCACAGGCTGACCGCGTTCGGCGGCCCACGCACCGTGCTTCCGACGGCAGGTGAGGCATGGTCGAGAAACGCATGCGCGAGCGCGCTCGCCGCGAACGCGAGCCCAGCAATCATCGCGGCGGCCAATCGGGCGGTCTTCATGCTCCGTTGCCGAATAACGGCTTGCCGATGCTCCCCGGGAAGAGGTCATCGATGAAGAAGTGCACTTGCATCATCACGCCGGTCCCCGTTCCGGTACGGCTGTTCAGGGGGATGATGGCTTCGATGGCGAACTGCATGTATCGGCCCGCCCAGATGATCCCTGGATTGACCGTGCCGGTCGTCGGGCCGCCACCGCGGTCGAAGGGCTTCTGCAGCGCGAACTCGACGACCGGGATCATGCGATTGAATGGCTCGCGCAGCCCTACGTCTTTCACGAAGGACTGCAAGTACGGCAGACTGTATTCAACGGCGAGCCCCAGCTTGAGCACATTGGGGTGCTGCGTGACCGAGACGTTGCCGCCGTCGTCCACCGTCGAGGTGCTGGCGCGGCTGGGGATGGCGACGCCCGCGAGCCCGGTGAGCGCAAATGGCCGCAGAAACTTTGCGCTCTCGGGCAAGTCGCCAAACCCCTTGCCGAAGAAGAATGTCGGCGTGACGGTGCTGAAGGATTCCGCACCGACGCTCTTCGCACCGGAGCCGCCGACATCCCAGTCGGCGCCGGCCGAAAGGATCGTTTCTCGCTCTTCGCTCTTGTAGAACTGGTACTTCAGGCTCAGGGACAGGTTGTCGAATCCTTTCTGCACGGAACCGCCATCCGGGCGCAGGCGCAGGTAGTTCGCGCCGATTCCAAGACCCAGATTGGGCGTGATGCGCTTAGAAAAGTCGATCGAAGTGCTGGTTTGCAGCGTCGCGGGTTCGTCGCCGCTCGCGGCGGTCTTTTGGTTCGAGATGGTGGGCAGCGAAAGCTCGTCGGCGACAAAAGGATCGTCGGTCGCGAGAGTCGCTGGGAAGAAGCGCTTGCCCACAACGCCGTGCGCGAAAGCCGGCGCGGGTAATCCGGTGGGCAGCAACGCGCACGCGGACATCGCCAAGGCGACAGCTGCGCACGCGCGCAGACGGTGAGTCATGTTGATCCCTTTCCTGGCCGAAAACGAGAAAGCGCCGCGCCGCCACGCGTGCGGCTCAGCGTGCTAACGCCAGAACATCAGGCTGCGCGCGGCGGAGGAGCTCGGCTGGGAGGAAGACAAACGACACGCCGCCCGTATTCCGGGTCGTTCCACTCGCTCGGCGGCAGCCGATGGCGCAGCGCCGCCGGCACCGCGGACGCGGACGCCGGAAGATAGCTCGCGAGCGACTTCAGGATCTCGCAGGGCGTGCAGTTGTGGTCCGCCGGATGGCCTTGAACACCCGGCACCGGCGAGTAGCCGTGATCATGCGATCCATGATCGTGGGCATTCGGCCCTGCTCGCGCTTGCAGATCGAAGCCGAGCAGCCAGCCCGGATTCGCGGCGCTCAGCGGATAGAAAGCCGGAAAGAGCAGCGCGATCACGACCAGCCGTACCACCCAGGCTGATCGCTTCGTCTTCACGGCGGAGTTTCGGGCACTCATCGCGGCGCGGACGGCCATCATGCCTTCGGTGCCGTCCTTTCTCAAGCTGCGCAAAAGGCGACCCTTGATCTTTCCATGATGGGAAGGCGCAATGTGCAGCATGAATATCAGCCAAGCCGCGCAAGCTTCGGGCGTCTCGGCCAGGATGCTACGGCACTACGAAACCATCGGCCTGGTCCCGAAGGCGAAGCGCACGCTCTCGAACTACCGCGCGTACACGGGGCGGCGGCGCCGATGTCGCGATCGAAAGCGCGGCGGACACACTCGTGAAAGGCGACCTGCGCGCGATCGCCAAGGCGATCCGCCTGTCGCACGCCACCATGCGCAACGTGAAGCAGAATCTCTTTTTCGCCTTCCTGTACAACGCGCTCGGGGTACCCATCGCGGCAGGCGTGCTCGATCCGCTGTTCGGCCTGCTACTCTCGCCGATCTTCTCGGGTGCGGCCATGCCGATGAGCTCGGTGTCGGTGGTCTCCAGCGCGCTGCGCCCGCGGAGGGCCAAAATATAGCTCGCCGCGCGGCATGCCGCATTCCTGAAGGTACAATGCAGGTCTGGTTCTGAACTTGCAGTCGGGAGAAGGCTTCTAAGACGTCATGCGGCGAATGCTGCAGATCCTGGCGGCGCTCGTAGTACTGAGTGCGGTTTGGCCTGCGTTTCACGCGTTCGCGATGTCCGGGAAGCACGCGGTATCAGCTGCCGGCTGCGGCGAAGCGCTCCTGGCGTATGAAACGCCCGGTACCCCGTGCGAAGCCGTCTGCCAACCTGCCTCGGCCCTCGGCGTTCACAACGCACAGGCGCCGGCTTTCGCGGCCGACGAGCCGCACGCCGATCAGCATCAAGTTCTGCTGCTTCCATCGACCGTTGTGTTCGTCCGCGGCATCGTGCTCACGCAGTCCGATCCGCCCGCGTATCTGCGCTTTCACCGCTTCCTGCTCTAGCCGCTCAGCCCTGCGCTAAGGGCGGCGCGCGGCTTCAGCGCGCTGATGAAGTCGTGCCGTGGCACGACGCAAACGGGAGAGCACGGAGATCTTGAATAGAAATGAGGTAAGCCGCAGGGAATTCCTGCAGATCGCTGGCGCCGCGGCGGGGCTCACTCTGCTGCCCCGGGTTGCCGCGGCGAACGCCCGCGTCATCCGCGCAGAGCCTGCGCTCGCCACGCTGGTTGGCGAGGCATGTCCGCAAACAGCAGTGTGGACGTATGGAGGAACCGTCCCGGGAACCGAGCTGCGCTTCAAGCAGGGCGAGCGGCTACGCGTCGAGCTGGAGAATCTTCTGCCCGAAGACACCGCGGTGCACTGGCACGGCGTGCGACTGCCGAACGCGATGGACGGCGTGCCGGGACTGACGCAGGCGCCCATAGCGGCGAAGGGCGGCCGCTTCCCCTACGAGTTCGAGCTTCGCGACGCAGGCACGTACTGGTATCACCCACACCTTGGCAGCTCGGGTCGCTCCTCGCCTTGTGCCTTGCGCTGTACGCGGGCTGGGCTCAAGGCCGCCGGCATCGCGGGCGTGCTCATCTCTCTGGCGCCCTGCCTCGTCATGTGCCCCATCGGGCTGTGCGCGGCGCGTGCAAGCGGCAAACCAAAATGATCGTCCGCTACGCGGCGGCAGCCCTCGCCCTGGCGCTTGCGCCGGCGGCTGCGCAAAACCCGGGCGATGCGACGCGTGGCACGCGAGTATTCCAGGCGTGCGCGGCCTGCCATTCCCTCGAGCCGGGCCGCAACATGACCGGTCCGAGTCTTGCGGGCGTGTGGGGCCGCAAGGCGGGCTCGCTCGAGTCCTTTGGGAGATATTCGGCGGCGCTCAAGAAATCCGGCATCGTGTGGAACGAGCGTGCGCTCGATGCGTGGATCACGAATCCCGAGAAGGCGGTGCCGGGGAACTTCATGAGCTTCGCCGGCCTGCGGGACGCGCGCGCCCGCGCCGACCTGGTTGCATTCCTGCGGGCGGCCTCGGAAGGCAAGACGCCCGCGCCGCGATCGGCGGCGCTGCCGGACCTCAAGAAGGCGCCGGCCGAAGCGACGGTCACCGCCATGCGTCATTGCGGAGACAGCTACTTCGTCACCACCGGCAGCGGCGCGACGCTGCCCTTCTGGGAATTCAATTTGCGCTTCAAGACCGATTCGAGCCCGAACGGCCCGGCGCCCGGCAAACCGGTCCTGGTCGGCCAGGGAATGCAGGGCGACCGGGCGCAGATCGTGTTCTCTGCCCCGGAAGAAATCTCCAGCTTCATTCGCAAGGCATGCTGAGGAATCTTGCCCTCGCAGCGATGCTTGCCGTTGCGGCGGGCCCTGCGCCGGCGCAAATCTTCGCGCCGCACGACATACTCGAGCCCGAGAAGGCGTTCCGGATTTCCGCCCGCGCGCTCGACGAGCACCACGTCGAGGTCGAATTCAGGATCGCCGAAGGCTACTACCTGTACCGCGACCGTTTCAGCCTTGCCACGGAGTGGGGCAAGCCGCTCGCAGTGGTGGTCCGAAGCGATGAAGGCCTGCTCGTGCGCATCGAGCCGCGGGCCGCGCCTGATTGCGACACCCCCATCGAGAAGCTTGCGGAGTTTGGACGCCGCATGGGCGCAAATTCCACCCGACGTGGTTCCTCGAAAACGGCGAGCGCTACTCGGGCGCCCTGCCTCTGGAAGGCCTCGTCCGTCAGGCGCTGATGTTCTGAAAATGGAGACGAAGATGCAGATCTGGACATATGCGCGCGCACTTGCCGTCGCGCTCGCAGCGGGAACGATGGGCGCAGCGCACGCGCAGAATTCCGTGACGCTGATGCACGTGCATGGGCTTTCCTACAGCGCCGACGGCAAGCGGCTGATGATCCCCAGCCATCACGGCGTCGCGGTGTACGAGAAGGGCATGTGGTCGAAGGCATCTGGACCCGAGCACGACTACATGGGATTCTCGGCGACATCGAAGCATCTGTACAGCAGCGGCCATCCGGCACCGGGCTCCGGGCTCGTCAACCCGTTCGGCCTGATCCGCAGCAGCGACGGCGGCAAGACCTGGGACAAGCTCGGCCTGGAAGGCGAGACGGACTTTCACCTCCTCGCCACAAGCTGGCACACGAACGCCATCTATGTCTGGAACTCGCAGCCGAACTCACGCATGCGGGAGGCTGGGCTGCATTACACGCTGAACGACGGATTCGCATGGAAGAGCGCCCGCGCCGCAGGGCTGCAAGGCGATGCGCGCGCGCTCGCGGTGCACCCGGATGACGTGGCGAGCGTAGCGGTCGCGACTTCGAGCGGGGTGTTCGCGTCGCGCGACTCGGGCGAGCGCTTCACGCCGGTCGCGGAAGCTGCGGAAGGCTTCTCGGTGTTCTTCGATCTCGACGGCAAGCAGCTTTGGTATGGGACCTTCGACGGCCAGCCGCGCCTTGCGCGGGCGCCGCTCGACGGAGGTTTGACGGCCCAGGTGAAGCTGCCGCCGCTGACCAAGGACGCCGTCGCGTATATCGCGCAGAACCCTGTCGCGCACAGCGAGTACGCGATCGCAACCTTCGGCCGCAGCGTGTACCTGTCGAAGGACGCGGGACGCACGTGGATGGCGATCGCCGAGCGAGGACAGGGTAGATGATTCGGCGTGTGCTCCTGTCGCGCGTGGCAATCGCGGTCGCGCTCGCTGGCGTGCTCGCCCTTGCGACGTGGGTCATCACCTCCCCGAGCCGCATAGGTGCGCCCGCTGCCTTTCGCCGCATTGCGCCGATTAGACCACGGGCAATCGGAGCCGCCCTCATCGCTCGCACGCTCTCGCCGATTGCGTTCGCTTTGTTCGCCGGCTGCGGCGATGCGCGCGCGCCGGGCGACGATCCGCGCGCCGACCCTCGCGACACGGCGAAAGTCAGCGCGGGCGGAAAAATCTATGCCCAGCAGTGCGCCGCCTGCCACGGCGCGAAGCTGGAAGGGCAGCCGAACTGGCGCGTGCGCCTGCCGAACGGCCGCCTGCCGGCGCCGCCGCACGATGAAAGCGGCCACACCTGGCACCACTCGGACAAGGTGCTCTTCGGCATCACGCAGCGCGGGCTCGTGCCGCCTTACGCGCCGCCGGACTACCCTAGCGATATGCCGGCGTTCGGCGGTAAGCTCTCCGACGATGAAATCTGGGCTGTGCTGGCGTACATCAAGAGCCACTGGGCTTCACGCGACGTGCTTGATGCGCGGGCCGAGATGACCGGTAACGCGAAGCGGCCATGAGCGGCCGAAGGTAACTTTTCGCCATGGCGCATCTCTATGTAAAGACCCACCGAAGGAGGTAAGCGTGAACCGCAATGCCGTTTCAGTAGTAATCGCCGCAGCAGCAATCAGTGTGAGCGCGTGGAGCCTAGCCGCGGACAAGCCCGCCGCGCAGGGAATGCCAGGCATGCAAGGAATGCAAGGCATGCAGGGAATGATGAGCGGCTGTCCGATGATGGGCGGCGGCATGTCGGGCGGCCACATGCAAGGCGGCGGCATGATGCCGCAGCTGCCACCTGGAAACGAGAAGCTCCAGCTGCAGATGTGGGGCGAAATGATGCAGAAGATGGGTGAGATCGCGAGCAAGTATGCGGCGCAGGTGAAATAGAGAGGGCGAACCCGCGCATGGGTGCACACGGTGCGCCGTGGTACCGCGATGCCGCGGCGCGCACGCTGATTCTGGAGCGCTGCCTCCCGACGCTCGCGGCGTTGAACCTCGTCTGGGAAATCGCACAGCTGCCGCTCTATACCATTTGGACCGAAGGCAGCGCGGGGTACAAGGCATTTGCAGTCCTGCATTGCACGGCGGGCGATGTACTCATCGGGCTGGTATCGCTCACACTCGCTCTGATGATCACGAGGGCCGGGCGGGTCGCAAGCTGGAACTGGGCGGCGATCGCGTTGCTGCTGGTCATGATCGGCGTCGCCTACACCGTGTTCAGCGAATGGAACAATACTGTGTTGCGTCCGGCCTGGGCTTACTCGGAACTGATGCCGGTAATCCGGCTCGGCGACGTGAGTTTCGGCTTGTCGCCGCTAATGCAGTGGCTGCTGCTGCCCCCGGTCGCGCTGTGGGCCGTGCAGCGATCGGTTGCGAGCTCCTCTTAGCGTCAGCAGTTACTCGCGCGACGGTGGCCGCTAGCGGTTTTCGATAATGTGCCATTCAACGTTGCGGGCCGCTTTGGGCGCGGCGACCGCTCGCCAGCGCAAACATCGCTCCGACAAGCGTTATCGCGCACACGATCATGGCGCCCGAAGGCAGATCGGCCAGGGCCGAGACAAGGAGTCCCGCGGCATAGCCGAGCACCCCGATTGAATAGGCCTTCAGATAACGATGCCGCCTGGCGTAAAACGTGGCAAGGGCCGGGACCACCAGCGTAGTAAAGACCAGAAAAAGACCGACGAGCTGCACTGCTACGGTCACCGTACAGCCGAACAGGAAGTAAAAACCGATGCGGCCCAGCCGCTCGCGCATGCCGAACCACAACGCGAGAATCACGCCGTAGAACAATGCCTCGAGCGGAAGCGAACCCGGGTTGACCCAGAGAATCTGCCCGACGAGAAGCTCCTTCAGGTTCTCGCTGCCGCGCGGATTTTTCGCGAGGATCAGGATCGCGGCGC